>LFCJ01003097.1_pt1 | contig 12126 bp, 22 predicted proteins | sample 643141 | NCBI WGS metagenome assembly LFCJ01 (sample SAMN03766243, study PRJNA286221) | soda lake metagenome | biome: soda lake; feature: Kulunda steppe; material: water; isolation source: sample B1-Br-g2 brine of Lake Bitter-1 | place: Russia: Kulunda steppe | collected 2010-07 | reverse complement strand
TTTTGTGATGAGTTTGCTTGCCAGGAGGTGCAGAGGGGGTGGGGGAGCCAGACACACAAGGCCTTTTGTGATGAGTTTGCTTGCCAGGAGGTGCAAAGGGGGTGGGGGTGCTTGCCACGCAGGATGCTGAGCTCGCTGCTGTGCAGGGTGCAGCTGAGGGTGCATGCTGTGCAGGGCACATGCCACGCAGGATGGGCTGTACAACCACCATGCAATGTTTAGGTCAGCTGCGTGAGCTGCACGGTGGCGGAGGTAGGATGCGGGTAGGGTTGCTGAAAACAGTATGTTCATTAAGGTCTGCCAAGGTCCGTGCTGATTTTTCCAGAATCGAAGGTATGTCTGTACGGTTTTTTCAGCAACCCTTGACGCGGGTCATGGCTAGACAGGGGATGCCTTTAGGCACAGGCAAGGCCCGCACGGGCAGCATGCCTGGCTGCGCACCTGCAGCATGAACGCGGCAGCCACAGGCCTGTGGTCAGACGCGCACAGCTCTGCCCGGTTGTAGGACAGCTGGTGGAGCTTCCGGCTCTTGGACAGCCACAGCACGCGGTCGCACCATGCGGGCGTGCGCCGCTTCTCCTTGCGCTTCCTCCTCTCGACGCCGCCTGCAGGGCATCACGCCAAGAGGGGGATGCGCGGACGCCATTTGTCTGTGTGACTGAGTGCTCATGCCTTAACCTCGCTTGCGTGTCCTTGCGCTGCTGGTCAGCACCAGAGCTTTGCCTCTCGCCCAGCGGCCTGGGGCGTATCAGTCATGACCTTGTAAGCAGCTGCCCCCCAGTTGCCCACGTTGCCGTGGCAAAAGGACATGTCTGCCGAGCGGCTGCAAGTCGCCCTCTGCAGGGCAGAAGGCAACGTCGCTGCAGCAAAAAAAAGTGTCTGGCCTTAGGTGTGCCTTGGGGGTGTGTCACGAATGTGCAGTGCTTCCACACCCTCTGCCAATGCCATGCGCGCGCTATGGCCCCAAGCATTTGCGGTCCATACAAGCAGATGTTGCGAGCATTGGACGGGGGGTGGCGATGGGTTTTAAAAGGCCTGGAAAGAGGCAGCCTGTGCTGTGTGTGTGCTTGTGCCCATCAAGAGCAGCGTGCGCATGCAAGCACACACAGGGCCTTTTTTAAGCCAAGCGGCACCAAAAGCATCAGGAGCTCACAGCACCCAGAGCCTATGCACGCGCGTGCACACAAACCCCAGGCATCATCAAATTGGATGAAGGGCCCATTCGTCTCTCGGCTTTTGATGATTCTAATCAAATCATCTGCTGTTGGAGAAGGGTGATCCAAGACTCAGTGCGCACAGGATGCCTGCCTGCGGGGCAGTCACTTGCCTTCCAAGCCTATGGCAGGCCACTGCAGGCCGACCGGCCAACCTCCTCCGCATCGCGCAGACCCACCTTGATTTGCACCAGCAGGATCCTCTCCCGACCGGGGAGTCCCAGTGGACTCGTCATCGCGCCCCCCTTCTGTGCCGTCCTCTGGCTCCCCACACTTGTCATCCCTAACGTTGGCACTCTGGTCGTCAATGAGGCGGGCGCTCAGGCTTGATGCCGCCGCCTTTGCAGCGACTGCGGCGGCCGATGCAGCTTTCTCCGCCCCGGACAGCGCGACGGTAGCAGCGGCCTCAATCTTGGTGGGCAGGCTGTTGATGAGGTCGGGAGAGTCTGCGGCCGCCTGGAAGGTGTCTTGCTCCAGCTCGGAACCTGCCAATGTGAGCGCACGCAAGCACAAACACACACATATGTCTGTGCATGTACGTGTGCCCATGTCCGACATGTAGGTGGTACACAGGCCATGAGCTCGTGAGTACGCACAACCTGCTCAAAACAGCGCGCCCACACATGTTTCTCAAGTGCGAGACGCTTCACCGAGACGCTTCGCAGGCAAAAAGTATGATCTGCTGCCGAGCGACCCATGTCTCACAAACCCTTGCTTGGTGAGCTTTGCGTGCCCATTGTCAAGAGGAAGTGTCTCACACTTGGTTGGTGTACCAGTATCGCACACCAAGCAGCCCACACCCCACACACCGAGCGGCCTGTGTCTCACACACTTCTGCTGGGTGTGCCTGGCGCGCCCAGGTCTGCCTCACCTTCATCCTTGGTCCCTGGCACAGCTGCTGGATCCTGCTGCAACTGGTGGTGTGTGTCGCCTGCGAGGAAGCACACGTCAGTCACCAAAAAGTGTGTGAAGGAGAGCATGCAAGACTATTTGCATGGCAGGCAAGAGGGAGAAATTGCACATGAGAAAGTGATTGCGCATGCATGCACGCATGCCTAGTTATGTGCGTGTTTGTGTGTGTGTGTGTGCTTGTGTGCTTGTGCGTGTGCATTTGTTTGCTTGTGCGTGCGTATGTGCTTGTGTGTGTGCATTTGTTTGTTTGTGTGTGTGTGTGTGTGTGTGTGTGTGTGTGTGTGTGTGTGTGTGTGTGTGTGTGTGAACATGCGTGTGTTTGTGCTTGCGCGCAAGAGTGCATACCAGCACGTGAGTGATCCCCACCTATGTATGTGTGTCCCCCAAAGTGGTACTTGTAGGTGGGAAGGAAGGTTATGGGCCCCTCCCTCCAGGTGCCCTCGGTGCTGCTGAACACTCGGCCAGCCTCCATCTCCCGGTGCAGCTGGTCAGCCTCAAGCAAGGGCTGCAGGAGCAAGGGCGCAGGTGCAAGATGGCAGTAAGGAGCAAGGGCATGCGCTTACAGTCAGGAGCTGTCCAAGGGAGCAGCAGGTCGCCACGAGCAACAGCTACAGTCCAGAGCGGCCCTATTCAAACGAGCAACAGCTACAGTTTTGAGCAGCCCCATTCAAACGAGCAACAGCTTCAGTCCAGAGCAGCCCTATTCAAATGAGCAAATAAGGCTGCAAGGCCATGTCCAAGCTCATAAGCCAGAGCAGCCAATGCTCACACATTCATGCAGTGATAAACGCCAGGCCTCCCACAAGGGCGCGACCTCTTATCAGTAGCCGTCGGCAAGCAGAAACATGCAAGCACTTACAGACACGCACTTCAAAGCGCTGGCACGTGCATCCTCTTGCAACAATTCAAGTCTGAACTCGCCTGGATTCTTCCCGCAGCAAGGTGCTCACGGACCTCCTCATCTGAAATCACGCAGCCTTGCAGCCGGTAGTTCAGATCGCCAACCTGCACCGTTGCACATCCATGCTTCACCATCAAAAGCGACTGTGCTTTGCGGCTCTTCTCAATTGACAACAGCATAAGCATTTGCACCTTGTAGGCGGGGCTTCACATCACCTCCCTCGACACACACTGCCTACCTGAATGACCAATACTGTCAAAGAGCGCTGTGCTTTGCAGCCTACAGGTTAGGTTGCTAGCATGCACACACCCAGTCCAGACCCCGTTTTAATCAGTGAACCATGACTTGGCCAGTGCATGATTGCATCGGAATTGCCCAGGCACAGGCACAGGCGGCATGCGCATGAGGGCAAGCTAGTACATGCATGCATCTTGACGTAGGGCATGAACACGTGGTTGCATACTGCTGTGCCCATACAGAGCACCCATGCAGCGCAGCAGTGTGAAGGGGGCGTTGCAACCTCTTTGGGCCACCCTGAGCTAAGCCCGGGGAACACCTGCCCAGCGCTTACCCTTGTCAGACTGCTCATTTGATGAAGACTTTCCATGAATAAGGCAACCCCCCTTGTTCAAGCAAGTGCAGCTTTCAGCTTTAAGGGCGCCCTGGGCAGTGGCAATGCTAAACAGCCCTGAATTTCCAATCCGTGGCACTCCTGTGCTGCAGCTACAGTTACACACACCCAAATTATGTTTTCGTGGTCCATGATGCTCCTGGCGTTGCCCCAAACTGTTGCCAGGTTCGTCGGGCCACCTGCATTGGTGGGGCAGCAAGGACTGCAGCTTCAAGCACCTGCATGACTCTTTTTCAAATGCATTGGGGCCAGCGAGCACTGCAGTTTCAGACACCTGCATGCCCATCACTACACCCCAATCTGTGCTACAACCTGACACCAACTGAACTTGGCATTGTAGAGGCTTGACACCAACTGAACTTGGCAATGTAGAGGCTTGACACCAACTGAACCAGCTGGCTTGACACCAACTGAACTTGGCATTGCAGAGGCTTGGGGCAACCACGTCCTGAACCCCTGGCTCCCTTTTAAGCGCACTGTGCAATCCTTTTTCAAACCGCACTCTGGGTTGTGCTAAATTGCCAGCAACGCCCACAGGGCTACCTAAGCTGCCCATCCTAATGCGTCTAGAATTAATGGTCCCTTTCCATCTCTTATCCCTCTTTGGTACTCAGTGTGTGCCACCGACCCGTCTCTTAACCCCCTGGGTGCTGATCACCCATCTACAATGCCCAAGGTTTCCTGCAATTCCATTCTGCCCCTTTGTGTGTACACCCGCAATGCACCGCCCCATGACTCTCCCTGCCCTGTTCTGTGCCGCCCCTTAGTGTGTGCACCCGCAATGCACCACCCCATGACTCTCCCTGCCCTGTTCTGTGCCGCCCCTTAGCGTGTGCACCCGCAATGCACCGCCCCATAATATCCTGCCCCATGCCCTGCGACTCACCATTGAGCTCTGGCTTGGACATGCACGGACCCAACCTAGGTGGGAAGTCTGCGCGCGCCATGATTTCGCGCACGTGGTTGTTGCGCCATTGCTCGTCACCGTCCTGCACAGGCGTGTGCACAGGTTGGCGCGTGCAGATCTGGGAGCCTCCCGCTTAGGCCTGGCTTCCAGGTTTGCGCTCAAGCTCTGCCGTAAGATGAGCTGCTGCTGGTGCATGTGCCGTGGGCGAACTTTGGGGGTGGTCGTGGATCTAAGAAAGGGGGGCAGGCAGTGGAACAGGGGGGACACAGGCGCACAATATTCGTACGACACAGGCAGGCCACCACAAGCAGCAAGCGGCACTCAACGCATGGGACGGGCCTGCGAGCGACAGACCTGGCCTGGGGATCAGCACAGTCCATGCATGCACCTGTGCCATGCTGGATCAGGGTTGACACAGTCCATGCATGCACCTGTGCCATGCTGGATCAGGGTTGACACAGTCCATGCATGCACCTGTGCCATGCTGGATCAGTGTTGACAGAGTTCATGCTCCAAGGGAACGGGGTGGCAATGCATGTATGCTCTGACCCGTGCACCCGAAAACTCTCCTGACCTGAGCGCCCGCAGACAGGTGGGCGCACACGAACAGGAGGGGGGTGTCGTAGACTTGCATCCGCACAAGCACTGCACCTGCATGCATCAAGCAGGCCGGCTGGCATACATTCCAGCAGCATGCCCTGGTAGGCAACTTGGTGCTTGAAGCCAAGCCTACAAGGCACCCTCAGACTTGGCGCTTGAGACCAACAAGGCATCCAACTCGATGCTTGAAGCCAAGCCAACAAAAGCATCCGTGTTTGCTTTGGGAGTTGCTTTGGGAGTGCCTGTTCCACATGGCACCAGCACAAACAAATGCTGTGGAGTGCCTGTCCCACAAACAAGTGCCTGTCCCACAAACAAATGCTGTGGAGTGCCTGTCCCACATGGCACCAGCACAAACAAATGCTGTGGAGAATGCACTTGCTTGGCAGAAAGAGAGCGTCAGAAGGAGGCGGTATCAGGTGCTGCTTGGGCACATGCTCCCTTGCAATTTTTAAAAGCCATGCTTGCTGCCTCAAACGCTCCGTGCCCCATTCTCACAGAAATAAGCATGCTTCCTTGCAGCCCTGCCTGTGAATGTCCGCTCCGCCCCAACAGGGTTGGGCAGCCTGTGATGTGCCCATGGTACCAGGCCCTTCTCCCTTCTCAGCTTAGCATACGTACAAGCAGCCCCAGGCTTGGCCCCTAACAGGTGCAGCCTCGCATGGGCTGTGCCATGAATTTTTCGGTTGAGCCAAGCACACAGGACCACGATGTTTGTCTGTGCCAGCAGGGTCAGAGATAAGGACGCGTGATCATCAGGTCGGCCGCTGATAAGGACGTGTGATCATCAGGTCAGCCAGGGAGCTCTGCGCGCACCTTTGTTGCCCAGATAGCCCTTGAAGCCGGTGGACACTTGCGTGGCCTGCATGCCCTTCACGTACGGGAGCAGCTCTGCTTTCACCCAGATCGACATGTACAGCCCCACCAACTGCTTGCTCGCAACTTGCACGAACATGCCTAGACCTGCATGCGGCGAGGCGGAGAGAATGCAGGCAGGCACTGTTCTGGTGGGTTTGCACCAACAGATGTGAGGGCTGCGCCAGCCACAACTGCCGCTGCTGCCTTTGATGCTGGGTTTGCGTGCCAAGACCTGCGTGGGGTGTGCCTGTCACCGCTGCTGCTGCTGCTGCTGCCTTTGATGCTCGCTGTGGGGCTGTTTCTTAGCTGCTTGCACGGGCTTGCATTGCTTCACATGTGCATGGCTGCACAAGTACAATGCTCCACAGGTGTATTGCCCAGCATGCTTGTTTGTGACCCTGCTTGGGTGCTTGCATCAACGCAGGTAATGCTCCATCATGTGTTAGTGTGCCCCTTGCACACAATCCTTGCTGGAGTTGAAGCCATGTTGTATTCGGCAGGTGCGCTTGGAACGAGGACCAAGAGGTCAGCAAACGGATGTGCAGCAACTGTGCCCTTGGGCAGCCAATCCCACTCCCTGAATGCATGCAGTTTGCTATCTCGAGTTATGAGCGTTTGGAGTGGACGCCAGTGGCCAAAGTTGGCTGCGTTCTGCGCCTTCCCTCCTCCAGGCCTTAGAACGGGTGGGTGCGGGGTGGCCAGTTTGGCTGCGAGGTTTGACTGTGCCAAAGCGGGCTGGCGTGGAAACATTGGAGGGGATAAATATGTCCCCTGATGTGCTGCCTTCAACCACATACCAATGAGCTTACCTGAGCCCGCTAGTGATGATCCGACCGAGGTTGGGCCTTGGTCTTGGCCTTGGCTGCCACTGCTGCTTCTGCATATAGGAGGCTCCTCAGCACTGAAGGTCAAGGGTGCATGCAAGCCAGGAAATAATAATAATAACTGCATACAGCCGGTCTTGACACTGCAAGTCAGGCCCAGCAAATTCAGGCCTTGTTCTTTGGCGCTCAAGCAGGAAGAATGATCCGAGGGCCATGCATCCAGGGGCCATGCCTTGTCTCATCTCTGCCACTCAAGCAGAGAATATGATCCAGGGGCCATGCATAAAAGCTTTGCCTGAAGCACTCAGGGGCATTGCGTGGGCAATGCTTATTTATTTGCTCACGCAATCACTGCAAAAGTTCCTATAGCAAGACAGGCACTCGGCCGCAGGGTGTGCGACTCCTGCCAAAGCCCATGTCAGAAGGAGCACACACCTGTGACTGCCCCTGCAACGCAAAAGCCCATGTCAGAAGGAGCACACACCTGTGACTGCCCCTGCAGCACACACCTGTGACTGCCCCTGCAAGTCAGAAGGAGCACACACCTGTGACTGCCCCTGCAACCGTTCAGATGTTGCTCAATCAAACCATCCCAAGCATCAATGTTGGCAGTTCTTGAGCCTGCACACGAAGCGAGTGCATACTGAGATTCTGCCTGCTGCGCACAAAATGCTGCCGCATGGTCAGGCTACACTTGTGCCTCACATCCCTCAACACTCCCTGCTCAGTATGAACAAGGCAATTCTTAAACTCCACTGTGGCTTCAATTGGAGCAGCATGGTACACCAGGGCCCCTGGTCCAAGTTTAAACTCAGCTGAAATGAAAACCCTTCAGGCTGGCCGCCTTTGTTAAGGCCCACACATAACCATGAGCACCCGCAGAGCGACTTTGAAGAGTAGAGAGTGAAAAGGTGATGCAAGAGCTTTTGAGGGCACAATAAGTCCCAATCAGGCGAGAGACATCTGTTTAATTGATAATGCATTCCTGCACTGAGCATCACAAAACCAGACGAGAGAGATGCAATGATCCAAACGAGCCAACATTTTGCAACAAAGAGCAGTGGAAGAGCAACTAACCACATGCGACCACAGCCCTTCACAAGATTGGTAAAATCCAACCAATCTACAAGAAAGACAGAGGACACACACACATTCAGCTTACAAAGTGGGTATGCGCATGCACTTAAACTCACCAAGCATGACATTGCTGGCATTCAGAGGCACGACTTCCTGGAAACCCACAGCCACGATGTCCGGCATGGACGCACGGGCCTGCCACACCTCATGATGGAGCTGCTCCTTCATGCTGGGGGATGCCTGAAGCCCTGCAAGCAACATGTTAGACACACTTTTTCTGAGGCCTCAGCTCTTTAACAAGCGTATGCACAGAACGTGCGCAAGTATGTGCGTGTCAGCATGTGCACGCTCGAGGTATATCACTACTGAAGCACAACATTTACGCTGGGTGCAGCGCTAGCCTCATGGCTTTTTCAAAATCTAATATTCTAGAGCATCATCACTTCATGAAGACTGAACTTGAGCTTGATTGTGTGCTTGACCCAGCCACATCTGGCAATCACCTTGCCTCCCTTCTCATGGAAAAGCACCTCAAATACCGAGGGCTGCGCTTGCATGAGCTGCACAATGCCATCCATTTTCCCTTACACATGACAACACGTCGGCTGCAGAAGAGCCGCCATTGTATGCCCATGAGCATACACGCTCACTCGCGCACCTGGCGGCTGCCTGGACATCAGGTTGCTGCGCTGCAAGGGGGCAGGGGCGCCCCCTTCCCTCTTGCCGTCGGTGGCAGTGGCAGCAGCCTCGTCCCCGGTGCTGCCTTCTCTTCCTTGTGCGCCGCTGCACAGGTCAGATGCTCCTGCGGTGTTTGCACCATGCACACACAGCCACCAGACCATCTCCACGCCATATAGGTGGGCGCCATGCAAGTGCACGCACGAGCAGCTGTGGTGATGCAGGCAGGGCAAGGCAAGGCGCGCAGGCAGCGCAGGCCGCCCAATGGCAAAGGGCCGAGGGGCTTGTGGGCCACGCAGCAGGCGGCGCTGGCTGACGAGATCCAGCCCCTTGGCAAGCTGCAGAGGCGCGTGCCACCCTTGTGCACACACACGCATGCTGCAGAGGCGCATGCCACCCTTGTGTAAAAACACGCATGCTGCAGAGGCGCGTGTCTCCCTTGTGTAAGAACACGCATGCTGCAGGGGCGCGTGTCTCCCTTGTGTAAACAGACGCATGCTGCAGAGGCGCGTGCCTCCCTCACACACACACACACACACACGCACACAAGCTGCAGAGGCGCATGACCCCTCATGCTCCGTAAGCAGCAAGCACCTGCTGCCGCCCAAACGCATGCCTGTGACTCGCGCCTACCTGCCGCACCTGTAGGCGGCACAGCCGGGGGGCTTCCCGCGATGGGCACAGGGGCCTCCACGTGGGGCCACTGGCCATCCCACATACCCAGCCATGGCTTGAGGTCCAGGTCGGGCTCGGGCTTGCGGCCCGCAAAGTTGTAGGTGGCCGCCTACACACACAGGATGGGGTTCGGGGCACGTGTTCAGAGGGTGGATGAGCATGCGTGCCTTGGCCGTGCGCGAGTGGGGGATCCTGGTTCAATGCCAGGACGAGATGCCCCCAGGGCCTTTCCTCTCTGTCCATCATTTTACTTCCACGTGTGGGCTAGAGGGCGGCAAGAATGGAGGCTGCCCTCAAAGGCACGTACAAGTTGCAGGAACAGCGCCACCCTGTCGCCCTCCTGGCTGATGTTTGCTACAGGTGCACATCCAACACGCTCGCTCTATAGGGGTTTTGAGGTCCAAGGTGGGTCAGGGCACACAAAGTGATGCACATTGCCTGTAGGTGCATAACAATGGGCAGTGCACATGAGCCCACACAGAGGGAGCTCCTGTGCCAATGGGATGGTGCCCGTGCAGGGTTTCTCGGCGCAGCAAAACAGGGGGGGGGAAAGGGGGGGCAATTCAAGACGCTACAGCAGGCCCCTCAGCAGTACTTTACAAGGGGCTGGAGCTGCAAATTGTCGGGCAAGGAGTCGAGAGGGACAGTGGGAGGTACCTCACTCACTCAGTTGAGGTTGCTGAGTCGAGGAAGCCTGAGGTTAACGCTCACACCTCTTGAAATGGGTTCATGCCACCTCCCCAAACAAAAGCATGCCCCCAAAGCACGTGCATTTGGCACAACAAGACGGCGGCCATTGAGACAAGGTCAACGGGCCGTGCAAGGTCGGGCTGTGCAAAGATGGACAGCACATGGACGGGCGGTGCAGGGATAAGCTGATTTAAGGCATATGGCTGGTCCTCACCCTTTTCTCCGTTCACCATTCTTTGTGATTCTACTCTGAGCAGCGTGGAATGGGACAGCGAGCACAGGCTTATCACTTGAGGGGGCCGTTGTATGCACACTCCATGGGATAGCTCAGCACCCTCGGCATGTTTGCTTCACACGTGGGGTTGCTGAAAACAGTATACACGCAGTCAATTTGACAGATAATTTGCCAAAGCCAATACAGGATAGCCCTAGGATTTTCAGCAACCCTACACTGTGAGCAGCTCGTATGGGGCTTCTCACTTGCGGCTAGAGAGCCAAAAGGCATGGGTGCCCTGCACCCTGGTCAAACCCACCATGATTCGTACATCCTTCTGCTCGGTGTACACCTCCGGAGGCTCGGACAGCAGGCGTTCACGGACATACTTTGACTTCACATCCCGTAGCAGGTGCTCAAGCACAGGGTCATGGCTGACATTGCTGCTGGTGCTGTCTTCATTGAAGTATTGCGAGCTGCTGCTTACCCCTGCTGTGACATTTTGTGCTTCATTGATGCTCAAGCCCTCATCTGCGCAGGAGGTGAGTGAGCCCTTGTGCTGATGATACTTGCATGAGCAACCCACGGGTCAACTGCCAGACGTAGGGTAAGAAGCGCACCTCGTCCTGTCAGAGAGGATGGTATATAGCTTTGCGCAAGGTTCTGCACGTACAGATGGGATGGGCACTTCAGCAGCTGGCCAAGCAAGGAAAGGAACAAGAAATGCAATGTTGCATTACCCAGGCTTTGGAAATGGAGGCCCTCATGTCATAGGCATCAATGGTTTTCTTTGCAAACCAAAACCCTACATGAACAATGCTTCATAACACCACAGGATATTTAAGATTTTCACAAGTCATCTCAACCCAGCCCCCCAAAAAAAATTCGGCCAGAAACTGGGAAAGCGAAAGGCGTATCCACATATTGCGCTCATGTAAGATTTTATGCTCAATCAGGTTTCTCTAGTTTCCCAGGAGGTAGAGCTTGTTTCGCTCTGCAAGATCTGCACTTGCGAAGCCATATGCAAGCAGGTGAGCATCATGTAGATTCAATATTTTAACACAATGGGCTGGTCTTGAGGTCCTCTTGGTTGGTCATGTGAGGATAATTTTAATCTAGATTGGTCATGTGAGGTTGATTTTAGTCCGGGCAATTACAATTTTTAAAAACCTGTGGTTTCAAGAGCTTTCAATAGAGAAATGCTTGAAGCTATCAAGAGATTCTACCAAAGATGGAAGTCAATACTGCTATGGACACTACTCCCATTCACAATCATGCCCCTGGTAGTCGTGGGCTTTGGTATGGCAGTGTTGCTGGATGTGGAGCAGTCAGGGTATATGGCGCAGACCCAGTTCGGACAGCTGTATACTGCCATGACTCAGTAAGTGCTTGGACTGTGTGCCCCTAAGACATGCGTGCCCCTAAGCGACTGCAGCACATGCAAGCTGCAAAGACAAGTTTCACATGACTCAGATGTGGCAGAATGCAAGCGTTCAAGCTTTTCTGTGTCCTTACTTGGTGACTCCAATGCGAATACGTGTCACACACTTACACACACACACACACACACACATACACACACACGCATACCCATGCACACACGCACGGGCACGCACACAACAAACGCACACACGCAGGCATACACGCTCACGCGCGCGCACACACACACACACACACACACACACACACTAAACGCACACGCACGCACATGCACACAACACGCACGCACACACGCACACATGCACACATACATACACGCACACCTGTACATATATACACAAGTGCACGCCCACACATACATGCACACGCACACACACCCGCACGCACACGCACACGCACACCCATGCACACACGCACGGGCACGCACACAACAAATGCACACACGCAGGCATACACGCTCATGCGCGCGCACACACACACACACACACACACACACACACACACA
>LFCJ01003096.1_pt1 | contig 12127 bp, 9 predicted proteins | sample 643141 | NCBI WGS metagenome assembly LFCJ01 (sample SAMN03766243, study PRJNA286221) | soda lake metagenome | biome: soda lake; feature: Kulunda steppe; material: water; isolation source: sample B1-Br-g2 brine of Lake Bitter-1 | place: Russia: Kulunda steppe | collected 2010-07 | reverse complement strand
TTTGATTTGCCAGCTCCATTTTGTCCTTCAATGACATTGATACGACCTGAGGATGTGGAGAGGTCGACTTCTTGCTCTCCTTCGTATTGTCGGTAATCGCTAAGCCGTATCATTTTGAATTCGAGCTTACTCATCGTCCTTGAGCGCGTACTTTTTAATGAATTCGTTATAGTCGTCTCTGAAATGAGGCTGATCTTGGTCCATTTTTCCCCTTTCGAACGCTAGAATATCTCTAATGAATTGTTTCATCTCCCTATCTTCAATATTGTCAACCTCATCGGTAATGAGTCGGTTGACATCCTCTTGTTTCATCTATAGGAGACTGATGAAGGTCAGGGATTTACAGCTTTTGCTATAGTTCATATTCCGTCCGTAATGGTTGAATGCGGTTTTTCGCTTCAACTTCGTTTCTCGCCGTTTCTGCGAACTCCTCGAACCGATCGAGCTCTCTCTTCAGGATATTTTTTTCTGATTTTATTATTGTACTGTCTGGATCGAGTGTCGGTACTACTACCAAGTCATGTATTTCGGCAAATTCTTTGCCCGACTCATCATGTCGGCGCAGAACACGTCCGCGACGTTGGATGAATTGCTTTGGGTTTTGGCTATTGCTCATCAAGATTGCCCGTCGCGTAGAGGGAACGTCGACACCTTCATCGAGACACTTCATCGCGACTAACGCATTGTAACGTCCTTCATCGAATCCGCTGAGGAGCTTTTTGCGTTCATCCTCGTCTTCTTCATTAGTGAAGCGATGTTGGATAATTCCCTCTTCGTTCAGGATCTCTTGGGTGTCATCGATTTGGCGGTGATCGGTATAGACGAGCAAATGATCTGTTGCGTCACTATCTTTGAGATTACGGATAATAGTTCGAAGGGCCTCGAGTTTTCGTTCTGCACTCTTAATTAGGCCAGCTCTCTTTGTAAGTAACCGATCAATCAATTCCGGATCTGAATCTTCGCTATGCATTGCTCTGGCCAACTTCTTAGAAAGCTGCCCATATTCGTGTAGCTCTTCCGATGTCATCTCCACAACATGTGGGTAGTATTTGTATTCTGTGAGATGGCCGGGAATAGCATCAGAAAGACTGTATTCAAAAACAATCCCATTAAAGAAATTCTCTAATGCCTCTGTTCCTTCTTCATCATAGTACCGCGTTGGAGTTGCTGACAAACCGAGTCGATAGTCGTATTCGTCAAGAAGTGCCTCTCGTCGGTGTTCCGATCCAACCCCATGAACCTCATCGACTATAAGAAGTATCTCAAGTCCGCTAGACCTGATTTGCTTGCGGAAATATTCGCTTGCGAAAGTTGTGTGCGTCGTGATGAATACCGTGTCCTCACGGACACCGATCGCCATATCAGAAAGGAGTCTCGATAGGTCGGTTTTCCAATCCGAATTTGCACTCCCATAGAGCATTTTCGGGGTGTCATATCCCCAGTCTTCAAGACTCTCAGCCCATTGATTGGCGAGATGTGTATATGGGACGGCTATAATAACTGCAACCGAATCAGACTGTTCTGTGAGTAGTTGATCCATCGCGCCAATCGCTGTATACGTCTTTCCAGTTCCGGTCGCCATCTCAAGCAGACCTTGTCTGCCGTTGTCCCTCCAGGAATCTACTGCTGCTTGCTGATAATCTCGTAACGTAATCGGTGGAGAATCGCTTTGATATGGTGGACTGGATGTTTCTCTTAGTTCAACGATTTCTTCTTCAATCGACTCTGGCAGTGCGATAGTATCCACCTCTGGTACTCTGTTTTCCCAGAGCTGATCAAATCGTTCTGTATGCATATTCACCCGCTGGTGTTCGCGATCGCCCTCCCAGTCACAAAATATGTCGAATGACTCGTAGTTGTTGAAGCCTTTTGCACTGTCATTTTGTGACCCATGGAAGGCGACTTGGTTCTCATAACTGTCGGTGAACACGCCCCATTTGTCATGGAATTCTCCTTTTAAGTCACCCGATGGGAGTGCGAACCGAATTTCTAATAGTCCATCTGCTATCAACCACGCCAATGCATTTCGTGTGTCATGACGAAGTTCGCTTTCGAGATTAGATACCTGTTGTTCTAGATACTGGCGCAAAACAGTATCCTGGCGGGCACGGTTTCCTTCACGTAGTGCGTCCCAATCCCCTTCAGAAAGTTGTGGACTTGTAATCCATTTCGCGGTACCGCCATTTGCTGCGAATGCTGCCAACCCTTGAGCGTTTGCTGCCAACCAACCAGCAGTGAAGTAGCCGACGCCGCGCTTATACTCAGTTGCGTTTGAGAGCAGTGGCTTGTAGAAGTCCTGTATGAAATCATCGCTTCCAGTGTCAATTATTGCTGGGATTGACAGATCACGGAAGCTCAAACCCGACGCCTCTAGGTCCTCTTGTGGTTGGTTGGACATAGTGGTAGTTTGATGTAATTGTGAGACGTGGTGTTATGTGTAGTGCAACGTACGTAATCATCACATTTGAATCAATTGGGAAGAGACTGTGGAGTAGATCAATGACTGGTTCTACGAATAGGACAATAGATATGCTCGCCTAATCTTTCAAGCCAACACTCAAAAATTTTTAACTAATCGTCAGTTTTGACGTTTAGCTTTCCGATTGACTTTGGATTGTCATCATTCCTGCCAGCAGTAGACAATTTGGACTTTACAACTTCATGATGGCTATTTGATGGTGTGAGTGTTTCACCTGATTTCTTTCGTCTCGGATTGGTTATCGACATTTCTAGATTGCTAATAATTGGCGGCCATTCATCCTGAGCGAAAGCTTGTCGCCATTCATTCGTCCCGATAGCCCGCCGAACCCAATCCTCTAAACTAATCTGTTCAGTATGGACATAGTGTCGCCCATTCTCGTATACGTAGAGTTCCTTATCTTGGAATCTATTTTCGACTACAATTTCTAAGAATTCACTTGTGGAGTAAACATGAATCGTAGCAGAGATGTCATAAGAGGAATTCAATCCATCTTGGGCGATCGTCCGGAGACGTTGTTCAAGATTCCTTTTGATCTCTTCGTCGAGATCGTTGTCCACAATATAATAAATCTCCGACTGGATGAACGTATCCTCATCCGTTGCACTGGCATCGATTTCACCATTCCGATGGAATGCCGTGTGAATGCTCAAATCACGGTGTGATGAAAGCCCTTCCGTGTCTGCATACTCACGAAGGAGCTCTCGGATATGTTTGAGTTGTCGGAGACCACCAATCGTTTCTACTAATTCCTTCTGATTAGCTGTTGAGTCGAGCTGAAGTTGATCACCGTACTCTTCCTCCACCTCTTTCTTCACATCTGGATAGGCATTACAATACTTTGGACTGAGTTCAAATCCGATTGATTGGCGGCCCATTATATCAGCAACAGCTGGGACCATTCCAGATCCAGCGAATGGATCAAGTACTACTGAATTCTCCTCTGTCGTTAACCGAACGACACGTTCAACTAATTGGGGTGGAAATGGAGCCGGATGGTCAAGCGATGATAGCGCGCTAAAGGACCCCTGTGAGGGTGTGACGTACTCCCAGATGTTCGCTGGAACTTTCCCTCGTGGGTGGTATCGTTCAGGATACTCAACCCACCATTTTTTGAATTTGGTTGGATCGGAGATACGAGTCTTGTCAATATCAAATTTAAATGATTTGGTTTTACTGAAACAAAGAACGTACTCAAATACATTTCGGAACTGCCCATCACTGTTGTATGGCAGAGCTTTTGTTTTGTTCCAAATCACGATGTCTTGCAATATCCATGAGTTTTCGGTGCGATCGTATTCGTGCTGGCAATCAGGATCTGAACAATAGAGACGTTGGTTGATCGAATCATGATCTAGAACTGAACCACACTCTGTGCACCGGTTTCTACCCTCAAGGTTTTGGCAGACAGTCGCAATATCAGAAGGCAACTGTACAAGTTCTTTGTTCTCTTTGAATGTATTTACGACTAGCCAGAGAGTCCCCGTGTCCTTGGTGACATTATACACCTGTTTGAAAACGTCACGAAGCTCTTCTAGATATTGCTCGTATGGCTCCCCCTGACCAATCTGTTCAGATTGAGAGTAACCGTAGTCCTTAAGATCAAAATACGGAGGTGATGTTATTGTAACATCAACAAATCCTTCATTCTGTGGGACGGGGTCAAACTCCCGCACTGTTTCTTCAATCTTCTTAGAATCTTGTTGATGTAAAGCGAACAAATCATCTGCTATATCTACCGATAGCTCGTCAGTAGCAGCTGTGTCAGCATCTGTTGATGAGGACTTTACTAAATCAGATTTAGCAGTGTTGGACTTACTATCGTCAGAATCAGCTTTTTCGTTACCGTCGTCGTAGCGTTTACCCTCGGGCTGATATTCCTCTTCAGATAGTGTTTCCTGAAGTTGTTGCCAGATTTTACTGTTCGAATCAAGCCGGACTTTTTTATTGTCAGTGGGAACCTCTGACGATTTGTCTGCGGGGATAATTCGCAGTTCCCCTCCGAAGTAATTATACTCGTTATTTCGAGTGAGGTCAAACAAATCCGTGAATACGGAAGTCATCAAGACCCGGCCGTTCGCATAAATATCGACACCCTGTTTCGATTGGCTCGGTCGGTATCGGGTCCTGAACCGGCCGCTTGTTGTGAAAAGTCCGGGGTGATCTTTGGATATTTCTGATGACATCCCATCGAAATCAATGGTCCCTCGTTCGAATTCGATCATATACTCTGTTCCACTGTCACCCTCTATCGTGAATTCGTCATATTCGTATTCTGTTGGCGGGTTATTCTCATTATCAACGTACTTTGGTGAGATAGGAACAACCGGCAGTGATCCCTGGGTATTAGTTGATTCGTCAATATAATCGATATAGATTTGATTGTCGGGATGTGCGTTCAGGAGACGTCGGAATTTTACCCCTAACAACTCACGAATCGCCTGTGCTTTAATTTTAAGTGATTTGGCCGACGGCCAAACATCGCTGTCGAATTTGGACCGACTACAACTCACATGCACTCGAGTTCCGCTTGGGGAGGTTTCGAGGTCGTGATCTCCAGTGTGTAGTCCAGTTTCCCAGGCTTTCTTTGAAGCCGAAGAGATTGGCAAATTGCCAGTGATAGGACCATCAACTCGATATCGGGAGGTCGGTTCTGTTCCAGTAATAAGTGTGAACCATGGATCCTCTAAGGTTTCATCAACATGAGACAGCGTTTCTTCAAACCAAGCCAAGCTTGCTTTCAAACCCCAACCAACATTATTCAGGATTCCGTCGGATACATTCTTATTCCCCGTTCGAAAGATATCGTTTTGCAGTGCGTCACGAGTAATGCCGGGGCCGTTGTCAGCGATAGTGGTCCGGACGGTGTGTTCTGTTCGTCGGAATCTAATGACAACTGTAAATGATTCAGTAGGATCATCAAAATAAGCCTCATTTTTGACTACTGAGGAAACGGCGTTGTCGATTAATTCTTGAAGCGCATCATGATATCGCTCATGTTGCTTGGCCATCCCCGCCGCTAGCGTTGCAAGCTCAACTTTCGAACGACATTGTTCCTGGGGAACTTTGCTCATTGTTCTCCCCGCGGCTCTAGGCGCTTGCGTACCGCATCACCAAGGATATAGACAGCCAATGGAGATTTCCCACGTTCCCACGCAGTAGACTCACATTCTCCGAGTGAATTCTTCATTATAGGAGGTAGCACTTGATCTAGGTGTTTCAAGTTTTCTGATCGGGGCTGACAGATCCCCAGGCCAATCTATACAAATGGGGTCAATTATATGCCTGGAACCGCTCGTTGACGGATAATGGGTGTTGACGACGACTCCGTATTTGATATCTACCAGGAAGATGCCCGTAATCTAAAGGAGAAACTCGATAGTATCTTCGATTCTACGGATGGGCTGATTGATGCAATTATCACTTCCCCACCATATGCAGATATACAAGACTACGGTCAGCAGGAAGATCAAGTCGGCGAACAACCGTATGAAGACTTCTTGAGTGATCTGCGTGAAATTTTCAGGCAATGTTATAACATTGCTTCAGATGAGGCTACTCTTTGGATCATTACAGATTCATTTAGGGAGAATAATCGAGTGATTCGTCCTCCCTTTGATTTAGCTGAAGACCTTGAGAATCTTGAAAACCGAAAGTATTGTACTCATGAAGACTGTACTGGGAGGTTGGATCGGGATAGGGGAACAGGTATCCTTATTTGCGATGTATGTGACGAAACGGTAAACCCTCTAACCGAGTCGTGGCGGCTAACAGACCATATTATTTGGAATAAACAGCGTACTCGACCGTGGCAACAGAAGGGGAAGCTCCGGAACATCTACGAACATGTTTCTATGTATACTAAAACTGATAAATTCAAATACAATCAAGATGAAGTTCGAATTGAAGATATTGATGAATTCGGCCGGTGGTGGGTAGATTATCCCGAAAGATACCATCCAAAAGGCAAATTACCAGACAACGTCTGGGAATTCCCCATCCCCAAACAGGGAGAATGGGGACCAAAGTTGAATTATCACCCTAGTCCCTTCCCAGAAGGGCTAGTCGAACGTATTATCAGACTTTCGACTGACCCCGGAGACGTCATCCTTGATCCGTTTGCTGGTGTTGGATCAACATTAGCTGTCGCTGAACGACTTGACCGGAAACCAATTGGGTTTGAAATCAATGAAGAATTTATTGATCACTACCATAATCACGTTCTACCGAAAGTGGGTAAGAAGGCAACTAAACAACAGAAGCTTGTCGACGAAGAAAAGGGACACTCACTTGAGTATGCTATTTGGACGTTGCGAATTCACAAATATGCGCTCAAGCTTCAGCGAGAGCTGATAACTAAAAACGATTTTGACTTTTCCCGCAAGGATTTTAATTCTATCTTCGTAAATGCTCATCCAGAAACGTTTACTGCGGATGTTGCCCCGAGTGCGTCGTTATATTATATAGGCACCAACCGTTTAACCGAATTAAGTGATCAGTTTGCAAAAGCTAGAGAGGCTCTTGTCTCCGACAACCGCGGATCGGGCGACTATTACGAGGTCGATTTCACTCTTGAGCAATATACAGTTGACAATTGGTTCGAGACAACTGTACAGGATCTTGTTGATGAAGATGATGCATTGTACATCTATACAGAAGGGATCCACTACTGGTTCCGGGATGATATTACGATTGGAGAATGGCATGACCTCCAGATAAGCAGCCAATGGAAGCGATACCAGTCTACGTCATGGAGTCCGCTTGTGTCTACTCTCCCAATCCAAATTGAAAATCCAATTGAATCTGTCGAACCATCAATGGACGAGGATCAAGCTATACTTGATAGCTTTCTTGATTCTACCGATGACACATAGATATTTGTTAGCATTTCTGAAGAGCATCTGGTAGAGAACTGATGAGATGGAAGCCTGCTACCTGGTCAGACTACGTCTGCAATCGTATAATTTCAGGTATACTGTGGCACCTGACACTCTGAGTAGCGAAAACCAACAGAAGGTCTTCGAGGCAGCTGATTAACCAGCCGCCAGGCGGTCCTCAAGCACTCACCCCTTGTGGATCCTATACCTCCTTTCGAGTGAGCATGTGATAGTTCGAGACCAGCAGCTACCGAGCCGTTGCAACGATGGCGATCTGATGTTCTTTCGCTTTTTAGACGGGCATAGAATCATCCTAGGTATGGATCGTTATACCTGTTCACAGCAACGCTCACGCACTAAACAAGGATCCATCGCAAGTCATACTTCCATGCTTCGAGATACTCCCTCCTACTGTATTTGACAACAGTTGAGAACCCTACGAGTGACAACTCCATCTGAGTAGTCCAATAGTGCCAGTCAGCGTAACGGGGGATGGTGGTGGGGTTGGTGTGTCAACCGTGGTTCCCCCGAATATGCCCCAGCGGGCGAGACAAGATGTTGATCGTAGCCTCCTCTCGCCATTTGGCGGTGATGAGCACGAGATAATATACAGTTTGGTCTACTGCTCGAAATATGGTCTCTCTCGTTCACTCACGGCAATTGAAACTGTAGCCGTATTCCTCAAACACGGACTCGAACCCCTCGTCGACGACCTGTTGAACAAGGTCAGCGAACACGTTGCGATTGTTGGGGCCCTCGACGAGCGACCGAAACCTGCTCTCGAAGTGATGTCCATGCGACGGTCGGTCCGTACTCGAGGTCTCATGAGCTGCTTCGTGCAATAGCACAAGATACAGATCGTGCATCCAGACAGCACGCTGTCAACTCGTCACGGCTGAGTCAGTGATGACAATATACGACCTGCCGTCGGTCCAGGCATCGGCACTGGCCTCACCATAATACACATCTCTATCAATCTCGAGAGCTGTCGCCAACACCCGAGCAAAGCGGAGATAGCGTCGCTGATCCGCATTCAACTGCGATTCATCGTCGATTCGGTGATAGCCAGTCCACACGCCTTCTGATTCGGCTTGCTTCCCGACGTCGAATGTCGGCGGAAGGTCGATCGACGGCTCATCAGCAGCAGCCAGCTCACGAAGTCGACGTGTTGCTGCGTCACTCATATCGAGGACAACGTAGCCACGCTCGACGAGTTTGTCCGCACCTTTCTCCGTGCCAGTGACCCACCCGATCTCTGGAACAGCCTGGATCTCCTCGAGGCTGATTCGAGACTCCGTTGCCAACTGGAACAGCTTCCGACTGGTCCATTGGTCGTCCCCCTCGGAATCAGCTACCAGCTCTTCGACCATTACTTCCCGGCTCTCGGCTGTCACCCGGTCATCTGAGACGTCCGCGTATAGATCGTCACGCACCTGCTCGAGTGCGTGTTCGATCCGCTGCCAGCGCTCACAGCCAGACTGGATGTCGTTGCGTGCAAAATTCAGGGTGAGATTCCCTTTCGAGACGATGACACCTCCAAGTCCGTACTCCCGTTTCGTCGTCACGTACAACCCGTTACTGTAGATGTCGAGGCCGTCATGTGGAGCGTACTCGAGTGCGAGTATTGCGTCGTCGGTCTCTCGAGTGAGTGACGGATGGGGCGAGTTTGCCACCGACTCGAGTGGATCTCCTTGATCGACCGACTCGCCGTTGACCACAACCGAGACACCCGTTCGTGATTGGACGTACGCAAAGCGGTTGCGAAGATCGCGAACGTAGCGCCGCCACCGGTAGTTATCCGAATCAGGGACTTCGTCCTCGTAGTGGTCGATCTCGACGAGCATCCCCTCGAGGTGATGGTCAGTTTCTTCGAGTTGGCCATCACGACCGTTGATCTCTGCCCACGATCCGGAGTCGCGCCAATCTCGGTAATCGAAGTGGAGTGCAGTGTCGTGACTCCAGATCCGAACTGCACCTTTCGCGATGATTGCACCCTTGCCGATGCTCCACTCACCGATCGTCTCGTCGTCCGAGCGTGCTTGCTCCCCGCGCCAAGTACCGAGAGGTTGCGTCGTCCCTCGGTCGACTCGAGATTGACGCCAGCGCCGTCATCAAGGATGATCGACCGCTCAGGGGAGATGCTGACCAGGACGCGAGATGAACCCGGACTGTCGATGCCGTTTTGAACTGCTTCACGAATCGCATCAGTGAGATCTGCCATCTGGTCTTCGATGAGATACGTCGCGACCCGCTCGTCAGCGGTCATCGTCACGGTATCGTCAGTCGGTGGCTGACTGGTTTCTTTTAAGTCAGTCGTTTCATTCGTAGCGAACTCTGCTAACGTCGGATGTTCTGTCATGGTGTCCACCCCTGTGGCACCACATAAACCGCATCGTGCGGCTACTGGGAAATTGGACTGACTGTAGGTCCGACCCGGTGAGCGTCCCCGCTACGACGCCCTGATTACAGTCACATCGGATGGTGTCACTACCACACGGAGCTCACCAACCGAGAATCGAATCTCGAGATCAGTCTGTGGACTCGTCGAGTCTACGATCCGTTCGAGGGCTTCAACATTGATCACCCGCTGTAGCTGGTACTTGTCACGAGCGAGTCCCTGTGCTTCGAGCATATGAACGATCTCGAGCAGAAGCGGCTCATCACTCATCGCTCATCACCTCCTCAACGATGTCGATAGTTTTCTGAGCAGTCGAACTAATTCGCTCAAGTCGATCGAGAAGTGTCTCCGGCTCATCCCCTTCCCACGCAGCGAGGTAGAACGCTGATCCACTTGTATCCAGCCCGAAATACCGACCGACGATGTAGCCGACGGCCTCGGCCTCGAGTTCGCGTTTAGATCGTTCATCCTCAGTATCGAGACCACTGTGCAGTAGTGCGTGAGCGTACTCGTGAACGAGTGTGACGGCGAGATCAGCCTCGTTTTCACGGTCACGAACTTCCACGAGTGACTGTTTCTCCAGACGATACTGACAGACGCCCTTGGCGCTGCCGTGAGACCACTGTCGAGGGGAGACGACCTCAACTTCTACCTCAAGGGCAACCGCTGCCTCGAGGAGTGCTGGCAACAGCTCGTTGGCAGTGCCGTTTGCCTCGGTCTCGAGTTCTGGGAGTGGTTCTCCCTCTGTCTGGGATATGTCGAAGACTGGTGCTGGCCGAAAGCCGACGAGCCCTTTGTTCCACTCGTCGAGTTCCGTTTCGTCGTATTCGCAGTCACTCCGTTTGTGGTATGACGATGAGTTTCCGCACTCGGGGCACTTTCTCGCGATGATCGGTGCCCAGATCCAGATCGCCTTCTCACCCTCTTTGACGTGCCGGTCGAACTCGTTTTGCCATGTTCGATAGCCGGCGACCTTGGTCGCGTGTGGACATTGTAACTTGATCAACAACGTGTTCCGGTGAGAATAGTCGTGAAACCGGCTCTGAACGTCGAGCCATGCTCTGAATTGCTCGCTCGAGACGGCGTCGTCAATCTCGCAGACGAGGTCTTCGAGCCACGTTTCGATCGTACTATGCATCTCGTCGTGCCGGGTATCCGAATCGTCGAACGTTTCCCGGGTACTGCTGCTCGTAGCCATGGTCCATTCATGTCTCTCGAATCATTGTCGAGAGGGCCTCCACCATTCAGTGAGTTCCAAAAAATACGCCAGCAACGAGCAGTCGCAAAATCGCTAGTCAGCAGACGTTGGAGTTTCCACTTTGACCGGTGCGTCGTCTGGTGTCCCACTCTTGTTCAAGAGTTGGTTTGGATACGCATCGTACGCTGTCCCGATTAGCAATGCTTCGACCTCTGCGAGTGTTGCAGGTGTTTGATACGGACTGCTGTCTGTCTCACTATTCCAAGCACAAACCCAGAGGTACGTCTGTTGCGACAATGTTCGTGAGTTTGGTTCGAAAAGCGCTTCTACCCAATGTTGTTTACGCTCGTCTTCACCGGTGAGTGACATCGAGAGTTCCCCAACGTGCCAGTAGTTTCCGTCACCCCATCGTGCAAAGCTTCGTGTCGCGTTCCGTTCGTAGGCGATCTCTGTAAAATTCGAGCTGAGTTCTCGCTTCTTTCCGTACGCTTCTGCCTTACCGATGTAGCGAGGTACAATATCAGCTGATGTCGCAGTTGAAGCAGGCTCCTCGAGTTGGTACATCACGTACAACAACCCGTCGCAACCATCCTCACGGATGCCGTTTCTATTAACACACCTCTGGCCTTCACGGCGAATTCGTGCATCGATCTCAGCAGAGCGTTGGAGTATCTCACTATCGCTTGTTCGAACCTGCAAATTGTCGTTCACTTCGAAAAGTGGAATTGGATCCGATCTCGTATCGTTTTGAATGTCTGCTAAGATGTACTCTTCTACCCATGCTCTCCAGCACTCGGCTTTCGTCGTGAGGCCGCCTCCTGTATTTGGTTTGTGAGTCTCCGATTGTGCAGACCGAGACGTGATTTCCTCTGCTACCCATTCAGAGCCTGCTTTTCCGATTTCATGTAGAATCTGATTTGGAACGAACTCGCGATTAGCGAAGATGCGTTCGTACTGGGACTGTGCGTGAACCAACCCAACGAGTTTTGCCTCGAGTTCCTGGCGATAGGTCTCGTACCCATATGGACCGTATTCAAGATCGTCGACATCGATGATCCAGACGTACAACGGGTCGTCTGCACGTTCTGCGACGGCTGCGATCTGATCGTATTTCGAGAAGCCTCCCCACTGGTTGTTGTCTTCCCACTCTGTGATGGGGAACGCATCGCGAATCT
>LFCJ01003095.1_pt1 | contig 12128 bp, 14 predicted proteins | sample 643141 | NCBI WGS metagenome assembly LFCJ01 (sample SAMN03766243, study PRJNA286221) | soda lake metagenome | biome: soda lake; feature: Kulunda steppe; material: water; isolation source: sample B1-Br-g2 brine of Lake Bitter-1 | place: Russia: Kulunda steppe | collected 2010-07 | reverse complement strand
TCCTCCTCCTCCTCCTCCTCCTCCTCCTTTTCCTCCTGCTCCTCCTCCACCTCTGAGAGCACCACCCAGGGCTGGGCCATCTTCTGTTTCTTGCTGCCGCCTGCTGTTACTTCTACATTTCTAGAGCTCGCTTTGCTGCAGACCCCTGTTCCTTCTCCACCCACTTCTCCTGCTCCCACTGCATCAGTGTTAGCACATCTGCTGGCACTTTCTCACACTGGCTCACACAACAGGCAGGGTTGGAGTGTGCATAGTGGTCCCTGATGCCTGCAGCACCTCAAATAAACTCGTTCATTCTGTGCTTGCACTGCACCTGGCATGCACTGTGCGCACCCCCTTTCAACCTAGTCCTATTTGCAAACTCAGGGGCTTGAATGATAATCTGGTCCCATTCAGGGCCATTAGATGGAGGCATTTTATGAGTAATGGCCACATGGGTTAGTCGGAGGTCAATTGGGGAGGTAATTGAGCTTTTCCTGATCCCCCTAGCCTCTGTTTTTGCCAGGTCGATTTGACGATCTATACGTAAAAATAAGCATCAAACACGACATTAAACGTTGGGAAATTGGCGATGGTTGCATCGTTGTTCTGTATTTTTTATTGTCCTCTGGAAGTCTAGGCTTATTAAGGCTGCTCAGCATTAATAGGTTGCAAGGTGCAGAGCATGAACCTTCAACAAACGCCCCTTACAAAAAACAATGATCAATATTTTTTTAAGGTTCAATTGATGACTTCCTGTTTGGATGCGTACAAAGCATTTTCACTACTGCAGGTCAATTAAATACGAAGCAGATGCTGAGAGATTAGGCTGGTCTGCCCGAAAGAATACACATTTGGTTAAGATGACACGGTTGTCCCCACCACTGGACCCCCCCAAACATGGCCGATTAGTCTTTCCGCCCGCTTGCTGGCCCCATTTCCAGACCCAACCATGCACAACATGTACATACATCAAAAAAATCAGGCTGTGTGAGATTTTGCGAGGTGGGGGCGCGGCATGCGCGCCATTGGCCATTCTGACACCAATTTGCACCCCTTTGGCAGGAAAATGGTACGTCCCCAAATTTGCTCCAATCCTGCCGCTTTACAGAACTTAAGCATCTCTTGCATAATGATTTGATGCTGCAAAGTCGGTTTTGGGGAAGGGATTCAGGAAGGTGTGTTCCGTGGGTGACCCTGTCGCAACCGGATATGGGTGCCACCGCAGGAAATGCGATACTTTGTAACCTCTGCATGCTTTCAAGCCTGACCAAGCCTGAAGTTTGGGGGCGGGAAATGTGTACCTGATGAACGAAAATTGATGCAGATCGAGGTGTGGGTGGAAAGCGGCGAGCCAAAACGCTTCCTAACATCTGCCTCTTTGGGGTGCACAGCTCAGCGGCAGAGCTTCCCACGCCCAGATTTACACAGGATGTGCGGGAAATTTTAAGACATCTGCGCGTATCTCAAGATTGGAGTGTTGAGCTGTGTGTCGGAAACACCGCGCACTCTTCCAACCTTTTTCCCACTATTTTCTCCCACTCACCGCACCAATTTGGACCCCAAGAGAGCATCAAAAGCATAGAAATATGAGCTATCCAATGGTGTGCTCAGGTCAGGAGACGGTGTGGTGGCTGCAAACTTATGCCTTGAGAGGCTTATTTGGCCATGTTTGCCTTAGAAAGGGGTGACCCAGTGTTGGGGACGACCACACTTATATTGTACTTTTTTTAAAGGCAAGTAGTTGTTGTAGTTCACAGTGCAAGATATCTGAACTTCAAGCACGTGCTTTGGAAGCACCTAACAAGCAAGGTAGCTTCCTTTTAAGTATCCCAGGTAGGCAGCTTCTCAAATCGATGCCTTGGAGTCTCCACTTCCACCTTGCAGTGTTTTGTTTTCTGGAATTAAGGCTGTATTCATACTCAGCACTCCCATACACACTTCCCCGATGTTGTGGCTTTTTATTCACCTGATTTAAGGCAATGTGAAACCTGAGAAACATTGCAAGCACTTGACCTCCACAAAAGTCTGTGATCGCACAAACGATTTGGTGACCCAGGCCATAATTCTGGGAAATGGGCCAACATTTAAAAGCCCCGCGCAAAATTCTTTTGGGATTACCAGAATTGTTATGAATTTTAAACAAAGGGATAAGTTTCATGATTGCCCCTGCCCTTTTCCTGTAAATTCCATTATGATTGCCATGAGATTTTCACCAAACAACTTACTTCAATGAAATGTACAGGTTTGTTGCATAAAAGTTGCATGTCTTCAGGAAATAATTTTCTTTCAGAATGGGGAGGCATTCACAGGGAATTGTTAGAGAAACAGGAAGGATGAGGCCAGGCCAAGGTGCCCCAGCTCAGGCCACTATGTCAAGAGGCTGTACAAGCCTGCACTCAGACTGTGCTGCTAGCCCGAGCTCACTTGCCCACTCAGCCTGCTTTTTCCAATGATTAAGTACGAAGGAGAGATAACCAATCCATACATACAATCCACAGTGCGTATTGTAAAGAAATAGTTGGCTTTGGACACGGGTATAAGCAGTACCACTGTGTATGATGGGAACTCTGAAACGCTGCACTTCTGCAGCAAAACAATGGCTAGAATGTTATGCAGAGCAGCAAAGGTCTACGTTCTTCTACATTTGAAAGCCTAGCCGAAGACACCATATACAGTATTACAGACACTTGATAGACAGATAGATGGGAGGGGGCTGTATGTGAAGCTGCGCACGTGTGAGTCCATAAATTGGTTGCTGGATTACATATGCACGTTGAGAATGTTGCACCCTACACCCTAGTGTCAATTAATTGTTTGTGCACGCGCATGCATGCATGTGTGCTTAACCCCTACTTGCTGCATGCCCACAGCATTAAGGAGCTCGACCATGTAGCGCATTGTATGGCAGGCTGTGCGCCATGCTGTGGGGCCGCTGTACAGGTCATTGAGATCAATGAAAAGCCAGGATTTCCAATCCAAGAGTCTTGATTTTTGAGAACTTTGCTGGCTAGAGTGCAGGCATAAATGCTATTGCTTAAAGCACCAGGGAGTTCATGAGACCAGGGGAGAATTTTTTCCTCTTATAGGGTGCACAGATATGTGGGCGTCTGCAAGGATTAGTCTAGCGGAAAAAGTAATTGATGAGAAAAAATGTGTGACCATTCAAAGTATTTGCAAGCTCCTTTATTTGTTTAATCAGGTTCTCCAAAGTTTTGAATGGCGGCATATCATTTGGACCGCATTTTAATGTAAACGCCTGGGATCCTTACCCAATAGCGTTTTTGCGAACGTTTGAGCTCTCATCAACCTGAACGAAGCCATTGCAGTATTTTGCTCATGTCCACCATGTATCTCTGGCTCCACTTTCTTGTTGTACACACTTGCATTGAGGCTGCATTTCAAGTGTGACAATTCTTCTGATGCATCAAGATCACAATCAAAGCCAGCGTTGCTACAACTTTTGCAATGCAGTCTTACTCTTCCTCTTCCTTTTCATTACAAAGCATGTATCAATGCAAAAATAAAGAAGTGTTTCTTTTTGATAAAAATCACGCACCCTTCTTCTGCTGCAATCTTTTGCTTTTTTGTGCTGTCAGGGGTATCCCTTTCCAAGGCATCCACTACAGAAGGTTTAGAAAGCAAGGACAGTGGGAGGTGCACCCAGAGAGGCTTGCAGAGTCCCTCATCTGATGCAGGGACCCCCACCCAGCATGCTGCCTCAAGCGATCCTGAACTACCATCCATGCCTCCTGCCACAGGTAAATTGTTTTAAAAAAATCCAACGATACAAGTGGCATCCATGAAGAACCATGCCATATGCTTCAAGGATTTGGCTAAAAGGCTTTTGCTGCATGCATGCATGTGTTTGTGTTTGTGATCACATCGAGAGGCTTGGGGAGCAGAGCTAGCGTATGGGTGAGGAGGGCAATGTTCAAAGCCAAAGATACTCCCAGATTGTGTCCTTCATTGAAAGTGTGCATAGATATTTTACAATTTCTACAGAGTATTGTTTGGAGACACCAAAACGGTGCCTCTATGCATAGTAATGCCATAAGCTTATGTAGACTAACCCTAACCCTTTAGCCTTTTTATCAACTGAACATGCAGCAGCAGTATGTCGCATACCAAACACATCACACAATACATGTGTGCAAGCTTCTTCCTATGTTGCAGCTTGTGATGCATACTGTTACAGCCTCTCGCACGTTTACAGAACATGTTTAGGGGCATGTAGAAGTGCGCTCACAAGCAGGTTTTGCTGGACTTCACTCATGGTACTTTGCCCTGCCAAAAACCTAGGCATTTTCTTGTGCATCCAGACTATCCCACAAACTGCCTGACCGAGAACCTCGTGTCCACCAGTACAGCTGCCAGTGCTACCGCTGCTGCGCTAACTTCGGCGAGGGCAGCAGCTGCTGCAGAAATAGCAGCAGAGACACGTGAAGCAAGTGAGGTGCGTGTAATGTTTGATAAGTCGTGCATGGTTCTTCGTCTGCTCAGTGAACCCCTGTGTGTTTTCAGTGTCCCCCATCAGGATCAGCGTGCATGACAGGTCAAGGTACCTCAGTCTGAGAAAAACCACACGACATTTCATGAGTGATGCAGCTACACACATAGAAAATGCATGCCACAAGGTAGAACATAAAAAAAATGTATCAGGGGACTGCAGGTATGGAGGGAAAAACAGGGCAATGCGCCTTCACCCTCCAGCCCCTTCACTTTCCGGAAGGGACAGCATTTCACATTGGGGGCAGCCAGGTGTTACAAAGCCAAGGCAGCCAGGTGTCACAAAGCCAAGGCAGCCAAGGCTGAGCAGACTTGGGCATGGCAGCACTGCAAGCAGAAAGTGAGACCTGGCACAGAAGCAGCTAGCAGTTATTCTGGTCCAGGCAGGGCTCACCATGAAGCCAAGCTTTGTCTAGGATGCGCCTTAACTGGCATGCGAGCAAGATGCTGCTAAAAGAAAAAAACATTACAATGGCTGCAGCTCTTGCAGTCCTAAGACTCACGCACTGGAATGGGAAGGCCTGGTTGGCTTTGGCTACTTGTTTGCTTTTGCGTGCGCTTTTGTGTGCTGATGTTGTTCTCGTTTTCTTATCTGGACAAATGTGGCTTGGAGAAGGATTGTGGCAAAAGATGAATTGATTGTCCAATGGGGCACGCATGTGCACTGTCGCAAGAAACCATAGCATTAAGTCAACATGCAGCTTTTATGGCCCTTACTGGTCCTCCCTGGCCTTATATTATAATTACCGTTTGATGGAGCATGAGTGTCTGAAACTTAAAGACAGGAAGTGCCTGAAATGGATGCATGTCTAAGAAAAGGATGCCAGGTATCTAGCTCAACCATTTCTTAGGCTTGTCCATGTTCAGGGCCAAATTTAGTACCAAGAATGGTGCAAATCATGTCCTACCATATTGCTCGCCTGATCTTGTTATTCCTTAATCTTGTTAAATTAGGACTTCAAACGATTCAAATGATTTATCTTCAAGTATCACAGGGGGGGTTGCGAGGCTTAAGATGTAAAGCCATGTTTTGTGCATTTCAGCATTTTGCGTCTGCATCCGTTCATTTGTTCAATGCAATTGGAGCCCATTCCCCTCCTCCATTTCTGCATCCATGGACTTTGATGTCTTAGTGTCAATAGGTACTGTGCTCCTGTCCTGCATCATTGCTACATTTTACTTGAAGCCAGGGCTTCTTCCCGCCCCCTCCAGACCACTGTCCCATGCTGAGTGCAAACTCTGTTATTTCCCATTGACTCCATGATTCTAGCTTGGGGAATATTGAGGCCTGAAGCTGCACAGGTACATGCCCTCTGCCGCCCACCCCCAACCCGAGTCTAACTGGTTGCAGCTTGTCCTATTCAGCTGCGTTATCTGCTTCTGCTTCTACTGGACCTGAGACATGCAGGCAAAAGCTCATTTGATGGCTGGGCGTCCATAAGGGCAGCACAGGCTTCTCTTTGGGAGTACTCAAGTTAGCCTCTCTAGCTTAGGCTTAGGTGGAGGAGGGGAATGTTGGATGGGCAGCAAGAGCAGTAGCTAGCATCCTCACACTCAGCGACTATCTGGGCCAGGGTGTGGGTCTTGGCAAATACTCAGCTCCCTGGGATTCCCATCACTTTCTGAGCACATCTGCATTCTGCAATCCCCGTTTTAAATTGTACTTAGCCCGCTGAGGGCGTGCGTGGGGGACAGGGCGGGGCAGTGGCTATCCTACTATACCTTAGCAAGCTCCTTAAAATAGTACTTCATTTTACTCCTGGCGGGTTGCGAGAGGGTGCTGGGATTAATTTTTTACACACAAGATTGCCAGGAGCAGTACGAGTATGCAAACAATGGGAAACGTTCCATACCATTATCTGTCCATGATTGCTCTCACAGCCTGAAAGCATATATTGCAAGCTGCACTTCTGCCTCAATGAGATAATTTGTGTGTTTACGTGTACTTGCACAATTAAGTGGTCAAGTGTGTCCTTAAATTCTGTGCCAGCTGTATTTCAGAGCAGGATGCTAAGGTGTTCTCTTACCTGAAAACCTGGTGTTCAAGCATTCTTTCTTTTGCATTGCACAGACACATGACACACACGGAGGTGCATGCCAATGCATGCATTCATACACTTTGCAGGCAGAGCAAGTAGCTTTGGAGAAGCCCCATCCTGTTTGGCACGAGGGGTTGCTCTCAAAAGACGCAGGAGGTGCCACTGAGCTGGATGTATCCTTGCGTAGCCAAAGTGATTTGACTACTTTAGACAGCAAAAGCAAGTGAGTGTGTGTGTGCACGTTCTTTTAAGGCTTGCGGTGGTGTTCTTCTAAGGCTGTTATGCTTACAATGAGTGCAATAACAGAGGTTCAATATTCTTGTGACATGCATAGCCATGCTGCATATTGATAAACATGCATACCCATGTCCAAGTGCTTAATCGTGTACTCCTGCGCATGCCTGTACAGACGAAAGGCATCTGCGAGCGCACAAGCATTTTTTTCTCGCCTCTCTGCTGCTGGGAGCTCTGCTGTGGAGTCCAGTCTTGAAGCAGTTGGGCTGAGCAGAAAAGGAAATGCTGGCAAAGGCAGCCAGCTCAAAAAGAGGGAGATGCTGCTGGAGGCAATTGCATTTCAGGTGGATGCTGGAACTCACAAGTACACTTGCACACACTAATACATGCTTTATGTACATGTATTATGCATATGCTCTTGTCAAGTTGCCAAGGGCTGAGGGAGGCTTACAGGTAGTCTGCTGGAAATACGTGTCTTAGCTTGCAAGAAAGTATCTTAATAAAAGCATGCGCATTATTGCTTTCAATCGGTGAAGGATGCCATGCTGGCAATCACTTATTCAAATTACCCTCCCTACTATGTAGGATCCGGATGAACTGCAGCGAATGCAAGTCAAGCAACTGCAGCAGCAGATTCAGGCCCAGGGGCGCCTATGGCTGGACGAGGAAGAGCAGGTTTGTTTGCTTAAGGAGAATCTCTTTCAAGATGCATTTTCTATTACATTTTCAGCAATCTGGCTATTGCCCCAGCACTGTACGACTTTTCGCTGCAACGCAAGCTTGCTCTCTTTGTACCCAGTGCCCCTGTCAGTGCCTCACTTTAATTTTTGATGGCTTGGGCAAAAGAGCAGCTAGGTAGATAGGGGCCTGCTGTATGTTAGGTCACTGAAAGCCTGGCATGCACAGAGGAATGATGCTGTCCTGTCCCTTATACTCAGGACATGCAACATGCAGCATGTTCGCCTTGAGACCCTGTCTTTTGTGCTCAATGTTTGTTTTTATAGACTGTAAAGGGGTTTGAAGCTGGGGGGCATGGATTTGTGTGCTGGTCTTTTTAAGTGACGGGGGTCAAGTTCTGCACAGTTAGCTACTTATATGAATGTAGGGGAAATCACCAGAAAGTGGTGGTGGATGCTGTTAGAACTGTTAAAATTGTGCATCAGTGTTGCTCTTCCTTCCCTGGCAGGACGAGTTTTACCGACTTCAAGCCAAAAAGGTGCAGCAGCAACTGCGACAGCAGGATGAGGTAGCATCGAGTAAGCAGCAGCAGCAGCAACATCTCACCCAGCTACAGCAGTCTGAGCAGGAAGGCCAATCTGGACCAGTCAGGTCTGAGATGGGTACAGCAGTTGAAACTGGCAGTTTGCTGCCAAATAAACATGCTGGGCAATTTCGAGGTTTAGGCCACGACGGCAGCGAAAGCCTTAAGGGTGTTGGATGTGCTGCAAGAGGCTCCCAAGGCACTGGAGATAAGAAGATTGCAGCAAAGATGGTTGCAGGTGGAGCCACAGTCATGACAGGAACTGCACCTGGGTCTTTCAGTGCTGCCTCGGAGCCACAGCAGCATCAGCAGCCGCAGCATCCGCCATCGCAGACGCCTGCTGCCCACAGCGGTCCAGCTGCCAGCCATTCCAATGCACACCTTGGGGCAAAGCTCAGCCCTAATTCTGAAACAAGTAACAGCACAGAGGCAACAGCGCCTGCCCCTGACGCGCATCAGTCCCAAGCTACACAGGTGCAGCCATCAACATTTTCTGGTAGCAGCAACAGAAGCGGCATTACAGCTAGCAGGGTGGCTCATTCGTGGGGCCTGTTCATCTACTTCGTAGCTGCTGTTGTGCTGTCCCAACGCAAGCGCCTGATGGAAGAATGCTGGGATGCAGGTGCGTGCAATATGGTTTGACAGTGCAGGCTCTAACTGGGCTTAGGTGCCTACAGGGGTCAGTCAAGATGTAACATAGCTCTGCTGATTTAAATTCTAAGTATTGCATAATTTTGCTCTTCCAATGCAACTCACGCGACAGCTGCCACAAAGCAGCTTAGCAGGTCTGTTCCATGGTTATGCTTGGTATACCTGCCAAAAGAATAGTGAATGCTGTGACATTATAGTTACTTGAATGCTGGCACTCACTTTGCACGCAGATGATGTGATGCGTTTGTATCACAACTTGGGTAGCTCAGGCCACATGGGCAGCAGCAACAACAAGATCAATGTGAGCAAGTGCATGGCAAGTGCGCATCAGCTCAGGAGCAAGCACTTGATGCACTATCTTGGGTTGAAGTTCTAGCATTCAAGCAACTGCGCTGCACGGAGAGGCATGTGAAGTTTTTATGGAGAGTCTACCTCCAATTCCTGCCTGTGCTCGATTTTTTAACTTTTCAGTCAAGGTGTAACATTCATCAATGGCTGCTCACTCTTCCGGAGACAGAATGTGACAAGCCATTGGAGAGACGTGTGGAAGTGGCAGAAATTACATCAGTGACTGGTATTTAGGGGGTGCAATGGGTCAAGCCCAAAGTTTCCTTCACCATAAGTTAGTAGGCACTAAACATCATGAAAACAGACGATCTGTCAGGGTAAGAAGACGTGTTGTCTGCTGGGCTTGCTGGGCAATGCCAGCCTGGAATATTTCCATGGTACCCAAAACAAAGAAAGTGAAGCTTACCGCAACAGAAAGAACGGGGGGAGGCTTAAATCTCTACAAGTTAGAAAGATACTGGGCCAGTACACCTTTTTTGATAGCAAAGGGGCAGTCCATGGGCACAACTTGAATGAAAAGAACAATTATCACCAAAGAGAGAGCTGATCCCACCTTGCTGTCTGTACATTGACCTCCCTGCGCATGTTATGAGGAACGTAAGCAGATTTTGTCTGCGTGCACAACTCCCGCGTTGGAATCTTCTTTCTGGCTGTAAGTACTAAGATTTGGTTGTCTATTGAAACCTAATTTGTGCCGATGATTCTCCTTTCTTAAAGAAAGCAGCTTGGTCACAGGATTTTGGGGCTGGCCTGATGCAGAGCGGAGTGCTTGCCTGACCGTGGAGAAGCGTCTTCATAGACGTGGTATACATGTCGACGAGTAATACGAATGGATCCAGCAGGGGTTCAAGACGAAGAGAGAGTACAGACTTGACTTCCGTTAATGACACAACTCGCAATACATGCCAAATCTATCAACAATATACACGCAGTTGTTTGTGTTTGGCAGCATTAGAAGTGGCCTCAAGCTTAGCGAAGTTCAGTCTTAGCCACACAATCAACGTGTTGTACAACTTAGAATCTCTCAAAATGCAATATTGTAGAACTAAGCGCAAGCTCAAGTAGTTTGAGCACAGTGACCTTTTGTATAAGGCCTCAAAATCTGTGTCTTAGAAGGCAGGCGCTTTGTGATGACTTGCTAAGGCATGCCATCAGTGATACTTAGATGTTATCAATTGCAAGCATTTGAGTAGCATGCTTGCAAGAGGGTGCAAGCAAGTTATAACCTCTCTCGGTCTGGAATTCCTTCTCGATCGATTTCGCGAATGTGATGTATGATCTTTGAAGTCTTCTCTCCTTTCCTTTTTACAATGTTGTGGCGTGTGATGTGCGAAAACACATTTCGCGCATCACATTGGAAATATCATCACATTGGCGCGGTGGAAATGGCCACTGTGACAAGTGTTCTTGTGCAAAATGAGGTGCATTTTTCTTCTAAAATATGTTTCTGCCTTCTCAAAAAGAATAATTTGTTCCTTTTTTCCATTCTACCAGTCTGTATGGAGGCCCCTTGTTACTTGGGAAAAGGGATGGTCGGCTGATGCCACAACATCAATTCTCATCGATTATATGTACGTAACATTCCCCCCTACCTGGCCCAATCCGTCCTCGGATTGCCATGGGGTTTCAGATAATATTCCTGGATGCGTATCGATTGAGGCAGCCCGTAGCTCGCCTTTTTTTCCACAATCGGCCATCCAGCGACATCCCAAGATGCCGACCAAAGAATCTCTCCCACCGAGGATAGTCCCTTGACCTCAGGTGCACTTTTTGCGAGTGTTTACTACCTGAGGTACTCTGCTCGACTAGCAGAGAGGGCCAGAACCAGATACCAATGTTACGTGGGAAAAGGGATGGTCGGTGATGCCACAACATCGATTCTCATCGATTATATATACGTAACACCCCTTATATTTTGCACGCCTTGCCTTGTCAAATTTGACAAGGCAAGGCCTTGCCAAATTTAAACTGCCAGTTTTGAACAGTGTCTTTAACTTCCCTTCCCAACAAGGATTACAAGAAAAAGGCCTTCAGTCAAGAAGTGCGACTGCTAGCCTGCTCATAAAAACTATCAGTGCATGCATGAAAAAGTATGGGTTATTGTTTTCCTGGTCCAGAGACACATTGTTAAAGCCTGCGGAAGAAAAGGGGGAAGCATAAGTCCTTCGGAGAGAGACCATGTGTGGATGGGTGCAGTGGAAAAGAACGTGTTGCTCATCCTGTATACGTACATCATGAGCAGTACACAAGTCACAGGTATGGGAGGTATTGTGAGTCCAGGTCACAGTTTTAATTCGTAGTGTGGGCACGGAGTCTGAAGCGGGCCATGCCGCAAATAACGTCGCGAGGAAGATCAAGAAGCATGTATCTAGGAAGGGTGTATGGCGAATGTGTGACCAGGGCCCTCCTGGTGGGGAGGGCACACCATTGATGGTAAGTGAAGCGTTTGCTGTTGCACTCTCGTGGATTTACATCAGAATAAGGTGTCCAATAATCCAAGTGCCTCTCCCTGAGGTTCACAACAAAACGACCAAGATCAATGGGTTCACACTCCAGCAGCCTTTCTTTGAACAAGTAGGATTGTGTGAGACCGTCCATAGCAGACAGGATGTGGGATGACCAACAATCATTGCATCGTGAGCTCAGTTGCATGTCAGCACGTAAGATCTTTCTCGCGGTGGAGCTATTGCTTTGGGTTGAAGCATCGTATAGCCACACTGCCGCCCGGTACCAGTTGAACTGTAAAGGCTCTAAACCACATTCGCGCATGACACACCAAGAAGGAGTTGTGTCCTTGACCATCAGTATCCTCTTGAGCACTGTCATCAGCTACTTTGGTAAAAGATTGTCCATTTCTTTGCCCTGTCGTAAGAATGGGGTGGCTCAAGCCTGGCTTGCATGCATACCAGCAGGGATTGCGTACGTTTTAAGGAGCCGCATGCAAAGTTGTAACCTGTTTGTAAGGTTTGTTTGTTACAATACGCGAGCGGACACAGCAATGTCCTTAAGGCAAGCAAGGCAGAAGAGCTGAAAAACGCTAGGAAAAGGAGAACTGCCAGAAAAGCCAACTAGCTAAGATGACGCCCCCAAGGCTACGAGGACAGCTC
>LFCJ01003094.1_pt1 | contig 12131 bp, 20 predicted proteins | sample 643141 | NCBI WGS metagenome assembly LFCJ01 (sample SAMN03766243, study PRJNA286221) | soda lake metagenome | biome: soda lake; feature: Kulunda steppe; material: water; isolation source: sample B1-Br-g2 brine of Lake Bitter-1 | place: Russia: Kulunda steppe | collected 2010-07 | reverse complement strand
TGTCTGTGGCACATATGTGTGTGCTTTGTGAGCACCACACACGAAGGTGTCCTGCGCATGGCCTCGTGCCCTCGTGTGTGCAACATGCGTACGTGCCTCGTGTGTGCAACATGCGCACGGCCTCGTGTGTGCAACATGGCGTGTGCCTGCCCAAATGCTCGCTGTCCCTGGCTGCAGCCTTGGCTGGCTTGCTTTTTTGGAGACAGGCCCTTGTGTTTTGGCCTCACCACCTGCACTGTGTGTGTGTCTGCCTCTCCATCACCAGTCCGGTTGCACGACTGCCTTTACCTCCTTGCACTCCTCTGCTGCGCTGCATGCTGCAGTTGAGATGAGTGTGGGAGCAGGAGGCGGCAGCGCAGGGGCAGCGGGCAAGGCTGGCAACCACACCGTGGGGCTGGAGGATGTGTGCTACCGGCCATTCAGGGATGGCGCGTGCGCGGTGCAGAGTGTGGCGCAGTACTGGCAGCTCAACAGGCAGCTGTACCGCCAGGAGCAGGTGGGAGGGGGGAGAAGAGGGGAAGGGGGTGGGGGTGGCTGATGAGGTGAGGTGCAGGGGGGCCCCAGGACCGCTGCATTGTTTGTTTCAGCGATTCACCTTGTGTTGCTGCTTGTGCTCTTGTTCTTGCACTCGTTGCCTGCCTGCCTGCCTGCCCGCCTGCCTGCCTGCATACCTGCGCAGGTGCTTGCCCTGCCAACACAGCCCATCCTGTGGCTGCGCCACCCCTCTCCTTCAGCTACATCTCTGCCGATGCATCTGCCCAATCACCTACCTTCCCGTCTACCTGCCTGCCTTCCTGCCTGCCTGCACACTCGCCTGCCGTCCAGCCCTCTGCCTCAGCCGCACCACCCACTTGCCCTGCAACCACCATGCCCTACTCCCCTGCCCTCCACCTGTCCCACTTTTATGCAGGCCAAGCCCCTTTCCCACCTGACACGCAGGCAAAGCCCCTTACCCACCTAACACGCAGGCCAAGCCCCTCTCCCACCTGACACGCAGGCAAAGCCCCTTTCCCACCTTGCACGCAGGCCAAGCCCCCCACCGCGCCCAACCGCCTGTCGCCCGAGTTCTGCATAGGCCACTGGACAACGCAGTGCCTGTCTGCTTTTGGCGCGCCCATGGACCCAGCCATTGTGCTAGGCGGCTACCCGCGCAGCAAGGAGGCATACAGGTAGACAGCTTTAAGGGGGCTTGCAGGTAGACAGGCCTCTCCGTCCCCAGGCGCGTGCTGGCGCGGGGGTGTGGTGGCAGCAGGTGTGGCGTGAGGCATTGTTAGTGCGTGTGTTATGTGTTTGTTGATCTCTGGATGGGTGGGCGTCTGTGGGTGTTGGTGTGGGTGTGGGTGTGCATGGGTGCACAGGATGTGTGTTGCTAGGTGCGGCGGGCTGTTGTGAAGAAAGGGTGTGAATAAGCAAGATGTGCCTCAGTGCGTGGTGCTCTGTGGGTGTTGTTGAAGGCGCGGTTGAACATCCTTTGCAACAGCTGCAGGCTGCTGTGCCCCATGATCGCTGGCAGTGCAGAGGCTGCTGTGCCCCATGATTGCTGGCAGTGCAGAGGCTGCTGTGCCCCGTGTTTGACTGAAAAGCGCTGCTGGCTCCCCCACCAACCGCAGTCATTGCCTGCTCCACTCTTGATCTGTTCCCAGGGGGAAGGGAGGGGGAAATGCCCTATTGATTGTGAACAGTGCCTTCCCCCTGTGAACGCGCCGACCCTTGCCCGCGCGCCTGCACCCCTGCATATGCCTCCACCCTGCTCGCCCGGCCCTGCTGACCCCTCCATCGCGTCGCATCCTCCCCACACGCGCGCACACAGGAACCTGACCGCTGCCGCCACCACCTTTGTGGTGACCCTGCCGGTGATGTCCCAGCCGGGCTCACGCCAGGCCGCGCGCGCGTGGGAGGCGGCGCTGCTTCGCCTCATCCAGGTGGGGCTAGAAGGGGCAGGGGGCCGGGGGGGAGGGCGGGGGAAGGGCACAGGCGTGAGCGGCTGGTGCGTCTGACCAGTCTGCCTTTGCCCTTCCTGACTCTACCAGGAGCCGGGCCTAGAGCGCTGTGCGTAGTTTTGGCCACCTAAATGAGCGTGCGTGTGTGTGAGTGTGTGTTGAAAATATAAATGAACAGCTGCAAGGGGCTTGCTCCCAACAAGCAGCGGGCGCGCACAATGTCAGTGCAGAAGGGCGGCCCACATGCAGCGCGGGAACGCCCTTGTGCTGCACGGGTGCGTGCACACAGTCACGGCTTGGGCTTGGGATCCTTTGTTGGAGGCATATACCGCAGCAGTTTTGGGGCGCGCCCCTGGCAGAAGGGACTAAACATCTTTGAGCCTGTGCCTGTCCCTGTGTCTGTGCCTCCTGTGCGCAGATCGGGCCTTCAATTCTGTGCGCTCAAGTCTGTGCTTTCGAGTCTGTGCTCCTTTTCTTGTGCAGAAGTGGCCTTTTAGGTCTACATAGGAGTGGCCTTCAAGTCCATGCCTTCAAAGCTGTCCTCCTTTTCTTGTGCCTGTCCCTGCGCCTGTGTCTATGCCTGTGCCCAATGTAGGCATGCTAAGATGCTTTGAGTGATTGTGCTTTGAGTGCGTGTGCCAACTGTGTGCAGGATGACCTGCAGCCGCGTGCCGAAGCTGCGGGGCTGACACTGTCGTACTCCACTGAAAGGTTAGAGCTGTTAAGGATGCACTGAGTCGCTGTATAAATCACAATCGCGTTGCTGGGTCCACACTCCCGCAGCAGCCGGCTAGATACCTGCGCGGTTGTGGCTCATCACACAAGCTGCCAGTTGCGTGAGCGCAAGGACAGCTGGCTTGCTTGCGTGGCAGCTGGCTTGCGTGAATTTGCGTGACAGCTGGCTTGCGTGACTTTGGGTGACATCCGGCTGGCTTGCCTGAACTTTAAGCTGCCAATAGTGTTGGTGGGGACGCGCCCCTTGTGTTTGTCTTCCTCATCCAGGAGCTGCTGCTGACAGTGGGTACATGTGCAGGCGCACGAGCGCACACAAAATGCACCCATGCATGCCCACTTGTGCGTGCAGGTCCATCCAGGACGAGCTGGGGCGCGAGACGGGCGCCGAGATAGGCACCGTCGCGGCCTCCTACGCCGCCATGCTTGCGTACATTGCTGTGTCCCTGGGCGGCATGCCCTCGCGCATGACGCGTCCGCTCCTGCGCAAGGTGGCGCGTGTCTGCGTGCTCAGGTGGGGTGCGCGCTTGCTTGGATTTGCCGGCTGTTGGCTACTGGCTGCTGGTGGCCACTGGCTGCGTGTTTGAAGGAGCCCTCCTCACTGACAACAGGCCCATCCTGGAGCCTGCAGCCTGTAGCCTGTAGCCTATTGCCTGTAACCTGTCTGTGGTCTCTTGGCTGTGGTCCCACACCAAACGCGCCCAACCTGTCGACGCTCTGCCCATTATTGCGATGCCTTCCTGGACCCACATCCCACCTCTGCCCCGTGACATAGCCCTCTCCCGCAGCTCGCTCATGTGGCCTCCTCATACGACTCAGCCATGGAGTGATCTCATGAGTGTGGCCCTTGCGTGTGTATGGGGGTGTACTGCCCATTTTAAGTCGTCCTTGTGTGTTGCCCTTGCATGTGGTCAACCTTCTCTGCAACCGCATGCTTCAGCAGCAAGCACCAAAGACAAATTGGGTGCTCCGCGCCCTCAGACGCTGCATCCACGCAACATCACTTCCTTCCATCATTCGACATTAGGGGATGTGCCTGGCTCAAGCCGTGTACTTGGCGATGAATTGAGCACATGTTTGTGATGTCCGTAAACACACATGCATACTTGCTGACACACACACACACAGTGACACACATGTGCACGCGTGTACATTTGCACCGCCCTCTGCAGCCGCGCCCTGTTGGGCCTGGGCGGCGTGCTGATTGTGGGCGGCAGCGTGGCAGGCGCGCTGGGCATCGCCAGCGCACTGGGCATGTCGTCCTCCCTCATCAGCTTGGAGGTGTGCCCAGTGCTTCTGCTCATAGCACTCTCTTGTGTAGCCCTGCCTGTGCTGCCCTGTGCTTGTACAGCCCTGCCGGTTGTTTGCTTGAGGTGCGCCCGGAGCCAACAGCTTGCTGCACTTCCCTTTTCTTCTCTGGCAGCCCCGCTTGCCTGCACAAGCGTCCTGCGGCCCCAGGGGCCAGCCATGCCTTCTTTTTCTGCTCTCTCAACGCCCACCCTGGCCCCGTTGGTGTGTAGGCAGGGCAGGGCAGCAGCTTTAATGCACCAGATTGCCTTGGTGTGCACAGAGCAGCTGACTTCGGCTCTTGTGTGCCCAAGCACGTGCCTCCTCGCCCTCTACCTGGCTCGCCTCCGTAGCTCTTGTGGCCTACGTAGAGCGGCGGTCTCTGGCTGGCCCCTGTAGCTCTCGTGCGCACACGCACGGGCCTCCTTGTTCTTTGCCTCAGTTTGGGCGGAAGAGGCCCTCTCTGTCTCTGCTCATACCCCCACCACTCCGCACCCTCCTCCCCCGCTTATGCCTTTGCCCCCCATGCCTGCTACCCCAGTGCTCTCCTCTCCCCCCCCTGTACACACCACTGCTCCCCCTCAGCCTCCCTGCATGCCTACTCCACTGCATCCCCTCAATTGCACCTGCTATGACCGCGCCTCCGCATCTCCTCAGCAACCCGCTGTGCCAACACCACCTCCCCCATCCATGCACCCTTCTGTGTCCACATCCATACACCCTTCTGTGTCCATATTCATACACCCTTCAGTGTCCACGTCCATACACCCTGCTGTGTCCGCATTCATACACCCTTCTGTGTCCACATCCATACACCCTTCTGTGACCGCATTCATACAACCCTCTGTGTCTGCATTCATACACCCTTCTGTGTCCACATTCACCCCTGTAAGCCCCCTGTCCTCCTTCGTGCCCAAGACCCCCGCTCATCCACAACCACCTCTTGCCCCTGTTTCTTGCCTACATGCCCTCTCCTCCACTGCTCTCCGCCTTGCTGTCTGTCAAAGTGACTCCTCAGCCACTCTGGGAGCAGCAGGGGTCGCGCCCCAGCCGCTCTGACGCTTCTCAGCTGCTCCTCAGTCACTTTTGGGGCAAGGGCCGCGCTGCACTCCTTGCCTCGCTGCCCGCCCCTGCAACGCCAGAGGCAGTTGCTGTCCCGCGCCGCTTGCAGGTCGTGCCATTCCTGGTGCTGGCCGTGGGCGTGGACAACATGTTTGTGCTGGCGCATGCGCTCCAACGCCAGGTAATGTGCTATGCTTCTGCACGCGCCTCCGCACCAGGTAACATGACCGTGCTCATGCACACGCTCTAGCGCTAGGTCCTCACATGTTCACACACATATATACACACAAACACACATACACACATATACACACACAACTACTAACTAAACATACTCATGCGTGCACACACACACACACACAACACTCACGCATGCGCTGCAGGGCATCAACACACGCAAGGGATCCACCGCGACGCTCGCGCCGCTCGTGCCCGTGCCAGAGCGCGTGGCGCGCGCAGTCGCTGCCGCGGGCCCCTCCATCACGCTCGCGGCTGCGTGTGAAGTCGCGGCGTTTGCGGTGGCGGCGGCGCTGAGTGACATGCCCGCTGTACGCGCGTTTGCAACGGTAGCCGCGCTGGCGGTGGCGCTAGACTACCTGCTGCAGGTGATGAGGAGGAGGGGGTGGGGGGCAGCAAGCCCACGCGCTTATGAGTCCATGCGTGTGTAAACCAGTGTGTACATGTATTGTGTCTATTTGGCAGGCGCGAACCGGCAGAGGCTGCATGCACCGTACGTACCCCTGGAGCCCAAAAGCATTGCACGTGTGCACCATGGGCTGCCTCCACCATCCTGCAGACCCAGCCAGGCACCTATTCATTCATAGCTCTGCAATACAGGTACACACACATGTGACATGTGTGTGTGCCTGCTTGCACGCGTGTGTGAGTGAGAGTGAGACACCCCTCGCGTATGTTGTCACATACCCTGCTGCTCCTGGTCGTCCTGCTGGTGTGTGAAGTAGTTCTCCAAAGCGAGCGTACGCATGTGCACCTGCATGTGGTGTGTGTGTTTTGTGCATACCCTGCTGCTCCTGGTGGCCCTGCTGGTGCGTGTACATCAACTCAAGGCAAGTGCATGCATGTGCTCCAGTCCACGTGTTTGTGCGTGTGTGCTTGTGACACCATGCATGTGCTCCTGTCCACGTGCTGTGCGTGTGTGCGTGTGTGGGGCCATGCATGCCCTGCTGCTCCTGGCGGCCCTGCTGGTGTGTGTACATTGATTCAAGGCAAGTGCATGCATGTGCTCCTGTTCACATGCTGTGCGTGTGTGCGTGTGTGGGGCCATGCATGCCCTGCTTTTGGTCGTCCTGCTGGTGTGTTCATCAATTCAAGGCAAGCGCGTGCATATGCTCCTGTCCACATGTGTGTGTGTGACACCATGCATGCCCTGCTGCTCCTGGTCGCCCTGTGCAGGTCACCGCATTTGTGTCGCTGCTCACGCTGGACACGCTGCGCATCGAGGAACACCGGATGGACTGCGCACCTTGCTTGATGGTAGGCACACTCGGCGCGCGCGCCCTCACACACGCCGCCTCTGTCTTGGGGTGTGGGGGGGGGCTGAGCGCTCTTACATGCAGTTTGGTGTTACGCGTGCGCGTTCTCATGCATGCATTCTGTGTGGGGCTCACGTGTGTGCTTGCACTCTCACATGCAGCCTGCATGCGCATGAACGCAGCCGATCACAAGACGAGGCAGCACCAGCATGCTTTGTGTGCATGTGCATGTACGTGTACCTCATGAATCTTTGCATGTGTGCGTATACACGAACCTTATCAATGTACGTATATACATGCACATCGTAAGCACGGGCATGCACGTGAACATCGTAAATATGGATGCTTAAATGTGGGCGCGCACACTTGCCATTCCCTGCATGCTGTTGGCACCTGCACATTTGCATGTGCCGCTGCAATGGCAGGGCTGTGCTTACACAATATGTGGTTCAGTCCTTCACGACGCCCACACCACACCAGATCTTAGCCCCGCATCCCTGATGCATTGGACGCTTAACCATCACCTGCTCGGCATTTGTGGCACCTGCCGGCTCATCTGTCTGCGACCCAAAGTGCACGGGCAGCACACACCCTGCCCTTCCTGCATAATTCAGCCCTCTGTCTGTGCACTCTAGCCCTGCTGCCCTGCAGCCTCCCCCTCCCCCCCCCTGGACCAGGCACGCACACGCATACCTCCACACTGCACACGAGCACAGAGGCACAGGGTGTAAGCATGTGTGTGCGCGCCATTGTGCCAAATATTTTGTGCGTGCCCACACACGACACCAGGCGCGCTTGCGCTTACTGGCCTGCGAATGATCTCCCTGGCGCTTTTACGCGCAGTCTTTCAGGGGCGCACTCATCCCTTCCCACTCCCCCCGGCCCCTAGGCCACCACCTCCAGCTTGCTGGCTGCAAGCAGTGGCTTGTCCTCAGATGCGCTCGTGTGCAGCTGAACGCGCACGCTCAAACAATCCTCCCTTTGACACAAGCCTTAAATGCATGCTGAGGCCCACCACACCCTCCCCACACGCACTACCATCCACCCCTTGCTCCAAGATTGCTTTTACCGCACATACGCACTCACGTACACACACACACACGCACCCACAGACACACACACACACATACACATGAAGCCCCGCGCGTGTGCACGTGTGTTCAGGTGGGTCCAGGCCGCGCGGCGCCGCTGCACACGCCGCGCGCGTACGGGGGCTCCACGCAGTTGTTGGACGGAGAGGAGGGGGGGGCGGATGCGGAGGAAGGGCAGCTGCCGGGCGGCGCAACGCGGGAGGGGGGTGAGGAGGGAGGGGACAGCGGGCACTTCACGCCTCCGCTGCCGCAAAGCACGACGCCCGGGCGGCAGCGGAGCGGCCCTGAAGGAGGTGCTGCTGGTGGCGGGCGAGGGCGGGGGCGCAAGGGCGGCCGCGTGACGGGGGGAAGGGGGGAGGAAGGGGAGGAAGAAGAGGAAGAGGGGGAGGAGGCGGAGGAGGAAGACGAGGAAGGTTGGGTGCATGCGGGGTACGTGGGCGAGGATGGGGCGGACATGGCGCTGCCAAACCTGCAGGTGCGGGAATATGCATGCATACGCAAGTCTGTGTGTGGATGGCTTTGTGAGCTTGTGGTGTTGTGTGGAGGTGTGCATGCGTGCGTGCTTGTAGATGTATGTTGCATTCATGTGGGTTTGCAGAACTCTGCTTGTGTGTTAAGGGTTAGTGTGTTTGAATGCACACGCGCCCAACAAGAAGCTGACTGCATGAAGGAACACGCAAGTCAATGCCGCTTGCATACATGAGAAATCCTGCTTGCATACATGAGAGATCTTGCTTGCATACATGAGAGAGAGAGAGAGAGAGAGAGAGAGAGAGAGAGAGAGAGCGCGCACACCACATACTCCACTGGCAAACAGCAGCAACTCGGCTCCACGTTTGTCCTTTCCACAGAAACGAATCATGATAGCTAAGCAAACACGCCCGCACATGCAGCATACGCAACACTTGCAGCAGCAGCAGCAGCTGCAGTGTGCACGCACCCATGGCCCCGCACGCCTTCACGTCCATCCGCGCGTATGCACACGCAGGCGCCGCCTACAGGTGATGGGCTGCGTGAGGGCTCCTCTTGGCTGCAGGCGCTGCTGCAGCGGGGCGTGGTGCGTGGCGTGTTTGTGCCCCTTGCCACGCGCCGCGCCGCGCAGGCCGCCACGCTGTCCATTTTCTTGGCCAGTGAGTGTGGATGCTGAAGGGGGGAGGGGCAGGACTGCACCCATTGCCGCACACACTGCATCGATGTAGCTACTGCTGCCTGTCCGTGCGCACTCGGTGCCGAGCGAACATATGCACTGTGCTTTTGACGTGCGCACATGCTGGACAGTTGCCCCATAAGATAGGCTTGTTCCTGCAGTTCTCCTGTCTGCCTGATTCCTGATCAGCTCCCAGCACATGCGTGGGCTTGCTGCACCGATGATTGCCCTGTGCCTTGCCTTGTACTGCCCGGGCGTATGGCTTTGCCCTGCCCCCTCCTCTGGAAAAACCAACCTGGGAGCCACCAAGGTGCTTACAGCTGACACTGGCAAAAACAGCAAACAACGCCCACGGCCACAATCACCCCTACTTGACAAGCTGCCTGCCCTGCGCTTTCAAGCTTACAGGGGCTGCAGAGCTCACTGGGCTGCATTGCAAAGCACCCAAGTGCCCTACCTTCTTTCTTCAAGCAGTTGCTTTTCCTCCCTCACCATCATTGACAACATCCTCCTGCTTTTGCCTGGTATACATTGCTGTTTCCGCTACTGCCCACTCCTCCCTGCTGGCTTCATGCTTTCTCTGGCTGCCTTGCCCTGCATGACCTTTTGCGCTCTTTGTCCCCCTCCTAGCTTCATGCACACATCTGCCTCCCCTTCCCCCTCCTCCCTGCAGGGTTCTTGCTGGCCGTGGCTGCCCAGCCTCCCCTCATGCACGTTTCCGCTGCCTCCTCCCTGCAGGCGTCTGCCTCCTTGCCTATAGTGCAAACGGTGCCTCCTCTTCCTCCTCCTCCTCCACCTCCTCCCTGCAGGTTTCATACTGTCCCTGGCCGCCCTGCCCCGCCTCAGCATTGGCCTGGACCAAGCTGTGGCGCTGCCTTCAGACTCCTACCTGCAGAGTTACTTCAAGTGCGTGCCCATTTGGGCCCCCTGTGTGTGTGAGTGTGCGTGTGCGTGTGCGTGTGTGTGTGTGTGTGTGTGCGTGTGTGCATGAGCGTGCGCGCATGTGTTGCATCAAACCCTTTGGATCCTTCCTGAACAGCTGTGACTAGTGTGTCAGGACCTGTGATAGAGCAGGGCCTGCGACAAAGTAGGACCTGTGATAAATTATGACCTCTGATCTGCGCCGGTCAGTTGGTCTTGTGCAGGGACCTCGCCTTTTTTCCCACACACATGGCTACTCGTGTGCAGGGACCTCACCTTATCTCCCACAAGCATGGCTACTCGTGTGCAGGGGCATCCCCTTATCTCCCACAAGCATGGCTACTCGTGTGCAGGGGCATCCCCTTATCTCCCACAAGCATGGCTACTCGTGTGCAGGGACCTCACCTTATCTCCCACAAGCATGGCTACTCTTGTGCAGGGGCATCCCCTTATTTCCCACACACATGGCTACTCTTGTGCAGGGGCATCCCCTTATTTCCAACCCACATGACTGCTCTTGTGCAGGGACCTTGCCTCAGACATCCGCGTTGGCCCACCTTTGTTCTTTGTGGTGAAGGATCTCAATGTGTCGGTCGCCTCACCTGATGTGTCGTCGGTGTGCGCCATTGCTGGCTGCGCACCAAACTCCCTGCTGAACCAGGTGAGGGAGGCCGGGCTGAACACACGCACGCACATGCTTATTTGCTCACTTACGCTCACACACACGCACGCGCACACACATGCACGCACGCATGCACGCAAACACACACACACACGCACGCACGCACGCACGCACACATATGCACACATACACAAACATAACACACACACGTAACACACACGCACACAAACACATGCACACATGCATAAACATAAAACACATGTAACACACACGCGCGTGCACACACACACAGGCAGGGGGTCTTTGTTTTTGGTGCATGCCCAGGTTGCCTCGGCGGCCCGCACCCCCAGCACATCCTACATCGCCGCGCCCGCAGCATCTTGGCTAGACGACTTCATGGCTTGGCTGAACCCAGGCTTGTCCAAGTGAGTGTGAGGCTTGTCCAAGTGAGTGTGCCCGGGAAGTCCTCAGACCTCCATCATGCCTCTGGGCTGGCTTGCAAAAGCCTCGGATCAGACGGCTTGCCTCGAGTTAAATTGCAAACGCCAGAGCCTTGGATCCGACAGCTTTCCCATGGGTTGGGTGTGGAGGAGCCAGGAATTGCTGACGGACAAGTGGGCGTGCCTGACTGGTGGGCATGCCAGAAAAGGCGTGGGCCTTGGCCTGTGAGATAAAGCTTTTGCAAGCCCTTGGGCTGGGCCATTGAGAGGGCTAGGCTGCCCTGTGGCCCTGGTGGGCTGTGTAATAGATGGGGGTGGCCATGAGGTGGCGGGGCTGCCCTGGGCTTGCCTAGTGGTGGGCGCGCTCTTGACGTGGTGTCGGGTGTGCCTGACCTGTGGTGTTGGGTGTGCCCGACAGGTGGTGTGTGCCTTTCGGGTGGTGCGGGCGGCCCCGAGGTGGCGGGGCCGCCCTGGAGGCAAGGGGTGTATCCTTTGGAAGGAGATGGGGCTATACCCTATGGGTGTGAGCTGGGTAAGCCCTGAGTGCCTAGGGCCTGGTGCGTGTGCTCTTGATCAGGTGGTGTGTGTGCTCTTGATCAGGCGGTACGTGTGCTCTTGATCAGGTGGTGCGTGTGCTCTTGATCAGGCGGTTCGTGTGCGGTTGATCAGGTGGTGTGTGTGCTCTTGATCAGGTGATGCGTGTGCTGTTGATCAGGTGGTTTGCGCCTTACAGCTGGGGCACACTGCTCTTGAGGTGGTGCTGGGCAGCTGCACAGCCTGCACATCCTGCACGCGCACACACACACATGCACGCACACACGCACATACACACACATGCACACACACGCAACACACGCAACACACGCAAACCACACACACACACAGACACGCAGACACACACGCACACACACGCAGACACACGCAACACACACACACATACACGCAACACACACACGTAGATACATACGCGCACACACACACTGTGGAACCAGCAGGGGTCATAGCCAGCACGGATAGCACATGCACGGCCTTAACATGCACAGCCGCACATGCTGCTCAGCTGGACGGGCCGCAGCTCCACTACCCACCCACCCCCCTGGTGCTGATGTTGCGTGCCTGGCCTGCACTGCACGTCATGCGCATGCACTGACCATGCCCACAATGCCACCCTCATGTGAAATGCATGCCTCTGGCGCGTACATGCAAGTGCTGCCACAGAAGCATGGGCGGATCCCCCTCTCCGACGCTGCATGTGTGACCATCCCTGCACACATGCGCAACACTCACAGGTGCTGCCGCAGACACACCGAGCCCTCCCCCTCCCCTGCCCCCTCCCCGGCCCCTTCCCCCTCTCCTTCTCCCCAATCCTCGCCGCCTCCTGAGCTCCTACTCCCTC
>LFCJ01003093.1_pt1 | contig 12135 bp, 12 predicted proteins | sample 643141 | NCBI WGS metagenome assembly LFCJ01 (sample SAMN03766243, study PRJNA286221) | soda lake metagenome | biome: soda lake; feature: Kulunda steppe; material: water; isolation source: sample B1-Br-g2 brine of Lake Bitter-1 | place: Russia: Kulunda steppe | collected 2010-07 | reverse complement strand
TTCGGACAGATCCGCATTCGGCCCATCGGCGACGTAACCACAATCGATGGCTATCCGCCACTCCCAGAGGCGTTGCGAACGGAGATCAAAGAGGGCTCGTGGAAACTGCCCGCCGACCTCTCGATTGCCGACCTCGAGGCGCGGCTCACCGAGCGGCTCATGAACGAGTTCGAACTGGCGGAGGTGGCAGTAACGGTCGACCGGCGTGGGCATGCCCAAATCGCGGCTGCACCAAAGGCTGGTGGCCTCTCACGACGGGTTCCAGCGGGCAAACGGGCCGTCTCGATCAATACGCTGCTGCCGACGGGGATTGCCCGCGGCGATCAGGTCACGCTCCAACTACCGAACGGACCGGTGTCGGGCGTCGTCAAAAGTGCAAAAACGAGCGGTGAGACAAAAGCCACGGCTTCTGAATCAAAGACGACGGATAGCGGTGATGAGGGCGATGGTGACGATGAGGATACAAGCCAACCAATTATGGCCCCAACAACAACTGGCGGCGATGGACAGATCACCGTTGCGTGCTCACTCGAGGAGGCAAAACGAGTTATTAGCGCGGAGTTTGCACCCGTTAGCGTTCACTCCCGTGGGAAACAGCCGGAGTATGAGGCAATCAGAGTGCTTCGACGACACGGTAACCGGTTTGGAAAGCTGACGATAAAGTCCGGAAGCCAGTTTGATGGGGTAACGCTTGGGTCGGCCCAGATCAGAGATACCTACGGCGTTGCCGTCCTCTCGATCCGGCGTTCCGGCGAACAGCTCACCGTCCCACGGGGCTCAGCCGAGCTTCGGGGCGGTGATGAGGTGATTCTGGTTGGTCAACGGACCGCAATCCGGTCCTTCGAGGAGGCGATGGCCCAATGAGTGTAACGGCCAGTGCAATCACCGAACTGACTCTCGGCGCACTCGCGGTCAGAGCGGTCGGGCTTGCGTTCCTCGCTGGGACCGTCGCCCTGATTGCAGCCTACAGTTTCAAACGGTACACGCGCGAAGAACTCCCAGAGGGCGCATCCCTCCTCCTCGGTATCGGTGCCGTGGCAGTCTATCTCAACACGCGGATTATCCTCATTCAATTCCTTGGCGACCAGCCCGGTGTCGTCACGCTCGAGGCGGCAGCGGTGAACATCGGCCTCTTTTTCATCGCCGGGCTGGCTGCTGATGGTGGCCACCGGTTTGGGACCTCGCTTGCGACTTCGGCAACGCTTTCGTCGTTGTTTTTGCCCACGTCGCTGCAATCGACTGTGAGCCCGCTCGTGCGGGCGACCGGTCGGTCGATCACGGTGACCCTCCCCGACGCGGACACGATTGCGGATATCGACGGCTACGACCCAGTGACCGAGGAGGCCAAAACGGCCCTCGGCGGCGAGACGCTCACCTTCTCTCGGGGATTGACCGTCGACGAACTCAGAACCCAACTGACGACCCGGCTCAAAGACGACTATGACGTTGGGTACGTCGACCTCGAACTCGAAACCGATGGGACGGTTACCTATCTTGGCGTTGGACGCCGTCCGGCGGGACTGGGGCCGACGCTCCAGCCAGGGATGGATGCGACGGCGATCCGGGCCGACCCAGCGTTCAGTGCCACGCCAGGTGATTCGATTCAGATCTGGACTCCTGGTGACGGCCAACGGGTCGGCACCGCCGAACTGCGGGCGTCAGTCGGCTCCGTGACGACGGTCGTTGCCGATGAAAGTGTGACGCGAACGCTCGATCCGACGGTGAACTATCGGCTGATGACGCTCTCGAGTGAAAGTAAGCCCGAACGGGATTTCGCCGGCATGCTTCGACGAGCCGACGAAACGCTCAGTGTCGTTTCCGTTGGCGACCGAAGCCCGCTGATCGGCCTTCCCGTCGGCGGCCTCGACGTGACTCTCATCGCGATCAGAACGCCCGAGGGAAAAACCGAAACAATCCCCAGCCGAGAGCGGGCGCTTGCTGCCGGCGACCAACTGTTTGCCCTCGGGAAACCCGCTGCATTGCGTCAACTCGAGGCTGGGGCCCGAGCCGAAGCAGAGACGCCGCCGGAGGGTGATACATATGAGTTTGCTGAGGGGAGTTTGGCGGAAACGGCAACTAGTGGCTCCAATACGGTGTCAGAAGCGGATAGTACTGAGCCAGATACGGTGTCAGAAACCGACCCCGCTGAAGCGGACTCGGTGTCGAAACTCGATCAGGACACCACAAGTTCAACAGCCGACACGGAGCACTCGAGCAGTGAGTCTCGAGACGAAGACAAAAACAAATAGTCGCCTCGAGATTGCTTCCAACTCAAACTGTACAAGCAAAAACAATAATCGGCCCCACTGTTCGTTCTACCCGGCAGAGGCGTTCTAACCAGCGGAAACGGAGACGTTTAACTGCCGTCGCCACACTGAACCCAGTATGGCTGGCGAGTGGATGACAGAGCGGTTGCCCGAAAACTGGCGCTGGGTTCTTGGTGTCCGGGCAGCCATTGCCCTCGCGTTCATCGTCGCCTTGCTCTCGGTGGTGACCGCCATCGTCAATATTAGCCAGCCGACGGTGTGGGCTCCGGTCGACCCATACGTCCCTGCTATCGTCCAGGAGGCTGCGCCGTTTACCGGTGCCCTCACTGGCTTCGTGATGGTCGGCAGCGCCCTTACGCTTCGCCGTGGGCTTCGGGCCGGCTGGTGGACAACACTTCTGTTGATGCCAATAACGGCCATCCAAGGCGTCATGCAGGCGAGCCAGTATTCAATCCCCCTCATCGTCCTCTCGCTGGTTTCGATTCCGACGCTGCTTGCAACCCGTCGCCATTTCACCAACGACCTCGAGTTGACGACCACCCAACTAGCAGCGGGGGCTGCCCTCGCCGGTGTCCAAGTGTACGGCACGGTCGGTGCGTTCGCCCTTCGCGAGGACTTTGAGGGGATCGACAGCATTGTTGACGCCTTCTATTTCACCCTCATCACCTCGAGTACGGTTGGCTACGGCGACATTACGCCGGACACCGGCTCGGATGAAGCCGTCCTCTTTACGCTCTCGGTACTCGTTCTCGGTGTTGCGAGCTTCGGTATTGCCATCGGGGCGCTGATCGGCCCCGTTATTCAGTCGAAACTCAGCCAAACATTAGGAAAAATGACCGACTCAGAACTTGACCTCCTCGAGAATCACCTGCTGGTCCTTGGCTATGGGGACCTGACCGAACCGATCGTCGACGAACTCCAAAACGGTGGGGCGCGCTTTGCGGTCGTCACAAGAAAGTCCGATTCGGCGGTAGAGTTAGGCGACCGCGGCGTCCCTGTCGTCGTCGCCAACCCGAGCGATGAAGCCCCGCTTGAGCGAGTCCATATCGAACGCGCTAAAGCGGTTCTCGTCGCGACCAACGACGATGCCGAAGACGCGTTGACAATCCTCACCGCACGCGAACTCCGACCCAACGTCCGCATTGTCGCCGCCGCCACCGACCGGGAAAACATCAAGAAACTCGAGCGGGCCGGTGCTGATACGGTGATCAGTCCGGCCGTTCTTGGCGGGAGTTTGCTCGTTCGGTCGGCGATGGGCAGCGACGAGTCGGGACTTGTCGAGCAGATTATCGAAGGTAAATAGTAGCGTGGCAGCCTGACGACGAGCGAAGCGCCAGTATTTATCCGTTTTCTCGAGGGGTAGTTGGTATGGGTGATCCTGATCCTGCAGCTCCGTCCGAGTCCGAGTCCACGTCCGAACCCGAACCCGACCCCGTAAACGACCGCACCCGATGGAACAAAAAATACCGCCAGCCTGACACGGAGTTTTCCCTCCCCGAGGATCCCATACCGGCACTCGAGGCTCGCATCGACACGCTTCCGGACGGTCGGGCACTTGATGTCGCAACTGGAACGGGCCGTAACGCCCGATTTGCAGCCGCCCACGGCTACACCGTCGACGCCGTTGACATCTCCGATGAGGCGCTAGCACAGGCCCAAGCCGCCGCAAAAGACGACGGTGTCGACACAGCGATCAAGTGGATACGGGCCGATATCGCCGACTACACGTTCGAGCCAGACCGGTATGACGTGATTACAATCAGCTACTTTGCCGCCCTCGAGTTGCTTCCGGATATCAAAGAGGCACTGGCGCCCGGCGGGGTTCTCATCTACGAACAGCATCTGCGCTCGAGCGACGAGATTGAAATCGGTCCCGGAAGCGACCGGTACCGTTTTCGGTCGAACGACTTGTTGCGGGCGTGTCTGGACTTAACGATACTTTCCTACGGTGAGTGTCGCCGGGAAAATACGATGGGAGAGTTGGCGGTGGCGACACTCGTCGGGCGCAACTCGGCCGGTGGGGCACAGTCTTACCCACGTGTCGACGACGGCATCCAGTAGCCGATAGCCGGTAGCCGGTAGCCGACTACGCCTCGGGCACACCCTCGAGAATTTCCACCCCACTCGAGGCGCCGATCCGTTCGGCACCGGCTTCAATCATTGCCATCGCGGTCTCGTAGTCACCGATGCCACCACTGGCTTTCACTGGGAGGTAGTCGCTCATTAGCTCAACGTCGGCGGCGGTAGCTCCACCGTCGGCAAATCCGGTCGATGTTTTGACCATCGCGGCATCGGCGTCGCGGGCGGCCTGGCAGGCCCGGCGGAGTTCATCCTCCGTAAGCAACGCCGTCTCACAGATGACCTTCACTGGAATCGGCACGGCAGCGACCAGTTCCGCGAGTTCAGTACGGACTGCCTCGTCGTCGCCTGACCGGAGCCGCCCGATGTTACAAACCACATCCAGCTCGTCCGCTCCTGCCTTCCACGCGAGCACCCCTTCTCGGCGCTTCGTCGCATGATCGGACTGTCCATGTGGAAAGCCGACAACCGTGACGAGTGTCACGTCGGGGGCCATTTCGACGGCCTCCTCGAGATAACACGGCGGAATACAGGCGTTCATCCCGTGTTCTTCGGCCTCCGTGAGGACCCGTTTGACGTCCGCCAGTGTGGTTTCCGGGCCAAGGACGGTGTGATCGATCAGTGGGGCGAGTGTCGCGTCGTTCATATGATGGCCGACTCACCCGAAGGGCAAAAGCTCGCCCTTCTGGGGTCTTGCCCGGCTGTTTTTCATAGTGGAGTGCTAACGCGTGGCTATGAGTGAGGAGTCAGCGTTCGATGATGACCGAATCGATCCACACGTACACGCGGTCGCGACGCAGATTGCGTCGATGGAAATCCGCGGTGCGGCGACGATTGCTGGCGCCGCTGCTGGTGCGCTCGCCGAGCAGGCCGAGCGGTCGACCGCGACGACGAAAGCGGCGTTTCTGGCCGAACAGCGGGCAGCCGCGCGGATACTGTATGAAACGCGGCCGACCGCAGTGAGCCTCCCGAACGCGCTCAGGTATATTCTCAGGGGAACGACCGGTGAGACGGTTAGCCAGCTTCGGTCTACAACGGTTTCCCGAGCGACCTCTTTCTCCAAACAGCTAGCCTCCGCCCAAGAGACCCTCGGCCGCGTGGGCTCCAATCGGTTGCGCGACGGCGACCGCGTCATGACCCACTGTCACTCGACGGATGCACTGGCTTGTCTCGAGGCTGCCGTGGCTGATGGCAAGGAAGTCAAAGCGGTTGTCAAGGAGACGCGTCCGCGTAAGCAGGGTCATATTACGGCGAGACAGCTTCGTGAGGCTGGTATCCCGGTGACGCTGATCGTCGACAACGCTGCCCGCCGGTATCTCGACACGGTTGATCACGTCCTCGTCGGGGCTGACAGCATCGCCGCTGACGGGAGCGTCATCAACAAGATCGGGACGAGCGGGCTGGCGGTGATCGCCCGTGAACGCGGTGTTCCGGTCACCGTCGCTGCCCAGACGATCAAACTCCACCCGGATACGATGACCGGCCATACGGTCGAAATCGAGTCGCGTGCAGAGGCCGAAGTTCTTTCGGCTGCTGAACGAGCGGATATCGAGGAGGGAACGTCGGACCGAGAGACGGGTTCAGAAAGCCAGCCTGAAGCGCCTACACCGGCGGGACTCACCGTCGAAAATCCGGCATTCGATGTCACCCCACCGCGCTACGTTGACGCCATCGTCACTGAACGGGGTCAGTTCCCACCGGAAAGTATTGTTATATTAATGAGAGAACTATTTGGGGAGACGACCGGCGAACCGTGGGAACCCGACACCGAACCGGAAACGATTTAGGACATGATTTTATCAATTTTGGTATGGTTATTCCCGATGGATTTACCCTCCCACCGTTGTTCTACCTTGGCCTGCTTGTACTCGGATTGGTAGGCGTTGTGGGGGTGCTTTGGGCACTCGGTCCGCCGATTACGGATCGAACGGTGCTCGCACTTACTCCGTGGATGATGCTCGGGGCGACGTTCCACGTCCTCTACCGCGTCGAGGAGTTGCCGCCAACCGTTGAGCCCTTCTTTGGCGCGCCCACGGTGTACCTGACGACGGGGGTTGTGACGGGTCTCGTCTGGGCGCTGGGCTGTTTGGTGGTTGCAGGCGGTCTCTACCAGTCAACCGACCGATTCCTAGGGACGGTCGGCACCGTCGCCACGACCTTTTTTATTACCCTTCTAGCGTTCCTTGCCTGGCAGGCCGGCACGTTTTCCCCACTCTGGTCGATTCTTTCAGTCATCATCACCGGTATTGTCGTCGCCATCACCTGGGTGCTCGTGAGCGTGCGATCTATCGACGTCACCGCCGTTACCGGCGTCACCGGTGGCGTCGTCGTCTTTGCCCATGCCCTCGATGGTATTTCGACGGCTATCGGCTACGATATCCTTGGGGTCAGCGAGGAGGTGCCCGCCTCCCGATTCATCCTCGAAACCAGTGCAAGCCTTCCAACGGCAGAGTACATCGGGGCTGGCTGGCTGTTTGTTCTAGTGAAGATATCGCTTGCGGTCGCAATCCTCTGGTTGTTTACCGACTTTGTGCGCGAAGAGCCTGTCAAAGCCAGGCTCCTTCTGGCTGTCATGGCTGCGGTGGGACTCGGTCCGGGGACTCACAACGTGCTGCTGTTTTTGATTGCCCCGCTGTAGCGCTCGCCGTTGATCAGCGAACAGGGACCCTAACGGTCAGCAACGTTTTGTCACCAGCGCCCGTCGTCTGCGAGCGAAAGAGGATGGTTTCCGTACTCACAGCCGGCCACATTAACTGGGACGTCACCTTGCGCGTCGATCGGTTGCCAGCACCCGACGGTGAGGCAGCGATCCGGTCACAGCGCCAATCCGGCGGCGGCAGCGCTGCCAACGTCGCCGTAGCCCTTTCCGCCCTCGAGGTGGACGCTCGACTCATTGGCAGCGTCGCCGACGATACCAACGGAGTGGCCGCCCGACGTGACCTCGAGGACGCAGGCATTGCTCTCGATGGTGTTCTCGAGGTTGCTGGCGGTGAAACCGCAGTGAAGTACCTTCTCGTCGACGACAGCGGTGAGGTGTCCGTCCTCGGGACTGACGGCGTCAACGAGGCTGTCCGACCGAGCGATATCGATCCGGCGATGATCAGGGCCGTCGATCACGTCCATCTCACGAGTCAGGATCCGACGACGGCGGCGTACATCGCGTCGGTTGCGTCCGAGGCTGGCGTTCCGGTGAGTTTCGACCCTGGTCGGCGGATCGGCGACCGGGAGTACAGCGAGACGATCGCGCTCGCGGATATTGTTTTTGTGACAAATCGAGAGTGGCAGGCACTTACCGACGGTGAGAGGCTCCCGGCTGGATGCATCGTCGTTATCAAATATGGCCCGGATGGCGCTGAAGTCAGGACTGCGGGTTCGGGTGCTGGTGCCACGTTCTCTCATCCCGGATTCGACGTACAGTCGGTTGACACCACTGGTGCCGGCGACGCGTTCGCCGCCGGCTTCCTCGAGTCGATGCTGCGGGGGGCGTCCGAGTCACCGACCGGCGTCGCGGCTGAATCCAATGGTGCGAGCGACCCCGCTGCGCTGAGACGCGCACTCGAGCGGGCGAACGCCTGTGGGGCACTGGCGGCGAGTCACCACGGTCCCCAGCCGGTTCCATCGCAGTCGACACTCGAGGCCTTTCTCGGGAAACGAGGGTAAGCGGTATACTTATTCACCATTTCGGGATATAACGACCAAGAGACATTGCTGGCCTCATCGGGTGATGTCTGACGATAAATATATACTGTCAGCCGTTGCCGACTTTGGTAAGTCCCACACGTTAGTGTGGATGAGAGTCATGAACAAACGAATTAGTGGCGGACCCGAGCACGACCATACATGCGAACAGCTCAAGGGTCGCCGACATGTCCGATATGATCGCAGTAGGGGGGAATCACCGAGTGTCGCCGTGGCAACCGCACTCGCCCAGTATACTGGTGAGGATGTTGTGGAGGCAAACACGCAACTTTACGAGTATGTTGACCCCGAAGCACTCGATGCACTGTTTGCCGATCAGTACAGCGGCGGCTCACGGTCTGCAGGCGAGGTCCGGTTCACCGTCGAAGACCAACTCGTCGTGGTTCGGCCGGGCTATGTTGATATCTGTGAGCGGTGAGTCTGAGTCGGAGTCGGGGTCGGAGCCTCACGCTCCGCCCACTCCAGGCGCCCTTCACAACCCTTTTTCTCGGTATCCCCCCAACCGGGAGTATGGCAGCAACTCAGCCACACCTGCTCGTTGAACCCGGTGACGTCGCCGATATCGCACTGATTCCCGGCGACCCCGGCCGTGTCGACCGCATCGCCGGCCACTGTGAGAACGCCGAAACAATCGCCGAAAACCGCGAATACAAGCTTATCAACGCCACATACGGTGGTCGAGAGCTAACGATCTGTTCGACCGGTATCGGGTGTCCCTCCGCCGCCATTGCCGTCGAGGAGCTCGCCGCTGTCGGCGTTGAAACGTTTATTCGCGTCGGCACGACCGGCGCGCTTCAGGCGGGAATCGAAATCGGCGACATGATCGTTGCCACCGGTGCCGCAAAGAACGAGGGGACCTCGAAACGGTATGAAGCCGTCGAGTACCCTGCCGTGCCGGATTACGACGTGCTCTCGGCGCTCGTCGACAGCGCTAACGCGAACGACGAGGAGGTCCATGTCGGCCCGATCACCAGCGACGACGCCTACTACGCCGAAACTGAGGACTACGTCACCGACTGGGAAGCCGCCGGCCTCCTCGCCGTCGAAATGGAAGCCGCCATCGTCTTTTCGCTTGCCCGGCGAAAAGGGCTGGCCGCCGGCGCCATCTGTACCGTCGACGGCAACCTCGTCGAGGGAACCCAGAAGGGAACCGACACCGAGGAGGATGAACTTCCAGCAAAGGCCAAAAACAACGTCGGCCGCGCCATCGACATCACCCTCGAGGCTGCGACGACGCTGTAACTGTCTGACCCACCTCTTGCTTTAGGCCAACATCCGAATCATCACCGCCGAAAATCGACCCCTTCCAGCGCCCAGTCGATCTCGGTGTACTCGAGGGTCGGTGAGGAATCCTGGGGAATGCCATCGTACTTCTTGAGGAACGCACGGACACCGGATCGACCGCCGAAGTCACCCCGATAGCGGAAAAAAACCGGCGGCACCTGTACAACGTCCGTCTCGGGGTCGTAACTCACATTTGCCTCGATGTACCACTCGGTCGCAATATCGAGTTCGCTCTCACAATCGACCGGCGAGTAGACGGTCAGGGGTGGACAGTTTTCCTCACCTCGTGAGAGGGCAAAGTGGATTCGAGGATCGACCGACTCGAGTCGAAACGACCGCTCGAACGCTGAGGGAAACGGACGGGGAAGATAGCCAAGCCCCCACGGATGGCTCGAACTGCGGAGCATCCCGTGTTCGATGTCAGCAAGGCTTAGCCAGACGCCAGCAACGGGAACGCTCTCGCGGCGCAGGAACCGCCATCGGGACAACGCACTGCGGTCGAGCGCCGATGGATCGTCTTCTAACGAGAGTTGGGCATACGCGTTGTAACAGTTAAGCCAGAACGACAGTCGGTGACGGTGGCTCCGGAGCGCTCGTTCCAGTCGGTCACGCTCGAGGGTTGCGAGGTACTCACGCAGCTCGTCGGTCTCGCCATCGGTTTTGACCGCATAAAGCAGGTCGGCCGATATAGATTGGGGGTCGAGCTGGGTTTCCATCGGCATCTATCGGTGCCACGGTGAGCATGGGCATTAAGCCGGGGCCTGAATCAGCCGATTCGACCTAGCCAGCTGAGCAGTTGTCTCAGAGCCGGACAGTTGCCGCCCGATCCGTCGGGCTTTTGCCCCGGCGGCCCCCACACTCGAGTAGTCGATGGCCCGGTATCATATCGAGACGTATGGCTGCACCTCAAATCGCGGTGAGAGCCGCGAGATCGAGCGACGGCTGCGAGACGCCGGTCACCACCGCGTCGACGGGCCGACTGCGGCCGACGTGGCAATTTTAAACACCTGTACGGTAGTCGAAAAGACCGAACGCAACATGATCCGCCGGGCCGAGGAGCTACAGGCGGAGACTGCAGACCTGTTTATTACGGGCTGTATGGCCCTCGCCCAGAGCGAGGAGTTTGGGGACCTAAACGCCGAAGTCCTCCACTGGGATGAAGTCCCCGAAGCCGTCACCAACGGCGAGTGCCCGACGACGACGCCCGACGCCGAACCGATCCTTGAGGGCGTCATCGGTATCCTCCCGATTGCTCGAGGCTGTATGTCCGACTGTTCGTACTGTATTACGAAACAGGCAACCGGAAAGATCGAGTCACCCCCAATTGCTGAAAACGTCCGAAAGGCTCGGGCGCTTGTCCACGCCGGAGCCAAAGAGATCCGCATTACGGGCCAGGATACCGGCGTCTACGGCTGGGATACCGGCGAGCGGAAACTTCACACCTTGCTCGAGGAAATCTGTGCAATCGAGGGTGACTTTCGCGTCCGGGTCGGGATGGCCAATCCGAAGGGTGTCCACGGCATTCGTGAGGAGTTAGCGCAGGTGTTCGCCGCAAACGACAAACTCTATAACTTCCTGCACGCGCCCGTTCAGTCTGGGTCAAACGACGTCCTCGGGGATATGCGCCGGCAACACCAAGTGAGGGAGTACCTCGAGGTGGTCGACACCTTCGATGCGTCTCTCGAGGAGTGGACGCTCTCGACTGATTTCATCGTTGGCTTTCCCACTGAGACCGACGACGACCACGAGCAGTCGATGGACCTGATTCGCAAAACGCGCCCCGAGAAACTCAACGTCACCCGTTTTTCGAAGCGGCCGAACACCGATGCCGCGAAGATGAAGGGGCTTGGCGGGCAGACGAAGAAGGACCGCTCGAAAGCGATGTCCGCGTTGAAGATGGATGTTGTCGGCGAGGCGTATGAAGCGATGGTCGGCGAGGTGCGCGAGGACGTCCTCGTCGTCGAGTCTGGAACCGGTGACTCCGTCAAATGTCGTGATGGTGCCTACCGACAGATTATCGTCCAGAACGCGAGCGACCACGGCATCGCCCCTGGCGACTTCCTGGATTGTCGGATTACTGGGCACAACACTGTGTACGCGTTTGGCGAACCGTTGTAGCGGTCTCGGCGGTTTGGTTTATTCGGCGTCAGAATTAGACTCGGATTCTGACCCGGAGTCAAACGTCAACTCGACCGCTTGATCCGGCCCCTCGAGCGTCGCCCCCGGTTGCTCGGCAAACGCCTCGTGGAGATGATCGTAGGTCTCCTCGAGGGCTTCGACAATCACTCGCGTATCACTCAGAACGGGCATGAAGTTGGTATCGCCCTCCCAGCGTGGGACGATGTGGGTGTGGAGATGGTCACCGATTGAGCCGCCTGCGCCGTCGCCGAGGTTGAGCCCGGCATTGAACCCGTCGGGGCGGAGTGCGGCTTCAAGTGCATCGAAGGTTCGTTGTTTGAGTCGGGCGTGATCGAGCAGTTGGTCGTCAGTGAGGTTGCGGTAGTCACCGGTGTGGGTATAGGGGATCACCATGACGTGACCTGGATTGTACGGGGCGTTGTTGAGGAGGACGAAGCTGTGTTGACTGCGGGCAACGAGGAGGTGTTCTCGGTCGCGCTCCCAGTCGGGAAGTTCACAGAAGACACACTCCTCAACGTCGGGATTTTTTTCTTCCCGTCTAATCCACTCGATACGCCACGGCGCGAACACCCGGTCCATGTGGGACTAGCTTCCGGACGAACGGATAACCCCTTCGACACTTGGCTTGCCTCGAGTCGGAGACTGGTCGATGGCTCGATCTGTTCAC
>LFCJ01003092.1_pt1 | contig 12140 bp, 13 predicted proteins | sample 643141 | NCBI WGS metagenome assembly LFCJ01 (sample SAMN03766243, study PRJNA286221) | soda lake metagenome | biome: soda lake; feature: Kulunda steppe; material: water; isolation source: sample B1-Br-g2 brine of Lake Bitter-1 | place: Russia: Kulunda steppe | collected 2010-07 | reverse complement strand
TGCTCTCTGATGCGGGAAGCACCACCTACAAAGACATGCTTGCAGTACTTGCACCCACCTTATGCTGGTGCTTGTCTTTCAGCCCAATGGTTGTGACATGATCCCACTCCTTCCCCTTTTCTCTAGGCAATTTGAATATATATATATAAGTAAGAATGTATAAGGGTGCTTATAGGTAGCTGGGGGGGTAGTTGGGGACCTATAGGCCCCCCTCTACCCCCCCTAACCACTACCTTCAAAAATGACCCCTAAATGCGGATGCATTGACGTTAAATACGCGAATTGTTCATATCATACGCGCATTGGTCCGGGTAAATGGACGCATGACCCAACCCTGTATTTTTCCTGGCACATCATTGGAGCTGCCCAACTTGGCTTCCCAGCAGCTTGTGTGGTGTGCATTTGCCAGGGTTCATCTGTCCACCATACTCACCTGCTCCATAATTGAATGCACTGAACATGTGTGTCGTGTCTTCAAGTTTAGCGTCTCCGTAGGCTGACATATGCTTTATGACCTCTGCATGTTTGCGAGGGCCAGTGGCAGGCATGAGAAAGCTTAGCATAAGTAATGCATGCCATAATAAGCATGGCCTTCCCTCTTGACCTTGAACATAATATTTTTGCCTCCTGAGAGACCGGAATCTTGGCTGTTCAGGCCTCATTTGCCATCCTGATGAAGGTGCACATCTCAATTTAAGAGGCCATGTAGGCACCTATCTAAACGCCTTCTGACCTGAATGGAACACAGCCTGCGCATGATATACACAAGAGGAACCAAAAGTAAGAGCATTGGAAATAAAGGAAGCATGCCTGGAATGAATGATTTCAATGACATGCTAGAGTGCAATTAGTTGAGACAAAACACGGGCATCTCTGCCTGTACAGTCTCTCTAACATAGGCGCCTGTGCCGGCAGGTTGAGACGGACAGTATGGGTGACAAACACACTGCACCAGAGATTCTCCAGGCACAGCATGAAGGACAACTCACCACATTCTCTGACCAATTTGAGCCGATGAAAACAACTGTGTAGATAAAGTACCTGTTGGCCAATCAAAACCAAGTGCGATGAAGGTTAGACTTCACATGCAAACTGGCGGTTAAGGGCAAGCAGTTGCACCTAAGTAAGACAGAGCGTCCAGTGCATGACACTCACACAAAAAAAACAAAGAGGTAGAAGATTCCCCAGTAGTCTCTTGTATCCTACATTCATGTGATGAGCCTTGAGTTTATCATGTGCCTTGTCCTGTTCTTTGCAAAAACTGTTGGATGCGTGCCTGCAAGGGCTCAGGCAAAGCTAACATTGCTGCACACCTCCAGGATATCTCTCATGACCAGGCTCTTGGCCTTGCTGGTCTCCACGTTGCTGACAAAAGGAGAGGCTGGGGGGCTCGGGCACTCGAACCCGATGCCCAGGCCAAGTTTCTCTGCGACTTTTGCCTTGTCTCGTTCTTTAACCTGCTTCTTACCCCTTGCGGCCTCATCTGGCCAAGCCTCCTTGACCTTCCTTGAGGTCGGCGACACTGCATTTTGTTCGGACATAATCACTCTAAAGTAGAGAAAGTAATTAAAAAGCAAATGCTAGAGTTTCAGCAGGTGCACATTGAAATTAGACACATTTTTAGAATGCACGCTTTTTTCCTCCCATTTGCCATGTACCCATTTCCTCTCAAATTCGAGTATACAGAGTGTATCCGGCTCAATCACCGTTGGCTCGTTCTGAAGGCAAGCATCTGGCCTCTGCGTGCTTTCTTTTTGCCCAACAATCCTCAATCGTATCCTTTGGACCTGAGCTTTCTGGGCTGTCCCAAACAACAGCAAACAGCATGATAATCTATGATCATCAGAAGAAAAGGGTCTCTGTGCTCGCATGTTCTTGCACATACTTTAGTCCATGCTGGGTTGGATGCATCATCAATGCATCCATACATGAGCAAACATGCCTGTGCAGCTGCATATCCCACAAAATTGCAGTTTGTGCATGTGTTTGTACGCATGCCTGTGCTATGTTTGTATGCATGACACTGCGTGAATACATGCACACATGCAAGCATGTGTGTGCTCATGCATGCGCATGGACATGAGCATGAGCATTTTCATGCGCATTTGCCAATTAAGTTGTGAATGCTTAGCATACATGCGGCACACATGCGCACTAGTCTGAGCATGCATCATAGTACGCATGCATGGTAGTTTGAATGGTTGTGCATGCATCTTCGTAAACGTGTGCATTTCTGTGTCTGTCTGTCTGTCTGTCTGTCTGTCTGTCTGTCTGTCTGTCTGTTTGTCTGCGTCGGAAAGTTGTGGTCCACTAATTCCTCACTGAATCAAATGGAAACTCGTTTGAATCATGCTTAAATCACCCATTTGAAGATAAAAGATGTTCACTTGGGTTCAAGCATGATTCAAATGGGATTCAAGCAGCATTCTTGGATGGGCCAACCATTAATATCTGCATTTGAATCACATTTGATTCAGAGCCCCCTTCACCTGAATTGGCTGGATAGAACCATATGCAGGTTGTGATGAACTGAATTTGATTCAGTGAATTTTACATTTGTAATTGAAATGCAATTGAATCAACCTCTGTCCAGATCAATCATCATGTCAAGTAAAAACCTGAGCATGATCAAGAAATTGAACCTCTTGTGTGCACTGATTGACATACAATTTCCAAGAAAGGATACATGTGTAGGCAATATGAAAATAAGGATATGCACAATATTCAGCTCGAATGCCCTATACTTTGGTAGCTTAGTAATCGCATGTGCCTGTACAGTACTTACTTATTCAGGTACTCCATAGAACAGCCTAAGTTGATTGCTCCTTTTGGAAAATCAAATATGTACACACAGAACACTATCTGATCATCAGATGCAACAGACACACTCAACTCAACCGAGGCTTGGCACCACGCCGCAAAAAAGGCAGGCAGCCTTGTTGGTGAACACTCGAAATTCTGTCCGCTGCACTACGACTGCAAGGCCGCAGATGCAGACGGTCCACCACCACTTCCTGCGGTTCTCCCTGCGCGACCAGCAGTTTGACCTAGTCCTCCTGCCAGCTGCAACCTTCCCCTTCTTCCCTTTGTATTTGTCATTGTTACATGCATTTGTTTCGATGGCCCAGTGCCAACCATCGGAACTGTTCATGATGGAACTCCCTACTGATTCTGGCCTTTACGTCCAGCTCACTGGCACATTTTGATAAAGCAAAATGCACAAGAAATGTAAGTATGCAGTGCGCAAATTTTTCATTTGATCAGCCTCTGGTTCGATAAGAGTAAGTATCCTGGGGGGGATGCAGTTTTTTAGCTCCGCTCTACCTTGCCAAGGTAAAATGTTGCATACTGTTGCATGACGCTGCATGATGGGCTCAGTACAAGCTCATTTCCAATTAATCTGTATCAAAATCATATGCAAGTCTTAAGGAAGGGACCTTCCTCATAACAAGGAGTGAGCTGAGCGTGCTTCAGGTAAATGCACCTCCCATGCCAAGGAACATGAGTGGCTTCGTTTGCCTGTTGTCATGGGTTTGTTTCAAATAGAGGAATATTCATCTTGTTATGATATGTTAGAGCCCTCTTGCTCATGGACCTCATTGTTCCCGTTCTGCTTGCGTGTGCCTGGTTCAGATGGTCCATACCTCAAGTTTCTTGTACAATAAGGTATTTTCATCAAGATGGCAGAGGCATTTGCGTGAGCTGATTCTGCTTGTAGCAAACTGGGCTTGAAGCCAGAAACCAAATGAGCAAATGTACCAAGGTATCAACTTATCCTTGCAAGAAAAAGGAAAAAAGAAAGCAGGCCAGTAGCATGTGCGAATAATCAGCATTGAATGGCAGGAACAGGGGAAGAAATAAAGGCAACGGAGGGGAGTAATGGCAGAAGAATGCGCAAGGTACTGCCAGCCGGGTAGGCTGCAGGATCAAAGCATACTTGGAATTTTTCCACAACCGTTGTGGTGTGACACTCTTCAAGTAAGGAAGGCATATGGCCCCTCAGCACCAAACATGTTGACACTTATCTTAAAGAAAGTCTAGAAACACATCACAGCCTTTTGCTGAGTTGGCCAGCACTATAAGCCAAAGCATTTGAAGTACATGTGAATTACAATTGATTCAAGGTCCATTCAACTGTTAATCCTCTTGAATCAACTATGCCATTTGAATGCCATCCGATTCAGGGGGCATTCAATACCAGTTTGACCTGATTCAACTGGTATTCAATTGAATTTAAGCTTGATTCAAACGAAGCACAACTTTCCAACAGTGTATGTCTATCTGTCTCTGTAGTAAACACCGAGTAGATTGAAGAGCGCTTTCAGCTCCATAGTACAACGCATTGGCTGTCTCATTTCTGACCCACAGAAGACAGGCGTGAGAGCCAACAGGCAGATCAGACACGTGAGGTTTGCCACCCGAAGGCTCACATACATAAGGTTTGCCTCCAAAACCGCAACCACCAACAATTGCCAGGCTCACTGGCCTGATCTGCACAAATCTACTGCCATGCTTTCAAACTGGCGCAGCCGCTGCTGGGCGTAATTTAGGTAATCAAAGTCGATAGAAGAGCTTCTACTCTGCGCCAAGCCCCACAGTCCCCAGTGCAAATGAGAAGCAGCAGCCCAAGCCTGGCTGGCCATACACATTTTACTAACCAGGGCCTCAACCTGCAAGAAAAGGCATGAGTTATTACATCAAGATAGCAGGTATTGCAGTCATTTGTATCTCTTAAGTTACATGATACTGAGAGATGCTGAAAACAGTACCTACATGCAACGTGTATGCTGATTTGTGTGCCAGAACACGCCAAATATTCGGGTAAATACACTTTTGAGCAATCCTAGGCATACTTATCAAAATACTGCAGTGTTTGTCTGATAATCTAGATGACTGATAGTTCAGATGACCAACTTGTTGATAGGGAGGTTAGATCAAGGCATGCTGGCTTCACACCTTATGCAAATCCAGGAGGCCAACTCACATTGAGCGTGCTGTGTAATATCATAAGAATTTTGAGCACACGGAAAACGACTGCACATGGCATCTGTGTATCTCCCCAGAGACGTCTCTTTGGCACCCCTACCCTGCATTGTTACCCCCTCTAGTAGCTCAAACAGGCTAAGAGACTTTGTTAGCCAAGCAGACAACAAAGGCCTGGCCTTGTATGTGCATGAGTGCCTAGAATGTTGTGCCTAGATTTTAGAGCACAACCTTGCTTGCCTTTTGTTGGTTTGGGTTGCAGGCCTTTTTGGCTTTAGCTAAGCTGCCCTCGTTCGGCAGGCACAGCTATGCAACGTAACCTAACTTAACCTACCCTGCATTGTGAACACTGATTGCATTCACCGTGAAGTGGGATTGCTCACCTGGCTCCCCTGGAGCTCAGATGTAGAGTAAGCAGTGGCCATCTCAGCAGGCCTGGTGCCCAATTCTGATTGCAAGGGGCTCCAGTTGGGTACAGTGCCTTCTGTGCGCAAAGGCCAGCATCCAAACGGGTGAAAGTTACGAAACTTGTCAACACGCTCCAGAAATCTCCTTGTCAGCACAGAAGTTCAGCTATGCTGAATGGCTCCTTGTTCCACCTGCATGCGCTAGTTCGCCAACATACACATATTCCTGCCATACTGTGTCACCTGCTCCTGCAATGCCAATGAGCAGGCATGAAGCCCATGTGGCAAGTTATGATAGGCAATCCTACACTTCTCCAGTCCTTTCTCTGCAATTTTGGTGTAGAAGCACACAGCAGTTACATCACAAGCCCATGAAAAATCAAACCCTTTGCAGGCTCCTACAACCTATTTCCATGATCGATGGGAAAAAAGCTTCTATCTATACACCCACCTAAATTGCGTTGTACCCAATGCTTAAAACTCCAAATCAAATGAGGATCGGGGCTGCGGGATGATATTTGACAACTTGACACAGCTTGCTCCCCTGGAGCTGTGTATGCTGGTGCTACTGGTGCTGCTGCAGCTGCTGCCACTGATGTAGGTGGAAAGTCCGCAGCGGACTGCAGCATACTCGTTGCACCCTTCTGTGCTGGTAATGAATTACTCTGGGGTTGGAGGTCTGTTGTTGCCATGCCATGCAGGTGAAGCATCTGCGTATCCATGTGAAAGCGAGAATGCGCCTTATGTTGTGCCCTTTTCAAAGCTTACTGGCTGTGTGTATGTATGTATGTGTGCACTTGTGTGCACATTAGGGCGCATGGAAGTTGAGTGGACGATGTCTCAGGACAAAATGGACACTGGTCTTTCGCTATGGAATGCTGGGAGTGGCGCCACTTTTCTGATCAAGTATAGGCCGAAAATGCCATTTGCCAGGCATAAAGGCTGTCTATCACCTGTCTGGTACAATTGATCTACTTTTTTGGGGTGACAAAGGAGGACACTTCGGAAATTCAAGAAATACATGTGTAGTGAGCGTAGCAGTGTAAAGCTATGCAGCAGCGGAAATCGCCCTGCAAGTCCTGGCCAGCATTTGTGCACGAGCAATTGTTCCTTATGTTGCCCGCATCTGCCCTGCCAAGTTTGGTGCCCCAACTGAACCAACTTTAGACCTGGGAGGTGCTGACAGCTGGGCCTCAATTGACTCAAGAGCACTCTCACTCACAGCTGTATCCACGAGCACAACCTGCCTCTTAATGCAAATTGGAGCCTTATAGAGTCACACAGCGAGCCTGAGCAAAGTAGATTCAGTCTCCACTCACATAAATTAAATGTGTTTGCACCAGCTGAAATGCCAAAACTCCATTCATTCTTACAATACGCATCATTTCTAAACACAAGCTGGAGAACTGGAGGGCTAAGCATGCATGCAGCGGCTGGTAAGAGCATAGCATCCTGCGCTTACCCAGCCAACACTGACTGGATCCTGGGAGCACCCGTCCTGTCCTCCCCAATCCTTCCACTGTGAATCAGACATTATTTTCACTTAAATGCTGGGAGTGAGGTCATTCTGGGGGCCACAAGTAGGCAAGGGCTAGCCTGCCATTCCAGACCTGCACCCTGCACACACCACACACAAACTGAGAGTGCAGACTACCTCAGGAACTTCTTAGTCAGGATCGTGTGCCTTCAGGATGTTGCAGGTAGAATGGGGTGACACACCTTGCAGGGATCCCACAAGGCTCCCTGTTCCTTAATTGATGTAGGGAGTGTTTTCACTGCCTGCGTATCTTTTCCGTCTTTTCTTCTGCAGGTATCCCACAAGGCTCAATTAAATAGAATTGCATGCTCTTTCCTTTCAGTCGTCCACACCATTGGACCCCCGAACATGGCCAATTTGCTTTCCCGCCCCCATGCTCGCCCCACTGCCAGCCCCAACCATGCATAAAATGTGCTTATGTTGTCAACAGTCAGGCTGGGTGGAAAAATGCGAGGTTGGGGTGCATTGTGCATGCCATTGGCCGTTCTGGTACCTTTTTGCACCTTTTTGGCTGGGAAATAGCACAGTCCCAAATTGCTCCAATTCTGCCACTTTCCAGGAATTAAGATGCACTTGCATGAAGGTTTGATGCTGCAAAGTCAGATTTGGGGGAGAGGTTTGGGAGGGTATGTTCTGTGGGTGACCCTGTCGCGACTGGATGTGGGTGCCAACACAGTAATTGTGATATTTCCACAGCCCCTGCATGCTTTCAAGCCTGACCAAGCCTGATGGTTGCGGCCAAGAGTAAAAAATTGAAAGTTTTGTAATTAAGCCGGTTGAGGGCATGGGTGGGAAGCGGTGGGCCAAAATGTTTCCAGACATCTGCCTCTCCTGCGCACACAGCTCAGCGGCAGAGCTTCCCACGCCCAGATCCACACAAGAGATGCGGCACAACTTTACAAATGTGCAGGCACGTCAAGGTCGGAGTTTGGGGCTGTGTGAGGGAAATGCTGTGCACTCGTCAACCCTGACACCCGAAAATTCTTCCATCCTCTGCACAACTTTTGATTCCAAGGGCACCATTGGAACATTAAAAACAAGCTTCCCAATGGTGTGCTCAGATCGGGCAACGGTATGGTGACTGCAGAGTTATGCCTTCAGGACCCTATTTGGCCAGCTTTGCCTTAGAAAGGTGTGACCCAGTGGTGGGAAAGACCTTACACATCGGATGCAGAGGTGCCACTTGTCAGCACCCCCTCCACTTCCCACAGGGCTCCCTCTTATTTTTACATGGCTCCCTCTAGCACCCACATGGCTCGAATTCAAAAGGTTGTCTGGCCTAGCCAGAGAAAGCTAGAGGCAACCTGCCACAGATGTTCTTCTCCCTGATCGCCAGTTGGGCTCTTTTCCAATTGCGACTACATACATGTACAAAACGTTAAGCGCACCTCACTCAAGTAAGCTTTCACAAAATGGCGTTGCTGGCCCGGGCTAGGGAAGTTGTGGGTGTAGTCCAATTTAAAGGAGTTGTCTGAGTGGTATGTCGCAGCCCATTCACACCTGGTGAATGTTTGCGCACAGCAAAAAAGACAGATCCGTGAGCTTATTCATATTAATTGTGCATTTCTCTAATAAAGATGTATATTCAACCCCAAGGGTTTCTCTGCAATGCAGCAAGGCAGGAAGCATGATAAAAAGCTTTCTTCAGAAAACTAGCCATCAGATGGCTGTTCAGCATGATTCGCGTTATTTTAGGAAGAAGCAATGCTGAATTACACACATTTCGATTGTGACATCCACAAATCTGCAATTCCGTGCATGCATGTGCTTGTGTTGAAGTATGTGCACACGAGCACGGGCTTGTGTGTGGCACTTAAGTGTTTAAGTACCGCACATAGTCTGAGGAAGACTAATGCTGGCTAAGACTTTAATCCACTCTGCAGGAAGCACATGTGAAGAGGTGAACAGCATTCATAGTATGCATAACCTGAGATGCGTACACAGAGATGATCCATCATCCCATTACCAGTGATTTGCAATGTCAAAGCCAGCGCTGCTCCAGCAAGCGTAATCGTAATCAATCAGCTTTACACTCCCTGCATCTGTGAAAGCCTGGCAATGGCTTGCATCTGAGCTGGAGGATGTGGTTTGATTCCACGGGCTTGGTGTTGAGCATGGCATCAGGACATTGCCGCATTGTAGATCGTTATGACCTGCGCATAGAACAGCCCACAAGGCGTCATCTTTGGTGTTGATGTAGCTGTTGCCAAAGCAGAGCCAAAAAGGCAGAAGCATAATAGATCAAAGTTTTGAGCATGGGGCTGGTGCACCCTCTGAGAAGCAGGAACAACTGGAGGCGAGTTACATCGTAGGTATTACAGCTTACCGAATGTTGTCCATAAGGGAAATTGGGCCTCGAGGCTCTGTTGCAGCTGCTGTACCTGTGATGCATATTGTGGCAAAGCTGCAGCTAAGTTCCTGTGTAAATGACACCCTTAGAACGTGTTGTGTGCGTGGTTGCTGGTAGAACGTTCGTCAGTGACAGGAATGCTCTGCCTGATGCGTGTACATTCATTTGGAAACAAACCCTTGCGACAATTATCAGCTCACCCAAGCACTAAAAACTCCCTCCCACTGCACCATTATAAACAACCGAGGGCAGTACCACAAAAGTTTCACAAGCATCGCTTGCATCAGCTTTCATGCGCCCAGTGTAGCCTGCAGGATGCCTGCGCTAAGCCTCCCAAGGCCCACTTTTCCCACCCTCAACACCCAGTCCTGTCTACTTATGTGTCCTCAGCAGCCAACACCTGTAGTCCTGGTGGTCAAGCAGAGTGCCATCCCAGCATGCTACGAGGAGGTGCTCCAAGGCAGCCACTAGTCCTCCACCACTGGACCTCTGCCACGGGTCCACCTCCACCACTAGTCCACCACCAATCCTCCAGCAACGATCCATATGTGAACAGCAGCCACTGGTCATCCACCTCCAGCCACTACGAGTCTACCACGTGTACAGCAGCCACTAGTCATCCATCACCAGCCACCACCACTACTTCTCCATCAATTGTCCTCCATCCCTGGTCCACCACTTGAACAGCAGCCGCAAGTCATCCACTGCTAGCAGCCTTTTCCAGCAGCCAACAGCCCTCCACAGTCATCCCACCTTGCCTATCAGGCCGGTACACATCTCCCGGAGCTCCTGGTGACTGCCCTGGTGCACTGACTCAGCCCAGTGCAGCATCCTGTCCCAGACATTCCATCCACCCATGCTGCTGCCGCCGCCACCCTTTGATTGCCCAAGTTCTGCGGAACACATCTTTGTGGGATGCGCTTGAGGAAGCATGGCATCAGCCTGAATGCACAAGGCAGTGCACAGGACCTTTGTCATGGGGTGCATAAGCATGCAACTGGGCATGCATGTTACGTGACATTTGTGTATACACCTGTCTGATGCAAAGAGCACTGCTTGGCGGGCAGCATCCATGGGACCCATGTCTCTGATTGCATGCACTTGTATGGAGCACTGAGCTAACACTCAAGTGCTCAAGCCCTTCAAGCCTAGTAGTAGCAGTATCTTGCTTACACCAGAAGAACACGATGGTTACACGCATGCATTTGCGCATGCTCATGCTCCGTGCACCTGCAGCACAATGAATTCCATTGGATGTGGCTTCCAACAGCCCTACCATGAGCGTGTGGAAATGGGCAAGGGCGATTGCAATGGCAGTGCTGGCCGCCGGCTGGGTCATGTCCTCAGGCAGCATAGCCCTGGCCAAGGTAGTGTGCAAGCAGCCAGCTGGAACCACAACCAAGGGTCTGTCTTTCATATTATGACTCATAATTCATGTAAATTATAAGGCTCACGGCCTTCACAAACCAAGATCCCTGATCTACAACAAGGCCTTTGCAAACCAAGGTCCCTGATCTGCATCTTTTATCAACCGAAGGCACCAAGGATCTTGAGAGGTGATGCTCTAGCCAGTGGTTTCAGGCACATTTGATTGAAGCGCCTTGCAGGCACCAGAGATAGTCTAATAAAAATGAATATGTGTTCGACACCCAGGGGGGCTTCTCCCGATCTGGTCAAGATTGTAGATAAAATATAAAAACAAGCATAGATCAATGGCTCTGAACAGGCGTGTGGAAATGGGCCAAACATTTCCCCTTAGAGCTGAAGAGAGGGGCTGTTGAACAGAAGTTGTAGGTCTGAAAACTTCAAGCACAGGCACTCCCCTCTCACCTCAAGAATGCATCCTTTAGAGCCAATGCCACTGACACAAGGGAGCCACAATCACAAGGGCGGACACAGCTCTTGGCCTCTAAGGCGGCAGCTGTTTGCACCCATATCAATTGGGCTGGGCAAAAATGTTCGCCCAGGCAGAGGCAGTAGTCATTCCAGAGGACCCCATGCCATGACCCAAGCACTCAGGAGCCCCACCTGTGTCCAGTGAAGCACTCTTCAACTCTACCATTTGCAAACTGGATCAGGAGGTAGGCCCCCATGCCTACCCTGGCAGCTGCACAGCAAAACGTTAGCAGAAACTCACGAGGAGAGCAGCCCAGCTAACATGCTTTAAAGCACCCTCTTTCTATGGGTGCATGCATAGTCGCACTATTTTCATAAGCACGGAAACAGTGTATGAGTCACAAGAGAGGAGCGCAGGGCTTGTGTTCCAGGCGAGAAGCAAGAGAACTACGATTGCTACAACCAAGCATAAGTTGCCGGAAATAGGGAATAGTGGAGATTTTCAGGACCTTGTGACAGGCTGCACTCACCTGCCTTGAAGCATTCCAGCTCCATAACCTTATCATAGTTTTGAAGTCCCTCAATGCGCACAATAACTGCGTCAATTGGCTTTGGAGCGGAGCCTGGACCTCCCTTGCACATGGTGGGTACATCTGCCAGAGGGCCTTTGAAGTCACATCTGAAGACCAGGTTGGTCATGGCACCAGACATGCGTCTGCATTCCACACTGTCCTCAGTGGCCTGCAAGAGGGTATTGTGCAAAAAAAGTGCTTGTACTAAAGACGCACATGAGCACGCGTGCATGTGTAGATGCGTGAAATCATTGGAGGATGCATGCATGTACATGTGTTAGCAAGCTTCTATGTGCAGAAAAGTTGGTATTGACGGATTGTGCACGTTCTTGGACGTCTTTGTGTGCGTATGTGTGTGTGCGGGAGGGGGGGAGGGGAAAGGGGGGTTGCATGTGTGGGTGACTGGTTGTTTGTACGTGTGGTTGTGGTTGTGGTTGTGTGTGTGTGTGTGTGTG
>LFCJ01003091.1_pt1 | contig 12140 bp, 12 predicted proteins | sample 643141 | NCBI WGS metagenome assembly LFCJ01 (sample SAMN03766243, study PRJNA286221) | soda lake metagenome | biome: soda lake; feature: Kulunda steppe; material: water; isolation source: sample B1-Br-g2 brine of Lake Bitter-1 | place: Russia: Kulunda steppe | collected 2010-07 | reverse complement strand
TTGTTGTTGTTGTTGTTGTTGTTGTTGTTGTTGTTGTTGCTGTTGTTGTTGTTGTTGTTGTTGTTGGTGGTGGTGGTGTTGGTGTTGGTGTTGGTGTTGTTGTTGGTGTTGGTGGTGGTGCATTTGCTGCTGCTACACAGCAAATCAGATCAATGTCAACATGCTCACCTGTGCAGGCTACACTTCAGCCTTCCTGCTCCACTGCTGGAGTGGCCTCCTTGGGCCTTCAACTGTCAAGCCGCCATGCTGCCGGTGTGTGTTTAAATCCACTGGGCAGAGCTCAATTTCAAATGCGTCCCCCACTGAAGCTGGTGGACATTGGTATGCTTAGTGCTGCCAACATCATGATAACAGTCCTTTTGCTGAAATTCAAAGGGCATTTCTGAGGAATGTTCCTCTACCTCTGCACAAGCTGTGCAGCAGGGTTCCAACTTTCGAACTGGAGCAGGTTCTGATGTCCCATGCCTGGCGTATTTATGCTGCATGCCTAAGCAACTGCAGCTACCTTAAGGTTTGCACCAAGACCTAGGGCTCTGCTGCATTGCTTTGCCACTCTCTTTGATCTAAACATCCCTACCTACTTGCCTACTTAACCATGGTAAGGCCACCGCAAGCATTAGCCACGCATGTACTGAACAGTCCTGTGAGGAGGTGCAGTGTGTCATGTCCGGCCTGGTTTGTGGTGTTGATCATGCTGGGAGACCACTCCTGGCAACTGAGCTGGCAACCAACGCAATGTTATGTGTGCAGCAAGCTGGGAGCCTGCCTTACAAGCCGCGGAGCAGCTCGTGTCTGCCAGCCAGCAGTGCCACGGTGCAGTGCAGCATGGGACACCCCCCCTAGGGTTGTCCAGGGCCTTTGCAGCGCTAGGGCAGTGGCATGCTGCCCAGCGGGGAGCTGGACCTGAGGCAGAGGCAGAGGCAAAAGCAGCATTTGAGCGTGGTGCCCAGTCAGGCCCAGAGACTTCCAGGTGGGCTGGCTTATGATTTATGCAGGTTAGGAAGCCCGCAGGTGCGTTTGTCATGCAGGGCAGGCCATGCCCTGCAGGCACAGCAATCAGGACATCTGAGTCTAGCCTGTTCCTGACAAAGGACTGTGTAATCGCATTGTGAATCACATGTTATGGTGGCCTTGCAAGCCCATAGAACATCCATGTCTTTGCAGGCGTTTTGTTTAAAGAATCCAGGGCTGGAGAATCCAGGGCTGGCATGACTTCCCATGCCTTTTTTGCTTGAGCACCCAGATACCCTGATGCAGCAACACTGTGAGCCTGCATCTCTGCGGTATGCGTGCAGGCCAAGGGACATGTTGCAGCCAGTTATGCGCCAGGATGCCTATGATGATTGTTATAACGTGCTGCTGCTATTCCTGCTGTAATGTTGCAGCTTTGAAGGCAGCTTAGAAGAGGCAGAGGCCAGGGCGGCGTGCCTGGTAGGGCAAGCAGGCATCGCAGCCAGGGCTTCAGAATGGGATCAGGCAGAGGATTGCCTGGGCAAGGCTTTGCAGGTGGCCGAAGGTGCGGAGCCTGCCAGGCAGGCTTGGAACTTGAAGGGGTGGACATGGGACTCACTGCCTGGCTGATAGCATCATCAAGGTTGAACACATTTGCATGCACGCACGCGCACGAAGACATGCACTCTCTTGTGTGCGTTTGCATGCAAGCGCATGTGATTGACCTTTACCTGGGCTTTTCCTGCACCAGCATACAGCTTGCCTTCGGGTATGGGGCTGCAGTGAGCACATCAGGGCCTGCCATCAACATATCTCTTATTGCATGCTTCTGTACTGCCCCTGCATGACCCAAACAACTTCTTGTCCATCTAAGCAGCAAATACAAAACAAGTGATAAACTTGTTCTAGTTGTGCTGAGCAAGGTGCGGCGTGATGAACAGTCTTACAATGCATGGAAAACAAATGCACACAAGTGGGAGGGGCAGCTTGACAATCACATCTTGGATGCCCAGAATAGGGCAGCTCAAGGGTCCGCATGGTCACAATCTGCAGGCATCAGCACCGACACACACCCAAGGGTAGTCCCCATACTCGCGCAGCTGGGCTATGTGTACTCGCGTTCAGCGCGTGTAACCTTTGCTGAAGGCCTGTACCGAGAGTGTGCTAAGATACTCAAGGTAGGTCATGAAACATGTGCACGATTGCTGGTGAGCTGCTTTTGCTGAAGGGTAACTAAGCAGGGATGCAACCACTATCTATCAGATTATCGCACACTATGGAGTGGCGGGCAGGTGTCTGACTAGTGCATGTGCAGAGCAAGTGTTTGTTCTGCTCGCAAGTGCCTATGGCAACTATTCGACTTCCCCCTGCGTGCACACATTGCACACAGCAGGCATCTTCACCAAGGATACCTGCTATGGGTGCATCCGATTTCTGCTAAAATTTTATACTCATGAGACACTCGAGATCAATGCGCTCTGTCTCCAGTTTACCTGCTTTATTTGTTTTTCATCATCTTTGTGTAGATTGATTTAGCGCGTGAAGCAACATGGCACCTCCAGCCACCACCCTTGCACGCAAATCTGGTAGCCATGCTGGCATGGCGATTCTACCAGCTCCTGGCAGTCATGCCAAACCGAGGTGAGCATCCAGGCACTTTTTTATGTCACCCCTTCTCATTCCATAGTTTTGGGAAGCTGAAGACTCAATGTGATCACTGTTGACAAAGTCTGTTCTTACTTGGCAAATGTTCAGTGCACAGGAATACCAGGCTTGCAAGAAATTTGACCTCTGGCAATTGAATGTGAAGCATCAAGTTGAATGCTTTGGGACAAACATACAGACGCTCTACGGATGCACACGAACCTCTGCAGCAGGATCTGCCTGGCTGTGTTTGCCTTGAGCCCAACCTTATAAAGAAGTGCCGGGTCGAATATGTGGAAGAATGCCTGACCCTGAGTAACTAAGCCAGGAGGTGTGCGTGTCTCTTTCATAACGTGCACCGACCTGGAAAAGCAGAAGATACCTTGGTGACTGCAACACCTGACCCAAGAAACAAGCTGCGAAGCCCACTGCTGGTTGGGACCTGCGTAGGGTCACCAGTGCAACGCAGTGCCGCTTGTGGGGGCTCCTGCCATCAAGGAGCTACGTGCAAGTCATCCAGCTACCATTATGAGGATTGAGTGCCGTCTATGAGGTTTTCAAGCCAGCACTCTGAGCTTGCACCCTGCCCGTAATTTCTGATCAACAGGTCATCCAACTATGCCGGTGGCAACCCACTGATTAGCGGAGTGTGTTCACCATGACCCATTTCCCTGCCCACTCCTTCGGGCAGGAACCCTTGTTGAACTCAACTTTATTACTGCCAAGCAGTGCTGTACAAATCCTTGCATCAGCCTTCATCTCTGAAGTCCTGCTGTTGCCTGCACCTACCCAGACAGGGGCAAGGCACTCTCCTACACAGCGGCGCGCTTTCTTGTGTAAAGCGCCAGATAAAGCTAATTCCGGAAGAATAGGTTCTTTAATACCTAATTTCAATCCGTCGTAAAAGGGTTGAAGTAACCCACCTATTCCGGAGGTCTGTGGCCCCATTCGACGTTTGAAGTGATGCCATAACTTGTCTTTCAAAGAGTGTTGTGAAAGATAAGCATTTGCTGCGCTCTACACACACATGAAACAAACACATGCATCACCACTCAATCCATCATGCACTTTCACTGTCGTCTTCCCTGTCGTAGGGGACCAGGCTACCACGTGTGGGCTTTAGTCAAACTGCTGTCCTCATGATTCCATTTGATTTCCATCTCATGTCCAGGGAGCGAGGCATCCCGGTGGGAGCAGCTGGCTCAAGCTACATGGGCCAATACAATTCCTGCAAGCAATGAGGACACCCTGAGTGCCACATTTGGAGGGCCCAAGCACTTGAGTGGGCAGGACCACGCAGGGGCAGGCATGGTGGTGGCGTTGCAATTTAGGCGTGGCCTGCCTGTCCATTTTGGCATGGGAGTCTGAGGGGGTAGGCGCCTGTGTGGCCAAGGAATCAGGTACCTGCTTGCTGCGCAGTGCTGAGTGTGCATGTATTCAGGTATCTACCTCAATAAGAAGGCTAGGGTAGAACAAGCTGATCCCTGGACATGCTGAAAGTGGCAGGGAGGGAGCCCAGGGCCTCTTGCGCGTGAGAGGAACATGAAGTGCAGTATTTCCCAGTAAGCACGGTGTAGTTTTTCATTCTTTCTTTCTTTTCTTCTTTCTTTTCATTACGCACGGTGTCTCTCTTTGTAACCCTTTCTTTCTTTCAGTGTCTCCTCCTTCAAAGCCAGGCTGGTTCAAGTTTAAGTTTGACCTTCAGCCAGGTAGTTTGACTGATCAGGTTGCTGGTGAACACCAGCCATCATATAAACATCCATAAGCTTTGAAATAAAACGATAGGAGCCAGGAAGCCAGGCTGGTTCTGTATACGCTCTCGTTGATATCATATGATATTCTGATACAGCCTGAGGTGCGACTGAGCATTGTGCATGCACTCTGGTGGCTGTCGCAGATTGCTCAAACTGGATCTCAGCATATGGAGTTAATCAATTGGAGACTGAGCTTGTCCTCTTTTCATTCTTTTCATTAAATTACATTAACTTTTGCCTTGAACTAAGTACAGCATGTAGACTTGTCTCGAGGTGGGGCACCTAGCGGGGCCCCTTAAAAGCATCAACTTATGCTTGACAGCAAACGTGGCATGCAGGTTTTGTTTGAACTGCTAAAGCATATAAGCAATGAGCATGAAGAAGCCTTCTAAAAAGGCAAGACCTTTTTCTCTGCCTGGGCTGGCAAACATCTAAACCAAACTGAACATAAATTCACTGTTAAATCCGGAACACATGCATTGATGGACCACTTTTACGATGGATCTTGTTTACAGACATTAACAAAACGGTGGTAAGACTTCTTTCCAGGGTGTAACATCCAATCACTATGAATAACATTGACATGGTATACCAGGCAAGCCAATAGAATACAGGAGAACAAGTGCAGAGTACATACTGGAATACATTCAAATTCATGAGACCGGGGTGGGGCTGCTAGCAGAGCTAGGCATTGAGAAGTGCGTGGCAATGATGATCGCAGGGTATAACAAACAAGACCATAGCAGGACGGAGCAGGAAGGAGCCGTGGTGTGTTCATCTAGCTTTTCGAATGATGCATTGGTGGTCTGACAGAAAGGAGATGGAACCGGGACTGAGCAATTTGGCATGCATGAGCCAGCCAGCCCAAGGGCAAGCATGAATTGTTACAGCAATTAGTGTACTTTCCAGCAGGCCCAACATACCAGCCGACCCGTCAGCTGCTACCCAGTCACAAGGAGCACCACCTACCCGGTTCACATATCTATGTCTTTTCCGTCTATGGCAGAGTCGTTTAAGGCGCAGCACACAAGGGCTTTGCCATGTCCTGTGTACGTGCGGATAGTCTCTCCGGTTGAAAGGTCCCACAAGCGTGCCATGTGGTCAGAAGAGGCTGTGACCAGGTAGGCAGCGTCCACAGAGAAAACGCAGTCCCACACCCACCTGCAAGCACAGCGCAGCAGCATGCAAGTGCGTGGGCTCACTGAGAGAGGAGCGACTCCGCCGTCCCAGCATGCCGTGTCTCAGCTGTACCCTGCCTGCCAGCAACGAGGGCCCACGTCATCTAAGAGAGGGGGATCAGCTCAACATACGTATCTATCACACATCCAGTGTGTGCTGCAGCCTGTCTAGTGTGCTCCAGTTTGTCAGTGTGCTCTAGTCTGTCTGATGTGCTCCAGTGCACCAATGTGCTCCCTTCCCCCGGCCAGGGTATTCATGCCCTCGGCATGAAAACCAGGCGGACTGGGAGGCCACTGATGCGTGGTCAGCTTTCTGCCCACTGTGGTGGACGCCCGAGTGCCACAAAATCCAGCCCTGGCTCGATGCACATTGCTCCACCCGCGGTCCGCCGGCCAACCCAGCAACAGCCGCACCCACATGACCCCCCTCCCAACCTGCAAGAGGCCCGCACGAGGTTTGCGCTCGAGCAGTCCCCTGCAAGCCATGCGCCCCTGCCCTCGCTACCCACTTGGCATGGCCGAGCAGCGTGCGGTCCAGCGTAAAGGTCTCCAAATTCCACAGCTTGATCGTCTTGTCTGCGCTCGTGGTGGCCAGCTGCTGGCTGTCGGGGGAAATGAGGCACTTCAGGATGTACGTGGGGTGGGCACGGAGCTTGTGCAGGGGCTCAAAGTGGGTGGTGTGCGTCCCACCTGCAGGATGAGAGTCGCGCACGACGGCGTGCAGAGGTTGGCTGGCTTGTGCACTCAGTGCACCACACAGCATACAGCTGCGCGGCTTGGGGCAGAACCTACCCGCACGTGCGGCAGCCATGTCATGCGCAGCTGCGCAGCGGCCAGGCCAGGGACACCGCACGCCACTTGATGGGCAGCAAGCTGGGTAGCAGGGTGGGCTTAACATCACGCATGCTCTTCAGAGGACAGCACATGCGCCTCCAAGTCAGGCACTTGCAAGGCAGACGCCACCTGCGCTGCGACCTCGGCGCTGTCCTAAAGCACACCCTGAGCGGATGCTCCCCCAGCGTGGCCATGTCCTGCCAAGCTACTTCCTACGTTGCACGCGCGCTCGCGCGGGCATCGGCGCCTACCTCGCATCATGCGCCAGACGTAGCAGGTGCCGTTGTTGTTGGCGGCCACGATCATCGTGCCATCCAAGGCAACCGTCAAAGAGCGCACAGGGGTGCCAATCTCTGGGACCAGTTCGCAGCTGCACGCGCTGGCAGTCAGGTCCCACACTCGGATATGTCCCGTCTGGTCTCCTGCAACAGGGCAGCGGTGGGAGGGCGCGCGCGTGCAACCACGGGCGAGGCCGTGCGCATGGTGTGCATGGCTGGGAGATGGGACTGCTGTGTCAGCACTGGGCTTGCAGATGGTGAGGCCTGTGCGGTGCTGCGGGATGCGCGGTTTGTGCTGTACAGCCGCGCAGGGCTTATCATTGTGCATTTGCATTTCCAATCACGAAAGGCCCCTCGTGCCCGCAGCAAAGCACACCTTGACAGGGCCTGGGCCTGCAAGGCATTGTAAAGTCCGACAATAATTTGATTGGGGTGCATGCCCATGAAGCAGGGTTTGCTGAAGGGCAAGAGGGGCACTGGGGCCGCAGCAAGCGCCAGACCAGCTTGATGCCTGTGTGATGGTGCAGTGTGCATGCAGAAGCACATGCACGGAGCTGCTGGTGGGCTGTCTTATCAACCATCGGGCAGTGGCCCTGTCATACCGCCAACAGACCTGAGATGAGCTCGCCCTGGTTGGGGTGGAGCTGCACAGAGTTGACTGCTGCCCTGCTCTCGTATGAGCGCTGGCACCCGGGCGCCCGCAAGTCCCAGATGCGCACTGTGCCGTCCTCACCGCCTGGAGGATAGTGCATATAAGGCACGAGGGTGTGGGGTGCAAGCGTCTTACCACCCTCAGAGCACCCTGAGCCAACAAGATCATGAGCATGGCTGGGGGGCAAGGAGGACTGCTGGGTCGCACCTCGCCACGCTCGTCTCTCTCTACCACAAGCACAGCGTGCTAAAGTGGAATGGTTGCATTTGTTCAGTCTCAAGTGAGATTTGTGCAGGAGGACTGCACTCGACTGGCTCGCCCCCCTGCCGTGCTTGCACTGGCTCACTGAGCGCTGTGGCTGTGTCAGACCAGCTGCATTGCCTGCCAACCCACCTGAGTACATCCATTTGGTGTCCTTCTGGAAACCTAGGGCGGTCACATTTCCGTTGTGACCCTCAAAGCTGTTTATGGGCTGTGGGTCGTTGGAGTTGACATCATAGATACGAATCTGCGAGTTCCCGGCTGCGGCTATCTGCGTTTTATCCGCTGTAATTTCGAGCTTGTTCACCTGGGACAACAAGTGGATGGTCACGGGGTCATCCCTGGCATCACCATCAACATGTCAGTGAGCTTGGCAGGCCTTGATGATTGGTGATTGACAGATTGATGGATTTCAAGTGCAACAGGTCCTGGACGAATGAGCAGCAAGTTGCAGGCTCAAATGTGCCCGCTCATGTTTGCTGCACGCCTTCCCCATTTTGCGCACACACACACGCACCTGGCTGTCTGGAAACTGCAAAGTCCTGTAACATATGCCTGATGTTGCCTCCCAGAACTTAATGGTGTGATCATAGCCCGCGGTAGCAAGCACGACCGCTGATGTCATGGTGCTGCCGGGGTCATCCGGCTAAATCCATTACTTGGTTTCCGATGCACTATTCATAATTATTTTGTACATCAAATCTGTCAAATAAATTCATGTCAAGCTAGTCTGATCTGATTTAATTATAGTTACGTGTGAGGCACGTTCGTTCCATACTCGTGAAGCAGCGTCGACGGTGTGATCGAGAGCGAATACTTATTTCACAACACAAGTAGTATTTCACACACAGAGCAACAAAGATGAAAATGTTGAAGAAGTGAGGGCAACAAGAAAAGAAAATTAAAATCCACACTGTAGACTGAAGTGCGTTCCTTGGGGCAGCACAAGGGTGTAAAAACTGAACTGGGAGTCAATTGGTCTTCAATTTAGATAATGTTGATGCATACTAGAGGTATGCGCAAAAAGCCTATTCCGTCTAATGCTCATAAACTCAGCAATTTGCATCCAAGCATTGACATTCAAACTTAGCCATCAGAGATATGCGATGCCTGGGCAAAATATTCCTGACCGGTTGTGAGCATCAAGGATACCTTGAGAGCGCACGCAACATCACTGGAATCTTTCCAAGGATGCCTTCAAGCGTTGCTCCAGAGGCGCTGCAGCGTTCTTGCTGTGAGCATGCTGCAAGGCCAGACGCCTCTCTGCCAGGCGCAACTGATGCTGGAACTCCTGGTTCCGCTGCATCTCAGGCACCAAGCCAATACTATTACTGAGGCCCTCGTCAGGACTTAAGCTGGTATTCATCTTAAACTTGCCGGCAATGTCCTTAATGCGCTGGTGCATGTCTGCCCTGTGCCTCGCCTGGGGTTGTTGCGAAGAGGTGGAGGTGGTCGCTGGCGTTTGCTGGGCTTCACTGGTGGTTGCCGAGTCCAGGGTCGTGGGCTGTGGACTCCCTGACGCAGGTGTTGGCTGGTTGTCTGGCAAGAGGCAGGGAGATGCAGGTAGCTTGAGCTCATGCAAGCAAGAGGGGTTAGATCCCACAACATGGAAGCAAGCTATCAACACCTGTGGCCAGGTTGCACTGGCTGTTATGGAGGCTCCTGTATGAGCAGTGAGCGCTCCGGGCAGCTGCCTGGCCACTCAAGGCACAGGAGCATAGAGCATACACAGCTGCCAGCGAGGGGCTCTTTCCAGATATCATTTTGTGCTTTAAAACAATTATGATAAAATAAAGAGAAATCCTACTTTGCTAATCCTCGGCTGGTTTTTTGTGTTGCCGACCCACTGCATGGGAGGCATCGCAGGACTTAAATATCATGAACAGTTGCAAGAAAAGAACAATCAAATCTAGTTGTGTTTGAATAGGTGTGGGCTGTCGGTCAACTTTACAAATGTTGGCACTGTAGCATCAGAGCCTATGGATGCCTCATCTGATGAGGACGACTTGGCTGGATTTCTTAAAGGTATGTGCTCATGATTGTCACGCACGAGCACGCTTGGTCTCACCTTCAGAAGGGCAAGCAGCTCGCCCACTCGCGCTGCGGTTTCGAAGCTGATCAGTTGCATGCATTTGAAGGGCAAGCTCTCAAGGACCTCGCAAATTCCTTGGATTTCAAAAAACCTGCTCATGTACACACATGGAGCTCCAGAGGAGTGCTAGCAAAGGCAATGCACTCGAAGCGTAGGATTTGCTGCTTTTTTTGTGCAACGCTCCGTTATCACACATGAAGCAAATTTCACAAAAGGCAAGGTATACCTTCTCAAATAAGACATTTAGATCTGAGAAAGTGGTGCGGTGTTTTGATGACGTGGCGGGAAACACCTGTGTGCACTTGAGGCTTGGGACAGGCTCAATTGTTCCAGTGTTCTCCTGCGTACATGCACCCAGCACACTGTTTTTGCCTGCGTCCCCACTTGAGTGCACTCCTCAGATGTGCAGCAGCAGGGCAGCTGGTGCAGCAGCGTTTGGGTAACGCACGTGTGTGCTGACCACATTTACTTCTGCCTCTGCTTTGAATGTGCCTTAGGGCTGAAGTCCAAGTATGCTGGACTGTTTCCTCCCGGTGCGCTCGTCCCTGATGATGACTTCTTCCAACTGGCGGGTGCGCTCCACGCTGGGTCAGCGCAGTCAGTCAAGCCCACTCACAAGATGCCTTGTCGGTGCACGCAAATGGCTACAGTCTGTGACTGCTTTGCGCGACCTGTACCTCATTCGTGCCTACTCACGTGTCAGACACCAATATGGAAGGGGGGTCTGCGCACGCACAAGCATGCACCTCCCCCCACACACTCATACACATATACTGGCAGAGTGATGCCGCTCCTTTGTTGACTCGTTTTGTCACTGCAGGCCAAGAGGAAAGCAGCAGCGGCGGCCCCATCTCGCGGACGCAGCAAAGGGCTGAAGCAGGCATTGGCGCAGGAGGAGGGGGCGGAGTAGACAGTGCTGGCCATGCCCAGGGAAGCAGCAGCAGCATCACGCGTGGCGATGGCTCAGCAGATTTAGGTTCGAGGGCCTCAGGGCAGGCGGCGCTACCTCCTTTACCTGCACCAGCGGAGCTCCAGCCCACTGTGTCCAACCTGCCAGCCTCCCCGCCAGGCCCCCCGCAAGGTCGACCAGCCGCCAGCTCATCCGCGGAACTGCAGCCACAGCTGCAGCAGCAGGGCCCTGCTGCGGCACAGCTGCAGAGGCTGGACGGGCCCCCTGACGACCAGCTGGCCAGCATCCTGGCCGAGCACACGCAGTCGTGGCAGGCGGACGTGCAGGCCGCCCTACTCAGCACGCAGTTCTTGCACGCAGGCAGCCTGCTTGGCCTCGCGCCGGTTGCACCTGCAAGCACGTGCAACGGCAGGGAGGGCATGCTGCATGGGCACACAGTTCTAGGCTACATTCAGCAGCAGCAAGCGGTAGAAGGCCTCTGCCCGCATGACAGCAGACCAGAGGCGCTGCAAGCAGTGAATGATGGCAGTGCTGCTGCCGGTCTCCTCAGGCCGGCCACAGATCACCAGCATCGGCAACGGCATCAGCAGCAGGGGCAGGGGCAGGAGCAGCTGCAGGAAGGCACGCAGCCCCAGGTGCAGGAGCAGCTGCAGGAAGGCATACAGCCCCAGGTGCAGGAGCAGCTGCAGGAAGGCGCGCAGCCCCCGGTGCAGGAGCAGCTGCAGGAAGGCACGCAGCCCCCGGTGCAGGAGCAGCTGCAGGAAGGCACGCAGCCCCAGGTGCAGGAGCAGCTGCAGGAAGGCACGCAGCCCCAGGTGCAGGAGCAGCTGCAGGAAGGCGCGCAGCCCCAGGTGCAGGGACAGCTGGAGCCAAAATCAGGGTATGGGCGGCCAATGGCACCCCAGCGCGCTGTGAGTGAGGACCAAACACTTTGTGAGCATGCGAGGGGTGAGGGCCAGCTGCTGGGCGCCCCGCTGCCCCACAGCAACAAGCGCAGCGCGCCGCCTGAGGGCGGCAGCAGCCGCAGGCGCAAGTGGGAAGATGGCGCGTCCCCCACGGCTGCGCCCTCCCCAACCGCAGTGGAGCAGTGCCCTGCGGGCAATGTCGCCCCAGCCCCAGAATGCGAGGGCGGAGGGGACGCGCACTCGTGCGGGGACCTTGCCTCCCTGTTGCCTGCTCCGTGCACTGATGGCCTTCAGCCATGTGAGGCTGGGGCAACAGGGGAAACCAGCAGCGCTGGCAGCAGCAGGGTGCTGTGGCCCGCCGGACAGCCGGCGCAAGTATGGCAAGCGGCTGCAGGGGCAGGAGCGGGAGCAGGAGCAGAGGAGGAAGAGGGGGGGGATGGGCAGGTGCGCTGTAACGTGGATCCGCCTCTGGCCAGGCACGGCACTTGGGCCGTGCAGCAGCAGCAGCAGCAGCAGCAGCAGCAGCAGCAGGAGCAGCAGCAGCAGGCGGGTGATTGGATGGGCGAGCAGCAGGCGCAGCTGCCGCTGCAGCGGCAGCGCTGGGAGGGCGAGGGTGGGGCCGGGGGGCCTCTGGATCAGGAGCAGGGCAGCGGGCAGTGGGAGGGGGCTATTGGGGAGGGC
>LFCJ01003088.1_pt1 | contig 12143 bp, 14 predicted proteins | sample 643141 | NCBI WGS metagenome assembly LFCJ01 (sample SAMN03766243, study PRJNA286221) | soda lake metagenome | biome: soda lake; feature: Kulunda steppe; material: water; isolation source: sample B1-Br-g2 brine of Lake Bitter-1 | place: Russia: Kulunda steppe | collected 2010-07 | reverse complement strand
TGCCCTGCCGCCACCCCCTTCCCACCCTCCTTTTTCCTTTCCCCTCCCCTCCTTGCACCCAAACCGCTGCCTGCAACCCCGCCTGCCCTGCTCCCTGGCAAGGGTGCAACCACAACGCCCGCTGCTGCTGCGCCAGCCCGTGCCCGTGTGCCAGCATCCTTTCCTGCATCGCCAGCTCTGGGGCCGCCGCCCTTTCCCTTGCCACCTGCACCCGCATTGCACGGCGCATGCATGTGCACTTCAGGGTTGGATTTGCTGCCGCCTGCGCTTGCTATGTTTGCTGTGCCTGCTGCTCCTGTTATCACCAGCACTGTGTGTATTTTGGGGAGAGGGGGGAGGTGTTTGGGTGCGTGGGCGGATGTGTGGGCAGATGTGGGTGTGGGTGTGGGTGTGCGCACATGTGTACGCGTGTTTGCCAACGTTTTGCAAGTCAAGAGCATGAGCAAACCAGGAGGCTTCAATTCCACACCCCACAGCCTCAAAAAGACTGCCACAGAAGGCAGAGCAATGCAGAGGCTGCCAGGGCACATGGGGCAAGGCGCGGACAGGGTATACCTGGGTGCGCACCTGTGAGTGCACTGCTGCACTTGCACATGCACATGCATGCATGCGCACAAGTGTGCGGATAAGCGCCAGGTCAGCCAGCGAGGCTCCTGAAATAATCTGACAAGGGAGCCGGCATAGAGCTCACGCGTGCGCAGCTGCTGGTGTGACTTTATTTCATTTGAGCCATGTCTGCAAGGCTCTCCAGCTGGTGGGTGGAGCACACATGTTTCAAAGCTACAAGCAATCAGTGCTACAAGGAATCAGAGGGCAGGAGCTAGCACAGGAGTTACAAGGCGTCGGAGCCACAAGCAGTCAGAGCAGCTTGCGGCGCGCACCTGCAGCCGCCATGAGCGAGCTGAGAGGCGGCTTGGCAGAGGAGGGGATGCTGATGCGCCCTGAAGGCGAAAGAGGTTGGGAGGTGGGCATGTGCTGAGCATCATGCACGCCTCCCAGCATTCAGACAGGCGAAGACAAGAGCATTCAGACAGGCGAAGGCAGGAGCAGATGGTTGTTACAGCGCAAGCTCACATCTGACTTACTGGGGTGCGCACTCACTGATTCCCTACACAGCATGGCTGGTCAGGTGGAGGAAGCAAGGGCAGGGCAGCCGGTAGGCACGCATGGAAGAATGCAAGTGCACTCAGGGCAGCAGCTCCAGGCAGCCTATTTGAGCACCGCAGGCAGCTGGTTCAGATGTTGCAGGCGCCGTCCTTGGCCACAGACTACTCAGGCCTGATCAAACATCAATGGCTGTTTGAGCAATGGCTGTTTGAGCAATGACTGGTTTAGCGATAGCTGTTTGAGCAATGGCTGTTTGAGCTCTAAGAGCACAGGCTGGGCAAGTGGGAAAGAAGCTGGCTGACCATGATGGACACAACCAAGCAGAGCGGGCGCAACCAACTTTAATACCCACCAGGTGACTGCAGGCTAGGAGCCAACATGTAAGTCCACGGCAAGGACACAGCGTTTGCATTTCCAGGATGCAAGGTGGCGCACGGCTTGATGGTAAAGCACACCGACACGGCAGCGCGCCAGGGGTGGCCGTACAGCCACCCGCCCCTCCCCACCCTTTCCCCCTGGAGCACCCAGCACACACCCTCAGCAGGGGCCCTGCCTGCAGGGGCCAAGGCCTCAGGCAGGCCCAGCACGTGCACCAGCCCTGTCCAGCACTACACACCCACAACGCTTCGAGGCCTGGAGCTCACATCTGCTGCGCGCTACGTCCAAGGGACCCAGCCAGGGGCCGCAGCGGCCAAACCACACAGGGCGTGCTCACCTGGTTGAGCAGCGGCAGGCGCCCCTGGCGCTGCTGCTGATGCTACTGCAGGCTTGGCCTCCGCCTTCCTCCGGGAGGACTGGGCCCCAGACTCAGGCTTTTTCCTGGAATGCTGGGCCACAGGCTCGGCTGGCGCCGCCGGGGCTTCATTGCCGCTGCTGCCAGCGGACTTTTTCTTGTTGGTAGGGGCTGCGGGAAAAAATGGTGTGTCATGCAAAGCAATGTTTTGGCTGGCGGAGGCTTCAGACATGGTGATCACACGTAAGGGATTGCTCTTGCTGGCTGGGCTGTGTGCACGTGTGTGCATACAAGTAAGAAGGCCGGCACCAGCGCAAGAGCGCGCCAGGCAGCTTGGGTTGTGCTGGTTTGGATGGCAAACAAGTCCATGCAGCGGCTTATGCTGTGCTACAGGGGGGAAACCTGCAGACCCTCTGCCTCCAGTTCCCTCACCCCAACGCCCTTGCCCCATCGCCCTTGCCCCGATGCCCTTGTTCCAACTCCCTCAATTTGATGCTCTCGCTCCAACGCGCTTATTCCAATGCCATCACTTAAACGCCCTTGTTCCAGTACCTTCTCTCCGACGCCCTACATGCCTCCACAGTGGTCCACAGCCCCAGTGAGCAACGGTTCTGCGATGCATTGGCCCAGCACCTATGGCCAGCACCTGCAATGCGTCAGGGGTGTCCATCGGGGAGCACGGGCCAGACAAGCACCAACACTGACCTGGACTGGAAGCGTACACTGGGCCAAAGGCGCTGGGGCCCTCTGCACAAAAGTGCTCCCAGGCCTCCTTGGAGGCCCACGTGTACGTGTCAAGGCCTGCCGCAAAGCTGGAGGCTGGCTCGTGCGTGTTGTCCCCCGGCTGGTCATAGCCAAACCACTTGACCTGCACACACATGCACGAGGCGCATGTGTGCTCGCGGGGGGAAGGGGTAAGGCCAGAGTCACGTTGCTTGCCCTCTGTACAAGACCATGATATTCATGCCTTCCTGAGTATGAATACGCCTGCACTAAAGAGAGTACCTTTGTACAAGATTTTGATATACATGCCTTCCTCAGTATGAGTTTGCCTGCACTTCAGAGTGTACCTCTGGTGAGCTGCAGGCTGAATGTAAGTCTCTGGATGCAGGGACAGGTCCCAACCAAGGATAGGATGGCCCCTGACAGGGGACAGCTCAGATGCATGAGTGAGGCAGGGGCCAGGTCTGACGCATGCGCGATGCAGGGGCAGCTCAGACGCAGGAATGAGGCAGGGGCAGCTCAGAAGCAGGAATGAGGCAGGGGCAGGTCCCAACCAAAGAAAGCTCGGGAGCATGGAGCACGCAGGGACGTGTCCTGGGGATGAAAACATCCTTTGCCCATCAGACAAAGTTTCGGACCGTTTCAACTACATTCAAACTGCACGCTGCACGCAGCAGAGCACCTTGGGGCAGCCAGACAGTCTGTGCCATGGATTCAACCACTTTGGCATGAGCAGCAGCCTCTTGAGCTTTGTGGCTTGCAGCGCTGGCTGTGCTGCGTGGCGCTGATGTTGACAAATGTGTTGTAAGCAATCACGGCCTGTGCCAGACGCTTGCCACGAGCACTGCAAGGGGTGTTCAAGCTGCGCATCATGACCCAACACCACCATTACCACAACCATCTCCGCCATAACGTGCTACCAGCATGGAAATCCTTGGCCCCGCTTGCATATCACCCTCAAGAGGTCATCTGTGCCACAGGTAAGAGGCCCGCACCAGAAATGCGCTGTCGCCATCTATGTCAGGGTTGAACGCCAAGATCTGCGCACGGGCAGCGGCATGTTTCCAGGTAGGCCCGTTGGCCTCATCAATGCGTGCCATCATTGCTAGCCCTTGCGGAGGCAGCTGTTATAGGCTGGAAAGTTGCTGCCCATGCACAGCTAAGGCAATGTGCCGAAGGCAAAGGACTAGGTGCATATGTCTTGCTTCTCTGTAATAGGCTTGAGATCGGCGGATTTCTGTGCTTTGTGGGATGACCCATATGCATGGTCATATGGACCATATGATATGGTCACATGCGCGTGGCCACACAGACCCTATGATATGGTCGCATGAGTACGTATGCATCCATGAAGGTAACCTGGGCAAACCCGTGTAGGCAACCTGGGCTTGGAGCTTGAGAACTTATCCACAATGCCAGGGGAAATCGAAGCCAGGGCACTGCCAGGTCAGGGCATGCCGTGCCCTTCCAATAATCCAATCAATATCCGCCAACAACTGTCTGGTACTTATACATATATATGCTCTCGACTAGCAATCCACGAGGGTCACAGGCACCCATCTACCATCACCAATGGAGCATTAAGCTGCCGGCAAATTTGACTGCATATGCTCACTTCATGGGGGTAACCGCACGCCTGCTAACATGCAATTCCAGGGCTGCTCAGTACTACAGTACTCCATTCTCAGAGACCCGTACTAACACATTTTGCAGGCCTGACGCCCAACATGCTTGCTGACTTACTGGCACCTTACAGACAGATTCCCCTGCTCCTGCACACCGACCCCTTGCCAGCAATCAAGACAGTGTCCGCCAGCGAGCTTGCGCTAAAATAGCTTGTGCGAGCCAGTGCATGGATGGCAGGTACACATAGGTGCACAGCAGCGTATGGATTAAGTGCACTCATTTGTGCACAGCAAACGCACTACCTTCTCGACCTCGTATGTGCTGCCTTTCTTGGGCTGCTTGCTCCTCCTCTCGTCAGCAGCCAGCTGCTCAGCGGTCCGAGTGAAGGGCCTGGTGCTGTTCATGCATGCCTCCCAAAACCTGCATGCATGCAATGCACGCAAGGGTGCCTGCAACTTTACTTGACAGAAGGCACAGATCTGTTGCATGTACACAAGCAAATGTTGATCCCATATGATCCTAAGCAGCCAGTACTGCAAGCAATGATCGCACTTGCACGTCCTTGCAAACGCACTATTGCCGGGCCCAGGCACCTCCAAAGGTTTGCGTCACTGGCCTCGTCCCGTTTGGGGAATGTGGAAAGTCAATTCCTAGCACTGACCTTGCCCAAACCCCTGCGCCTCTCCATACAAAGGGTCTGTTCCCTCCAGGCTCCATCATACCCAGTGGGTTCATTTTGTCAGTGTCAGACCACCAGGCTTTCATCTGCAAGCAGCAGCATACACAGATACTATTTTCTTCTTGGCATAGACATTATAAACCAGTGTGTCAAGAAATGTGGCGTTTTTCAGATGTAGATTGCACTCGCAGTCACTGGGCATGTCCAATAAAGCAATACATCTTCAAGCAATTCATGTTCTTTAACCACACAAATCACATGCCCACACAGGAGCACATACATAGGCGCACACCCGACCTTTTCCTCTGACGCAAAATAACATGCACTCACGCGCACAAACACAAGCATGCACACACACGCACACACACATGCTTTGACGCACACGAGTGCACACACACTCCCATATCCACCCAACTTTCGCACATCCACTCACACACGCACACACGCACGTATGCAGGCGCACAAACGCTTATGCGTACACGCGAAAGCACACACTTGCCTGCCTGTTCTTGCCCATCATGGAGATTTTAATCTTGATGGTTCCACCATTCTCCGTTTGCACTTCCTCAATGATTTTGGGTGCAGGCAGCCCCATGCTTGTGCACAAGGGGTGCTTGCACGCTAGCAATTCCAGCTGTTGCACAGAAGGCCTGCCTAACCTGCTACTGTTTCACTAATTTGGATCACACTGACAATCGGAACGAGCCCCTCCGAGTGTAAAATCCGTCAATAAACAATTGTGCATAAACACTATAAGCAAAGGCTCATACCTTGACTTTGACCTACCTTTCAACTTATTTCCGAGAACACCCGGGACAATACCTGTTCCCTATTCCACTTCAATTTCCTTTTTGATATCATCATTACCAGGAAGGTCGTGCTCTTACGAGTCGTTCATCGACGCACGCCTTGGCAAAAGGGTGAGCAGACAGGCGTGCCTTGTCACAACCAGGACTACATCTGCAAGTTGTTTGCAGGCTGAAAGATGAGCGGTTCCTGCTATCAAGAAGTTTGCACACCCTGCTGATTCTGAACTGCTCAACTGTTGCTCATGCAGAGCATGGCATCCAGCCTCCCTTCCACCTCGTCAGCTTTTGCATCCCATGGCTCCAGATATGGGTCCGGCCTGCGGGCCCTCACTCACAGCCGGTCCGGTCTTATTGTGCGACCAACACTCCTCCTGCCCTCCCCTACCACGCGCCCATGTCATCCTATGCTCCCAATCCGTGAGATCCTCTGTCTTGCGTCACCATCTGGGCAAACATCTACCTCGAGAGCCAGTACCGGACAAAGAGCGCGGACTAGGGAAGATTTGAATGACCCTGCCGGAATTGGAGCTAAAGGAAGTTCCACTACCAAGCTCAAGGTATTTATTAACTGCCTGCGCCTGCCTGGCTCGTACAGGCACTGTAAACATGCAGAGTGAACAACCCTGTGTCATTGCCAGCCTTTCGTACCTCCAGTTGCCTGGGGCACATTTCCACAGCACACAGGCACCCACTTCAAGTCTGTTTCTGTGTGCCGCAGAGAGGATGCGACACCTTGCTGCTGAATGAATTGCTTCCCTGCAGGCTTCAAATCTTTGCAACCTGAGAGATCATGCTTCGTAGGTTCGCTCACCGGGACCCTTGGCACAGTGCCACAACTCCCAGCCCGTGATTCACAGACCCATGTTTGACCATGCACAGATCACAATCCTCATGCCCCAATTGTGATCAATTTTGCAATTCATATGGCATGCAGCGTCCCAAATTCAATGTTATGTTGTTGCGCCGGAGTAGTGCACCTTCCAAGTCCTAGTTGTGTTCTTCGCTGCTTGATGAGGGCCTAACCCTGCGCCAGTTCCTGTGGTCGCCAGACTGGGAAGCTCAGTGGCCTCTCTGTCTGTGGAGGTTGAGGGACCAAACAAGTGTCTCTTCTTGCTGGATTTCCCAACTTGCATGTGCCCCTGCAATATGGCCAGTGCAGGCTGACACATGTTTGCTGTCGCTACATGATGTCTACAGATGCATACGTCGATCAAACAAGCATCTGTGCATGTGGGGGTGCGCGTGCGTGCGTGTGTTGTTGAATGCCTGCGTTAATTCCAGCCGCTTGTGCGCCCCCTGCCCAGGAGGTCTGCCTGGCTCTTCATGTCACCATGCCCATCCTTGCATGCTGTGCAGGACCTGGGAGGAGACGTGTCCCTCACCTCCTACATGACCCTGCCTGTGGAGCAGTACTTTGTGCTGGACCCCTCGCAGATCAGGCACATAGGCCACAATCGCTTCATGCTCAAGGTGCCCCGCATCAATGTAAGTGTACAGATGGAGCATGCAGGCGACCATCGCCCCTTGCTCAGTGCGCCTTGCACAATGGCTTGCTGGTCCCTGCTCACCTGAAATCCCAATGGGATGTGCTGCAATGTCTGGGTATGCATGGATGGGCGCTGTAGTGGTTGGGCTTGACTGGGCTTGACAGGGCTGGCTTGTTGCTCGTGTTGCTTCCAGGGTGCTTTGGTGCTTTTGATGTAAGCCGTCTCGGCATTTCCTGGGGCGCCTGCATCAGCCCACTCGCTCACGCTCTACTGCTTGCGCGCACCAGAGTACTGACCCTGTCGCGCTTGCATGCCATACGGTTGGAAGAGACAGGCAAGGCAGGAGTGCGGCAGCGAGGCGCCATGCATGGCAAGAGCCGGCACAGCCTCGCACACACCCTTCTTGCCCCGACACCACCACCACTGACTGTGGTGGACAGTGGCCCACAGTGCAGCGTGCATGGCTGTGCAGCGGTGCCAGTGTGTGTGTGGCCAGCCTTCTATCATGCACAGGAGGGCTGTGCCCCCAATTCCTTGCATGCAGCTGTTCAACGTCTGGCTTGAGCCAGAGGTGGAGATTGTGGCCACCTCCACCCCCTCTCCTCCTCGCGTGGTACTGCAAGCAGAAAACTGCCGCATCCAGTGAGTGTGGCGCAGCGCGCAGGGAGTTTCCTCAGCATCCAGTGTGGCCCGTATTGTGCTGCAAGCAAGGACGTATGCCAACAGCGCCTGTAGAATGCAGCAGGCAGGGTGCCATTCCCCAGGCAGAGCGCCCATTTCACCAAGGCAGCCCGTGGGAAGCCTGCTTGGCCATAGCTTCAGCCGGGCAAGATGCTTGGCCAGAGCTTTGACGTGCGTACGGACCACACTGCATTGGGGCCTGCCGTAGCTTGTCAGCGCGTGTACTTTGCTGTACTGTTGTTGACTCAGGCATGAATTGGTTTGGGCCATGCCTTCGTGCTATGCTTTCGGTTTACTTCACAGTGTGGGGGTCTGGGCGGGGCCTGCTTTGCTGAGCCTTGGGCCTGCGAGTCTGCACAGGGCTCGCTGCAGCGGTGTTTGGGTGTGCCGCTCAGTTCACTTCTCATTTTGTGCAGTCCATGCAGTGTGTGGGTGTGCCGCTCAGCGGCTTCTCCCGTGTGCGGTCCATGCAGAGGCAGTGCTGTCATCGGGATGTCATCCCGCAGCCCATGCAGTGGCAGCGGTGTCGTTGGGATGCGCCCCATTTGTTCAATGCGCATGTGTGCTGCTGACTATTTGTCCTCCTTGCGTGGCCCATGCAGCGGCAGTGAGGTCATTGAGAATTGGAAGCTGGACCAGCGCTTCTGCCTCCGCTTTGTGACCGAATTGTCCTGGTCTTCGGAGCCAAGGTGGGTGCCTCCCCTGTCCTCCTGTGCTTGCGACCGTTCCAGATGTGTTGGACACAGAGGCAGATCAGAGGACTTCGGTCCTGGAGCTGCCCGAAGTCCTCTGTCTCTGTGTGTGCTCCCACCTGAGGGTAATCTCCTGCTCTGTGAGGGGTAGTTCACCTCCGGTCAATAGTGCGACCCGCTCATGTGGCCATGCCCAGTAAATAGCCCAACCTCATGGCTTGTGCGCTGCTCAAGGATGGTGTGTTGCCAGCCTAGCGCCTTTGTGATGTGCGCTTGTTGGGGTCGTCAGCCGTTGACAGGTGGTGCATCAAGTATTGGTAGGTGCCCATCTATATTTGATGCACTGCTGGTCGTGTATGGTGCTTGGCATATTTATCTGACTCATTGTGCTAGTTTTCAGCTGGCACAAGGGCTTGTTTTGTGAAGAGAGTGGTGCCTGCGCAGCCGCGCCCACGCCCTCGTCTGCAACTGTGCAGCAGCACAAGCGTCGGTTCCCACCCAACCTCAGGCCCTGTTGACGTTGCTTGTCCCCCATTGCTTCCCCTCTGCTCTGGGCGCAGTGAGGCTGGTCCAAACAATGGCCAGATCACTGGCAATGCCACACTTGAGGTGTTCTCAGAGGTCATCCCCCCCTTCAACCTCATGCCGCGCTCTGTGCTTGAGGTTAGTGGGTTGTCCGCACGTTGCTACCGACCCCTTAAAGTAGGCTAATTAACAGCAAAAGCAGCTAGCCTGCGGCGCACTTCTGAAGGCAAAGATTGCTCGAGTCTAGAGGCTCTGACTGCTTGACTGTGCAAGGGTTTCGGGGGCCATTGACCTTCTGATTTGCACTGTTTGGGATAGGATGCCCTGGCTTGTAAGTCTGTTTTGCAACTGTACCATGCCTATGCGGCTCTTTGTCGAGCAGCAGTCTCAGGATATGTGCGTGCATGACCCAGGCCGTGCAGTGGCAGTGCGTGCGGTGGGCTTGATCTGACAGGATGGAAGCCATGAATGCTGTAGGCTTTGCTTAGAGGACCTGTCATTTAGGAGGCTTACCTTGCCTTCCACATGGCTCAATGCTTGCTCCCTCCTGCAGATCTGGTGCATTCATCATGGTGCATTAGGCACTTCCCTTTCTTCTTGTGCGCATTTGACACATCAGGAGGTGCACTTTTCACCAAATTTGCTGCTGCCGTTGCCTTCCAGCTGAGGTGAACGAAAAAGCTTGTCTCAAATGGAAGCTTTTGCTGCTGCGTGCCCCACAGGGCTCATGCAACGTGGTCATGGCAGGCTTGGTGAACACGCTACTGCCCTTGTTCCTGAGGAAGTTGGGTGAGGACTACACGGTAAGGAAATCTTGGTGTTTTTTGCTGGATGGATGGAAAATATCTGCATCTTAGCGTGTTGTGCTCAACCGCCAAATGTTGCTGCATCAAAGCTGTCCATGATGATAATGGCCATGCACTCTGCAACAAGCCACGAGCACATTTCTGGAAGACATTAATGCTTTGCTGACGAGATGTGCATTATGAAGACGGCATGCAGCTATCATGCTTTGGAGTTGGCTCCTTTTGTCTTCCACTAGGCGGGTGACAAACAGTGCTGCCTAGACAAGTGTGAACCTGATGTCCTTGCTGCTGCAACCTTGCAAGCTTTTCCCACGTGGGCCCGTGCCCCCTTGACACCCTGCATTCCACCAAGGATGCTGCTGCATTCTACTAAGCAGGCTGGCAAACTGGGCTGCCAAGCAACTTGCATTCCATCAAGCAGGCTACTGCATTCTACCAAGCAGGCTGGAAAATGGGGCTGCCTTTGCAGAAATGGGCTGCGGAAGCTGAGTATAGGCAGAAGCGTGCGGAGCGGTCTAAGCCCCTGAATTCCCTGGAGGAAGTGCAGTTGTGAGCTGGCTGCAGAAACGTAGAACGCAAGCAGCAGAAGATGCATCACTACTGGTAAGCTATTCTGCAATCAACTGCTGACTGCAGCAACGTAGGACGCAAGCAGCAGCAGATGCAGTACTGCCGGTCAGCTATTCTGCAATCAACTGCTGACTGCAGCAATGTAGAACGCAAGCAGCAGCAGATGCAACACTGCCGGTAAGCTATTCAGCAATTGATTTCTGACTGCAGCAACCTTTTAAGCCATAATGGAAAGGGTATGGGCTTTTTTTTTTGCACTATAGGTCATCAGCCACTGGCCTTCCTATGCTGCAACCATAGCAGGGAGCTGCAGGTGCTTTGCAGGGCCGTGCGCACTCCTAAGTATTTATGCTCAGTGTGAGGCTGTGCACAGCGAGGGGTCAAATGTTGAGGGAGTCTTTTAAATGTACGTGGGCTGTGATGCTGATGTTTTGACAAAAGCGAGTGTGTATGTGTGCGCGCATTGGGCTTGTGAGGTTTTGGTGCATGATTGCAAGCCTCAATCATTTATTTTATTTTGAAGGATGGGCACAGCCAAGGACGAGGTCACCCATCAGGTGAGGTCAACATGGTTGTTTTGGGGTGCTGTGCGCATGTGTGTGTCAGATGGTTTGCCAGATGCTGCTGCCAAAATTCGTTTGATTCATTCATTTGATTTTTTAGCTGATGGTTCGATTGTTTTTTTTTTGCCCTTGAAACAAGTCCATCCATGATCAGAGTGTCTGTATCAGACTGGTACTTCTTGGTGCCCCCAGAGACAGAGGCGCACAGCTGACTGCCCAGCCAAGCAGACGCCACCCAGACAATATTCCAGGCAGCGTTCACATCATGGTCCACTTTCCACGGCCAGTGAGGCAATGTGTTGCAGCAAAAGCGTGCGCTCATGTATAAGCACAACCGCACCTGCCTTGAGACACGCAGGAGGTGGATAGTGTGGCCAGCACACCCTCTTTGTGATGTCCTTCATGGTCCGCGCACAAATAATTTTGATTCGCTCAGGAGTCTGACTCAACTGCTCATGAGCATCACTTATGAGCATGTGTCATGCGTCTAGCTCAATCACAGGGGCATGCAGTGTGCACTGGGCACTTTTGTGCAAGCATGCTGGCAGAAAGGCGGAGCACATACAATATAGGATTAACCGCCATTTTGGCCGTTGGCTGATTGGTTTGTGGCTGGTCATCGCCAGCCAAAGAGGAATTGTCCACGCAAATAAAACCTGCTCACATTCCTCAGAGCATCATGATGCTTAGAAAGGGCAAGGTGCAAATAGCGAGGTTGCAGCACTGCTGGCTCCTCTGGCAGAGAAGTACTCCCGCTCCGCACAAGAGTGTGTGAATCAGCTTTAAAATCTAGCAGGGGAGAGGTTAGATTAGATCTTCAGCCAGATGGGTTGACTGCAAAGCCGCCCAAGCGGCTTGCTGGGCACTGCCAGCCAGACAAACAAATATCCATAATCTCAGAAAGAAACGGAAGTTACAATGAGTTTAGACCTTCAGCCAGATGGGTTGACTGCTGGGCTTGCTGGACACTGCCAGCCCGACAAAAAATATCCATAGTCTCAGGAAGAAAAAGGAATCATTTGCACGTCTGCTTCAAGAGAAACAATTTCACATCCTCCGAGGAGCTGATTCAGCTCCAATGTTGTCAACCAATGTAAATCTAACCAGTACAATCAACGTATTGTTCTTCAAATCTCCTTCTC
>LFCJ01003087.1_pt1 | contig 12143 bp, 13 predicted proteins | sample 643141 | NCBI WGS metagenome assembly LFCJ01 (sample SAMN03766243, study PRJNA286221) | soda lake metagenome | biome: soda lake; feature: Kulunda steppe; material: water; isolation source: sample B1-Br-g2 brine of Lake Bitter-1 | place: Russia: Kulunda steppe | collected 2010-07 | reverse complement strand
GACGTCGTCGAGCGCAAAAAAAATCGGATCGGTGTCTGGCGTCGGTCGGACGTGTGGAGCCGTGAGGGGGCCGCTACGGGTCCGTCACGGGCTTAGTCCCACCACATCCGGACCAACGTCGGCGTTCCCTCCTCGAGTTCCTCACGCGCCAGGCCGACGCCGAGAGACGGGTAGCTGTCGGCGTTGGGGTGCCCGCCGAGTTCGTCCGGGGGACACGCCACGTGTCCGGCCGTCTCACGGTGCCGGATCGCGTCGTAGATCTCCGCCGGGTCGGCCTCGAGGCCGTTGATCGCGTCCATCACGGTGACCGGGTCGTCGGTCCACACGTAGATCGCTGGCGAGCTCTCGCGGGCGACGACCACCCGGATATTCGCCGGCATATCGTCGAACGCGGCGGACACCTTCTCGGCGTCGAACCGGTTGTACCGTCCGATCTGGCGGACGCACTCTTTCGCCGTGTCGACATCGATCCACTCGGTGTGGAATTTCAGCGACCGGCGCGGCTTGCCCTTGATCGTCTTCCGTCGGTCGGCCGGGTGAGCCGTCGGGTCATATTCCCCGTAGGCTTCGGCCGTGCAACGGACGTTATCCCATTCGTAGTCACCTGCGTACATGATGCCGTACGCGCCGGAATCCTCGTAGATCGATCCGTCGCGGACGTCGATACTGTACGCCGGCGGGTCGGGAAGTCCGACCTCCTGCGATTCGGTTCTGGTTTCGTCGTCGGTCATCTTGTGGTCACCTTGCGCCCGGTTTCCCGTGCGCACTCTATACTCTATTCCACAGTTACTTATAGTTTACCATGTACTACGCATGTAGTGGTTGCTACATGCGGTTAAAATGGTAAAGTATAAGTGAGTGGGTGCCCTTGGTTTAGTTGCCGCCGGGGAAACCCGGAGGCAAGGTGACCACACATGGAAGGAAACCACTCAGACAACGATCGGGGGGTCGCCCCCGTCGTCGGTGTCGTACTGCTCGTTGGGATCACGGTGATCCTGGCTGCCGCCGTCGCGACGTTCGCGCTCGGATTCGTCGATTCGACCGAGCCGGACAACCCGCTCGAGGCGGAGGCCAACTTCGACTTCGAGGCGGAGGGAACCAACCTCACGGTTACCCACGCCGGCGGTGACTCCCTCCAGGGGAGCGACCTCTACGTGGAGGGAGACGTCGAAGACGAATCGGTTCAGTGGACCGAGATGGGCTCGGTCACCGAGGGCGACAGCGTCACCGTGGAGACCACCGAAGACGCCGATAACGCGTCTGTCGTGGTGGTGTACCGCGCGCTCGACGACCAGATCCTCGCCGAATACTAAGGGCTCACGCCCTTCGGTGGATCCCATTTTTTTGGCGTCGACCGACGAGGTCGCCGACCGGCTGGCGTCGATTCTGCCAGTGGACCGGTGGTCCGGTACTGTAGTACATGCGTGACACATGGTAAATTATAAGTGGCTGTAGAATAGAGTATGTAGTAGACACCGGGGAAACCCGGTGCAAGGTGACCACAGATGTACGACAGTACCAAACGCGTGCTCGACTCGATCGACAAGGACCACCTGGCGGATCGGCTCACCGGCCGTGGCGGCGGACTCCGTCCGTCTAAACCCCGCGCGCAGGGCGACGACGGCCTCACTCAGTTCGTCTGGCGTATGGCTCGGTTCCACAGTGGTGCCGATCCGAAGATGCCTGTCACCGCGACGTGGTGGCTTCAGGACTGGATCGACGATCAAGGGATCGACGCCAGTGTTTCGGGGATCCTCGACGATGAAGGCACAGAGATCCTCGAGGAGATCGACCGCGTCGTCGACGAGATCCTCGCCGAAGAGTTCGATCACGATCCGACCGCCGGCGCAAGGCGGTGGAAGAAAGCCGGCGCGTTCTGACGGCTGCCGGCCCGTCGCCCGTTCGACCTAAACATGCTTAGTACATGGTAAAGTATAAGTAGTTGTGGAATAGAGTATAGAGTGCGCACCGGGAAACCGGCGCGCAAGGTGACCACAAGATGCGACCTGAAGACATCGACGACGACGAACTCACGGGAGAGACGCACCTCGAAGCGACCTACCGCCCGAACTGGGGCGACGGTCAGATTCACCTCGAGGGCGAGCTCGACTTCCCCGCCGATCAGCCGGCGCGTGAGGTCGCGGCCTCCCTGAAGGAACGCGCGGAGATCATCGGCGCGATCGTGATCCACATGGAAGAGGCGGGTCAGATCGACGCCTACCCGTGGAACGGCCCGGGGTTCTTCCGGCTCTGCTACGATCCGGACTCGCCCGATGCCCGTGTCGATCGGATCGTCGTCTTCGACGGCTCCGGAGCCCCAGCGCAGTACGACACGGTCGACGAACTCATCGAACGCGGCGAGTTCTTCGAGCGGATCGCTGACCACATCGTCCTAGCTGAGAACACCGACGACGACGTCGACAGCCAGACGTACCGGATCACTACCGACGGCCTCGAACCGGTCGACGAAGAGTAGGCCGCTCCCGGCCACGTGCGGCCGCTGCTCGTATTTTTTCGCGATCGCCGCACCCGAACCCTGAAGCGATCGCGCCGGCTTCCGCAGCGATCCGTGGCCCTCGGCTCCTCGAGGATTCCGTCGGCTGCTCTATTTCACATGCGTACTACATGGTAAAGTATAAGTGAACGCGGAATAGAGTATAGAGTGCGCACCGGGGAACCGGGCGCAAGGTGACCACAAGATGACACAGACGACGACCGAGGAAGAACCGATCGACTTCGAGCACGAGCTTCAGGCGGCCCTGGAGCGGGTGAACGACCCAGAGAGCCACGTCGAGCGTGACGCCGAAACCTTCCACCCGTCGCAGATCGCGGCCTGCGAGCGCCAGGCGTACCTCTCGAAACTCGGGTTGAAGGACCACACCGACATCTTGGGTATCTTTCAGACGGGCACCCTCATCCACGAGTTCATCGAGGAGCACGTGGGTGTCACGGTCGACGCCCTGTTCGAGCACGACATTGAGCTCGAAACCGAAGGCGTCCGGTTCGTCGGGACGACAGACTGTTGGGATCCCGACGCCGGCGCGATCTACGACTTCAAAACGCGCAACGGGTGGTACCGGTTCGACCCACCGAAAGAGCGCCACCTGGATCAGATCCACATCTACATGGCAGCTACGGGGGCTACCCACGGCCAGCTGGTCTACGTCAGCAGATCGGACCTCGAAGTTCGGACATGGCCGGTTAACGGCTTCTTCGAGTTCGACGCCGAGCGGTTCGACCGACTCGTCGACCGCGCTGGCCGGATCCGTGACGCCGTCGACGCTCACGGAATCGCGGCCACACCCGAGGAGATCCCATTCGACCGGTGTGGCTGCTACCTCTGTGACAACGAATCGCTCCGGCTCGACTAGCTGACCACCGATTCTTTTCCCCGTCCGCTTCTTGTTTCCCGCTCCCTCGCCCGTTCTATCTCTCTCAAAAACATGCGTTTCACATGGTAAATTATAAGTGGCTGTGGAATAGAGTAGTGAATGCGCACCGGGAAACCGGCGCGCAAGGTGACCACGACATGAACGAACTCGCGACGATCGAAACGGAAGATGGACAGCTTCACCGCGTGTGCTTCGACAACGAACGCACCGGTAGCTCGATTGTGGAGGGCGAGCTGATGACCGACGTCGGCTGGGAGACGATCGAGTACCACTACACCGATCTGATTGCGGAGGCTGACGCGATCGCGTTCGCGGTCGACCTCCTGAAGACGCTCTACGACCGCGAGGTTTCCGAGATCCGACTGTACCCGGAGATCACGATCCAATCCATCGGGAGCTTCCTCGAGCGGATCGAGGTCGAGGGGCCCGCGGTCTCGGTCAACGCCGACCTCGCAACCGTGATCGATGACCGCCCCACCGCGCCACACGAGGTGGCCTGATGGATCGCGAACTCGCCGATCTCCACCGCGGAGCACGCCGCGAGCGTGAGCGACTCATCCCGGATCCCGAGCCGGGAAAGACGCTCCCTCAGCAGATCGAGGGCGATCACGCCTACCGTGACGAGCCCCCGCGCCACGATCCGGCCAACGGCTTCCAGTGCGTGATCTGCCGGCGTCGGCTGCCGGATCGGGGCCGCGCACTCGCCTGCTGCCCCGACGTCGAGATCTGAACACGGCGCTCCCCCGCCGCTTCTATTCCCTGGCTGCTTCCTGTTCCGCGCCCCCTTGCCCGTTCTATCCCTCTCAAACACATGCTTCTAACATGGTAAAATATAAGTAAGTGCGGAATAGAGTATGTGGTAGAGCCCGGGACAACCGGGATCCAAGGTGACCACAGATGGACACGAACCACACTCGGGACGACGATTCGACGGCCGACCGGCCGCGGGTGCTGACGGTCGTCTCCTGCGGCGCGACGAAGGTCGACCTCGCGCCCGGCGAGGCCGTCCCTGCCCGGGAGTTGTACGACTCCCCGGTCCACACGTGCAAGGACCGCTACGGCCGCCACTCCGCCGGCTACTACATCATGTCGGCTGGCTACGGCCTGCTGCACAACCAGACCGAGATCACTCACTACGACCGGACGCTCGACGAGATGAGCGACGTCCAGGTGTTGGCCTGGGCCCGCGACGTCGCCGCCGACCTCCGGCGCGTGCTCGAGGCCGGGGGGTTCGACGCCTGCGTCCTGATCGGCTCGGAGACGTACGTCAGCGCGCTCCGGCGGCACTTCGACCGGCTGCCGGCGGCGATCCTCACGCCGTGGCAGACCGACGACTACGTGACCGGCGTCGGTCGCGGGATGGCCTGGTGCAACGATGAGAGCAACTGGCCCGACCGCGTCGACTCGATCGGTGACATCGGGACGGTCGTCTCGCCGGCTCCGGGTGACCGCCAGGGCGGGGCCGAGGGCGGGGGGTGACGGTCGGGATGGTGACCAAACCGCGCCTTCCGGACGGGTTCGAGCTCCCCGACACGGTCAACGGCTGGATCCTCGATCCCGAATCGAAGCGCAACGCCCACGTGTGGACCGCGGCCGACGCCCCGAAGTCGGTCGGCGTCTTCGCGTCGGTTGGTGACTGCGTTCGGGCGTGCGTCTTCGACGATCGCGTCGATGGCTTCGAGAACAATGAGGTCCTGTTTCGGTTCGAGTACGACAGCGACGACGTCGACGACGCACTCGCCGCCGAGGCCGACGCCGTCCGCGAGGGCATCGACCGCGCACTCGCGTGGATGGACTCGACGCCGCCGGCGGCCTGGAGCCACCCGGACGTGTGTGAGGCTGTCTTCGACGCGCCGCCGGGCTACGAGCTCGACCGCTACTACCTCGAGGACCGCGAGACGATCGTCTACTACCGTCGGGTGGGTGGTGAGACGGTCGTCTCTCTCGACGGCGATTTCCGGCGCTGCACGCCCGAGGAGTTGACCGCTGAGAACGCCCCCTACCTCTATGTCCACACCTGGAACGGGAGCGGGAAGGCAACGGTCGCACTCGCGCCGTGGCTGCGAGCCCACGGGCCCGGATCGAAGCACCCCGAGATCCGGGAGATCGCCGACCCGCCGGAGGACTGCGGGCTCGAGATCGCGGTGACCGTCGCCCGCAGGTGGGCCCAGGAGCAGGTCGGCGGCGAGATCGACGCCGATGCCGCCGGCCAGAGCGACCTGGCGAGGTGGTCGGCGTGACCGACAATCCGATCGTCTCCTACGAGTGTCCCCTCGGCGGCGAGCACGACGTCCTCGAATAGGTGGGTATCAGAAGCCTATAGCGGTATGTAGTTTATGGGGTCGAGTATTGTGGGGTAGATGGGCTGTCGTGGCCGATATCGGGGGATTAGCTGGTTCGGGCGGTTACTGTGCGTTAGTGCAGTAACGCACAGTGGTTTTATGCGGGTCGACGCTGTACGGGACTCCAACCCGATGCCACCCAGCGAGCAGCCCCGTCCCGACGACGCTACCCCCAGGGGAACGCCTCTCGAAACCGCCATCCAGGGCTTTCTCGACAGCGGCACGAAGTCCGGCAACTACCGCAGCGCCCTCGAGCGCGTCCTCGACGACTGGCGGTCCCGACTCGCCGACCAGCACGGCCTCCACACCGTCGAGGCGATCGACAAGCGGGCCATGGCCGCCTACGCCCAGCACCTCTCCCAGCGCGTCGACGCCGGTCGCGACCGCACCACCGACACCGACGCCGGGATCACCCCCGCGACCGCGTGGACGTACTACGACTACGTCTCCGCATTTCTCGCCTGGGCCGTCCGTTGGGATCTCCTCGAGGAGAATCCCGCACAGAAAGGGATCGCCGTCGACGAGCTCCCCCCGAGGCCGACGAAACGGAGCGGCGACCAGCAGTTCTGGACAGCCGAGGACCGTACCCGGCTCCTCCGTCACGCCGATCGGCGCGCTGACGAGGCCCTCGACAGCGACGGCGCGGACGCCTGGCCCGCACTCCGCGATCGAGCACTGGCCTACATGTTCGCCTACTCCGGGGCTCGTGGCGGCGAAGTCCTCTCCGACCCCCGCGACGATCGCCGCAACGGCCTCCGCTGGGCGGACGTCGACATCGCGAACAACCAGGTCCAGGTCCTCGGGAAGAACCAGCAGCGGGAGAAGGTCCAACTCCCGCGCCAGGTCCACGGCCCGCTGGAACGGCTTGAGATGGCCCTCGATCCGGCGACCGACGAGTGGCCCGTCTTCCCGACGAGTCACTCCCCGTCGCTCTACCGGTCGCTCCCGGACGGCGTCGAGCCGGACGGCGGGGATCCGATCGACCTGCATCGGGAGCAGGGGACGGCCCCGCCGTCGCTGTCGACCAACGGCGGGCGGTCAGTCCTCAAACGGCTGTGCGAGGGGGCGGAGATCGACGTCGACGGCGACTACCTGAAGCCACACGGCGGCCGTCGGGGCGTCGGCGAAGCCGTCTATCGCGATCGTGGCGCGGCGGCGGCCCAGCGGGTCCTCCGGCACGCCGATCCGCGGACGACGTCGCAGATGTACGCCCACATCGAAGCGAGTGAGCTCGCCGAGGAGACCTCGGACGTGTTCGACGACGAGGGCGCGTGATCGAGTGAGTTCCTACTGTCGAGTGTCGGCTCTGAACCCACGGATCAACTCCACCCGACCGTTCGTCACGCCGATATCGTTCCGCTCTTGCTTCCGGCGGAGGACGGCGTCGACGAGCCGGGCGGGGTACTCCTCTTCGAGTTCGTCCCGCAGGTGTCCGTAGTCGAGTTCGCCGTCGTGATCGGCGAGCGTCGACTCGATCCGCGTGTCCAGGTCGCCGCGAACCTCGTGGAACACGATCTTGGGATCGACGACGCCCCGATCCGCGGCCGCGAGATACAGTTCGTGGGCCACCAGGTGTGGGGTGTGGCCGCTCTCGAACCGTTCGTCGACGACGCGCTCGATCCGCTCCAGCAGGCCGTCGCGATCGGGCCACGCCAGCGGTCGCCCGTCGACGCGGGCGATGTAGAGCGCCCGGCCGTCAGCATCGGTCGCCGGCGGGTCGAGCACCTCGACAACCTGATCCGTTGGCGGCGCGGGCTCGAACTCCCGGTACAGCAGCGAGATACCAATCCGATCCCAGAGCGCCCGGCCCAGGAGCACGATCGAGATCGCCGCGAGAGCGGTCACCCCCATCACGACCGCGAGGGCGAAGATCGATCCCAGGAGGGTCCCGCGCTCGATCGACACGCCGAGGTAGGCCCACCCGATCAGCGCGCCGATCACCGCGGCGGCGACCGGGATCCCGCGGACGGCGACCGCCGACCGGACGGTCCCGGTAGCGATCCGACGGCGGCACCACTCCCGGATGGGGGCGAGCGCGGGGACGGAGACGATCGCGGCGACCGTGCCGACGACGCCGGCGAGGGCCAGCAGGACGAGGACGTACCATGGCGCGGCTCCGAGCGCCCAGAGCGGCCCGAGGATCCGGCCGGTCCCCACCGCCGCGATACCGACGTAGAGCAACACGGGGAACGCGACGAGTGCGAGCACGCCGACAGCCTGGCGGACGATCACCTGCGAGAGCGTCAGCCACGGCGACGGCCCGCCGGTCCGGGCGGCTCCGGTACTCGGGTCTTCGACAGCCGCGGCGAGCTCCCGGCCGGCGGCCAGCGGATCGTACGGCACCGGCTCGCAGCGGGCCCGGACGGCGTCGGCGACGATCGACTCCGGTGGCCGTGACGGCGTGGGCTCTGCGATCACGTCATCCGCCGGCCGGATGCCGGCGACTCGCAGGAGGCGATCGACGAGGCCGCGACCGACGTGGCCCGCGATCACGACCGCGGCCAGCACCACCAGCGCCACCCCCGCGGCGGTCGACCCACTCGCCCGGGCCACTCCCTCACCGATGAGTGCGACCACCCAGAGCGCGCCGATCCAGAGTGCGGCACGGGTGATGAGCCGCCGGCGATCCGGGTAGAGGGTCGGCGACAGGTCGGTCGGAGTTCGCCGGTCGAGCTCGACGACGGCGATCGAGAGGGCGATCAGCATGATACCGAGGAGCAGCCACGCATCGAGCAAGACGCCGTAGAGCAGGATGACGACCGTCGCGCCGAGTGCGAGAGCGGTCCCCCCGCCGGGGACGGTCGTCGAGATGAGCCACGAGAGGGCATCGACGGCTGCCGACAGGTCGCCGCCCCGGATCGCTCCCGTCGCCCGGTCGATGGAGCCGAAGAGGAGGCCCTGCCACTGGTCGGCGGAGATCGCCAGCAGCGTCCCGAGGAGCAACAGCGCAACCCCCTCGACAGCGGCCCGGACGGCCAGCGGCGGGAGGCCGGGCATCCGGTCGGCGATCGCGCCGCGCACGCGCGACAAACCCTGTCCAACGGCCCGGCGAGCGGTGAGCCCGCCGCCGGTCCCCGCGAGCGCCCGGGCGACTCGTTGATACCGCGGCCCGCGTTCCTCCGACTCCTTGATCGGAATCTTCCGCCACGAGCCGCGGGCCAGGGCCGGCCGGACGGCCTTCAGGTGCCGCCGCTCGCTCTCGTCGAGCGACCAGTAGCGGTATCGAAGTTTGACGTAGATCGCCCCCACGACGAACAGCGCGAGGACGATCCAGGCCAGCGACTCCTGTGCCGATGCCGCGGACGAGGTGTCGATATCGACGGTGGCTGGCGTAGTCCCGCGAAAGGCGAGGACCCCATCGGGTGGAACACCGATCACGGACCGTCACCCCCGGGGTTCGACCGGTCAGACCGGCCGAATCGAGAGCCGAGGTCGACGTCGTCCGGGCCGATCACGTCATCCGGGTTGGTGTCCGTCCGACCGACGCCCTCCTCGAAGGCATCCGTCAGCGTCTCTTCCATCTTGCCGTCGGCGTCCATGTGCTCGGCGATCCAGTAGTTCATCTTCCGCTGGATGTCGGCCGTCGCGAACTCCGCTTTGTCCGCGAGCACGCTGTCCATCTCCGAGAGGAACGACAGGAGGTCCATCTCCTCGCGGACCCGGCCCTCGGCGTCGGTGTACGCGGGGTGGGTGGTGACGAACTCGAGCATCGTCCCGTGGACGCGGGCCATCTCTTCGTAGCTCTCGAAGTCGCCGGGCACCTCCGGGTTGAGGATCCGGACCAGTTCGGCATCGTCGATGTCGTGATTGTCGATCGGGAGCGAAAGGAGTGCCGGGTCGATCTCGATCGACGGCAGGAACACCGCCTCGTCCATGTCGTCGGCCGGGATCGCGTCGATGATCGCCCGGTGCGCCGGGTCGTCGAATCGCAGGTGCTCGAAGTTGACCCGCCCGATCTCCTCGGTTTCGAGGACGCCGCCGTCGGTCGCGGCATCGTCGTCGACGTCGCTCCATCTGAATCCGCCATCGCCGACATCGACCACGTCCGGTCTGGATCCACCGTCCCCGTCGTCGCCATCGTCGTCGCCATCAGAGGGAGAACTCCCTTCGACGCCACCGTCGACATCGATCCCGCCGTAGATCTCCTCGATCTGATCGGGGGTGAGCGCCCGCGCTTTCGTGACCCGGCCGTCGGCATCGTAGTGGACGACGCCGGAGTAGCCGATCTGGCTCATCATCTGAAGCCAGAGGCCCTTGGTGTGCGTCGGCGACCGCAGGAGTTGGTAGTTCTTGAACCCCTGCCACACGTTTGGCCCCCAGAGGTCGTGCATCGTCTGGGCGACGTGATCGGGGAACAGGTCCGGCCAATCGCACTGCTGGAGGACGCGACGGGCTTTCTGGAGCCAGGCGTCGGTGAGCTCCTCCTGGATCCGGTCGTGATCCCCGAGTTGGGTCTGGAAGCGGTGCCGCCAGCGGAAGCCCGCCGCCGCAGTGATCGCGATCAGCGACAGGAACGTCCCGAGGACGAGCAGGCCGCCCGGCCGCATCGTCATCATGATGAGCGTCCCCTGGATGTCGGCGGTGAGCGAACTGAACGGCGAGATTAGGAACTCAGCCGCGCCGAACCCGGTCGACAGTACGCTCTCGGTCGACCGGTCCGGGGCGATCTGCTCGGCCTCGCGCTCGACAGCCGACCAGTTCGCGGCATCCTGCTCGACGGACTCGAGTTCGTCCACCTGGAGGTGCTCCCACTCGGTATCCGAGACGCGGAGCGAGGCGGCGTACTGCGTCCGCTCGACCTCTCCGGTCTCGTTGCCCTCGTCGTCGATCACCGGCTCTGCGGCGACCCACTGGATCGCGACCGTCCCCTCGCCGTCGGGCTCGACGATCCACAGGTCGCGGTCGGTGTCGTGCTCGACGTCCGCGCCGCCGTCGACGACGCGCGCCTGCTCGACGTGATCGTGGTCGACGTTCTCCAGGGCGATCTCGAAGCGATCGCCCCGAACCTCGTAGATGGTCTGGTTGCTCCGGCGGTCGACCGTCGGATCGGTATCGATCCACGTCGGCTGATGGATGTCGAGGGCGGCCCGTTCGTCGCCGAACTCGAGGCCGCTCGCCTCATCCGTGTTCGCGACCGCCCCGCCGGCCAGGGCGACCGGTGCGGCCAGCGAGATCGCGAGCAGCGCCACCACCGCGATTACGACGCCCCGGCTCCATCTCATTCAGAATCACCGGTCCCAGAGGAGCCAGAGCCAGAGCCAGAGCGGCGATCAATCGCCGGCGGGAACTGTGCCGACATCGGCAGCGAGGGCGAGCTGCTATCCGAGCGCCGGCGTCGGTCCGGATCGTGGACGTCGGAGAGTTCTTTCAGCAGGCGGACGGTATTCTCGATCTCCGGGACGTGGAGTTCGTCGCGGAGGTCAGTCGTCGTCTCGATGTGTTCTCTCATCATTTCGTGCTGATCGCGGAGGTGCTGGATTTCGCTGAAGAGCTCGGAGATGAGGCGGTCGGCCCGATCCCACTGGTCGGCATCGAGTTTCGACGGGTTCGTCGCGTGGCGATCGGCCGCATCCATCCCGCGAGCCCACGAGAGGCCGTCGGTATCTGTCACGTGGAAGGTCCCCAGCGTGTCCGTCTCGACGGTGTACGTCCAGTGATTGCCCGCGTCGACGACCGGCTCGAAGCCGTCATCGCCGGGGTAGCGCTTGAGTTTCGATGGTTGATACGGCAGATCCCGCCGCGAGAGGTACGACCGGTCGAATCCGCCGAAGGAGAGGCGGTCGATCGTCCGGAACAGCGGGAGCGAGTCCTCGTGATCGTCGTCGAGCCGTTCGACGGGGACGACTTCGGCGTCGTCGCCCTCGACGCGGATCCACTTGTCCAGGTCGATGTAGCGGCGCATCCCGGCCTGGTTGCCGTGGAGCCACACGAGGATGTACGAGGTGATGAGGCCGGCCAGGATCAGCGTGATCGGGCTCTGGAAGAACGGCCCGATGATCGGCCAGAAGTAGATCGCCAGCCCCAGGACGAACACGCCGACGGCCGCGGCGGCGATCTTCGAGGCCGTCGACTGCGGGAGGAGCCGCTCCCGCCAGGACCGCTCGCGGGGAGCCCACTCGTGGGGGTTGTGGACGCGGGCGGCATCATCGTCGTCGACGTCGCCCGGGAGGTACTGGCGGAGGCGATCGGTCGGCATATTCGAGGGGTGGAGGCCCTCGTTGAGCGACCGCGTGATCGTCTTCCGGTCGTCCTCGACGGCGTCGGGGGCACTACTCATCGGCACCCCCCGCGCCCGCGCCGACGAACTCGAAGGCAGTGTCGGCGTCGTCGGTTGTCGTCGAGCTCTCCTCGACAGCGTTGCCGTCAGCCTCCGGGGCCGATTCCTCAGCCGTCGAGTCAGTCAGTTCCT
>LFCJ01003085.1_pt1 | contig 12147 bp, 14 predicted proteins | sample 643141 | NCBI WGS metagenome assembly LFCJ01 (sample SAMN03766243, study PRJNA286221) | soda lake metagenome | biome: soda lake; feature: Kulunda steppe; material: water; isolation source: sample B1-Br-g2 brine of Lake Bitter-1 | place: Russia: Kulunda steppe | collected 2010-07 | reverse complement strand
CTGAAAGCCCGCCTGCAACACCGTCCAGCCGCCGGCCGCGACCGCCGCGCCAGGGAGCGCCCGCGTGAGCGGAACCGGCGGATTCGGAAACCGGTGATACATCGGCAGAAAACAGACGGTCAACATGACCGGAAGGCCAAAAACACCGACAAACCAGGTAAGCGGCCCCAGTGGCAGCGCCGCAAGCAGGGTGCCGACACCAATCATGACGAGAAACCCGCCGCCGACACCGAGACTGACGAGTGCGGCGTCGGTCAATTCACCGAGCAAATCCGCGGTTTCGGTTTGGTCGTAGACGATGAGAAACGCGGTGTTGAGCGCGCGAAACACCTTGAGTGCGCCCCAGATGAGAAATACGCCTCCCACGACGGTTGCGCCGCCTGCTCCCGGCGTTTCGGCGACCGCGCCGGTAATCACGTCCTGGCCCGCCGGGGTCAGAAAGTCGCCGGTGAGCGCGATGAGTCGGTCCGCAAGCACGGCTCCGCCGACCGTTGTTGCGGCGACGATACCCAACAACAACGCCGGAATCAACGAGACGAACGCGTAGTAGGCGACGCCCGCCGCAAGGAACGTGATCTGCTTGTGTTGGGCGATCGAAACGACCGCTTTGGCCATCTCGAGCGGCGATCTCGTTTCGGAGTGCACACCGACTAGTACGCCGGGGGAGCGAAAAACGTTGCAATCTGTCGGTCGGCAAGTGAGTCAGTCTGCGGTACTGTTCGGCTGTGCCACCCTACGCGTCGGGCTCGGGCGCGGCAGCCGCACGAATCTCCGCGACGCTCGCAGTGGTTTTGAACGCGGTGCCGCTGTACTGGGCGTTCGAGGCGTCGTAGCCGGCTGCGCGGAGATCGGACAGAAAATCGTCCATTGCGTTGGCGGGCACGCCCCACTGCTTGCAGAGCCGGTGTTGATCGTAATGTGTTGGCGTGTCGAGTTCGGTCGCCACCGTCGACAGCAAGCGGTCGGCGCGCGAAACGGTTCCCATGTCGGCCGACAGGTTCTGGCGAACCGACTCGGTGAACTCGCTGTCGGCAACCGGCCCAAGCCAGATCGGCCCGGCGGTGACGACGCGGTTGCTCTCGCAGGCCGGACACGACGCCGGTACCGACTCGGGATACCAGCCGTACTCGCGGTCGCGGTGCAAACAGTCCTCGCAGTGATGAATGAATCCCAGTTCTTCGAGCAACGAGTCGGCCGCGGTGGCGCGGTGGTCGAGTTCGAGATAGGTGCGCACGTAGTGCCGACTCACATGTGAGCAGATCGGCCGTGCGGCCACGTCGTAGCGGGCGGCGGTACGGACAAGCGCCGAAACGAGCGTTCGCAACCCCATTTCGGGGTGGTAGTCGGTGTTGCGGGGAACCGCGCTGTACTTTCGCGTGCCGCTGTTGAGGTGTGCGCCACAGAGCGGGGCGGTGTCGGTTGCGGTCACACAGACGAGGTTCCGCGTCGACGAAAAGGCGCTGTCGACAAACGGCATTGGCGTCCCAAACGGGTCGATGTCGACGATGTCGAACGGTTCCTCGTGCATGAGGGCGTTGACGTCACGGTGTTCGACGCGGCCCGCGAGGTCGTTGCGCGCGAAGTTTTTTTCTGCGAGGTCGACGGAGTCACGGGCGGTGTCACAGCAGGTCACCTCGAACCCATCGGCAGCCGCGCGAACCCCCCGAATGCCGGAGGCGGCCATCGCATCGAGATAGCTCGTTGCCCGTGGCTCGCGCTCGCGGTACGCCCGCAGTACGGCGACGGTGATGTCACGATTGAGCTCCATCGTCGGATTGAAAAACACGCCGTCGCCGCTGCCCTCGCTCGCGCCGTCTCGGGGTGTTTCGACGTCGATCACGACGCCGCCCTCGCTGCAGTCCATACCCGGTCGATGGGCGGGGGGCGAAAAAGCACACCGAACCTGCTTTGGGGGCGCTCCGAGAAGAACCGGTGTGAGCGAGATCGACGACTGGCGTACGGCGCTTAAGCGATCTGGCGAGCTTCGCCCGGATATCGTGTCCGCGATTCTCGCGATCCACGGTGACCGCGGTTCGCGCGCGATCGACGCGGTTTCGGAACAACGGGTCAAGCGCTACCGCGATTTTACCGTCGTCGTCGGCCACGACGAGGAGTATCTGGTCGAAGACGGCAGCTGTACCTGCAAGGACAGCCAGTACAACCTCGATCCGACCGATCCCGACCAGCGCTGTTGGCACGCGCTGGCGGTCGATATCGCCGACCGAATCGGGGCGGTCGACCACCACGATATGTGGTACTCGGACGTCCGTGAGTTTCTGTAAGCAGCGTATCTAACACTTAGTACAACGCCTCGACCGCTGAAAGCGACGGCGCAATTTCGGTGGCGCCGTCAGTCGCCTGTGCTGCTCCCGCAGTGTCTTTGAGTCCCATGCCGGTCGAGACGATACCGACCGTCTCGTCGGGCGCGATGATTCCATCTTCGACCGCCCGTTTGACGCCAGCAACAGGAGCAGCACCGGCGGGTTCGGCGTAGAGTCCCTCCGTTGCGCCGAGCAGTCGCATTCCATCGAGAATCTCGCTGTCAGCGACCGTTACCGCCGTGCCGCCGCTGTCGCTCAGCGCGCGACAGGCTTTCACCGTATTGCGGGGGCGACCCACCGAAATACTGTCGGCGAGTGTTTCGACCTCGTCTGTCGATTCACACTCGTGAAACGCGTCGTGGATTGCCGCTGCGCCTTCGGCTTGGACGCCGAGCATCTTGGGCACGTCGTCGACAAAGCCGAACTCGAAAAACTCGCGAAACCCTTTCCACGCGCCGGCGATAGTGCAGCCGTCACCCATCGAAAAGGCGAGCCAGTCGGGCACCTGTCCCCGGACGGCCGACTGCTCGGCGAGTTCGAAACCCACGGTTCGTTTGCCCTCGATGAGAAACGGGTTGATCGCGGCGTTTCGGTTGTACCAGCCGTATACGTCGGTGACTGCGAGGCTGAGGTCGTACGCCTCGTCGTACGTGCCGTCGACCGCCAGCACGTCCGCGCCGTAGATCTGCGGCTGGACGAGTTTGCCTTCGGGCGCGCCGGCGGGAACGAAAATTCGGCAGTCAAGCCCGCCGCGGGCGGCATAGCCGGCCAGCGAGGCCGCGGCGTTCCCGGTCGACGCACAGGTGACCGTGTCGTAGCCCGACTGGGACGCGTGCGTGAGGCCGACCGAACTGGCACGGTCTTTGAGACAGCCGGTCGGGTTGCGCCCGTCGTCTTTGACGAGCACGCTGACCCCGAGTTGTACGCTCAACTGCGGTGCGTCAAGCAGGTCGGTGCCGCCCTCGCCGAGCGTCACCGGGTCGCACTCGGTGTCGACCGGGAGAAACGGGGCGTACTTCCACTGGCTCGGAATATCGCCGTCGAGGTCGGCCGAAAACCGATCGAGGATCACGCGTTCGTCGTACTCGACCTCGAGAATGCCGGCGACACCCTCGTGGTTCTCGCAGGTGTAGCGCAGTTCCGTCGGGTCGTAGCGTGCGCCACAGAGCGTGCAGGTGAGCGCGGTGACGTGATCGTTCGTCATTGGCTGGATGTCGCTGCCGAGTGTATATAATCGTCACTCTGTGGCTGGTTCATTATCGGCGGACACTGCGGTGCGACAGCGACCCCGGATGAGTGCGATTCCGACCGACTCACGATTCCGACTGCGACGCCGACCCGGCCAACTCGGCGGTCAGTCCGTAGAACACGAGTGGCCCGAAGGCGGCGACGGCTGCACCGAACACCCACGGATCGAGGGGGCCGCCGGCGACGATGCCGATGACGACGAGGCCGCTCGCAGCGCACAACCCCGCAAGCGGGAGCTGGCGGCGTCGCCGCCGACTCAGCCCACCACGTGCGTCCGCAAACACCGCGCCCGCGAGAAAAATGAGGAGGCTGGTGGTCGCCGCATACACCGGCGCGGCGACCACGCCGGCGAGCAGGATTCCGATCGCCGCGAACGTCGTCACCGCGGCACCCGGGGCGGCCGGCACCGACGCCGGAACCGCACCGTATCTGACGCCGTAGGCCGCAACGGGGAGAAACACGACCAGCGCGAGCAACAGGCCGAACAGTGCGGTTCGGACTGTGGGCGGAAACAGCCGGAAGACGTCGATGACGACGATGGCTGCGGCGAGCGCGGCCAGCGCACCGACGAGCCGCGGCGGCAACACGGCCGTCGGGTCGCGGCTGGTGTGGGCAGCGTACGCCGCAAACGGGTAGGCGACGACCGCGCTGGCGACGATGGCCGAGTAGAGTTCGCCGAGCGAGAACAGAATAAACCCCCCGAGCGACGCGGCGAGCAGCCCGCCGGTCACCACGGCCAACTCGGGTGCATACCGGTTCATACCACGGGTAGGCACTCGGGAGCCAAGAGTCGCGTGTTTCAGGTTGCAGACGGCGGCCCCAGCGGAAGCGTTTAGACGACCCCCCCACAACCGGTAGCCATGCCGAACTGTCCACTGGCGGATGAGTGTCCGAGCTTTTCGGAGCGAATCAACGGGATGGGGTGTCAACACTACGGCGACCGCAGCGGCGCCGAATGGTGTCAACACTACGATATGCCGATTCGCGAACTCAAACAGCAGCCAGTCAAACCCGGTGAAGAGGTCACGGTTGAGGTCACCGATATTCACGAAAGCGGCGCGGGCGTCGGTCGCACTGAAGACGGGTTTATTGTGTTCATTGATGGGCTCCTGCCGGACGCCCGGGCAATCGTCCGGATCGACCGCGTGCTGTCGAACCACGCCCGGGCGAAAGAGATCGTCGAGCGCCTCCCGTTGGAGCCTGATGACGAGGAAACGGAGGGCGACGCGGATGCCGACGGCGAGGAAGCCGAGCCCGCCACTGACGACGAACGCGAGGAATCCGGACGGCCGACAAGACCCGACCGCGACCGACTGGGCAGCCGCGAGAACTTCTGGGGCGGATAGCCCATCGCCTCCCGTGGACAGAAGTCTGTGGTTTTTTGCGACCCCCATCCCAAGGAACACCAATGAGTGACTCCGGTGAGGACCAGAACGATGCGGTCGGCGTTGACGTCGACACACTGCTTGCAGAAGCCGGATTCGATGCCGACACGAACGTCCTCACCCGCCGGCAGGCCGAGGTGTTGGCGCTTCGCGAACGCGACGTTCGACAGCGGGATATCGCGAATCTACTCGGGACGTCGCGGGCAAACGTCTCCAACATCGAAGCCAGTGCGCGCGGAAACATCGAGAAAGCCGCCGAAACCGTCGCCTTCGCGGAGGCGTTGTCCGCGCCGGTTCGAAGCACCATCGAGGCCGGTACGGATCTGTACGATGTCCCAAAACAGGTGTATGACGCCTGCGACGAGGCGGGAGTCAAGGTCAACTACACTGCCCCGGAACTGATGAAAGTCGTCAGCGAGGCCGAACCCGCGGCGGTTTCGGGCCGAAACGTCAAGCGCGAACTGTTTGTGAGCGTCACGGCCGATGGCTCGCTGCAGGTACGGCGCTCGAACTAAGCGTTGTCATCGTCCCCGGCGCTCACCAGGTTTCGATGCGGCCGTCGTGGAGGTCTTCGACACAGCCGACACAGTCGGGATGGTCCGCTTCGAAACACGCCGGTCGGTTTTCGCTATCGAGGTCGACGGCGCGCTTTTCGGCGTACCGTCGGCAGACGAGTTTGACCCGTCCGGACTCGTCAGTTGGCGCGTCGACGGTGGGCGCGCTGTCGGTACGCTCACCGTCCGTGTCGCGGTCGTCGTCCGCAGTTGAGCGCTCGTTCTTGCCGGAAGTGTAGGCTCGACGGGTGCGCTCGTACTGCTGGCCGGCGCGTCGCAGTCGGTCGCGCACGAACCGTTCGAGACGCTCGTCCATAGACTGCGTTGGATCGCCCGGACTATAGGTTCGTTGCCATCGGCGTGCCGGGATCGTCGACAGCCCGGTTCGGCTTTGCGGATCGTTTGGGAATCGAACCGACTGCGGCCCGGTGGTTTTACTTTCAGTCCGGCCTTCCCATATCTTTTATACGATTGCGAACCAACCAGCGTATGTCTCCCATTGAAAACACCGCGGAGACAGTGATACCATGACAGACTTGCGGACACACGCAGCCGAGATTGCGGCACAGTTCTCCGACCACTTAGACGTCTCCGAAGACGAGGTCGAAACCAAACTCAACACGCTGGTTTCGGAGTACAAAGTCCCCGTTGATGAGGCAAAACGCAGCGTCACTAACAGCTACCTTGCCGAGGCCGGCATCGAGCGCGACGAGATCGGACGCGGTGGCACCGAAGAGGTGCTCGTCAACGATATCGACGCGGACGAACAGTGGGTCGACCTCCGCGTCAAACTGGTTGACCTCTGGGAGCCCCGAAGCGATTCAATCTCACAGGTCGGCCTGCTGGGCGACGAATCCGGGACGATCAAGTTCGTCTCATTTTCCACGAGCGAACTCGAGGAGCTCGACGAAGGCGAGAGCTACCGGCTCTCGAACGTCGTCACCGACGAGTACGAGGGACGGTACTCGGTCAAACTCAACCGAACGACCACAATCACCGAAATCGACGAGGAGATCGAGGTCGGCGACAACAGCGACACGGTCGAAGGCGCGCTGGTTGACGTCCAGTCGGGCAGCGGCCTGATCAAACGGTGTCCCGAAGAGGGCTGTACCCGTGTGCTGCAAAACGGTCGGTGTGCCGAACACGGCGAGGTCGACGGCGAGTTCGACCTCCGGATCAAGGCTGTCATCGACGATGGAAACGCTGTCCACGACGTGATTTTCAACCGAGAAGCCACCGAGGAGCTAACCGGCATCGACCTCGAAGCCGCAAAAACAATGGCGAAAGACGCCCTCGACACGACGGTCGTCGCCGACGAAATCCGCGCCGACATCGTGGGACGATACTACAGCGTCACCGGCCCGACGCTTGGCCGGTACGTGTTGGCCGATGCGTTCGCCGAACTCGACGGGCCCGCAGAGTATGAAAACGTGCTGATCAAAGCGAGGTCGATCTAACATGAGCCAATCAAATACGCAATCGATTCGTCGCGAAGTCGCCCGTCGCGTTTTCGCCGACGAGTTCAACGACGCCAGCTACACGTTCAAAGAATCCGACGACGAACGCGCACCCGTCTACCTCCTCCTGCCGACCGGCGAACAGGCCAACCGGGTCTTTTTCATCGGGACGCTGACCGAAAAGGACGATGTCGGCGAAGACAGCGAGTGGTGGCGCGGACGAATCGTCGATCCGACGGGCACGTTCTTCGTGTACGCCGGGCAGTACCAACCCGAAGCCGCAAGTGCGCTCCGCGAACTCGACGCACCCGCCTACGTGGCAGTCGTCGGCAAGCCACGAACCTACGAGACTGACGATGGCGACATCAACGTCTCGATCCGCCCCGAATCGATCACCGAGGTCGACTCGGTAACGCGTGACCAGTGGGTCGTCGAAACCGCTGAACGAACACTCGACCGAATTGACCGTTTTGACGACGAGGCCAACGAGTACGCCCGGATGGCACGAGAACAGTACGGCGAGGACATCTCGGCGTACACCCAAACGGTGATCACGGCGCTCGAAAGCCTCGAAGCCGACGACGAACTCGGGTCGCCAACGACGGTCGAGTCGAGTCCACAGCCGTAGAGCGGACTGTCGGTATTTTTACACGCTCCAATAATCAACTAACACAGCGTTCGTCGACGAACAGCCAACCGTCCACTGGTGACTGGTGACTCATCCGTGGTTCTGGACGCGTACGTCCCCGTCTGACAAATCATTAAGTAACGCGCCGTTTGAGTAGTGATACTGGGGATTCCAATGGGTAACAAAAACAAGACAATCTCGTTTCGGGTCAATGAGGATTCGTTCGAGGCACTCAGAGAGATCGCCGAAGAACGGGATATCTCGCTTTCAGCCGTGTTTCGTGACTACGTCGACACGCTCGTCGCGTATGACGGACAGGTGGAAGTCGTCTCGGAGGCTGCGGCGGCTGGACGCGAGCAAACAAACGATTTCCCTCCAAAAGTCGAGGTTCCGAAGAGCTTCATTCGCGAACACGAGCGACTCGAACTCGAAGCCGAACATCTTCGCGAGCAACTCGACGAGCACAAAGCGTACATCACGCATCTACACGAACAGTTGGAGGCGAAAAGCGACGAGGAAGAGATTATCCAACTCGAAGCACTCGACGAGGAACGCGACCACCGCGACGAACCGACGTTTCGACTCGGCTAACAGGGCTTTTCATCCAGTCAGTTCGCGTTTTGCCGCGGCAAGTTCCCCACTCCGACCGCTGTTTTCCGTATCGGCCAAGGCTTCGGCGGCTTCGAGCGTTCTGACGGCTTGATCGAGAAACGAGAGAATATCGCCCGAATACGCATACAGCATGTAGTCGTCACCCATGACGTGGACGATGTCGTCGGGCCCGAGCCCTTGGGCACGCAGCTCCAACAGGTAACGAATGAATTTGCGTTCGGCACAGCCGCAGTAGGGATGTGATTTGCAGTCGCAGTCGAGAAAATCCTCGGCGAAATCGAGCACGCGGTCACGGGTCGTGCTGTCGAGTTTCGCGAGGCTATCGCCGGTAAACAACATGTCGAGCGTTGCCCCCGCGAACGCGCTCTTCGGAAAACGCGTATCGAGTTGCGAGGCGAGTTGGCGGTGGTTTTTGACGTATATTTTGTCCGTGATGGCCACAGCTACGCTACAGTCACACTGCGAGCGACAAAAACGTCGCGCTCGACAGCGGTGGGCTGTGTTGCTGTCGCGGAAACCCACCGCTTTGGACGGGAATCACGGCGGCCCATGACACGGCACCCCGCAGAACCCCCGAGTCGTAACGTATTTCTTTGCGAGTAGAGTACGCTTGGGTGCGTGTCCGGGTTGGGGTAGTGGACCATCCTTCAGCCTTGTGGAGGCTGAGACGCGGGTTCGATTCTCGCACCTGGACCTTGACACTTCTAATCCCGTAGCTTCGGCACGGTTTTGCTTGTTCGTATAAATGAATTTACACAGTAGCCAAAGTCTCAAAAGCGGATTTCGATGGTGAGAGAATCGTCCCCAAACCGACGGACGCAACGGGCAACAGTCGGCCGTCTCCCGTTGTGGAGGAATTAAATTTGAGTGACACGAACACACGATATCTGCAATCGATATGAGCGACGACGATGCGACCGACTCTGGAGAAATCACGCTCGCGTTTTCGCTTTCGGCCATCGACCGACTCGATGATCCGAACGCCGTGTTCGAAGAGGCACAAACCTGGTCTCGATCAATCGGGATCGTCGACCACGACACCGAACAGATTGGACGGCTCGTCGCCGACGACGAGCTTCGACAGGATTTCGACATGAAGGGTCGCGATAAGTGGTTTGCGCTCGAATCGATCTGCGAGACGACACCGGCGGCACGGCACGTCTATGTTGGGTCGAGCGATGATGATATGCGGGTGTCAACTCTGTTTGACTGGGAGTACGTTCGCGTTACAGAAGCGGCGAAAAAAGCCGACTGGACGCTCACCGAACCGGAATCCGAGTCCGGCATCCTCAGCCGTCTGCTGGTACCGATTCGTCGGCTAATCAAGTAACGAATACGACGTGTCGCACACGGTTCTGTGTATCGCAGATGTTACTCATCGGGTAGATGACACGCAGCGCCGTGGTCGGCTTCACCCAGCGGTGGCGACTCGCGTTCACAGAGGCTCTCGTAGTGCTCAGCCAACATGGCCGAGGCCCGCTCGAACTCTCCTTTTGCCACCGCTGTAAACGCGCGTTCGAGTCGGCCTCGGTGGGGTTCCGGCAGGTCGTGCTTGATCCCCCGATCATAGAACCTTGCTGCGACTTCATCCGGACTGGCCTCCGGATCTGCGGCGGTGAACGTCCGGTTGTCGATTCGTTCACGAACTGTCTGGATCTCCCGGTAGGCAGCCTGTTCGAGAGCACAGTCCGGTGGAGGGATCACGGCTGGACAGCGCGTGCGGAATCGACAGCCACTCGGTGGGTTTCGTGGCGACGGCACGTCTCCAGAAATGGTCGTAATTTCGCGGTCGGCCTCGGTGCTGGTCGCTCGCGGAACGCTTTCCAAGAGCGCCCGCGTGTAGGGATGTTGTGGGTCGTTGAACACCTGTGCTGCAGGACCGACTTCAATGAGTTCGCCGAGATACATGACTGCAACCCGGTCACACACTTGCCGAATTACTGATAAGTCGTGGCTAATCAACAGAAATGTGAGATCGAACTCATCTTGCAGATCCGACAGCAGATTGAGCACCTGCGCTTGGACAGAGACATCGAGGGCACTTGTTGGCTCATCGAGGACGACGAACTCTGGGTCGAGCGCGAGCGCGCGGGCAATGCCGATTCGCTGGCGTTGACCGCCGGAAAACTCGTGTGGGTACCGGTCAAACTGATCGGCAGACAGCCCGACCCGGTCAAGCAGTTCTCGCACGCGATCGTTTCGGTGCGCCGGGTCGCCAAGTTCGTGAATATCGAGTGGCTGGCGGACGATTTCGCCGATCTCCATGCGTGGATCGAGGCTCGAAAACGGGTCCTGAAAGACGATCGCTGTCGATCGGCGAAATTCGGTGAGCTGGCTGCCGGACAGCTCATACACCGATTGGCCGGCAAACGTGACCTCGCCGCCGGTCGGTTCTTGAAGCCGAAGCAGTGTTTCACCCGCGGTCGATTTTCCACACCCTGACTCACCGACCAGCCCGAGCGTTTCGCCACGCCAGATATCGAACGACAGCCCGTCGACCGCACGAACCGGTGGCTCTTCGGTTCCGAACACCCGGTCGAGAAGGCCCGTGTCGGTGCCAAAGTATTTTGTGAGCCCCGACACCGACACAAGCGGATCGTCGGTCGCACCGTCTGTATCGTGCTCGATAGCCGTCGAGGTGGTCTCTGTGGGTGGTAGGTTGGTGTCGCTCATTGTGCGTCACTCATCGAGTCAGCGCTGGTCGATTCGAGCGCCGTTTCTTCGTTGTACTCGCGGTCGGCGAGATAACATCGCGTTCTATGGGTTTCCGAGTCGTCGACGGTAAACGCGGGCGGTGCATCGAGACAGACCTCCATCGCCTTGGGACAGCGGTCGGCGAACGTACACCCGGTCGGCATCTCCTCGTCACGGAGGCTTGGCACGTTGCCCGCGATCGGCTGGAGTCGGTCGTTACCACCTGATTCGAGCGTTGGGATGCTACCGAGCAGCCCCGTGGTGTAGGGATGAACCGGATTGTCGAACACGTCCGTGAGCGTGCCGCGTTCAACGATTTCGCCCGCATACATGACCGCAACTCGGTCACACATCCGCGCGATCACTCCCAGATTGTGCGTGATCAACAGAATTGTCATCCCGGTTTCTTCTTGAATCTCCCCGAGCAGATCGAGAATCTGCGCCTGAATCGTCACATCGAGCGCCGTCGTTGGCTCGTCAGCGATGAGGATGTCGGGTTCGCCCGCAAGCGCTTGGGCGATCATCGCTCGTTGGAGCATCCCCCCCGAAAACTGGTGGGGGTACTCTTCGGCACGGCGTGCAGGGTCGGGAATCCCGACCTGTTCCAACAACCCGACCGCCCGCTCGCGACTCGCTTCGGTGACGTAGCGTTTCGAGGGCAACGCCATCGAAAGGAGGTAGTTCCCGAACGAGTAGTCGTCGCTGGCGGTTCGCGCACGTGTGGATCGTGGCCGGGAACTCGCACGCTGCTGTACCTCGACAGCCTCAGCGAGCTGTTCGCCGACAGTCAGACTCGGGTTGAAACTGCTTTCTGGATCCTGAAAGATCATACTGAACGACGTTCCACGGAGTCCGGTTCGAATCGATTCGTCGACCGCCCGCAGATCAACGAAGTCCTCATCGACCGCAGCCGGGGCGTCTTCGCGCACCTGTGTTGCCAGCTCGCGATCGCGGTACTGGACTGATCCGGCCGTGATCTCACCGGGCGACTCAACGAGATCCATAATCGAGAGCGCGGTGACGCTCTTGCCGCTGCCGCTCTCGCCGACGATGCCGACAATCTCGCCCTGTTCGATCGTCAGATCGAGGTCGGTGACCGCGTTGATCTGCCCTTCGCTGGTGAAAAATCGAGTCGTCAGTCCGGTGATGCGGAGGATGTCTGTGGTCATCTTAGAGCCCTCTGTTGGTGCTGTCGACGTTCGGATCGAGTGCATCGCGGAACCAGTCGCCGAGCAGGTTGACCGCGAT
>LFCJ01003084.1_pt1 | contig 12147 bp, 14 predicted proteins | sample 643141 | NCBI WGS metagenome assembly LFCJ01 (sample SAMN03766243, study PRJNA286221) | soda lake metagenome | biome: soda lake; feature: Kulunda steppe; material: water; isolation source: sample B1-Br-g2 brine of Lake Bitter-1 | place: Russia: Kulunda steppe | collected 2010-07 | reverse complement strand
TTGATCACGTTGAGTGACGCTACAAGACCGAGATGCTGATTCGATTACCAAAACTGAGGCAAGAACCTCTCGCCCTCGTGGTGGCGGAGTAGGCTGGGGTAGTTTACGAGTTGTAACCACAGTCCGGTCAATACAAGCCGTACAGGTAGCGCGGATGAGCATCCGCGAGCGAAGGTCTCCCGCCCGAGCGGACGAAGTCCGCGAAGGCGGCTTTTTAGCGTAGATTTTTGCAAGTAGTTTGAGCGAACGAAGTGAGTGAGGACCCGCAACAAAAAGGGACGTCTGCAACTGGGAGGGCCCTCAGTGTTCAATGTGCCGTCTGTCCCTGTCGTGAGTCGGGCGTGCTCGGCTATGTGGCGTCAAACGACTCGAACGCGCCCAACGTGACGGTGTAGGCGTCTCGACTCTGATGGTACGCCATCGAGTATTCGGTTGGATAGTCGCCGGCTTCGGGCATCCGCTCGGGCATCGTGATCGACTCGGTGACGCTCCCCTCGAGTGACCGGAAGAACTCGGTGGTGATCATCGGTTCGACGAAGTTCAGGTCGCCGTCCCAGTGGCCCCAGACCAGTGTATGGGTAAACGCCTCGCCGCTTGGCTCACCTGCCCCATCCCATTCGGGAGCCGTCGCGTCAAAGAGATGTTCGCCCATTGCGGGGACGACGTAGTTCGTCCGGAAGTAGTCTGCCGGTGTCTGGTCGGCAGCGAGTGGCTCCTCGTAGGGTTCACCTGACCCCGGCGGGAAGTTTACCGGTGGAATGTCGCCGATTTCGTCCTGCGAGTCGAAATAGAAGTGGATGTCGAAGTGGGGGACGCCGTACACCTCCGGCGGTCCGTGTCCCTCCGGTGCCCAATCGAGACCGAGCCACTCGAAGACGGTCCCCTCGGGAAACGGAATGTCGACGAGCGCCATCTCGTCGAATTCCGCTTCGTCGATTGTGGCTGCTTCCGCACTCAGTTCGACGCCAACGTATGTCCACTTCTCCTGTGGATGGGTCGTCAGAAAAGTCCGAACTTCGCCGTTGCCAAGTGTCGCTGGCTCGCTGTACTCTGTACGCCCCTGTGGTGGAAAGCCCGCTCCGTTACCGGGTTGTGGTTCTGCTCCAGCAGTCCCCACAACGGCCCCAATACCGGTGGCACCGATCCCAGTCAAAAACGTTCTCCGCGTTGCTATGTATTTCATTTTCAGCTCTACACACCACAATACCAGCACATGACTTAAGTTCTATTATGTTAAAAACATTTTAATATCTCTTCAGCGCCTCTGTAGCTAAAGGCTACCGTTCGCCACTATCATCTTCGGTCTCTGGGTCTTTAGCTACACCGCCCACAACCCGCTTTGCGAGTAGCCCCGGGATATCTGTCGGTAGCGTGAGATACTGCTTGATCAGTACAAGTCCGATCGCTAACCCGATCAAGATCAGCCCAAACAGCGTCTCTCCACGGACGAACAGCAACTCGAGGCCGGCCAGTGCGGCCGGAATCGCAAAGATGAGCACGGCGACGAGCTTGATCGTATCGAGAATCCCAGCCATAGCCGTCCTTTCGCTGGCAGTGACAAAAACGCGCCGACACTGTCACCGGTCAGACGGCTTTTACCCCCTCGAGTCCAACCCTCGGCTATGTTTACGGGAATCGTCGAGGAGACGGGGACGGTCCGCTCGAGTGTCCGCGATGCAGAGGGGATTCGGTTACAGATTGGGGCGGATGTGGTCGCCGCCGACCTCCATCACGGTCAATCGATCAGCGTTAGTGGGGTCTGTCTCACCGTTGAGCGCTTTGGCGAGGACTGGTTTGAGGTGTTTCTCGCCGACGAAACCGTCTCCCGAACCTATCTCGGGGAGCTCGAGGCAGGGGACGCGGTCAACTTAGAGCGGGCGATGGCTGCTGATGGTCGGTTTGACGGCCACGTCGTCCAGGGGCACGTGGATGCGGTGGCGACGGTTACGGATATCGAGCAGGTTGGTGAGGACTGGACGTTCTCGTTTGCCCTCCCTGACGGGGTTGGACAGTACGTCGTCGAGAAGGGTTCGATCACCTTAGATGGGATCAGTCTAACCGTTGCGGATCTCGAGGATGGTGATCCAGATATTGGGTCCAACCGAACGACCGTCTCCGTCGCCATCATCCCCACCACGCACGAACTGACAACGCTTTCGGGAAAAGCAGCCGGCGATCCGGTCCACCTCGAGGTTGACGTTCTCGCAAAATACGTCGAGCGGTTGCTCGAGGCTGGTGCTGGTGCGTTGTGAGGCGATAGGGTAGTGTCGTTCACTGTAGTACGTTATCGCTCGCGTTTTGAGGCTGCGGGGTCGAACTCCGTCAGTTCGGAGTCGGGGTCGAGGCTCCGTTGGCTGGCATCGACGGTCTGGTAGGTGGTTCGGTAGCGTTTGATTTTCCGATACAGATAGTAGCCGATTAGCAGGTTAAAGCCGATGACGTAGGCGACGAACGAGACGCCCTCGCCAAGGCCGGTCGTGGTGGCGATCACGGTTGGGGCAATTTGTACCGTCGAGTTGTACACGGCGTGGAAGATGGCGGCGACGAACAGCCCTTTGACGATCAGCGGGCCGGCGTACTGCGGGTTGAATTTTGCGAGTCCGAGGTAGTAGCCGGCGATCGCCGAATAGAGGACGTGACCGGGGCCGACGAGTGCGCGGACGGTCGCAATGCCGGTGGCGGCGGTCACGAGGCCGACATCGCCAATATCGCCGACGAAGCGGGTGATGTAGATGGCGTTTTCGATGGCGGCGAAGCCGAGGCCAGCCACCGCTCCGTAGACGGCGCCGTCGATGACGGCGTCGAACGACCGGCTGCGGTAGGCCAGAACGCGAACGGCGAGGAGCTTGACCGCCTCCTCGATTGGACCGACGATCAGGAAGAAAAAGAGGATGGTGCCGACGAACGGGATCGGTCGGAGGATGCTTCCGCCGATACTATTGATGACGGCGGCGAACGTCGCAAAGAGGATTGCGAGAATAAACGTCGCGATGAGCAGGCCGAGTGGCTCGTTCGTCGTGATATCGCTGTACCAGATGTAGGCTGCCAACCCGAGGGCGGGAACGACCGACAGGAGGAAAAAGCCGCTAATAAACGGTTCCTCGACGACGAGCAGGGCCGGCGGGACGAGCAACAGCAGCGTAATAATGAGGGCAACAAGGAGAACAATGAACTGTAACCCGTAGTTGATTGCCCCGTAGAGCCCGTATGAGAGGTGGTCGACGACCGAACGGGGTTCCCATGTCGCGACATCATAGAGATCGGCTGACTCGTCGGCAGCGCGTTCGACTGGGTCTCGGTTCGGCGGCATACCTCTATTACACACCCGGGACAGGAAATAGTTCGCCCCTGTCGCCTCTCGTGAAAATACTTTCACTGCCGCCCGATACTCACACGATCTTATGTTTCGCTCCGCCGACGCCAACGCTCACTCCAACCGGACTCGGTACAGCCAAAGGCCTCCCGGCCCAACCGCCTCACATGCACTTTGACCAACGAACACAGCAGGCCCTTCGGGACGTCGGCCTCGAGACTGACGACCTCCAAACAGCTTCAAAAGCCGTTGCCGAGGCTGTCAAAGCTGACGCTGCTGCACTCGAGGCCTTCTTTGCGGCCCACGACACCGTCTACTCGGATATGGAGATGGCTCATTCGCGGGCGGAGTTTCCCGAGCATACGGTTGAGCGGCTCGATATCACCACCCACGCTGCGGAGATGCGTGGCTGGCTCCGCTTTGATACGTGGGGGGCGTACGTCGAAGACGGCCGAATTCTGGGCGAGGAGTACGTTGAACTGACGCTCGGGCCAACGGTTCACGGCCGGGTTCGGTTTGCATCGGATCGTGAGACGTTACGATGACTGAGGATTCTACATCCGGTGGGACGCCAACCGCCAGAATCCGTGGCATCTACACCACTGCACTCACCCAGTTGCTCACCGACACGGGGGTCGACGTCGTCCAGGCTTCCGAGCCAATCCGTGAACGCTTCGATGACGAGTTTCCCGTCGCCCCCGCCGACGTGGCCATCGAGACGAGCCGTGATCGGCAGGGAATCGAGCTCTCCGGCGAACCGGCGGTCGTCGAACGCATCGTCGATGTCCTCGAGCCACTCGCTCTCGACACCTTCTGTTGGGAGTCGTCAACACCTCGTGGGGCGGTGTTCGACGCTGAAGTGACGGGGAGTGCCGGCAGAAAGGCCATCGTCGACCTTGGTGATGGACTCGAGGGGGCGCTGTACTACGACGATGTCGATGGCTACGTCGAGGAAGGCGACCGCTATCGCGTGCAGGTTCGCGACGATTTCGCGCCGTGGGCCGATAGCCGCCCACGGGTCGTCCCCACGCTCGAGGTTCGTCGCGGTCTGCTGACGCTCTCGCGGAATAAAAGCGGTGTGACGGCTGCCGCCAGCGGCCAGCGGGCGAACGAACTCGTGAGGATGACCGACCTGCTCTCGCCGACGGTTCCCGATGGGTGGGGGCTTCGGTGGCGACAGGCGGCCCTCGAGGCCGACCTGTCGGCGATGGGATCGGCTCTCGAATCCGCGACTGAAGCAGCGACGACCCTCGAGGCGACACTCGAGGGGAGCGATGAACCGGGCGAGCCCCAGCAGTTGGCCTCGCCGGAAGCAACCGTGTGGTGTTGGTTTGGCCGCGAATCTCGGTTCGAACTGGATCGCAAGCGCCGGGCGGTCGAGACGACGATGGCCGGCCACCATCGGATCAAAGCCGCCGACCGGGCGGCGAGTTCCGCGGTGGATTTCGTGGAGGCAGTTTGTGGGGCGGAGATGAGTGTGGACAGCGAGGCCTTCCCGTTCGGTGCCGTCGCCACTCAGTTCGGCCCCGTTGCGGGCGACCGCCTCTCACTCGGCCACGGCAAGCCCGACGGGCAACTCATCACGCTCGGCACCGGCGAGGTAACCGAGTGGGATGGCGAGGGAACACTCACCCTCGAGCGCGAAATGGGCGGGAGCGGGACGTACGACGCCCTCGGGGTTCCAATCGAGTCGGGTGACGTTGCAGAGACGAAGCTTCGTGAAGGTCGATGGTGGTATGCCACGACGTACCGTGACAGTGACGGAACGGCAAAAGGGACGTACGTCAACATCTGTACGCCCGTCGAACTGTTCCCGGACTGTGCGCGCTACATCGACCTCTATATCGATGTGATTCGCCACGCCGATGGCACCATCGAAACCGTTGATGACGACGAACTCGAGGCGGCTCTCGAGGACGGACTGGTCAGTACGGAACTTGCAGCAAAAGCGAGACGGGTCGCAGAGGCACTCGAGCGGGCATTTTCAGCGTAGGTTTGTACCCGCCGATTATTTATCGGCTCCCCGTTGTGTTCGAGTATGTATAACTACACCGTTGGTCGGGTCTGGGGCATTCCGATCCGGATTAACATTTCGCTGCTTATCGTCCTCCCGATTTTTGCGTGGCTTATCGGCAGCGGGGCACAGATCGAACTCTACGCCGGTCTGTTGGACTCCTTTACTACACAGTCGATTGCACTCGAGGTGCTACTGGTTGGCAACCGCCCGTGGGTAATCGGAACCGCCGCGGCAATCGGGCTGTTCGCCAGTGTTGCCGTTCACGAACTCGGCCATTCGTGGGTGGCGATGCGGTATGACATCGAAGTCGAGTCGATCACACTGTGGATTCTCGGTGGACTTGCCAGCCTGAAGTCCATGCCCAAAGAGTGGGACCGCGAGTTTTGGATTGCGATCGCCGGCCCTATTACGAGCGTGCTGTTCGCTATTGCCTGTCTGGGTCTCATCCAAGTGCTCTCGTTCGACGCAACCCCGGTCGCCTTCTTCGTCATCGGTTGGCTTGGTGTGGTCAACCTGCTGTTGGCCGGCTTCAACCTCCTCCCGGCGTTTCCGATGGATGGCGGACGGATCTTTCGCTCGCTCCTTGCCCGGAACCGCCCGTATGGTTCAGCGACACGCGTTGCGACACGAGTTGGGAAATGGTTCGCCTTCGCGTTTGCCATTTTTGGGATTCTTGGCGGTGCGCCAATGTTGCTCCTGCTCGCACTGTTCATCTATATCGCTGCTGCAAGTGAATCCAAAGCGGCCGTCCTCGATGAGTTACTCGAGGGATTGATCGTTGGCGACCTCACGACGACCACCGATTCGCTTCCAGCAACCGCTTCCGTCGGTGAAGCACTTGACCGACTTCTTGGGACTCGGCGGACCGATCTTCCGATTGTGGACTCTGATGGGGAAATCGAGGGAATCGTCTCCGCCAGTGCGATCCGCTCGATCGATCCTGCCAACTATACGGAAACGACTGCACGGAGCCTCACCCAGACTGATCTGCCACGAATCGACGCGACGGCCAGTGCCTTCGAAGGACTGCTCACTCTCGACCGTTCCCGTGCGAACGTCGCCCTTGTTGAACGCGACGGCCGAGTTATTGGCCTGCTCTCGAGAGCGGAGTATACTCGACTCCTGGAATTTAAGCGAGAGAGCGGGTCATTGTAACGCTCGCTCCATCTGCCGTGGCTCTCTACGCTCTTCACTCTGCAACCAACTTCTCGAGGCCGGCCGCTTCGATATCTCGTCCATCGACCGATGAGCGGAGGCTGTCCATACCGTCCTCGCGGTCGATACCGAAGTTTTGTTCGTAGAGTTCGGCGACCCGTTCCTGTTCATCCTCACTCAATGGCGGCACCTCGCTTGCGGCGGCCCACTCGTCAATATCGTCTTTTGTGCGGAAGGTTGGGGTGACGCTGGCGACGGGATCGTGGCTCAACAGCCATGCAATCGAGGCCTGTCCCATCGTTCGCTCGCCATCGCGCTCTAAGAAGCGCAGCGTCTCAAGTTTCTCCCAGCCGGTTTCATACCAGGCGTCGGGACGGAAGCCGCGGTGGTCGCCGGGTTCGAGTTCCGTCTCTGGGGTCACCTGTTCGTTCAGAATGCTAGAGGAGTGCGGGACGCGCGCGATGAGACTCGTCGACGAATTTGACTGGGCGATCGTCTCGAGGAAGTGGTTGCCGACATCCTGTTCTAAGGCGTTCCAGACGACCTGCAGGGAGTCAAACTCGTTTTCGATGGCGAAGTCGCCTTCGGCGAGCCAGCCGATGGAAGGCCCGAGGGCGAGTCCGCGGGCGCGGATGAGGCCTTCTTCCTCGAGTTCGTCGAGGAGTTCGAGGACGTCCGGCGTGAGTTCGTCGACGTCGGCGTTATGAAACTGGAGAACGTCGATCGTCTCGACATCGAGGCGCTCGAGGCTGTTTTCGATGGCCTCGCGGAGGTAGTCGACGTGCATCTCCTTTGGCAACTCGCCGTGGCCGGCCTGTGGGTTGTTGTAGAAATCGTAGCCGACTTTGGTGGCGAGTGTTACGTCCTCTCGTCGGCCCTCAATGGCCTTACCGAGGAGTTCTTCGCTTCGGCCGTGGCCGTAGACATCGCCGGTGTCGAGGTAGGTAATTCCCTGATCGATGGCGTATTGGACCATCTCGATGGCGTCTGCTTCCGAGCGGTCGCCCCACCAGTCGGTGCCGACGACCCACGCGCCAAAGCCGACTTCGCTGACTTCGACCCCCGAGTTGCCGAGTTCTCGATACTGCATTGCCGGCGGTTGGGAGCGAGGCCACTTAGCGGGTGCGGTCGCTCCCAGCCAATGGGAGCAACTGCGCTTCCAACCGGTGGGAACACCTGTCGAGTCAGTGTCTACTCGTGGGCGACACAATTAGATTCACAAGCCGACACACCCATGTCGATAATACAACTATATCCGGTATGGACTCTGAACTCGAGGCCCGGCTAGACGAACTCGAGGCCCGACTCCTGTGGATTACGTACCTCCTTGCGTGTCTGGTTGTGTTTATTGGCGTCATCACCGTCTCGCTTGTCGGCTTTGATGAACTTCTCGTGCTCGTGGGCTATGTTGTACTGATCGGTATCGGGGTCGCGTCGTATTTTATGCTCGTGACCGGATGGACACCCACTCGAGTCTGACATGTGCGCGTTGGTAACCCGAACACACAACCGAATGCCTATGATGGCCCACGCCTAACGGCCACGATATGACAAAGCGGCACGTCTCACTCCCCGCGGCGGCCGAAGCAGGGATGCGGTCGTTCGTAACGGAAATCGACCAGCGACTCAGCGGCGACGAGAACACCTGTTCGGTCGTCGAGGACGTGCTGATCGATCTCTCCGGTGACCGGGAGGCCTACGAGCGCTGGCAGTCCGGCGAGGACGTCTCGGCGGCCGAACGAGTCCGTCTCCAGAGCTACGATCCCTGTAACACGACCCTCGAGAGTGAGTATTACGCAGAAAAAGACGAAGAGACGTTCAGGCGATCAAAACACCTCCAGTGGCTCTGGCGACAGTTCGACAGCCTGCCGATCGCCGACAACGTCGAATTTGCCCTGCGCTTTCGCCGGATGCTCGCTGATCACCTTTTTGCTGAGTGTGGGGAAAACTGCCGATTTTTCAAGGGAATTACCTTCACCTACGGCCACAACATCACGATCGGCGATAACACGATCGTCCACGACGACGCCCATCTTGACGACCGGGGGAAGCTGACGATCGGCGACCGGGTATCGATCTCCGACGGCGTCCACATCTATAGCCACGATCACGATGTCGTCGACCAGACTGAGGTGCGCAACTACCACACGATCATCGAAGACGACGTGCGTCTGACCTACGACTCGATGATTCGTGCGGGGAACAAAGTCGGCGAAAATTCGATCGTCGGCGCACGCGGCATCGTCCAGAACGACGTCCCTGCCCACCACATCGTCGTCGGCATGCCCGCCAAAAGCGTCAAAATCAAACCCGGTTGGGAAGACGTTGCCGTCCCGCTCGAGGAGGCCGGAACCAACCGCCAACAGGAGCGCCATCTGCCCTACGAACTCCCTGCAGACCTCGAGGCGTTCGATGAATTCCAGCGGAAGTTGACCCCACCTCAATAACGGGTGGCGTTGCGTTTTTTCTCCTTGCAGACGCGCCTTCAGATATATCCGTGTCCGGTTCAACGTCTCTACCGATCAGCATGGCGCAGTCGTATGCCCCGGCAATAACCAAGTGACTCGAGAGCATACCACACATATGGAGCTTTGGGGGTTGCTCATCGGCTACGTGGCCCTGTTTGCCCTGCTCCACGTAGTGCTTTATTACGTCTACCGCAATCGGGATGAGGATGATCGGTCGCCATCACGTGCGTTCACTGAACAGGCCAGCACGAATTATGCCCCGTTTGAACATGCGGGGGCGGTTGACACCGACGACCCAAACGCGGCGTTCAATTTCGAGCCAGCCGGTGAGACCGTCACCTGTCCACACTGTGGGGCGTCAAACGAGGCCGACCAGACCTATACCTACTGCTGGAACTGTATCTCGCCGGTTCGACAGTGAGACTGATATTCCTACTTGAGCGGTGGCGTACTGAACAGGCACGTTTTTATCTGCGACCTCCCTGAGTGACAGCACTCACGTATAGGTATGCCCAGCCACTATCCTGCATCCGATTCTGACCCTCTCCCGCCGGTGTATCATGCCCGCCACGACCCGGATGGATCTGCGAAGCTGAGTACGACAGTCGTCCACGCGCTTGCTGAGTCAACAGGTGTCGATGTCACCGATAGCACCTCGACGCTCTACGACAGCGTGGACCCCGATGCCCTCGACGCGCTGTTTAGCTCGCGCCACGATGGCACCCCACGGACGGGCGGGACGCTCTCGTTTGTCGTGTATGACCATCGCGTTATCGTCCACGGTGACGGTCGGATTATTATCGAACCGCCAGCTGACCGTTTCTGATTCTGTCGGAAACCCAATAAAAACCAAAACGCACGCGCACACTCAACCCGACAACCCCGCCTCGAGCGCATCGAGATGATGCATTCCCACAACGGCAACGACCGACCCTTCCTCCCGAAGACTCTCGAGTCGGTCGATCATACACGCTTCGCGCGTTTCATCCCGGTAGCGAACGGTTTGTCGGTCGCTTTCGGCGAGCAACGTTTGGACGGCCGCGACGTGAGCGCGTTCGTGTTCGGCTTGCCGCTCCGGAGAGTCGGCGGCCGAACAGCTGTATTCGATTGGCGTCTCGGCGATGACGGTAAGTGAGGTCACCCCGCACACTGTCGCCGCAAGCCGGCAGGTAAGTGCTTCTCTGGACGCCTGTGCGACGCTGCCAAGGAGTCGTCTGACCGTCCGCAGTCGAACTCGCTCGGCAACGAGCCGCCTGAGCAGGCGGGTGACAAAAGCCCGATTGGGGCCGTCGATGCCGACCACCTGTGCCCCATCTGCGGCGGCAATCGCCTGACTCATCTCGCCGCCAAACCGGGGTTGTTGGCGTGATTCAGCCGCGTATGACCGATACAGTGGAACAGCAACGGGCGGCAGCTCGAGGGCGAGTACGTCCGGCTCGAGCGCTTCGATGAGCGTTCGGACACGGGCGACGCTGGCGGGATGGTCGTGGACGACGCCCAGAAGGAGGATGTCTTCAGATGATCGGAGGAACGGGGGACTAATTCGGGGGTCGTCAAGAGTGGCGGCGATCGATGCGGGGTCGGTTGGCATGTCCAACAGCTGGTTGTCCGTCACTCCCGTTATCAACCTTCTGTTACTCGCGGTAAGCGCTACTTACACGCTCCTCAGTTGTCGTCTCCGATGAGAAAATCGGTCGAAGATAGTTGTCGCACGCGTCGACCAACACGTCCGGCCTGTCCCTCGAGGACGAGGCCGGATATCCCCCACGACGTAGATGCCCCGACTCCGTTTTGCCCCACCGTCCAACCCAGCCGCGTCGACCCGTGTCGCCCAGCACGATAAACGGCGGAATCCGTATTGAGCGTTCTGGCCGCCGAAAACCATTGATTTAGGCTTTTTGGCCGACTGCTCCCTGAATGAGCACCAGTCTCGTGGCGGCGACGAAACCAGTGCCGGCCTCGACGACAGTGACGTTGCTGGTCCGGATACGCAACGACTGCCTGACGAAGCTGCCCTCGAGATGGTATGCTTACCGATAGCCGCTGGCGATACCAGTAGCAGGCTCCTACGGTCGGTCGCTGGCTGTCGGGCTGTTTTCATCACTGACGGCCGCTTCGAACTCGAGAGCCCATCACTGTTGTCCGATTTGTAGCCGGCCGCTATCAGCGGGCAGAATTTTCTTGATAGCATAAAAATCAGGACAATAATCTGTTTCTTTTCACACCGGGTACAGAACTTATCTAGACATGCCGTTGTGTGTCGGACATGCACCGGAGATGGTACGTAGCTGCCGTTGGAACGTTTTGTGTCCCGTCCGTCTTGGCTCGAGATGACCAACTAGAGGAGACGATGTCCGAGCCTGCTCCTGTCGATGGTCCGTCAGGTGGACACGACAATGAACGCGAGAACCAAGAGACCAGCGAACACGAATACACGCACGAACAGGACGAACAGATCGGAGAGACGACAGGAGATGACGGCCCGAACGCCGACGGACCAACGGTTAGCTTCCGTTCCTGTCGACAGGTTGCACTCACGGGCCAGTTCGAGGATGGAGACACCATCGCCGCAAACACTGGCTTCTACGACGAGGCCGGCTTTGGGAACACAATCGGCGAGTTCGTCCTCACGGTTGGAGAGGACGTGGATGCCCCCATAGATGGCACAATCGTGTTTGAGATCGATGACGAACAGGCGGTGACCGAAACCGACTTCGGGGTACTCGTGACCGGCTTCGATTTCGGTGACACCGGCTCGATTATCACCGGTGTTGCCGGCCCGGACGCGATGGCTCCCAGTCCTGACTTTCCGAACCCACAGGCCGAAGCGTGTCTAGAAGCGATCCGACCAGCGGACATTGACCCACCGCAACGAGGCCGGCCCGATACCGACCACTCTGACCTCGCCCACGAATGTGAGGACGCTGTCCGTATTTCATCTGACAGTGATTCCTGTTGACCAAAATCCCCATTATTAATCATAACAAGCCTTTTGAGACCAACGTTGTACGTATCCTATCTTAAAACAGCGAGAGAATCCCGGCGTTTACGCCGTTCGCAAGATCTGTGATCTTGCGTGCACACCAGAACGTCAAATGTTCTGGGGACGTCCTCAGAACGCAAGCGTTCTGATGGGCATCGCAAACCTTCGGTTTGCTCAACGGGCGTGAATCGCGTCGCCCAATTACACAATC
>LFCJ01003083.1_pt1 | contig 12148 bp, 13 predicted proteins | sample 643141 | NCBI WGS metagenome assembly LFCJ01 (sample SAMN03766243, study PRJNA286221) | soda lake metagenome | biome: soda lake; feature: Kulunda steppe; material: water; isolation source: sample B1-Br-g2 brine of Lake Bitter-1 | place: Russia: Kulunda steppe | collected 2010-07 | reverse complement strand
CTCAGGGACTCACAGTGATACAGCAGCACAGTAATACAGCAGCTCAGTTGTACAGCAGCTCAGGGACTCACAGTGATACAGCAGCACAGTAATACAGCAGCTCAGTTGTACAGCAGCACAGAGGCTCACACGATACTGCAGCACAGTGATACAGCAGCTCAGTTGTACAGCAGCACAGAGGCTCACACGATACTGCAGCACAGTAATACAGCAGCTCAGTTGTACAGCAGCACAGAGGCTCACACGATACTGCAGCACAGTGATACAGCAGCATAGGGACTCGCGTAATACGGCAGCACAGGGGCTCACACAATACTGCAGCACAGTGATACAGCAGCACAGGGACTCGCGTAATACAGCAGCACGGTGAAACAGCAGCACAGGGACTCACGTGATACAGGTCTTTCTGTAAGGTGACGAAGTAGCGGCTACGCTCCATGCTGCCTGTGTCTTCTGCAAACTCACTGCAGAGCAAGATAACAGATCAACAGGGTTGAGATAAGGGGCGGAGTGCAGTGTGGTATGAGTACTTTGAGGCAGCGAGACAACGGCGAGCGGGCAGGCAACAAATAAGAGCTTGAGAGAATGCTGCACCCCGGGGCTCAGGACTTACTACATTGTCTGGATGCCATGGTTGAACCTGCAGAGCACAAGGTGTCCATGGCAGGCATCAATGGTGTGCGTGTGTGTATGTGTGCGCGCGCTTGTGCGGGTGTGCGTGTATCTGGGCTCATGCGTGGTGCGTGTGTGTCTGCGTGTGTGTCTGCGTGTGTGCGGGCATGTGTGTGTGCGTGTGTGTGCATGCGCACGTGCCTGTACGTACGTATGTGCGTGCATGTGGGCCTGCATGCGTATACTTCAATGTGTTTGCAAAGCATGATGTGTCCATGTCACACACGTTCAGAGCATGTCTGCATCAACACGTTCTGTACAACGGAAAGGATTGCCACGGCCTGTAACACTGCAGGGTAAAAGGTATGCTTGAGATGTCACGAGGAGGCATTGCTCCTCCTTTATTCGTTACATTCGCCACCCTGAACTGCTCGCAAGTCAGTACGTCCAAGGCAAGCCCCATGGACAAGCGTGAGGGGCTTGGATTGACGCATAACCCCTCACGCTGTGCCAGGTCAGCAGACTCACTGCGCGCAACTCAAGAGGGTGGCCAGCATGCAGCAGCAGGGGGTGGGCTGCATGCTTTGTGCTAGGGCAGGACCGCCTGGGTGCAGCACCAGAGGGTGGGCTGCATGCTTTGTGCTAGGGCAGGGCCGCCCGGCTCACCATGGGTCGTCATTGTTGGCCACAGCTTCCAGCTGGACCTGGACAGTCTGTGATGGGCTCAGGGAGGGGCTCGGCATGATCTGGGGGGTGGGGGCAAGGGGGCATTACAACGGCTGTGGCAATGGTAGACCATGGCCCGCAACGCTGGCAGAGGGTGTCCGGAATGGGTGCACAGAAGGCCTCGCTGGAGTCGTCTGGGTTTTGCTGGCACAGTGGTGGCGTGAGCACTGCAAGAGGCGCCTTGCGTTCTTGATCGCGCATGACAGCAGCCTGTTATTGCCCCAAAGATGCTCCGTGCACAAAGTTGCACACACCAAATTCAAATCAAGCACAGTCTTGGTGTGTCTCTCTTGCGTGAGGCGGGGTGGCCTCACTGAAGAGCATGCTCAGTAGAATGCAAGCCTTGACGGGCTCTGATGATCAACACCAAATGCAGTGCAAGAAGAAGACAATTGTTACCTTTGGCGATTCTACGTTTTGAGGGTTGTCTGACGTCCCGTCTGCAAAGTTCCTTCGTGTCACATTCCGTTTTGGAGTGACCACTCCACTGATCATGATCGATGGCGCACGGGATGTGGATAAGGAGGGTGTCTGACATACTGCTGGTGCAGGAGGTTGCCAACTCAGATGAAGGGGTTTGATGACAGGCGTTAGGGCTTTGGGTGCATGGCTCAAAGCTTGTGCAGAGCTCACGCTTTTTGTGAGCTTCATGGGAATAGTTTACTGTGTGGGTTGATTGTGGCACGTTGATTATGGTAAATTGATTAAGTGCGAGTCAGTGTGAAGTCTATGTGAACTTCTCGATTTTCATTAACATATATATACAGTATATATATACAGTACATTATTAATTAATTTTTATAAACTTAATTATCTAAAGGCACGACTGCCTGGCTTTTGCTCTTGCATCCATCGAGGCAAGATGAGCTGCTGCCCAGGTATGCACCCAGGACCCAGGATGTACATCAGAATGTCAATAGTCCAACCTTGTCCATCTCGTAGCTAACTGCACTTGCTCAAGACACTTGCACTCACTCTGTTCTGCTGAGCCACTCTGTGGGTGGAAAGTTTCATGGCAATCCACCCTGTGAAAGTTTTGCAATCAAACTTGTCCCTGGCTTCAAGTGCGATCAGAGAAAGTGAAGTAGGCTGTTGAGGTTGCTGTTGTGGTCTCCTGAGTGTTCAAGCAGAAAACAATTTGCCTGCAGGCAACAGCTGTCCCCCATGTAAGCCTAGCTTTGGTGCACATGATAGACATGAGCGTGCTGTGCTGTGTTGTATCAATGAGATAAGAGTGCCAAAAGTGTACTGCTTCATTGCTGGCGACACGTTTCACAGTGCATTATTCCTTGACCATGAGGTTCCTCCTGAGAAGGCTTGTCCATAAGGTGCATACCTCTGTCTCTATGTCTGCTGCAGCTGGCGCACCCCCTCCTGTGCAATCTCAGTACACCCCACGCGGAACTTATGAGAAGCTGTCCAGCTCCATTGGGGAGTTGGATGCATACACCGTGGGCGAAGCAGGTCGAAATGGCATCGTACTCGCTGTGGACATATTCACCGGCAAGGGCGCGGAGTGCAAGCAATGTAGGTTGCTGGGAATGGGGATGCAAGGTGCCCTGAAGAGATCTGAGTTGTCTTTGGCATCAGGTGTGAGTAGGTGTGGAGGTCCTTGCACCTCGTGCACGTAAGCTCAGGTGACCCGTGCTTGTCCTAAGTATCTTGCTGCAAAAGGCCTCCTGTAATCTTTGAGCTGTATTCCCAGAAGAAGCTGACGTGCTTTCTTGCAGTTTGAAAAGTGCACAGTTGTCTTGTCTGGATCGTTTAATTGATGGGCAGGTGCCGCCAGGTTCCCTGTTGCTTGGCAGCATAGCTTGGCAGCATAGCCCAAACTTGAGCTTGGTATAGCCCACACATGCTAGCATAGCTCATAACCCATACATGTAAGCAAAGCCCATACATGTAGCTTGGCAGCATAGCCCATACATGATTGCCAAGGCCAAATGCGTGGGCATTTGTGCTCTGTAAGCGGCTGGTACTCATTGGCCCTACAAGATTGGAAGCCACAACATTCTCACCCAAGGCATCTTATCCTCTGCCCGCGCACCCCCATTGCGCGCAGTGTACCAGGTCGCTGACCGCATTGCTGACGCGGGCTTCTGCGTTGTCCTGCCAGAGCTATGTGAGTGAGCACTGGAATGCATGATGCTCCTGTGCGCTGCGATGAATGACTGACAAAAAAGACTGTTCCTTTCATGTCTGAGGGCACCCACCCAATAGCTCAATCTGCTGCTGAGAATGCATATGCATGCTGTGAGGTTTCTTCAACGCCTTAAATCTGGAACAAGTGAGCCACATTTTGATGGTATGTGCATCTGTGAATCTTGCAACCAAATCTACCACTGGGTATGCCCTCAGAACACTGGCTGCTATACTGAAAGACATAAAGAGGAAGTTGACAATCATGACAATTAGGCCTGCCAGCTTGTGCTAATCTAGTCGTTGAACAAACAAGATCATGAATTAAAAATTCAGACAAGAGCTTGCTTAAGTCACGTGAGAAGGAGGCAGTCGAGACAAAAGACAAATGGCTGACACACCCAGCCTAGCTTCTCTGGGAAAGTCAAGCGCTGGTGGGTTGTACAGGAGGAAATGGGCAGGGTGCTGGTGCAGCAGTAGGCATGGACATCGCGGGAAGTGCTTACATTCAAGCTCTTGTTTTTGGGGTGGCCCTGCAGGTGGCTAGCATGTGCATGTGCTGATTGGAAGGTCCAGGGGGGACCTTCGAATCAAAAAGGACATGTGCGCGTTTGTGTGCATGTGTGCCAGCCCACAGTATTTGGCACGCGCTGTCACGGCATTTGGCACGCGCTGTCACGGTATTTGGCACGCGCTGTCATGGCGTCAGTGTCGTTGTGGAAGACGAGTGTTGTCTGTTTTTGACATGGACACAGACACCATGACGGCGCTGACAAACGTGCATGTGTGTCTATGTGTCTGTGTGTGACAGAAGGAGAGGGAAGGAGGGAGAGGTCTGCTTTTGAGCCGAACAGCATATATATATGAAATTTGCTTATCAATGCTGTTAGTCTAGTAATCATTTAACACCATGGTCAGGGAGCCAGTGACAGGAGGTTGTGACAGAGCAATGATTGAGCAAGCTTACCGGGGAGATTCTCTAGCAAGTATCAAGCTTGCAAGGGAGCTGCTTGCCTGCTGTGAGAGCAGATGGGGGATCACCTGACATGCATGTCAGGGATCAGGGTGGGCTATTTGCCCTACATGCAGAAACATGGCATCTTGTATGACATTGGTCTTGACTGACAGCAGGGCTAGCGCCCTGGCTTGTTTGCTCATGCAGTCAAAGGGGGAGTGTCTTCTAGAGCGTATGTGGAGTTTCCAGATACTGTACGCATTTGTATGTACCATGCACCATGATAAATATTCTTAGTACATATGTGTGCTGACATTTTACATCTTCAGCTCCCAATTTGGAACAAAATGGGCAAAGTAAGTCCGCGTCTTCACAAGTATAGTATGTATGCTGTTTATACACAAATGCCGCTTCCCACAATACTAGCAGTCACCCATGGCTACCATCTCAGCTCTGCTGATGCATAGTTGGCTGACAGCATCAGCCCTGTAACCAAAACTTAAAATTTGAGGCAAATGCGCATGCCTGCCAACAGCCTGGCTACAGACTGGTCGTTTCCATGCCATGCTGTGAGCCTCATGTGGCCATGCACGCCACATGATGCTGTGCGCCGCCGTGCCACGTTTGTGCAAGAGTGCAGCTCGCCAAGCATTCGTAGCAGCACTCTGCAAGCTCAGGTGGTCTCTTGTGCATGATACCCAGCATTCGTAGCAGCACTCTGGGAGCATAGGTGGTCTCTTGTGCATGATTCTTGGCCGACCAGTGTGCCACCTCCCGCGTCTTTGCAAGAGCGCAGCTTGCCAAGCATCTGCAGGAGCACCCTGCAAGTAATACTCGCCGAGCATAGGTGGTCTCTTGTGCATGATTCTTGGCTGACCAGTGTGCCACCTCCCGCACGAGTCTGGCGTTGAGCATGGGCGTGAGGTGGATACGGATCATAGCCTGATTTCATTGCCTGCGTCCATGTGCGTGCGCATCGCGCGTTTGTAGGGAGGGGCAAGCAGTGGCCCATGTCCAAGTTCCCACCTAAGCCAGAAGACAACTTCATGGTAGGTGCACAACTGCGCGCAGTATGGCGATGCAATCATGAAGAGCTTGGTGCATGATTCATATCGATGCCAGATAATGTGCCAAAAGCGCAGCTTGTGCTAATAAGGATATTGGCTCCGGCGCAGCACAGCCTGGATTCTTTCCAAGCATGCACTTGCAAAGCTCTGGTGCAGCATGTGTCCTATATTTTTGACAAAACACGTGCTGCGTTGCGCTTGCACTGACAACACACACACAGTGGGTACTGCATTGCGCTTGCGTTTGGTCCCTTGAGGCACCAAAGTTTACAAGTTTGTGGTGAACAGCCAGCCTGGTCGTTAGGCTGATTGTTTAGTACCTGGTCATTGCCAGCCGAAAAGTAGGCCATGATGTCTCAATGAATAAAAGTGTAGTGCTTGCATTAGGTCCCTTGAAACCCCCAACACCTGCAGAAATCTGGACTCCCAATGTGCGAGGTGGCACTAAGCTGAGTATGTGGGCTTGTGTTTTAGAATCACTGTATAAGAAAGGCTCAGTCCGGGAAGGGGCATCTAAATGAACACTATAGATGAAAGGAAGCCTTTTGCGTGCAGGCAACAATGCAGCTGCATTGGTGGCACGGCTTCTCAGGTCCACTGCTACAAGCAAGCTGCATGCTTCTGTGTTGCATCATTCCTGTCCAGGAACACAGCTGCCGTGTATCAGTGCAAACCTGCAGGAACGAGCGCGCCAAGTGCTCCTGGCATGCATTTGATGAGCGCGGTAAAAAGTGGAAAGCGTTGCTGGCATGCGCGCAGAAGACACGACGTTGCATGTTGGATGGCCCAGCGTTGGAGTATGCATGATGCGGCATGGTTGTGTGAAGAGTGCCAGCCAGGCAAAGAAATGAAAGACATGATGAGATGCTCCAATAGAGCTCTTTGCTTTGTGAGGGCTTTGTGCCAATGCTTGGCACTCTGCATGTGTTCCCAGGGCTGGGTCACAGAGAACGGCAGCTGGGACAAGACTGTGGGCCCAGACTTCAAGGCAGCCGTGGAGGGCCTGAAAGCAAAGGTAAGCGGCTGTGTTTGCAAGGGCAACCGTGTTAGCCCAGGGCGCGCTACAGCCAGGCAGCGGTGCTTGCCATGGGCGAAGCGCTGCCAGGCAAGGTGGGTTGGGGTAGGTAAGGATTACGTAGCGCAGCCAGGCCCTTGACATTCTGATAAAAGGGTAAATATACTTTGTGTAAAGGGGTTGCTCTGGTTTGTTTGAATGGGTTGTTATGTTTGGGTGGGCATCAGGGCGTTGCAGGACAGCTCATCATCCTCAGTTTGGCACAGAGGCTGCACTTAGCAACAGAGCGCTGTCATTCATCACGCATGCTCTTGGACGATTGATGTGCTCCTCCTAAACTTGGTGGTATGCTCCTCATGAATTCGATGGTGTGCTGCTCTTGAGTGTGGCCCTGCTCACCCACTAACACAGCCATGTTGTTGTTCCATCTTGTGCTCCATTCACCTCCAGGGTTGTCCTAAGGTTGGCACTGTAGGCTTCTGCTGGGGTGGGATGATTGCCTTAGAAGGTGAGAGGACACAACGCCGCCACCATCACTGCCGCCATTACCACTGCAGCAGCATAAAAAGCTGCAGGACACATGTCCCGTGCATTCATCTAAGCATGCCATTGACAGGGCAATCTCTGTGGTTGCTGTTGCGGTTGAGCACTTCATCCAATTATAGAATTTGAAGGAGCTATTTCTCATATTTTTGCAATGCAAGCCCTGGATTTGGTGCTGATGTGGGTGCATGCATCTGCTGGCAAATGCTCCTGTTAACACCTGCTAGTTTGTATTGCCTTGACCATGCATTTGTGTGAGCCTGCTTGCACAACTGCAGCATGTTGCTTGCGCTGTATGGCTTGGTGCCATGCAGCCCCTGGGGAGGCTTGTAAGCAAACATGTACGTTCACAATGCCCACGATGCCAACACGCATTATCATTGCATGCACATGCAAACTAGGCATATGCACACACATGGCGGCAAACACACATCCACACATATGTGGTCCCATGCAGCCTCTGGTGAGGGCCTTGTGTCTGCAGCCGGCGTGTGCCACCCAGCTCTGTTTGGGAAAGACAAGGTGAGAGCCTACTGAATCAAAACTGTGACACAGTCAGCTTCAGGCAAGTATGGCCTTGATGATAATAAAGACGCAATAAAGAGCAGTTCACAACGTATTCGTGCATGTGCATGCACTTTTTACACAAGGTTCTGGTGATAAGAAACACGCGCACTTGTGCTACCATGCAGGTATACAAGTGCATGTCTGTGCATGTGTTTTTGTGCAATTTGGTCGAAGGCTTGTTGGTTCAAATTCAAAACGCGCGTGATGCATTCATGCAGAGACAAAGCATGCACACCTTGTCTTGGCCCAAGGGGAAAAAATGTGATAAAAAAATCATGTATATATTTAATGAAAAATGTATATGTATACATGTTTAAAAATATATGTAAAGGACCTTGTTTTGCGTTTTAATTGAGTTGTGCTTGTACACTGTTTGCTGCACAGGCGCTGGCCTCAAGGGCTCAGTGCCCTGTGGCGATCTTGCCGGCTCAGGGAGACCCAATGGAGTCATTGAAGGAGGTAGGGTTGGATCATTCTTCTTATAGGTATTTCTAGGTTTATTTGCTTCCGGTTTTGAATGAATAATTCCCCCTTTCAAAAGGCATTTGCGACGTCATTGACTGGCGACATCGAGGGCTAGGCAAGAGCCCGTAAAAGGAAGCCATGAGGTGGCAGCATGCACATGTCTGACGTGCATTCAGGATCACCCGCAAGTCTGTGTGTGTACCAACACCAGCAACATGAACATCAGCTAAATTGGGTGTTCTTACTTTGCGAGAATGCCTTTACATGACAAGTGTCGTGGCTAGCTTGGTGTGGATAGCAGCCAGCCGATCAAACGAAAACTCAGAGCGAGACTGTACCTTAGGCATCCAACGGTTTGAGCAAACCCAACCCAAATGATTTCTGGAGGGGGCAGGGAGATGGCATCAGATATTTTGAACAGACTCAATCAAGTAATGTCAGGAGGGGCTCTCAAGTGACACAACTTTGTCTTGAATGACACAGCACTTTCTCAAGTGACACAACTTTGTCTTGAATGACACGACGCTTTCTCAAGTGACACAACTTTGCCTTGAATGACACAACAACACTTTCTCATGTGACGCAACTTTGTCTTTTGAATGACACAACGCTTTCTCAAGTGACACAACTTTGTCTTGAATGACACAACACTTTCTCAAGTGACACAACTTTGTCTTGAATGACACAACTTGTCTCAAGTGACACAACTTTGTCTTGAATGACACAACACTTTCTCAAGTGACACAACTTGTCTCAAGTGACACAACACTTTATCTCAAGGGACACAACTTGGCACTAAATCTCAAGGGACACGACACTTAATCTCAAGTAGTACAACTAGGTACTTCGTGTCACACAAGACTGTGCATACGCGCTAATCCATATTCTCTTTGATCGTTGCTGCAACACATTCTCGGTACCACCTTCTGCATCAGCTCCTTCACACACCCACGAGCATAGATAGGATTGTGGAGTTTGAAATAGCAACTAGATGCAGTGGCATATCACACACAGAAGGGTTCAAATGCCTTAGCAAGGATCAACTGAGCTGTGCTTCCTTCTTTGAATGCAGGTGCTGGACACTAAGCCCTTTGCAAATGCATGCGTATATCAACGATTTGATGGCCAGCAGCATGGATTCATTGCTGCTCGTGGCGACTGGAGGTGAGGCCGGTGCTGTGCACTGTGCTGAGGTGCGGGCCCGCGCTTCAGTGAAAAGCTATGAGTCAGTGATCATGGGCTTGGGTCGATGAGGGGTAGCACTGAGGTGGCTGAGGGGTGTTATTGAGGTGGCTGAGGGGTGTTATTGAGGTGGCTGAGGGGTGCTATTGAGGTGGCTGGAAGCCAGCCTGTAAGATGCACTTTGGCTACTGGAAGCCAAGCCATTGATCGTGCACTGGTAGCCAGAGGGGACAGAGTGGCTGACTGGATTTGTTGCCAGCGGAGTTGGCCTTGCTGCATGAAGATACAACACTGGAAAGACGCCTTGCAGGAAATCCACTCTTGGCTTTGCAGGTTATCTTGGGTGGGTGTTTGTTTGGCAGTTGGGGGGAAGATGTTTGACAGCGTTTTGCACGGAAGCAAACATTGCAGTGTGCGTACCTTTATCACGCACTCATGCAGACACAAAGGCTAACACATTCATGCACAAGTGAATTTGTGTACACCTCTGCACGTTTGCAGACAGGTGATGGTGGGAGCACCATGTTGCATGCACACGCGCATACGCGCACACGCACGCTTGCACACGTACGCACGCATGCGCGCGCACACACACACACTACATGCGCTCACACGCACACGCGCAGCAAGCCGGAAGTTGCAGCAGAGGCTTCCAAGGCCATTGGTATCCTCATCAAGTTCTTCCAGGACAACCTGAATTGAGGACCCTGGTTTCTCAATCCTTGCCCCGCCTGTGCGTGGCTCTACTAAAGAGCAGCCTCAAGGTGCCCTGGTTTCACACTTCCTCCTCATGCTAGTATAACTGGTGCAGTTTTTTGCCTACTGTACGTATGTTTATTTTCATGCACTTTTATTGGCCTTTGCACCCAGACAAAAAATATGTTGTGTGCTCTTGGAGCCTCGTTCTTTTGACATTGCTGCGCGGGCCCAAGCTAGCCAGCGCCCTGACAGTGTTGCCCTCTTCCTTCTTTTAATTATACTTTGAGCAGTGGTTTGGGTGTCATAGTGCAACATTTCTCAGAACATGCTTTGCTGTAACATGCATCGCACAGCCTCAGACACTGCACGGACAGCTGCATCAAAAGCTCCTTGCACAGCTGCATGATGCACCCTGGGCATGCGCCTCCTTGCCAGACTTCACCTATGAGCAACACATCAATTGAATGGGACATGGTAGGAGGATCTAGATCAGCCTTTCAAAGTTTTGATGTTTGAAGTCCAGCTGGAAGTAAGGTAAGGTCTTGCTGTAAGTAAGGTGTTTCCTGCTGATTGAGGGCACCTTCAAGTATAGTTAATTCGTAACACGCCCTTCAGGTTGGGGAAAACACAGCACTACACTTCCCATCAACAGTGCTCGTCATAAACAGCACAGCCGCGCTAAGATCCGAGCGTTTGTTGGAAAGGGGTCAAGGGAAAATCTGGCAGGGAAAGGCAGGATATGGAAGCTGTCGTAACTGAGCTCACCAGTCAAGAAAGAGAACGCTATCTTCAAAAGTTGGACATTGGCAATCAGGAAAGCGAGCGCGTAGTATGTAGGTCCGTACTTGTCACAGGACATACCATTGGCAGTGCCTTTTGGACCTAGAATGCTATAAAAGGGTTACAAGAAAAGGCCTTCAGTCAAGAAGTGCGACTGCTAGCTTGCTCACAAAAAAAATATCAGTGCATGAAGGAAGAAATAATGCTGATTGTTTTCCTTGCCAAGAAAAGCAGACACATTGCTGAAGTCTGCGGGAGGAAATAGGGATGCCTAAGTCCTTCGGAGAGAGACCACGTGTGGATGGGTGCAGTGAAAACGAATGTGTTGCTCATCTTGTACATCATTAGCTTTGCACAAGTCACAAGTAGAGGAGGTATTGTGGGTCCAGGTCACAGTCTCCATTCGTAGGGTGTGGGCACTGAATCTGAAGCATACCACGCTGCAAATGACGTCACAGGGAGGGAAATAAGGTGTCCAATAATCCAAGAGCCTCTCCCTGTGGTCCACAACAAAATGACCAAGATCAATCTACTTCCAGTCTACTTCCACACGTCCACTAAGGCATCAGCAACGCTTTTTGGAGCATGTCCAAACTTTCTCTCCAAATGAAGCGCAATATCTTCCACTACTGCACAGGCACCCTTCTTAATCAGAAGCACACTGTCCGTTTCAAGAGCCCCAGCGCACAGCACCACATGCAAGGGCAGCCTCGCCGGCCACACTGCTGTGCTTGATGCTGTCAGCCAACAGGTACATCCTCATGATGATCCCCCCGCTGTCAAGCTTGATGAGCAGGCCACCGAGGGCTCCAACCTGGCAAGTGCCCATGTCCTCAGGCATGTGGCTGTCAAGCCCTGCTTGATCAATCCATGCCAACTGCGTGGGGCCCTTGTTACCGCTGCATGTCATCATGCATGCTAGGGGTCAGATTGGTGTGTGCATGTGCCCAAGCGTGCATGTGCTTACGATTTCTACCTCTTTGTGCGCATGTATGTGTGTGCGCATGTGTGCATGTGTGCGCCTGATTCTGTGCGTGCGTCCGAGAGTGAATGTGCTTATGACTCATAAGTTATGAGTGCTGCCTTTGTGTGCACATGTGTATGCATGAGCATGTGCATGCGCATACGTGCGTGGGCGCGTCTGTGCATGTGTGCATTCCTAATTGTGCGCGCGCATATGGTGCGCTTGCAAGTGTGTGTGTGTGTTGTGTGTGTATGTGTGTGTGGGCGTTTGTGCGCGTGCATGTGTCTGCCTGATTCTGCGCCAGCATGCTTGTGTATACCCGCCTTTGTGTGAGCATGTGCGTGAACATGTGTGTGCATGCGCGCGTGTGTATGAATGTGTGTGCGTGTGTGTGCGTGCGTGTGTGTGTGTGTGTGTGTGTGTGTGTGTGTGTG
>LFCJ01003082.1_pt1 | contig 12152 bp, 19 predicted proteins | sample 643141 | NCBI WGS metagenome assembly LFCJ01 (sample SAMN03766243, study PRJNA286221) | soda lake metagenome | biome: soda lake; feature: Kulunda steppe; material: water; isolation source: sample B1-Br-g2 brine of Lake Bitter-1 | place: Russia: Kulunda steppe | collected 2010-07 | reverse complement strand
TGTGCAACAAGAGGCCCCTTGTATGTGCGCAGTGGCTCACTCAAAGGTGCTGTGATCACACAGTCAGCCCCTTTCTGGCATTGTGCAGGTGGTGACAGAGATGCTGGGATCCACTTTGGACAAGACAACAGAGTGGATGAATGTCCGGCAACAACCGGTGAGTGCCTCCAGCGCTAAAGGCATGCATGCCAATCATGCATGCTTCCAAGCTGATCACAAGGAGCATGAGGGCTCACATGGGTGAGCGCTTGTATGGGCAAAGCCCATGGTGCCAAGCACATGGCCTCCAGGCCCTGAGGGGCCAGAGTTCAGCTCAGTTGCCATTGATTCAGGGCTTTTGGAGGGTCTTTGATTCAGATGCCTAGAGGTCGAGTGGACACACCAAGTCCGTGCCCCTGTCTCCCTTTTATGTAATTTTAAGTAATTTAGGTAATCAAAGCATCAAGTTTGCAATCACCCGGAAAGGGGAGGCTGCCATGGCGGATCTTCCAGGGGGCGTCATGCGCACCCCAAGCGCATACCTGGCACATCAGAAACTGTGATGGCCCATATGATTCAGTGTTGCTGTGCCCTTCAGAGATTGTAGATCCTGCCAGAAGTTTTAGCTTTCCTGCTTTGTGCCAGATAATTGAACTGTGCCAGACATGCAGAAGCTGCTTTTGCTGTCTACAGGTCTGGAAAGTGTCAGGTGCAAAATCTGCTCACTGTCTACAGGTCTGGGACATGTCAGGTGCAGATATATTTTTTGCGCTGTCTACAGGTCTGGAAGAAGTTCCCACGCGAGACATGGCGCTACGGCATCACCTACTCTTTCATCCGCATCTTCTTTGAGACCTGGGAGGATTACAAGTGAGGCGCATCAGAGTATGATACGTAGTTTGCATACGCAGAGAAAGCCTGAAGCCTTTGCAAGTGAGGCGCATCAAAAATGGTATGTAGGCTTGCTATCACAAAGATCGCTTGAGGCCTTTGCAAGTTAGAAGATGTGCCAGTCTGCCACAGTCTCCTTTCAAATGTTTCCCCCTCCCCCCCCTCTAAGTAATCAAGTTCTGAGCTTGTAGCAGGCAGACAGCTTGTAGCAGACAGTTCCGCGGTATTATCCTGCCCATGATTATTCTTGACGACGGAAGTAGTTATTGGAACGTACCTTCCATTGCATTCATGCCCAAGCATCAGACAATGCGAGTGCACCAAAAAATGTATTGGAACACATCTAGAATTGCAGGTATGCCTGCCAAAATGAGACATTGCGGGTGTACCGAAAATGCAGTGTCACAAATTCCAAGCCAGCAGGTGCTTACCAGTAGCGCCATGAATGTGTTCATGCAGGTTTGACAAGCGCTTCATTGACCTGGTGTTCGACTTCCATGATCCTCTCTTTGTTAAGCTGCGCACAGCTCTGGAATACGTAAATTCGAACAAGGTAACGATTGGTGCAATCGTCTTTCTTAAATCTGACTTTTGCTCATCTGCCTTAGCCACTCTAATTTGCTGGTGATGCATGGCAGCAGTGAAAATGTTGGTATGCCACACCCTTTCTAGCCTACCCTGCTCCTCACCCAGTATGGTCTTATCAATCAGGCCCATGCCTTAGCGCACCTGCTCACTCCTGCTCACTCCCAACAGAAGCCTTTGATTCAAATGAAAGTGTAGCCTCTGCTTGCCCATGTGCTTTTTTATGCCCACCCCTTTCTCCTCTGTTAAAGTGCCTCCAAAAGGGACGCCCAGAGCATGCCCGTGTGCCCTTCCTTCCCCCATCTCCCCAGGTTTAGCCATGCCCTGCATTGAGTGTCGCTGTCCAAAGTGGAGCGCTTTCATGTTTGATGCTTGCCCATGTGTCCCACCTGAGCTTGCCCATGTGCCCCACCTGTCCCCTCCCCCACCTCCAGGCCCTTCAAGTTTCACTCACGCAAGAGGAAGCAGACATCAGGTTGGCGCGCCGCACGCGGCTCTTTGGCTCGATTGCAGTCGTGTCCAAAGCATTCATGCACCAAAAGGTCTACGTCCATCGTCTGGGAATCTGCTGGATGGCTCAACTTGGTGGGTATACTTAGTTACATTGTCTTTGAATCCATGAGTGTGCGCTGTTGTCTTGTCCTTGGCAATGCATCTTTGCAATGGGCAACCTGTCTCTCGCACTTTTTGTATTTCAAAATATGGCATATCAGGTATCAGGCAGCCAGCTTCCCTGGCTGAGGTTGGTGGTCAATGCAAAGCATTGCCATGAAATGCTCCTGAACAAAACGTCTGACTCTGTCATGCTGAAGTGTGAAAGGCTCACAGCATCAATCACTTAGACACCCACAGGCGCAGTTGGCAGCAGGAAAAACACAGATGTGTCTTTACAAGCAGGAACATAAGCTCCTGCCTGTTGGCCGCTGTGCTCCACTACTTGAGCAGAGAGGTAAGCTGTGTGGGGCATGCAGCGTGTCCAGTGCCTCCTATTCCTGGCCTTGCTTTGTGCACAGTTGCCTACATGTACCTGTGGGCTGTGGAAAAGGTGGAGCCCTCCATCAGGGCTGCTCAGCGGGAAAACCTCTCCAAAGGCTCAAGGCAACAGGAGGTGAGTGCACAGAAGGGTGCACAGCCTGCAGGAGGCGGCTTTTACAAAGGGTGCACAGGCAACAGAAGGTGTGATCTAAAAGGGTGCAGCGCCATGCCGTCCGTGTGTGTATTGAAATGATGATGTGCATGCTGAATCAAATGCGCAAAAGCATCGACAGCGAAAAGTGAATTGTTTTGGAAGCAAGTCTGTGCACATCGGTCAAGCATTAGCACATGTTTGTGAACTCAGACACGCACCTCACATGCATCTTCTTACTGCGCACTCATGCGCACGCGTTTGCCGGCATCCTTGCCCAAAACGCACACACCTGCACGCATGCATGCATGCACATGCACCTGAACGCATACTTGCGTGCTCCCTTGCCTGAAGGATCATGGCCAGACCAATGACGTACACGACGCCAGCCAGCTGGATACGACCTATGATAAGCAAGAGGGCAGTGGCAGCACGCTCAAGAATAGCGGCCTCACCGAATCCCCCAAGGCATGTAAACCAATCATTAATGGTGCTACAATGCACTGTGGTGTGTCCGCACCAACAATCGGTGGTGCTGAAATGTACCGTTGGTGCGGATCAATCAGTGGTGCTGAAATGTACTGTTGGTGCGAAACAATCATGGTGTTGAAATGTAGCGTTGGTGCGGATCAATCGGTGGTACAGCAACAGCAAGGGGGGCGTGAGCAGGACCCCCCCAGCCTGTGACTGGTCTACAACTTTCAGTAAAGCAAGGAGCTAGTCTGTCTCCGTGACATGCAAAGGCTGCACCACTCCATAGGTCTCATAGGCCTGAAATGATCCTGGATCAAACACAAACCTGGGGTACGTACTTGAATGTCTACTTCCGCCTTGCAGGTGGATGCCATCAGTGAGACACTGCCAATGATCGCAGGTGGATGCCATAAGTGAGACACTGCCAATGATCGCAGGTGGATGCCATAAGTGAGACACTGCCTACGATCGATAAGTGAGACACTGCCAATGATCGCAGGTGGATGCCATAAGTGAGACACTCACTGCCTATGATCGATAAGTGAGACACTGCCAATGATCGCAGGTGGATGCCATAAGTGAGACACTGCCTATGATCGACGTTGCCAAAGTGAGTGGCCATCAAGGTTTGCATAATTCAATCAGCTCCAAGGTTTCTCATACACACACGCACGTATTCAGATCAAAGTCGCCAAAGTGGGTGGCCAATGCAGATTGCGTGGCTTAATCAGCTTCAAGGACCTTATTATTTAAAAGCTTCTGTGTGTGCTCTCACGTGGTGGACCCTTGTTGTGTTTGCACAGTGGATTTTTTGTGTTTGCACAGTGGACTTGTTGTGCTTACACAGTGGGCTTGTGTTTACATGGTGGATTTGTTGTGTTCACACAGTGGACTTGTTGTGCTTACACAGTGGACTTGTTATGTAAATACAAGTGGATTTGCTGTGTTCACACAGTGGACTTGTTGTGCTTACACAGTGGACTTGTTATGTTAATACAAGTGGATTTGCTGTGTTCACACAGTGGACTTGTTGTGCTTACACAGTGGACTTGTTATGTTAATACAAGTGGATTTGTTGTGTTGACACAGTGGACTTGTTGTGCTTACACAGTGGACTTGTTATGTAAATACAAGTGGATTTGCTGTGTTCACACAGTGGACTTGTTGTGCTTACACAGTGGACTTGTTATGTAAATACAAGTGGATTTGTTGTGTTGACACAGTGGTCTTGTTGTGCTTACACAGTGGACTTGTTATGTAAATACAAGTGGATTTGTTGTGCTGACACAGTGGACTTGTTGTGCTAACACAGTGGACTGCGGGGCACACGCGATTACAGGCCTTGCATCCAGCAAGGATCCAGTCTCTTAGGTCGTATCACAGTGCAAAAATCCTGATGTGAGCTGCAGGTCTGGTGCTCCTGCGTGTACGTGTGTGTGTGCATCCCCAGGGGTCTGGTTTGGTTCAACTTTTTGTCCACCGCGTGCTGGGTTGTGCTGAGGAAATAAAAGCTGCAAATGAAAGTGCCCTTCAGAGGCCACTCAAAGACTTAAAACAGAATGAATTTTACCAGTGGAACGCACGACCTTGTCCTCATGCAGACTGGAAACGAGTGCTACCTGCGGGCCCTGCTGGCAGCAAACGCCCCTGCCTCCATGTTTGGCTTGCCGGTGAGTTGAAATTCATCTGCCAGCAACTTGTACATGAAAAGATAAAGATGGGTGCGCACCATGTCTGATGAGTCTGTGCGCACTTGGTGAGTGTATGCACTAGTCATTGCGCATCTTCTTGCACTCTTACCAGAATTGGCTTGTTTGGTTAAGCAGATTGAGTGCAGGGAAAATTTCACCAAGCTCTGCATCCTGCCAGCACTGCAACACAGTGCCTGTGGGACTTTTTAAATGCCTGTGGGGAGATGTGCTGAAGCAATCCTGTGTGCTTTGCTGGTCTTTGTTTGGCGCACGCCATGAGGTCTCAAGTGCTATTTCCAGCCTATAAAGAGAGGTGTGCAATGCCTGTAAAAGAAGGCTTAAGTACAATCCCAATGTGCTTCATTGGCGTGGGCATCACACAAGGCTGCTACGCATTTTTTTCACCCAGGTTGTGAAGGGCATCATCACCGTAAAATGGATCAGTTATGGCTGGCGCTACATGGCTCTGCTGCTGGCTGAGCACCTGCTGTTCATGGCGCTCATGATCACCTACCTCGTGCTCATCATCAATGAAAATGAAGTCTGTGGAGACCACGAGGTAAGCCCTCCGCTCGCTAACAACGTCGTCCTTCCTTTGCAAAACATGAGCAAACGTTTGGATGTGCCAATGTTCACAAGCCGCTCGCCATCCGTGACTTTTCAGGTCTTGACAGTTCTGGCTCATGGTCAAACATCAGGGGCCATCCCATGCCCGCATCTCTGTGTTTTGTTTTCTCCAGTACCTGAACCTTCTCAGCAGGGCTTTGCTTAACCTTCACCTGCAGTTGCACGCACAAACACACGTGCTTGTTTGCACAGACATGATAACGCAGCATGCAAGTGGCAAGAGTGAGGCTTGTTCCAGTGCGGTTACAAGGCAGGCTGCATGCACTTTGCTTTCGCTTATTTATTCACTCTCTGGGATCAATGGGAGGAAGTGCGCTGAGCACACTCATCTTAAAGGGACTTGCATGCAGATCTGCAACAGCTCTAGATCCTCTGCCTACAATGCCTTTGTGTCTGGCCGCGCAGATCAATGTCAGCGCCTTGAACACGGCTGGTGGCTTTGCTCATCCCGCGTCTCAGAATAGGCAAGATGCAGGTTTTGTGCCAGGCTCTGTTGTTTCCCTTCAGGAGCTCGCTACTTGTGGGACAGGTGCGCCAGTGCCGGGCTCTTGTATCATATCACCCGGCTCCCTATCTTAGGAGGCATTAGAACGTGGAGGCATTAGAGTGTGGAGGCATTAGAACGCGGAGGCATTAGAGTGTGGAGGCTTTAGAGCGTGGAGCCTTTGCCCAGGGACAAGCAGGCCCCACCAGACATGATGATGATGCATAGAACTACCTGTGCTCACTACTGCTTACCTTGGCACTGACCATCAATGCAAGCAGCATCTGTGCTCGCTGCTGCTTGCCTCAGTGCTGACCATCAATGCAACAAGCCAGCATGAGTCCATGTGTGTGAGCATATCTGTGACCGAAGCAGCTCCCTCCGGCAGCCCCTTCTCTGTGCTACCTCAGTGCATGTGTGTGCGCATGTTGTGTGCGGAGTGTCTGTCATTGCAACCCCAGCGCGTGTGCGTGCGTGTATGTGATTGGAGCAACTCCCTCCAGTGGCCCCTTCTCTGTGCAACCTCAGTGCATGTGTTTGTGCATGTTATGTGCGGAGTGTCTGTGTCTCTGCAAGCTCAGAACATGTGCACTTGCGTGTCTGTGACTGGAGCGGCTCCCTCTGGCGGCCCCTGTTTTGCAATTTCTGGTGGCTCCTTCTCATTGCAACCCTGGTGGCACTTTCTCATGCCCCTGGTTTTCCCTTCTCATGCCCCTGGTTTTCATTTCTCATGCCCCTAGTTTTCAATTCTCACGCCCCTGGTTTCCCCATTTCATCCCCCTGGTGCCCCTTCTCATGTTCCTGGTTGCCCCTTCTCATTGCAATCCCTGGTGCTCATGCCCTGGTGACCCCTTCTCAGTGCAACTGCAGCTGACACCTGCGGGTAGACCACCCTAGTCGCATGTCCGGTTAATGCCTGCAGGTAGACTACCCCTGGAAAGTTGTCCCGTTCCTTAGTAGGCATCGTCCACCCTGGTGACTAGCCCTGTTTCCTTGCAGGCATTTACAGCCCCAGTAACATGTCCCGATGCTTTGCAGGCATTCACAGCCCCAGTTACATGTCCCGATGCTTTGCAGGCATTGCCACCCTGGTGCTGGACGCACTCATGAGCTGGATGTGCGCTCTAGCAGGGAACAATTACGTGGCCCAAGTGAGACGCTGCGGTTTTGTGCTGTGGATCATGCAGGTGCGCTGCCTTGTACTGAAGTTGGTGGGAGGAGATGGACAGGATTCTGGCGCACCATTTTGGCCTGTTCCAAGCTTTTCTGCCTCATCAGGGACCATCAAGTGCATCATGTTGGCCGTGCAGCATCGTGGTGCTGCGCACAAGAGCATGCCTTACAGAAACACCAGCGTGTCACAAGCATCTAAGGAGCTGGTTTGTGCGTCTTGCTTACTTTTATTGCGACTGCGGTCCTTCCCCTCTTTACATTTTCAAAAACACCTACTCTGAGCATACACTGCTTTTTGCTGCCAACCCAACATCTGCTTCCTGGGGGCCAGCACAAGCCAGTGCTTCCTGTGTGATTGACACTGAGCGCGACTCTGCTAGCAAACAGGAACATTTGACACACACACACACACACACACTTAGATGTCTCTGCTTGCTGCAGCCTCAGTAGGGTGGTGCCGTCAATGTGTTTCGGAAAACACTGCCTGTGCACTATTGCAGGCAGACAGCTGGTCCCATATCCTGTCCATCACCTTCAATGCAGCAATTCTGGGCTGCCACCTGGGAAGGTATGCTCGTTGTGCCTCCCCCTCTTGTGCCTTTTTCTACGCCTGCTTTTACCTTTATGATGCTCAACAATGCCCCAAAAGTCAGAGACAGGCGCATCCATGCAGCGGCTGGTTTTGCGTTGATGATCTGGATCTCTCCGTTTGTGTGTATGAGGATTTGCATAAGCACGCGCACGCTCATGTACACTCCTGCACGAGCACACGTACGCACGCGAACTTTCTTATGCACAGAAAATGATTGTCAATTATTCATTGAACACACTCAAATACCCATACCCACCCATGCACATACATCATACACCCGCATGCATCCATCCAAACACACGCACACGCATTATACGCATGCACACGCATTATGTGCACGCAAACTCCCGCACGCACGCACACACAAGCGCTTGTGCACGCGTGCCCACTTGCAGGCAGCACATCGCCCTCCTCTCCCTAGTGTCCGTCCAAGTTCTGCTGCAGTTTGTGCGGCTGGGGTGGTTTGCCATGATGATTGAACGCCTGGGCTCGCTGGTCCGCATCATTGGCCAAATCTTCAGGGTGCGTGCGCCGCAGACACACGCATGTGCACACACCACGCCCGCGCACGCGTGCGCTGTCTGAGCTTGGCAAGCCTATAGCAGCACTCACGCGCGCAGTCTGAGCTTGGTAAGCCTGAAGCAGCACAAACACGCGCAGTCTGAGCTTGGCAAGTCTGTAGTAGCTTACACACGCGCAGTCGGAGTTTGGCAAGCCTGTAGCAGCACGCACGCATGCGCACAGTTTGTGCTTGGCAAGCCTATAGCAGCTGTGTTTTGAATACCAGGGCCGGCAGGCCCTTGCCATTGGCAGGTCCTTGCCAGGTTTGGGGTAGGGGTTGTGCAGCAGCCCTCCTCACAGCCTGCGGCCTCCCCACGGCAAAGCTTGGGGTGTTGCGGCACATTTTGTGCCTGTGCCTGCACCTTGTGTTTGCATACGTGACGCGTGCCTGCATCTTGTGTTTGCATGACTTGTGCTGCCCACACACATCGCCGTCTGCCTCAGCAAGCATCAAAGCAGAATTCAAGATCCCCGTCCACCCACATACGCGTTGTGCACTTCCCCTGCCACGCCTGCACATGCCCTGCATTCCGCTGTGTGCTCCCAGCCAGGTGCTCTCCCACTGCCCGTGTGCAAATGTGTCCCACTGCCCATTTGCTCCCACCCAGGTGCTCTCCCACTGTTCGTGCTCACATGCTAGACTCAGCCCTGCTCGCTCTCTTGCCCCCTCACTGCAGGACACCCTCTACTTCCTCTTCCTGCTGCTAATGCTGTACGTGGGCTTTGCCCTGGCATTCTACGTGCTTGCGCCTCCCAGCACAGCCCCTGGCAGCCTGGCCCTCAAACTGTTCACCATCATGGTTGGCGACGTGTCCGCGGTGCGTGGACTCGCTCATTGCCTGCACACACACATACACACATGCACACGCACGCGCACACGCACACGCACACACACATGCACACGCACGCGCACACACACACGTATCAACAAGCACAAACTGCACCTCCTTTGCCAGTGAGGCTGTGTGGGGCTGTGCAAGCTGCCACTATTTCTTGGAAGACAGGGTACGTGTGCTGCTGCACATGCGCCAGGGCCTGTTTTCACCAAGTGCTGCAGCTCAGGCTGTGTGGCTCCTAGAACGGGAGGGCAGGGTGGAGCAGTAATCTTCAAAGCCTTGACAGGCAGGCCAGACAGTTGGGGTGCTTTGAGTTGTTGTCCAGAGTCAAGTGGGGTGCCCATGTGCGCTGCTGTATGCAGCCCAGTGTCGGCCTTTTGCCTTTGGGGTGCCTCTAGCAGACTTTCCAAACCCGTGTCTAGGGCAAGGCTTCTACCCTGGGCTCTCCCTCCCTGTTGCTTTGCAGGGCTTCTTTGAGGACGAGGTGCTGGAGACGTTTGCCACGCCCTGGCTGTCCGTGCTGCTGATGATTGCCTACACCATCATGCTGCTCATCGTGCTCTTCAACATGCTGGTGCGTGCTCCTTAACATGCTGGCGTTTGCTGTCTGACACACTGGTGCGTGCTCCCAAACGTGCTGGTGCATGCTGGTTGTTCAATCAAGCCTCCCTGCCGACCTGCTAAGGGCTCTGCCCTGAGCTCTTGTGGAATGACTGGAGACCATGCATTAAATCCAGTGGATTTATGGCGCTGGGGCATTCAATTGGCTACTCGAGGACATTGGGCGGTGGAGGGACAAAACAGTTTAAGCTGTTTGCGATGAAGGCGTGCTGCATGGCCAACGCGACTTTTAAGAAGCCAGGGGTTTGTCCTCCTCTGCTCTTGTCCCTGGGCAAGATGTTGATCTCGTAATATCTGACAGCTCAGGGCACAGACCCTCTGACAGACGGTCACCGCGGGCTCATGTTTGTTGCGCCAAACTTACAGAGTGCCAGCCTTGCAGGGCTAAGTGCCTTGGTCATTGCAATGAGACTGCATGAGTTTGGTTCCCTGTGATGGAGGCCTTGCAAGCTAGTGGGAAAGTGCATGAGCCGCTGCCAACATGCTCCGCACCTCTTGTGCCCTGTGCAGGTGGCCATCATGAATGATACGTTTAACCGTATCAGGTAATTTATTGTTAATTGCCTTGAAGTAGCCTTATAACTGTGAAACTTGCCGCTTGCTCTTTCATTGTGATAGTTATGCATGGATTCCCACGAATCTTTCCCTCAAACCTGTAGCAAGAGAAGCAAGACGTCCCTTTCATTTCACCTTTATCAGGGAATTCTACATTCACAAGCAATGCAGACACTGCAGGCTGCTCAGAGCCGCTGTGCATGCCTGGGCAATGCTCAGACGCGCAAAGGCTGTTGGACAGAATGCCAGAGGCCCAACAGTGGAAATCATGGATGTGTGGCTTGTGTGCCAGTCTGTCTGTGCTTGTGTACAGCTTTGTGCAACTTAGCGATCTCGTGCCTGGGACACCCACTACGGGCGTCATGCACATTTGTCAGTAACTGCCGTGCACCTACAAATGGCAAATGTTGGTGGCGCTTGCCCCGCCCACATGTGCCAAGATGCAATCAGGAAACATATGCGCGCCCTCACTGCGCGCCTCTGTGCTGGCCCGATGCAAATGGTGCAGGGCCGCTGAGCATGATGAGGTGCTGCGTGGCAAGGCGGTGCAGCTGGTGGAGATCGAGGCCAGCCTGGACACCGATCAGCTGGAGAGCATCTCAAGGTATGACCCTCACCCATCTGTATCACCCATCTGTAATCACTGCCTATGGTGCATTCGTGAATGCTGTGCTTGGACCAGCTGGAGTTCCTGGGCGAGTCAGGGGGCCATGATTGAGGGAGCGAGGCAAGCAAGAGGGCAAGCAAGCAAGAGGGCAAAAAAGCAAGCAAGAGGGCTGAAGGTGGGAGCCGGGAAGTCCTGACGCATTTCTGGTGGGACCCTTCATCACACGGCGCATTTCTGGTGGGGCCCTTCATCACACGGCGCATTTCTGGTGGGACCCTTCAACACACAGCGCATTTCTGGTGGGACCCTTCATCACACGGCGCATTTCTGGTGGGGCCCTTCATCACACGGCGCATTTTTGGTGGGGCCCTTCATCACACGGCGCAATTCTGGTGGGACCCTTCATCACACGGCGCATTTCTGGTGGGGCCCTCCATCACACGGCGCATTTCTGGTGGGGCCCTCCATCATGCGGCGTGCTGCGCGCTGCCATTCCCCTGCAGTGTGCGTTGGACTGGGTGGTCTAAGCCTTGGGCTTTCAACTTGCAAGTGGCAAGTGCATTTGTGGGTTCAAAGCACGGCAGGGCTGTGAAAACAGCCATGGCCTGCCTGCTTTCATGGCGCTGTGCGTGATGCTGGCAGGCGAGAGCGGCAGGCACACGAAAATGTCAACGAAAATGTGTGCGCTCCTGCCTGCACGCCTCTTCAGGCTGGAGGCTTGGATGTGCTGCATCCTGCCCACTTCTGACATGGATGCAAGGTAGTACACACCAGCGGCCTGCTGCTGGGCAGCCCTCGTGCGTGCTGCACCCCGCGCTCAAGCACACAGACGCGCTCACACAGACAGCACGCACACACGCACACACGCGCGCACACATACACACCCCACGTCCGTACATACACACACATACACACCCCACGTGCTTGCACACGTACGCATGCCACGGCCCATGCGCGCAGGCTGCTGCTGGGCAAGTACCTGCACGTGCTGCGCCCTACACGGCTGGATAGCAAGGACCACTCCGGAGGAGGTTCGGGGGGGGGGCTTGGCAAGACCGACGCCAATGTGGCTTCGGCAGTAAGGGACGCGCTGCGGGAGGAGACGGCTGCGCTGAGAGAGGAGGTGCGTGGGGGAGCGAGGATGGAGGAGGGTAAATGTGAGGCGGGGGGAAGGGATTGTGCAAGGAGGCAGAGGCGGTAGCCCTGTGTGGGAGAGTTGATGCGTATGGGGGTTGTAGGAGAATGGTGAAGGACGCACACTGGGAAGAGATGGTAGAGCTGGGGTAGGAGGAGTGTGAAAGGGGCGCGGGGGGAGGGCATGGGCAGGGACGCGCAGCAGGAGGAGGCGCT
>LFCJ01003079.1_pt1 | contig 12154 bp, 7 predicted proteins | sample 643141 | NCBI WGS metagenome assembly LFCJ01 (sample SAMN03766243, study PRJNA286221) | soda lake metagenome | biome: soda lake; feature: Kulunda steppe; material: water; isolation source: sample B1-Br-g2 brine of Lake Bitter-1 | place: Russia: Kulunda steppe | collected 2010-07 | reverse complement strand
TCCTCACACTTTGGTTCCTCTGAAGAGTCTCGGCCTTGATTCACAAAGAGTCAAGAAACTTGCTCTCAAACTCCATGCCCATTCTGTGCACTATGCTCATAAGCTTGTTCAGACCAGACGTTCTCTTAAGCATTCTCCCCACCTTCAAACCATTCAGGAGAGGTCTGCTAGCTTGTCTGCTCGCAACCCTCCTGATCCTCACTGACTGCTTTCTTCTCTTCTGCTGAAGGGGCTTTTCTTCCCAAGTGGCCCCTTATCCTTAATTGATGTGAGGAGCTTTTTGCTGCTTGCGTAGTTTTTCTTTCTTTTCTTTCTTCATAGCATATGCACTTGTAAAAGCTGTTAGCAAGGGCACATGATTGAACAATGAAATGGTGCCTCCATCAAAGCGCTGCATAAGTTACAGATTTAGGTTGATCTGCTTGTCACACACCTGGTGACACTTGGGCCATGCCCAAATATTTGAATGTGTCTTGGCGATATCTGATCTGCAATGAGTTTGTGGCTCAATCTAGTCATCCACAGAGAAGCACAGTACAAAGAACACAGCAAGCATGTATTGAAAGGAAAAAGAGAATTGAAGAACAATTGAATTTCAATTGTATTTCATCTTTTGGATGCAATCATTGTTTCATGGAGACCTTAAGGCCAAGAAAGTCATCCTTCACACCATTCTTCTTGGTGTGGGAGGCTCTATTTATACCTCACACACTTTAAAGCACCTTAAAAGAGCTCGGCCTTGATGTACAAAAAGCCCATAAGACTGCCCTCAAGTTACATGCTCATTCTGTGCTCTATGCACATAAATTGTCAACTACTAGACGCGCTCTTGAAAAATCCAGTTGCTCTCAAAGTCTTGGTCTGGAGCAGGGGGCGGCTTTTCACCCTCCAGATCCTCACTAAATCTTTATTCTCCCTGGTGGAGGCTCTTCGGGCCTATGTGTCTCCTTTTCCTTAATCGATGTAGGGAGTGATTTCACTGCCTACGTACTTTTTTTTCTTATGGAGACCTGCCAGTGTGTTTAAAAAATGTATCAGGCCTCATTTGACCAACGCTGGACACTAGCTGCCTCAGCTCAGCCGGATTAGTCTGGCAGGCTGCCATGAGATGATACCTTTGTCACTGACAAGGAGAGAAATCCTATTGGAACCAGGGTTGTGCCAGGATGTGGACGGTTCGCTGTACGATTAGGACGGCACCGTCCTTCGATTTCTACCGTATTTCTCAAAATTAGGACCGTCTAGACGGTGGAACATGGTTTGGTGTACGGTTCGGTCAAGAAAATGCCAAATGAGAAAATGCTGGCTTGGGAAAATATTTTAAAGCTGCTTTGAAACGTAGCTGAAGACACAATAAAGGGTATTTTTGAGACGCTAATTTAAAGGAAACCCATTCCTTCCCCCGCCGCAAGCAACCCTCTCCACCCCTCCTGGATCACTGCCCATCACAACTGCTGCTGCTGCTGCTGCTGCTGCTGCTGCTGCTGCTGCTGCTGCTGCTGCTGCTGTGCCTATTTTTGCTGACCTTACTCTTTCTCCTGGGCAGGCGTTTGCCGAGGCCTGATGTGGGGGGAGGACCTGTCAGGCTAGTGGGGGGGGCAGGCTAGGCCCCGCCAAGGCATGCCGTGCTCGTTTTCCATCATTTAGCATCAGCACGTTCTTTGTATAATGTATATTTGAAGCAGTTCAATGGGCCGGCGCCCCCGGAATTGAAGCTGCAAGCCCGCGCAAGCACGCTGGCAGGGCCAAGCTGGCAGACGGTGCCACCAAACTGGTCTATTTGCCACCGTCTCTCTCTCCTGGCCATGTTTTTACAATTTAAACCGTACCATACCGTCTGCCGTACCGTTTAGACGGTCAGAATTCTCAAAGACGGCGTGGAGGCACATCCCTGATTGGAACGCAAGGGAGCTGCCAGCGGTGCACGCACCGAGCAATATCTTATCATCAGTGAGCGCACTTGCAATCAGCAGCAAAACATAACTGGAGAATAAATTGTCTATCAAGCAAATCTATTACATTGCCAGGCTACCAGAGCACTTCACCTTGTCCAACGAAAAATTAAATAATATTGTCAGACCAAATCAATTCACCTTGATCATCATTGCAGCTAACGCATGCGATACTGCTGGTCACGCTGGCATTGGCAGTGTTTGCCCTTGAAGTTGTACGTCAGCTCAACTGCATGCAAAACGGAATAATGGTCGATTCAGTAGCTAGGTTGGGTGCTGCTTGATTAGCCTCAGGACCCAACGGCTCAAGGAGTGGCAGAGCACCAGCACAAGATGCTTGCTACTTATACAAATTAAGATATTCCTGCAGTTTCGGAGGTTGGGCAGTCACAAAGACTGCAACGACAGAAACGAGATAGATAACGGTTGACCTTAGTGGGAAGGACGGAGAGGGAATGATTGGGACGACACCTGCAGGGCGGACTGCAATCCTACCAGCTGCCCTAGTTAAACTCGGACACTGTCACAACATGGAATTATGGAAAGAAAGCAGGCTTTCTAAAAATGGTTTCTCAGATCAATTTAACCTAGAAAGAGGCTGAAACTTTATAGTGTCGGTAATTAAAACAAGCAAATTTCGATGCCCATCCCAACCAGGCAACAAGGAAGTACTTGCAGTACTCACTGTCTAGGTCGCGAGGATTCTTTGCATTGGGTTTGCATGATAGGGTGCCATTCAGTGTCTCCCCCTGGCAGATTGTGATGGTGTCTTCAAGGTAGAAGACAGTTTGCTTCCAATGCGTTGACCTGCACGACCCAGACCCACACATGGCAAGCACAATTGCCATCCAAAAAAAGGGACGTGTCTTTAAAGTGCACACCGATCACCACATTGAGTGATCTGTGAGCCAAGTGCAGCACACGTTTTTGGTCTAGCAGTGAGACCACCTTCTGAAATTTTCAATGGACTTGCGCGGGTCACGACGAAGCCATACCTGGATTTGGGGGACGTGCTGAAGAATACAGGTTTGTGGCCTGCTCCGAATGTGATATCAAAGTACGCAACTATGGCATGTAAGTAGTCATTCCGCAAAGCTGTTAAGGAAAAAGGGACCTGCAATTCCAAGGCAGAGCAAGCACAGCAATCCTTTGTGCTCAATTGCAAAGAAGATACAAGATTGTGTTGCATTTGTTTTGCGCGGCATGTGGATAGAGGTATGCACCTGCTTGCAATCAATAAATACTATTTGCAATGCGCTCATGAACGCTTCCGTGAAATGGCTTAGGAGTACGCAAGCCAGTCATTACAGAGGCCACTGGTCAGGTTTGGTTTCATAAGCCATGGGATAAACAAGGAAGCAATCTCTCCCTGATCACATCGGGCTGTCGTTGCACAAAGGTTGCCTGGAATGTACAGACATGTGGAATAAAAAGCGAAGGCCGTCTTACTGACTTCATTTCATGCTTAGTACAGAAGTTTGATGCAAACAAGTGTCAAGCTTCAGCATGCCCTGGCAAAGGCACTGCACCTTGAAGCACGCGTCCTCCTTTGTTGCTGTAAGGATGTCTACGCTCAGCACCTGCAAACAAATCAAAACTAACAACCAAGCTCTAAAATGAAGAGGTCCCTGCCGCGCAATTTGCCTGTAGGGAGATGCATGAACACAAACATATCGAGATGGCCTGCTCTGCATGCTGCTCTTAAGCCCTGCACCTCGTACCGTTGCCGTTGTTGTCGCCACTTGCTGGGGATCCACAACATCTACCAAGGGCTCTGCCATAGCGAGAGCCTTGATGCACTTGAAATCAAAGCCATACACGTTGTCCCAGAAGTCAATCTTGTCCGCCTGCCACGGTCAAAAGAAATGACGTCTATGGTGTTTGAAGTGCTTCTCAAGCACGTGTGATTCTTTTGCAAGACATAGCTCTAATTTCAAGCACTGCTTTAGAGTGTCACAGACGTGAGTCACAAAAAACAGGAGCATGCATTGCTCTGGTTTGCATCAGCATGGCGCACCTTGTAGTCTCCATCCTCTATGCCCATGAGACTTAAAGTGGCCCTGTCTGGCAGCATCATGCCTCCTTGAACAAGCCACTTGTCCCTGTGGGCAAGCCGTACAGCCAGTGCAGCAGCTCCTCAGGAATACGCTTAGTTAGCAAACCTGGCTGTTTAAGGCATTCTAAAGGTTGCGATTGCATACGAATGTGTTGACCTTAGATGCAGTCTAGCAATCGATGCAGGCGCAGGAGGTAGTTGGGTATGTGCACTTGTGCGAATTGTCCAATGAAGCTTAAAAGAAAGCCTTGAAGAGGGAAGGACAAAGCACCCAGCCTTTGGCATACCCGCTCTTGTTGCAAGCCTCTTGTTGAGCAAGCAAAGTGTGCGGCCAAGATATTCTGGTAAGAACTTCCACGTACCTGGCATAGATGACTGTATCTAGCATACTCTCATAGAACAGGAAGTAGCCCATCCATTCGCTGACAATGATGTCCACCTTCTCAACCGGCAAATTGATTTCCTCAACCTGATAAGACATGGTATTAGCTTGAGCATGATGTGCAGAGAGCAAGAAGTTCTGCCATTGCACGCTTACAGCTGAGGCCCTTTCTGGTATCAAACTACCCGATTGGCTCACAAGTGAGGAGGCAAGCAGTGCACCCTGTGGCGTGTTTATCGAAACAATTTTGGATTGCCACCAATGCCCATGCTATTACAATGGCATGCGACAGAAACAGGCTGACCAATGCTTAGACAGGCCAATATTGCACTCAAGAAGAATCCCATGGAAAAAATCCTTGGTGTGCTTTCAACCTTTCTGCATACTCAACAAGTTGAGCAACATACTTTCTGCATACTCAACAAGTTCAGCATGTTGCTCAATGAGAGAGGGGGGGCATGGCAACAGCTTTGATTATGATGGATGGTAGAGCAAATCAGTGTAAGCTGGAAGGAGGTGCTGCGTGGCGTGACGACTAGCACAAAATCTTTGCTGAAGGATTGTAAGTAGCCGCGCAGGTGAAATGCTGCGGGACTCTTAACTTACCAACAACCCGACTGCATTGCGAAATATGATTAAGAGAGGGAAGATTTGCCTAGCCTTAAGGAGTCACAGCTTCATTCAGTCCATTTCAGGACATCAACTTGTCGCCTTTTAAGCTCCTACCTTCCCTTTGATGATTGTGATCCGATCCATGTAACCGTTGTCCTCAATAATCTGTTTTGCTTGATCAGCGATGGCGGAGCACTCTATACCGTACACATGCTTGGCACCAGCCTACAATGCATTGAACAAATTTCTTGTGAGTAGGCGAGTTGCAAAGCAGAATGCTCTCCACAAGGGACTGCTCAATGCTTGATTTGCTTTGCGTCAATCTGCGAACACGTCCCCCATTCAGTGCATTTGCCTGTTTATCTCAGGCTGATGCATAATCTATGCAGCTGCCCAACGAAGCTTTGAGAAAGAAATACAGGGTTACCACTCACCTTCGAGCAGAAGAGCGACAAGATGCCTGTACCACAGCCAATATCAAGAACAATCTTGTCCTTGAACTGCAGATAAACAAGCGTACAGGGCAGGCAACATGTAGGGGGCGGGATACCCATGAGAGCATTATATTCATGAGCTCAAGAGCCGGTGGCAGCACCTGGAAGGCATTGTTCATGATGGCATTCATGTAGCTGCGCGTCCGTATGCCATCCTTCAACATTTCCTCGTGGATCCCTGCATAGTGGTATGAACAACAGAGGAAGCTTCCTGGCCCAGCAGCTGGAATAACGTCAAGAAATCAGCATGGACATGGTGCAGCAGCTGAGTGCTCTGAGCTCAGCTTTTGCATGCTGGTGCATGCTGGGCGTTTACTAAGCAGGAGACTCACCAAAGTGGCTGTATGAATCGAAGTAATAGTCAGCACTAGTCTTGTCCTGTAAGGAGGGAAGGTTGAGCATGTCGGGCTTGTTCAACTGACGGAATCGCCGTGGTGCAAATTCCGGGGCGGCGGCCCTTTGTGGCCCGACATGTGCTCACCTCCACCTTGCCAGCCCCATTTGCTGTTGCGCTTGTGGTGACTTTTGGCTTGTCCTCCGCCATAGCTTCTACTTGCTCAGCCATCACACCTGGCACACCCAAGCAAAATCTAAGTAATATTTCCGTTGAGGTCACATATTCATGAAGGGGTTGTGGGTCATGCTGCATCAAATCAATCTACAACTTAAACATCCCTACTTCCTATAAACCGTCATGATTTTAATATAACGGAACTTGGCAGCTCCAAGAGCAAAGGCATGCATAGCTCAATTCTAAGCTGAGCAAACTGGTAGCACTTATAGCAAGCTGATCCCCTTGCTGTATACTTGCTGAGCTACATTCAAACACGGAGGATCCAGAGGACAGAGCATGGAGGAACCAGGCACGCCCAGTCCAGAACGAAGCCATCAAATGTTCAATTGGCTATGCGAAATGGTCAAAGCATTCACAACTTCATGCCTTCTGTGCACCTTCGTAGGTGAAAGTCCTGAAGCCCAGCAGGGTGATGGAGCTGAGCTGCAGGCTGGCAGCATGTCAAGGGCACGGGTTGAGGTCCCCCTTGACAGCGCTGAAGCTCCTGGCGCTGACCATCCTGCTGAAGGGGACTTACCTGCGGCAGGTGAGCCTGAGTCGTCCGCTTCTAAAGGTGGGGCTGTTTAAAAACCTTAACAAAGCTACAGTGCGGCCACTGTGGCGAAACCAAGGAGTGAGCGCAAGGCTGTCCGTCAAGTCTAATTGTGCAGACCATATGTAAGAAGCCTAAAGCAGCGCTTTCTGCTAGCCAAGAGTGGGCAATTCAAGAACAGGTTGCAGTAGCAGGTTTTGCTTTAGAATGCAAAGGACTCTTTTTAAGGCACATTACACATGCTGGTCAGGGTCTCATTGCGCCAAGCTGTGCGTGCATGAAGACCAGGTCAAACTAATGCTGCAACTTTCAGTCCGTTGCAGCCGTGCAAAACTTGGTGTTTTTTCTGCTACACAAGCATTTCACGGCTCTCCAACTTCTTGGCAGGAGCTGAGGTTGCTGCTCCAGGGCCAGAGGAGGAAAGCGCCAGCGGGGTGGCCCAGGGTGCAGAAGTTGCTCTGACTGCAAGTGCACCTGATGCTCGAGCACCAGCGGCAGCAGAGGGTACATTGCTTGGGCCAGGTGTAAAGAAGGAGGCTACAGAAGAAGCGCCAGCGCCGGGGGGGGCAGCAGCAGCTACGTTGGAGGGCGTGCTGCCAGAGCAGGCAGCGGGTGTCGAGGTTGCTGGTGGTTCAGCAGGAGAGCTGCAAGAGCAAGCTACTGATGCATCAGGGGCTGGGGAGGCAGCAGCACCGGCAGCAGGCAGAGAGGAGTCAACAGCATTGGCAAGGGCGGAGGCCAGTGCAACAGCAGAGGAGGCCGCCACAGGCGCTGCAGAGGGGGCAGCTGCGGCTGCAGGTGGGCCACCTGAAGCAGGGGAGGCTGAGACAGTGTCCCAGGCAGCACCAGAGGGGAGCTCGGAGCTGCTAGCTGGGGGTGCAGGGGCAGCAGCAGAGGGCCAGCCGCAGGGCCCCCAAGGTACGGAGGCCATAGGGCCTCCTGATGCTGCAGAGCCTGCCCCAGAGCTCACCCCCAGCGCTGCTGCAGGGGCGCCAGCATTGGCGGAAGGCACTGAGGGCGGAGGTGCTGCGGCAGCACAGGGGCCCACGCCGCCCCCCATGCCCCCCCCACAGCGCACCGCTTCAGGGCGGCCTTCCTCGAGGCCGGCCTCAGCTAGCGTGCGGTCCAGGCCAGCCTCAGCTGCAGGCACGGCCATGCCTGTGCCCACCGGGCAGCCATTGCAGCAAGCGGGTGAGGGGGATGCCCAGGCTGCCAGGGCAGCCATGCTCAGCGCCGGGCGCCGCCTCTCCCCTGGCGGTAGCACGCAGCAGCAGGAGGAAGAAGAGGAGGGGGAGGAGGAGGAAGAGGAGGAGGAGCCTGGCCAGGCGGCATTGCGGGCCCAGCAGCGGGTTCTTAAAACTGAATATGACATGCAGCAGTTCCTGCAGGTGCGTTCCGTGCAGGTCTGCGGCTAGTTTGCCCAATGTGCAGCTCATTGCAGGTCCACCATTGTATGTGCCACGCCTTAGGCACAGGCAGCTGGATTGCACACGTGCAGGTTCAGGATATGTGCTGGTCCTACTTGTGGTTGCCCTACATGCCTCCAGGATTTGTAGGCTCGTCAATGCATAGGCTTGCCATCTCTCCGACTTGTCGGCAAATATGGGTGGCAAAAACTGGTGCCGCTGCGCAACTGACTTGAATGTGCATCATGCTTCTGATCTGCCTTTTTAACGTTTGGAGTGCGCTCCAGAGCATGTCAATTCTCCCGCCCTTGCAGAGCCATGACGAGGAAACGGAGCTGCCCGCAAGCGTGATGAAAAACGCCCACATTCTAAGCCTGGACGCCTTGAGGTATTGTTGCGCAACTGCCTTGCAGCTTGATGAATTATGTACTTTGGCCTTAATGTCCGTGCTCCTTATCAAAGCTTCACACTTTGGCCTCAATGTGTGTGCTCCTTATCAAAGCTACACACAAAGCAGCAAGTTGCCGCTAACCAATCATATTCAGGGTATTCTACTTTGCATGCCCTGTTAAAAAAGCCTAAAAGTGCTTAAAAGTGCTTGCGCCTTCTGTTGAACACATTCCTACAGGCGAAACAACATTTGGTACATCGACGATGATACGCTAGTCATGGCAGTGGGAAGCAATGCTGTGTTTGTGCGCCTCCCAACCATGGTAAGGTGCATTCCTTGCTGTGACCTTTGCGTGATCCTCTGACTGGATTTAATGCTATTTATGCTTAAGCTTATTTCACAGAAGCAAAGTACACACAAGCTTCCTCTGCCATTTCTATGTCATCAGCCTAATAGCTAGTGCCTTGTTGCTGACAAACATGTGTTATATATGCTGCACCTGCTAGTGTCGGGCATGCAACAGCGTGCACTGGGTGGATGGGTGAACACAGGTCAAAAGCAAGTAGCCAAATGGCATACATGCTATTTGAAGTAGCTTCCTTGCCGAGTTTGGCCCAAAGCCAGTAATGCCGATATTTCTGTTGCTGACCTACTGCTACACTTTGACATGGCTGCACAGGAACAGCAGTATCTGCCAAGCCTGGATGGAGGCAGTGTGGGTGCTGTTGCTGTGCACCCCACGCGCAAGTTCCTTGCTGTGGCTGAGCACTGCCGCTACAGATCGCCCAACATCTACATTTACTCCTACCCTGACCTTAAGCTGCGGAGGGTGCTGCAGAATGGCACTGAACGCGCGTACAGGTGTGTATTTGTGTGCATGTGTCTATGGTCATGCATGTGTGCATGTGCAAGTCATCAAGTGACCAATCCTTCAATCAACATAACGTATGCAATGGGGCATTTAAATGTAACTTGGATGGCTTGGCCTGGCCTAGCCTCATTTAGCTTGGGCTTGGCTTGACTTGGCTTAGCCGAGTTGACTAAGTTCCCAAGCATCTTGAGCCAATCTTTTGCTGAAGTTGAGGGTTTAAGTGCATGCCATCCTAAGCAAGTGAGTGCAAGACCCTCAGTGACCGACAATCTGTGTACTACAGCAAATCCTCAGTTGCGCACCTGTGCCTTGTCAGGAGGGCATGGTGCTTGTGTTGGCCTACAGGCCTGCCATTATTGTGCACTCGCAGTTCTCTTGCGTTCAACGAGCGTGGGGACCAGCTTGCCAGCGTTGGCAGCTGGCCTGATTACCTTCTTACCTTGTGGAGCTGGGAGTCTGAAGCCATCGTGTTACGCAGCAAGGCCTTTAGCCAGGTCCGCTGTCAAGCCTCTAGCCCTTTGCTTTAGACATATAGACGTCTTGCAGAGCTCAACACCGTTCAGGCTTGAGCACTAGTGATGCTTGCGTGGGCAAGGGGGTTGAATGGTGTTTGCCAGCATGCTTGCGCTCTGTCACTCGGCCATGGCACTCAGCCTCTATCACACGGGCATGGCACACAGCCTCTGTCACACAGCCAGGCACTTAAGCCTCTGTCAGACGGCCATGGCACTCAGCCTCTGTCACTCGGCCATGGCATTCAGCCTCTGTCACACGGCCATGGCACTCAACCTCTGTCACACGGTCATGGCGCTCAGCCTCTGTCACACGGCCATTGCACTCTGTCTCACGGCTATGGCGCTAAGCCTTTGACAAGGAAGGCGAGCTCTGCAACCCTGCCATCTCCTGCTGTGCACCTGATCTCACTGTTGAAATGAAGCATCCCTCTAGCGATACATCAGCCCTTGGGCCCTGCTGGCCAAGCATATCTTCATGCCCCTGTCAAGATATTTTGCCCCGTCATCGGATTAGATTGAGCGTTGATTGGCGTTGCATGCAGGATGTATACACCCTGCGCTTCTCCCCATACTTTGAGGGATCCTTAACAACCTCTGGCACAGGCCACATCCGGTTCTGGAAAATGGCATCAACCTTCACTGGTGCGTGCACAGCTGCCTCGCAAGCACAGCGCACATTCAGGGGCTAACCAGGGCATGGCATGTAGACAGTACCTGAAGTGATGTGATGTTCAAAGCACAAGACAGGTGTTGTGCATGCAGCTCAAGTTAGGTGCCTGGCAGCCAGCAATCGCACTGTCCCCCTTGAATGGATACCTGCGCCGTAGGGACGTGACATCAATGCAGATCTGAATGTGTGCTACCCTGTCCTTGCAGGGCTCAAGCTGCAGGGGCAAATTGGCAAGTTTGGCAACATAGAGCTGAGCGACATATCTGCATTCGTGGAGATGCCTGATGGCAAGGTGTGCTGCCCAAGCAGGGCGCCTGCTCAATTTGATGCAGCGTGCTAGGAGCATGCACTGTCTACAAAGCCAGCCTTGCTGGTACTCAGGCCTTTAGCCCCATGCGGGTGCCACTTCATGAGTCAAGGATGAACAAATTGCCTTTTGATGGAGCTCGTCAGAGCCTGTGATACAGGATTAGGCTGTGTCCGGACTGATGCCACCTGTCCCGCCCTATCACAGGCCTGCGTGCGTGGCACATGTGTGCAGGTGCTGTCCAGCACAGAGGTTGGGGACCTGCTGATGTGGGACGGCGGGCTCATAAAAGCAGTCATCAAGAGGCCTGGGGATGTGCCCTGCCATGATGGCCAGGTGCGAGGGCACAGTGTGTGGCCATGGTAGCCTGGGTGTGCTCCCCGCCATGATGGCCAGGTGCAAGGGTGAAGCATGCGCCTGGGTGGCCTGGGTGTGCTCCCCGCCATGATGGCCATGGGTGGTGCTCTGCCATGTTGGCCATACAGAGGCCTGGGGCTGTACTCTACCATGATGGCCAGGTGCAAGAGCGCAGCGTGGGGCCACAAGGAGCACGCATTTGCCAGCTGCTGCCTAGTGGCTCCGCAGACGCTGCGTTTGCCCATATGCGCTCATGCTCCACTCCAGCTTCTTAACTTGCACTTTAAATGAAGCTGGATTAGTATCACCAGCGGGGCAGCCATCTGCGTTGCTGCCGTTCACTTTCACAGGGAACAAGGACTGCTGCGCTGCTCTTGTGCAGGTTGATGTGCTGATGCACAACCCGGGCATGAAAGTGATTTTGTCTGGTGGATCTGATGGTTACCTCCGTCTCTGGGACTTCAACAAGGTGAATATAAGGTCAAGGCAAAACCTCTTGTAGGAGATGCCAGGTCTCCCAAGTGACCTATTGAGTGTGTGTAGTTGTGTTCATACTCACATATGCAAGCACGTGAAGAACCACGTTATGAGAGGCGTGCAAGAACTTCAGAACAAAACACTCCTAAGGCATTGCCTCTGATAATTGGCAGGGTACTGACGGAGTACATGAAGCACAGCATTCGGCTGGTTTGCTGGTTGGTCCCAGTGCATGTGGCTGATCATGGCTCAAAAGTGCAGCAGGCAGGTCTAGATAAGATGCTAGGCCAAGGGTTTGGAGGGACCACCAGCTGGTGTAATGCAGGGTGCATATGCATACTCGCAAACTTCAAGACCCCCCTTTTCTGAACCTCAAGTTGCCTGTGCACATGCTCGTCGTTGCTCATGGGCATGGATATCTGCAAGTGCACCTCTGCTGCTGCTGCGGCTGCTGCTGCTACAAAACAGATAAACGAAGCGGAGCCCGAAGAAGACAGCCACGTGGCATACATCAGCCCCACAGACGAAGTATTAGTGGGACCAGGTGTGTGTGTGTGT
>LFCJ01003077.1_pt1 | contig 12161 bp, 10 predicted proteins | sample 643141 | NCBI WGS metagenome assembly LFCJ01 (sample SAMN03766243, study PRJNA286221) | soda lake metagenome | biome: soda lake; feature: Kulunda steppe; material: water; isolation source: sample B1-Br-g2 brine of Lake Bitter-1 | place: Russia: Kulunda steppe | collected 2010-07 | reverse complement strand
CTGCTGCGGAAGTTGCTGGGCGGCCCCGCCCGGCGCACTTGACGCGGGGAGGCAACGTACCCACCGGCCCCACGCTGGGTGTCCTGACTAGCTAGCTGACTGACGAGGCAACTCTGATGTTAGATTTCGGAATACTATGGATTGTTGTTTACGTTCTGAAAGCGTTTTCATGTTCTCACACACACACACACACATGTACATACACATAGCATGAAAATTACACACGCATTGCACAAAAGCACGCACACACAACACAGGTACATGCACAAAGATACACACACACATGCGTACACTTGTATATGAAAGTAAATTACTCTGGCACCATGGAAAATCTAAGCCATGTATGCAGGCAAGCCTGGTGGAACCCGCTGTCAGTACATAAACGGCGCCATATAATCCTCTGGTGTGGGTCTACGGCGCCATGGAAACCAAAGCCATACATGCAGGCAAGCCTGGTGGAACCGGCTGTACACGGTGCTGAATAATCCATTTTTGTTGGTCTAAGGCGCCATGGGAACCAAAGACATACGTGCCAGGCAAGCCTGGGGCAACTCGCCGTCAGTGATGGAACCCATGGAGCCGTAGAATCCCTTTTACGGGTCTGTCGCACAACGATTTTTCGGCGGGTACGACGGCGGGCGACAGCAGCCTGCCGTTCAAGGGGTGCCGTTTAAGGCTTCAGTAGGGTACACGCGTGATTAAGATACAGAGCAGTGAGCTCACAGGCAGTGGGTCCAACCCACAGGAGTCCTGCAGCCACTCAACTGCATTTTTAAGGTCAAAACGCATGCCTCATTTTTGGCTTCATTTACAACATTCAAGCGGGACCTCCTTGATTGATAGGAATTTAAGTGTCTGTGGGATGTAGCATGTTTTCTTCTGATGAGCGTTTGTTGCGCGCTGCATCAAATCATGTACACACTTTCAGCAAACCTCCAGGATGGCAGCACATATGCAAGGAACCATTCATAACTATCTTAATAGCATGCATGCCAGGCGGCATTCGATGGCCTTTTGAGACAACATAAGCCAGCATCGGGTGCATTAACATAAGCTTATGATCCAGCAACTATGCGCAGCAAAAGCAGGCTGCTGCGGCTCTGTCAAGGCATTTTATAAGGCCTTCTGCGCAGGTTTCCTCCAATGCAATGGCATGCCGGCAACATGTCAATCTGCAATCTGGTGACTGGGTTGGGTCATCAACAGAAGGTGTCAGTCCAAGCAAAGACCTCGACCAACTGCCAGGTGCTCAAGTCTGGTCATGTTGTTGAGCTGTCAGTAGGTAAGGTAAGGTAAGGTTTCAAGGCTGTATCCGCCGAACGAGGGCAGCTTAGCCGGTTGTGGCCTCCAGTGAGGTTCGAACCCTGAACCCACAGGTTGCGAGGGTGGATAATCGACTTTCCATCGCAGGTGCCCCGCCGCCTGCTCGACTATCCGGAGCAGTTGCTGTGAGCTGTCAGTAGAGCCAGGAAACTAGCATTGTGAGGGGTTGCAGACTCTCCTTCAATCGCTGCACAGGAACCTGGGAGGCTGGTCGTACCAAGGTCAAGGCCACCATTCGGGTCTGCGAGCAGAGTAAGCACTCCAGCCATGAGGGCATTGGCCACAAAGCCAGAGTTAACACACATTTCCCTGCCAGGCTCATTGCCAGACCTGCCAGGAATACACTCCATCCCTGTGGCGCACAGAGCACGAGGATGCATTTGAGAACCAACCTGCTGCTGCAACTGCTGACGGCCCCCACACGGCTTGAATCAACAGCTCCATGTCTTCTCTGATCTTGACCTGTGGGGGATGGGCCAAACTCCAGTGCTTTGAGAGCAGTACCAGTGCGAGCGCGGAGCAGCAAAGCATCATAGAGGTGGCAGATCAAGACATTTCCAGACTCACTTGCAAACCACCTCTTGCATGGCACATGAGCGGCAACCATCAAATGCAGAGGGAACGAACGCACCTCCCTTGCAAAGAGGCTGTTCAGGGCACAAATATGCGTTTGCATCTCCTGGTTCTGCCAAATTGAAGAAAAGCGCACCAAGGCTTCTGGCTGAGATGCATATAAATTGGCAATAGCCAAAAGGCCAGATCCCCATTCATCGAGGAGAATGCACAAGTCCACAAAGCAGTGTCTGTTTGTCTGGCTGGCAAGCTTCTGTGATCAAAATAACTCAATAGCTCACCTGGGCCAAAATGTTGTTGTAGTTTGCCTGGAGTGATAGAAAATAGAACATTAACAGAGGAGCAGGTCAAAACTGAATCACCAGGGTCTTGCTCTGCTCTTCCATACCTGGATATTTTTGATCATGGCAGTTTTCTTTTGGCGGCACTTCCGAGCAGCAATTCTGAGCAGCAACGCAGCAAGTGCAGAGGACCACCCCAATCAAAGTATAATATCAAATATCAGATACTAGCAGCCAGTTGGGCGGCGCTTGCCGGCTGTCAAGCATCCCTCCAAAACACAAAAGCTGGTTTGGCAAAATAAAGAAATGGCTTACCTGTTCTTCTCACGCCGCAAGCGTGCTTTTGTGGGCTCATCCAGGGCCTCCATCCCAGGCAATGGACAATCCTCTTCCTCTTCGCTTTCAACAAGGTGCCTGCCACCTTCTTGCTGTGAGCCAAAGGCTGCCTGCGCATGTGCTGAAGGAATAAGGAGCTTGGCTGGCTCAGCGGCCGAGCAGCAGGGCAGTGTCCAGGTGTTGGGGTGGACACCCATTGGTTGTAGGGGGTGCTTGGAGGGGGAGCTCGAAGTATCCATTGCCATATCGCAGTGCATTGCCAGCTGCAAGCAACATAGTGATCGCCCATTGCTGCTCGCACACTGTCAGTGTTGATCATGATCAGCTAAAAGCGCACTGCACTCAAGCTCGTGGGGGCGCAGGCTCCAATCTCTAGAGATCTGTGCAGCAAGGTCGCACCTCCAGGATGAGCACCGCAATACAAATTTTGCGATTGACGCCCCTTTTATGGATCTAAACCGCGATCCAGATTCCTTAGCCTCTTCTAGTGTAAGATTTATAAGTGCCAGGATTTTCTTGATCGGAACCTTTGCAATTAAGACGAAGGTTTTAATCCAAATCGAGATACTACGTCGACGATGGACTGCGAAAATAAAATGACGACAATAATAGATTTTAGACTATCAATAAAGTCAAGTATTCACAATAGCCTGCATGAATACAATACCAATTTCTGCATTTCATGCACTGCTTTCCATTCTAGTAATGCGCTCATCCAAACAAACGATTGTAAAATCATTCAAATGAACGGTGGTCGACTTCAAGTGGCGTGCTCTGCAAGCCTCGGCACTTCTTGGACGATGGACCGTCTTGCGGTCCCAAGTCCGCACGTCACAAACCAATCTTCATTTTTTGTGTTGAGATTTAGAATGTGGAAGGCTCATTGCTTGGCGCGAGCAGAAGCAACAACGCCTCCTTCCCGGTTGGCGTTTGGCGAATGGTCGTGACTGGGCTGCAGCTGCGGGGCACATTGTCATTGATTTATTTTTGAGTTCAAGATAGATTCCGTGGCCAATGCACACCAAACATCATGAAGCTGCTCCCCCACGCAAGCAGCAGCTACAGCCGCACAGCTCAAAACCAGGCATTGAGAACAATGCTGTAGTTGACCTCACAGCAGCATCACATCCAACAGAGCAAAAACTGTGCCCAGATCCTAACCCTCAACCCGACCCTCATTCATTCTGCTGGCAAGCCCGTTGGATGATATGCTGTGCCCTTCCACTCTTGCTCCCTATTTGCTTGCTCTGGTACGCCATTGCCTTCCTCATGGCGTGGCTATCTACTGGGCTTGTAATCCCATCGGTGCGTGCTGGTTAGGCTGGTTTGTGCTGTGCACAAAACCTGTGCAAGTTGAGTGGAGCTACTGCCTTGTAAGACTGGCATACAGATGCAGGCCTTACGCATGCAGATTGTACCTGCTACAGATCTTGACATGACTCAAATCACATTGAGCAACCTAGGCCAGGCTCAGGCATGCGGTGATGAGTTTTTATTTGCTTGCAGGCACTGCTTGCGTCCAAGCTGTACTGGGCTTGCCCTTTCGTGCCATTTATCTGGAAGCGGATGGGGCCTATAAAGGGACGTGCACTGCGCATTGGGTTTGAGGCCTCCTACACGATCAATACGTGCGTGCAAGCACCTATCAGCTTGCCTTCTCTCTCCTGCACTTCTGCTGCTGCTCTTGAACATCATGTTGGGGTGTGGGGGTGGATGTGGCAGTGTGTGCGCATGTATTTAAGCGCGGTTGTGTCCAAGTTCATGACATCTTCCCTTACCGGCAGGATCACACGCCTCCTCACCCTTCCCATGTGCTCATTCTTACCTGCAGGGTCACACGCCTCCTCACCCTTCCTATGCGCCCTTACTTACCTGGCTTCTACATCATTGGCTTTCCGGTGAACAGACAGCTGCACGTTTATCCAAAGTCACAGGCTAAAAACATGATGCTGTCATGGCTGGGGTGTGCTGCGTAGAGGTCCACGCAAGTAGCTAGCATGAAGACGTATCATTTGCTTGCAACAGGACAGGTTGCCATGAATCAATTCCCAAACAGAAATAGTACCCACTGAAGGTAGGGTAAAGGCATCTGGGCAGGCATTGGACAACTGCATTCACCATTTAGCCCATGGTCTTTCTCGCTCAGCCACGAGTGACAACACTTCAGATCATACAACAATGGTTCTCAACAGTTGCAAAGTAGAAAGGAGACGCAAATCAAATACAGATGTGGGCAGATAATTTAGGGTCCTTGCCAAGACCCCCCCGGAATGAAACCTCTGACATTTCCTTGGTACACAGAAGTGTGGGACCACCAGCCTTGCGGGCCACTTGCGCAAGCACCCTGGCATTTCTGGGCCGGCTGGTCTGCCGTACCACGAAGCGCTGTCAAAAGAGACACACTTTTTTGCTGGTGGGTTTGATCTTCTCTCAGCCCACCCGTCCACCTGTAGATGTGTCTGCTACAAGAAAGGCAGATTGCATTTCTGTCAGCTCCTGTGCTTTTTCACTGTCTTCATGCGCAGGAATTGCCAGAAACGCTCGATCACTTTGGCTGATCACTTGTTTTGCTCAATCACTTCAGTATCAAGATATGGAACCCAAGCATGTGTGACTGTAAAGGTTTCAATGGCCCGCACGAGTGCAGGAGTCCTTGGTCCTTCCTCTGCCAATTCTGCCGCACTGTACAAGTCCTTCTTTCCAACAATCATGAGCCGTTGGTGGGCCATTGCTGTTCGAGGCGTCAAGAAGGTACAGTGAGAAGCAGCAGCAGGCACACCTGTGAGAAAGCATGCAGGCGCTCTCTTCCGCAGAACCCTCCCAGTGATTTGATGCGTTGTTGTAATGGTGCCTACGCTGCCCAGAAACACAAAACAAGCTGCTGTTCCAGCCTATGCAGCATGCTGCAGAGCAAGGTAATGCAGCAGCTGCAGTCATCAATCCACTGTGCCTGGCCCCGCCCACTTTGCAGTGGCAGTGTTTTGACGCTTGCCCAGTGCATGCGTGTCTGCCACATGTGGCTCGCCGCATGGCCGCAATTACCCCTAACGCAAAGATTGTGGTCATGGTACGAGACCCTGTGGAAGGTCTGTTCAGGTGCGGGGAGCTTGAACATGCATGCACCCGTTTGCACTTAAGGCATGTGCTGCATGCGCAGGGTGACTAAGCTCCTTACATGGGCCATGGGTATGATGGAAGCAATGGCTGCAAGCCATCTTGAACAACCCTAAACATGCTTCTGTGTTGTCTTTCTTTAAGCTCTTGCGCTTTTATGCTTTGAGCACAGAGGCAAGTGCGGTGCAGGGTGCTTACATAGTTTAACACCTTCTACCCCTACACGCAGTGCTGAGATCATGCTCAGGGATTTAGGCGTGCTTCTTGATTGGCCCTCCCTGTGTGAGCCAAGTGAAAACGGCAACGATGCCCGCTTCCAGGTGCACAGCACAGTTGTGCAACCCTGTGAATATGTTCAAAAGCGCTGCTCTTGGTTGTTGGATGTTGTACAAATATAAAGGGCGTCAAGAGTACACTGTGTATGGTCCTTGCAGCCCCCCTCAAAAGCAACCCAAGAGCTTTGGGAGAGCCTGTCCAAGCTGAGACCAGAGGTGCGCAGTTTGCGCACGCTGGCTCCTATTTATGCATGCAGCAAATGATTGAGGTAGACTGTTCATGTGTTGTACAGTGTTAAAAGAGCCATCTTGGTAAAATTCAAGACCTGCATGCTTGTCAGATGCTTGCTTCAATGAGAGACTCAACGCAGTGATCCAGTCCTATCAAATGGCTGGCATGCAGGATCCTTTGCCAGCAGACATGCCAACCTCTTTTTACTTTAACTTTGAATCGCTCCTGAAGTGCGGGGACTACGCGACGCTCCTGGAGCCATACTACCAGCATTTCCCTCCAGAAAAGCAAGTGTATCCTGTTGCTTGGCATGGGCACGAGCAACACTGGGACGTCATATTTTCCAGGATGTCACCTCTTTTTGCCTCCTGCAAGTGATCATGTTATCCAAGATGCTCATCACCATCTGCTCTCGTGCATTGCTGACTCTGCCTGCAGCATTATGGTTGTGAATTTCAATGACTACAAATGGTTCCCTGAGGTGGTCGTGGAGGAGGTCATGCGCTTTGTGAATGCTGACATGTCAAAACACAAGTATAAGCCCCTCCCTCCTGCAATGAAGGTAGGTTGTGCTACAACCGTTGTAGGATGCTTGCACAAGCAGGTCACAAAAAAACTCTTCAGTTTGATTTCTTGTGCTAAAATCGAGGAGTCTGGCATTCAACAGGGGAAGCTAAGTTGAAGAACAGAATCAACTTTTGCAAGATAAGATGTCATTGACGCTTAAACAGATAATTCCTTGCCAGTTGTTAGCTCTTGGATTGGCCCTCTCGTCAGATGTGTGGCAGCTCTGCACTTCTATAATCCAGATTACGGAAGCTTCGCCTCAAGAGTGATTCACATTTGGGTGAAGTGGCATTTTTTGTCAGGGTGCCTATTTGGCACCCGGCCAGGCAATGCTTTGTGACTACTAAGGACTACTTCCCTATGGACCTGTGAGGAGACAAGAAACGTGTACAGCAGAGGAACAACAAAGTATTATGTACCTGTTCAGCTCTGTAAAGAAACCTGCCAGCGGCCTTGCCGTAATTTAAGTCTCATCATTAAAAATTCAAAAATGCGTCAGCCTTATACATCAAGCTACCTTGAATTGTATGGATGGTGTGTGAACAAATCAGTTGCAGCTGCTTATTTTGATAGATTCCTTGTGCTCATTGCATCAAATGAGCGTTAGCAAGTCCAGCCATGTTGCCAGCTGGAAAAACAATAGCTTTAAACTTGAATATTTCCTAAATTTAGGACCTATTGCAAACACAGGCATGGCAGCAAATCTTGCTTACTTGCAGAATTCATATGCTGGTCGTAAAGTCCATCCGACAGTTGCCGCCCAGCTACATGCTTTTTACAGGCCAAGCGTGCTGCGGCTACAAGTGCGTGCCTCTTTGTGTGCCCCGGCCCCGTCTATGCATACATGTTAGCATATATCTAAGGAGATCCATGCCTTGATATGCTTCTTCCCAACAACTGGTTTTGTGGCTTGGACCTTTGTTTTGCTTGGCTGTGTTCCCAGGTGTGCTGGTGCCTTGACTGTACCCAGCTTGCTCATTCAGTCGGCACAGTATAATGCAGAAGAGTTATTTTTGTCCATTCTTTGCCATCCCTACTCCTTGCAGAGCCTCATCAACAGAGATCTGGGATGGGGCTATTCAGAGGAAGTGTGAGGGTCGCAATTGTCTTTAGATCGGTTCCCCTGGCAGCAGTGGCACTGCTTGTAGGCAATGTTCAAGCCAAAGGTGGCATTAACGACACACCATGGTTCTTTGCTGGATTTTTATGGTGTTTCTTGGCCCTGATCGGCAGTCAATCTATTTCCTGAGCTCATATGCGGCCAGGAACTTCTTAGGTAATGTGCATAACAATTTTTTACAACACTGTGACGTATGCTTTTAAATGCCTGTCCATACAACAAGTTTGCATATAGCTGAACATCATAACAAGTAGAGATGTTGGCCTTAGGATGCACTGCCTTTTCCTTATCATTTTGTGTTTTGCACACAGATAATGTCCTTGCCAGTTGATATTTTGGTTCTCTCTCCAGTAAAAAGATATGAAATGTTCAGCATGAAATTAGGGGTACCCTCCCCTTTGGGCTGTTTGTATCACAGTAAATCCTGAACATCAGTATGGGCACAAGCTTTCTTTGAAGATGTAAAAGGAAAGGAAAGGAAAGGAAAAATTACAAAGGCAGCGAAAGCACTCCCTCTATCAATAAAGGAAATGTTAAAGGAACAAGCTCATCCAACAAAGCTAGTTGCAAACAGTACTTATAGATCAATCTTGTCCGAAATCAAGGAATTGAAAAAGAGAAAACAGAAATTAGGGCAAATAACGCAAAAAAAACTAGCAAGTATAGGATTGTCTCTTTGCCCACTCCAACAGGCAGGTCTCAATCGGAGCATCAAAACTCCTATAGCATACACATTTCCCACTCAATTCACTCTCTGCCTTTGAACTTGGGATCTAAAAGCTGAAGTGTTTAAACTACTTGCATGTATAAATCAAAATTACACAGGAGCGTGAATGAGCATCATAGGTAAGGTTTGGCAGGTGTCTCGCTGAGACTCACCGACGAAGAGACTCGGCGAGACTCGCCGAGTCTCTTTGGGGGATGAGGGGGACCCTCGTCACCAACGAGTGACACCTTTTCAACTGGTAAACGCCGTTATTGTGCAAAAATGTGCTAGAAAACCCTCAAATTACCCCAAGCCATTAATAATATTAAAATAAGTTTACAATGACAGATGAGGTGGTATGGGACGATGAGGAGCGTGATGATGCGATGAACATGACTGACAGGGTAATTTGCTACCAATCCTTCTAGAGAGCTAGCAGCCCTACCAATGTGTCTTCAAACGTGTGAAATTTCACACGTTCCATTCTTTAAAGAATGGAAGGAGAAAAGGGAAGGAAAGCACTTGGCAGCAGCAGGAACTTCAGACCCCACCATTTGGTCTGTCAACTTTTTGGGCCTGTGAGCTTAAGCTTCCAAGCATGACCTCTCCACCCTTGCCACAGTGCAGCTGCTATGCATGCTCCCACAGCTTGTGTCTGCGAGCGTAACTGGTCAGTTTGGGGCCAGATGTGCACCAAGCACTGCTCAAGGCCTGCTTTGTCGCGCGCACGGAAGCTGATTTACATCTGCTGCAACACAAGGACTTATCTGTACAGATTCTGTACACATGTGGGCGACCTGGAGTCCAGCCTGCAGACAAGCAAGATGAAAAAAGGCCAAAGATTGAGCAGCTAGGTTGATCAGGGTGGAATTGAGGGGGGAGGAACAGGGGGGGAGAGGACGGAACAGCCTGCGACTCATCCCGGCCTCCGGAAGGCCCGATCATGTTAGAATAATTCATTTTTAATTATATCAAATTACCATGAAAATTTTCAGGTCGAAAGGATACGCCTGTGATAAGCATTTAATCTCCCATCTAGGCCCTACCCATATGGATGCATCTACAACGAGTCTCGGCCAGTCTCGGCGAGTCTCTTTGGCAGACTGGACCACCCTATTTTAAATACCCATTAGTCCTGTTTGCAAGGTTTTGTCCAACCCTTAATTTGTTTAAAACAAATGGAAATTTTCCAGAGGGGGTTATCTGAGCAAAAGTCCGGGCATGCTCCTTTTTTGATGTCAATTGTATTTTGTTCATTTAACTAGGCTACTGGCAGAATTTGGGGTGAAATGCACGCCCCTGGTGGCCTGGGTGGGTGCTCAGCCTCTGTTCTTGGCCTATTTTGGCATAAACAGCCCACGTATGCCCTCAACACGACCCAACCACACATTTTTTTACCCCCAAAACACCACCAATATACTTCTTATATGTTGCTTATTGATATTGGATGTTGAAATCCAGGTTTGGAGGGGGTCGGATTTTGACCCAATTTGGCATCCCTTTTGCTTATTTTTTTAAGGGAAATGACCAAAAATCAACATCTCACCAACCACTGGGTGTTTTCACTCCAATTCTTTTGCAATGATGTTTGTTTGTTATAAGAGCACCAAAAAACCAAAAATCATGTAATTTGGTGCAAAGGTTGATCTGCTGTGGACATCTGGCTGTAAAAAGTAGGGTTCACGCCGCAGCCCATGAGGCATGGCCGCCAAGACGGGTACCTGTCAAGCTCAGGTGCTATGAAAAGCTTGCAAGCAGGGCTACCATCTCAAGCTAAGCTGGAAAGGTACCCGTCACGGCGCCCATGCCCTCTGGAAATTTTCCACTATATTGGTATTTTTTGGTTTCCTTGGTATTTTTATTGATGCTTGCATACCGAACAAATATCGCTGCATACCAAATAGACTCTATACCTGACCATGACAATCATCCTTGTCCCAAGCAGAAATGAATTGAATGAGTGTGCAGAGGCCTAAATTGTACAACTCCAAGACATGCAAAAATAACAAAGTTTCTTCTGCTCGAACAAATTACAAACCTAAACCTGATAGCTGATGCACTTATTGTAGCCGACAAAATCTCTTTGTTGCCCATGCGGAGACGATTGGACTATAACCTGAGAGTACGCCAGTTGCTGAGCATACAAAGATCAAAACTACACATCTTAATAGACAGCAATGCAACAATGTGAGCATTTCATAAACAAGCTTGACAAAATATCGCTGCTTGTCTTCAATAAGAAAGTTGTATTCACCATTCTTGATAGTGAGCATAGTTGATTCCCTCAAACCTCTCGGAGTAAACAGCCTTACAGGATTATTCCAAGGGTATAACAATAGCCACGTCAAATCACTGACCTCTCTCTAAGACAAATACAAAAACATCTGGAAGGAGGACCATGAACAAGCATTTAGATGCTTGGTTGCTCTACTCAGCAGCCCACCCACTCAAGATATAACACCTGGTACAGCTCGAAGTATCTTCAAGTCAAGCAGAATTCCAACCTTACCAACTCTCATAACAAACCATACTCCTACACAAATAACTAGGGAACCCTCATCTATTCCCGGCCTGGTCACTGCCTTTTGCAAGACCAAAAACACAACCGACCTGAGTCCTGGCAACTGTGATACAGCTATAAAACTACTAGTCAACCAAAATAATGCACCAAAACGATATGTCCACACTATAACTGGCAGGAGACTGCGTGAGCCAAGTTCACCTTAGTCCTACATTAGAAAAAGCCACAAAACTGCAAATGATACCTTGATTAACCACCAGCAACAATCATCCCTCCAGGATGAGGCAAACAAGACGAACTCAAGAGATATGGACACTGGTTTTTCAGGATCGAACAACAAAAGGCCACTGTATAACCATAAGACATGCAGCCAGAATCTAGATGATACAAAACGAATCACAAGGATGAGGACAAGTAGAAACCAATACCAACAACCAAATACACATCCTGAACATGTGCAATTGTCTCAACAACCGTTGATGAAGAATCCACCTTCACATACTCAAACTGTGACACAAACCCATGATTTGAGCCTGTGGTCAGCTGAACCTGCGAGGGGCTCAGAGAAGCAGCTAGTAAAAAAGAGTACAAAGCCTAGACCCAAGAAGCATACCCCAACTTCCCGAAAGAAACTAGCAAGGCTTGACAGCTCAGACCTAGCATCCTCCCTCTGGAACTAAAAAAAGAATAAAGCAGCACAATTTAACAACCCAACAGAAATGTTGAACGCCATCTATCATTACCACCTCCAAGCTAAAAGGGTATTAGACAGTAAAATATGTCCGAACCAAAGGAAAAGGAAACTTGACCAAAATGAAGTATCAGAAAACCAAAAAGAATAATAAGTGCAATACGAGCCTCTCGTGGTAGAAAGATGGGCACTGCCAACTGTAAAGAAGGTCAAAGATATTCAGATAAAAAGCATAAAAGACCTACCTAGATGCTGCTTTGAGGATGCCAGCTGTGAAATATGCTGTGATCCACGGACTAAAGAAGAGCAGCTTGACCCAACGACGGACATGTATCAGTGCAATACTTGTCACAGGACATACCATTGGCAATGCCTCTTGGACCTAGGATGCTATACTGATGCCCAACGTGATGGTATCATAG
>LFCJ01003075.1_pt1 | contig 12163 bp, 12 predicted proteins | sample 643141 | NCBI WGS metagenome assembly LFCJ01 (sample SAMN03766243, study PRJNA286221) | soda lake metagenome | biome: soda lake; feature: Kulunda steppe; material: water; isolation source: sample B1-Br-g2 brine of Lake Bitter-1 | place: Russia: Kulunda steppe | collected 2010-07 | reverse complement strand
CCCATTTTCGCCCAAAGTGAAAAAAAGTGAAAAGTGCACTTTGGGGGTTTGAATTAAAAAGTGAAAAAAATTTTGGGGTTGGAAAATTTTTCGTGTGTGACCGCGATTTTTTCACTTTTTTTTGGGTCGAGCTGGGTCGAGTGAAAAAAAAAGTGAAAAAAAGTGAAAAAAATGTGTGTGACCGCGGCCTAACAGATGATTTTAGAAAGGATTTTGAGGATGTCTCTTTGAACATGGTGACAGTGCTTCTTTGGGTACAACAATTGCTTCCTAATTTGATGCAGTTAGGCGAGTCTGTTTGTGGCAATATGTCCATGCGCAATTGCAGTAGCTATAGCTGCAGTTCTGCTCTCCCTGTGGTGTTGATTATACCAGGTCTGACCAAACTAGAGTCACCCGAGCTGGGGTGGTAGACAGGACAGGGGTCTACCACCCCTGCCCCAGAAAATGTTTTGTCTTCTTGAATATGGCAGCTACCATCCTTGTAGGTCCAGGATTTCCAGTCAGTAATTTTAAAGTGTGAGTCCCGGTTTGGAATGATGAGAAAGGTGGGGGGGAGACTTCACCCTTAGCAAGTCTGTGGGGCACATGGTAGTTTGTATTTTGTCTGAGTGAAGCTTCTCAAACTTCTTGAGACCAGTCGCTGTATCAGCGTGTCTAGTATTGCGTATGGGATTATTGGCAATGCTGTTAAGGTGCCAGTGTCCTTCAGGAATGTCCTGGACAAGATTTTGCAGCAATGTAGGGTTGTGCCTAATCAGATAAAGCCGCCCAGCTGTGTTCCAGACTGCTATGATATGGAAGTTTCAGGTAACCTGGGGTAGAGGAATCTCTTGGCTAGTCCAGGATTGAGGGGTAGCGCAGGTGATCTCATTAGCTGGGGTCTTACCAAGTTTATAACACAAGTGAGGGAAGGCTGTCAGGAGATTTGAGTAAGGGTAAGTGATCATCTACCCTTCCATGGTAGGAACATGAAGGTGGTCCAGAGCCCGTTGTGCATGGATTGGAATTGCTCGCGAGTAAAAGTCTTTGGTTTTCTTGCCGTGGTATTCCCTTTCAAATTTTGTTCTCCTAGCAAGTCCCAGAAGTTCTGAAGCAAAGCTCCCAGCTGCAGGTGTGATGTTGTTGTGGAAACCTCAAAGCCTGGCTGTTTGGAAGGCTGTATGAAGGATGCTTAGACGTCCAGGTGCTTTCATGCCCAGGCAATTAGCATCTGTGCTGTAGATACAACCCACTCTTGATAAGTGGATTTCTGGGAGAATGGGTGAAGGATGTGTGTGATGGGCGGATTTGTGGGGTAGATATCAAAGTTGACTATTTCGCAGTTCCGTGTCCAATTTTTGTATCCAGGGGTTCATTCATGTCAAAGCCTTGTCTTTTTTTAATTGTTACATTTGGTCTGTTGTGGGCAGAAAGAGGTCAGGCTCATCCTTCTGTGCCTCGATTTTCTGAACACGCTTGAGGAGGGTTGGTAATGTAACTCTTCTGATTCCCAGGTGAATTCCCAGGTTACCTACATGAGTTCATTATCAGAGGATTCAGAATGTATTTTCTGTTTTTGTTCATCATAAAAAAGAGCACAGCCAGGGCGAGCCCAGTCGTCATTCTTGTTGACTTCCTCTCTCTGCCTGAAGCAGCCAGTGTTCTTGAGGTATACCCAGTGGTAGGTTCAGTTGCAGACTTCACAGATGTCATTTCATGGGGTACATTTGTTTTGGGTAAAAGGCCAAATTTATAGAAGAAAATTTTAAAACATGTGCACTCAATGGCAGAGCGGGCTAAAGGATTAATCTTTATATCTGAGAAGCCAGCCTTTTTGAAGATAGGAAGCATCCAATTTTCTATAATCATGGGCGCAACTTGAATACAACGTTTGGGATACCCCTGCCGGCATGAATCAAGGAAGGTGAGTTAAGATTACATAGCTGTATCTGCCGAACGAGGGCAGCTTAGCTGAAGCCTAGAAGGCCACCCGCTCTTATCAGAAAAAAAGGTAGTGAATTAAGGAAGTTAGCTGGGAAGGAAGCAGGCACCGGGCAAAGAGGAACGTCAGTGAGGAATAGGAGGGGCCTGAACATTGTAATGGGTTGTTGTTCATGTTCTGATGCCCTGGTATAGTGATGCACTGCTAGTGTGGGGCAGTGTACATTGCTTGTGCAGTGTAAATTGCGATTGGGGCAGCCACAAGGTGGATGGTAGGGAGTTGATTGGGCTCCCAAGTCTGGTTGGGCTGAACTCTGATAACGGTTTCTCCATATAAAACCCTAACCATGCGACAGAACTACGTGAAAAGGGAGCACAATAGCATTCTGTTTGCATGCATAAGAACTCGGAGTTCTGCGTGGTGCAAATGGCCAGTGGACAGGGTGGGACAGTGCTGCTGCCTTGCTTGCCCAATTGGTGTGCACCTGTGGCGTCCTGCTCCCAGTTAGCACCCCTTGCCTTGCCTGAGGCAGGTTGGGCAGGGGCACCAGCATTTTCTCAACATGCATTGGTACAATGCTGGGTTCTGAAACGAGCCATGTGCTTTTTTCTGTATGCGTCAGCCTTACAGATGAGGATTCCTATTACTTTTTATCATGTTGCACACCAAGTTGAATGTGTGCTCATTTAGAAAAAAGTTTTTAATTACACATGTGACATGTGTAGACCCAGTTTACTGAGATTTAGCTCCAAACGACATTTGAAGGTAGTCCCCATAACTCCAATTAGGGTACGTCCGCTCACTTTGTGGCATTGCAGTGTAAGTGTGCATTTCGCTCTACAATGCTGTTTGGTTGCTCTTACATATTTGCTCTTCCAGTGGTTGTGTGTCATTTTATAAGTTGACTTCAACGACTTGCACATCCCAGCACAAAGGGTGTAAAGTCTGAATGTTGCTATATTGGCCGTTCAGCTTTCCAGCTGGCAGCATATATATATATATATATAGCATCTGGATCAAAACCGAAGCTGATCTGCTGAAAGGTTCGATAGAGGCCATAGCGGTAAAGTCCTGTTGGCCACATGTGCCGGTAAAAACAGACCTTGTTGAGTCATCTGGGCTTCACCTTGTGAATTGATGTAATGAATTGGCCACAGAATGGGGCCATTTCTGGGCCATAGCCGCAGCGGATGTCGGAAATGTTTTGGGTCCATGGACCCAGCCCATGGTCATATTTGAGCCAGTCAAAGTGTCTTTTAATGGTCCAAACATTTAAAGGCCAGGGCCATGTTTAAGCCATACAAACCCCAAATGGCTTGAATTTGAGCATGTAGCCACTGGGGAGGTCAGTATGTTTGATTAAATTCACCTTTGCTCAAAGTCTTGATGAGAAGCCTGGAAGCAAATGTTGTGTCTTTTAGTCCCCGTGTTCAAGGGATTGGGCTATCTGGCTGATGACACAGTAGCCACGATGAACTTGTGGCCCTGCCCTAAAGATGGGCTAGTCTCTGAGTGAACTGAGTGCCCAGTACAAGAAAAATTACTAGCTGTAAGGTTTGCTGACTGAAGCAAAGTCGTCCAATGATTGCGGTCACAGGTTCCCGTAACCTGATTTGTAACCTGATTTGATACTAGCATTTCCAAGTCTATGATGCTTGCTCATGTAAGCTCACAGTATGTCTGACATATTTTGCAGCAGAGCAAGGCTGGTTCAAGTAGAAGGGCAGGTAGTCTCATCTTTCTCTTCCGCGAGCCAGTATACATGGGAGAAACAATTAACATCAGGTGAGGGTGGTGGGAATGATTCACTATGCCTGTACTTATATAGCAGCATGTTCTACCATAGCATTGGCAGACTCATTTCCCACACACCAGTGCGGACCTTGGCTTTGTATAAGCGCATGTGTATCTGATTGGTATCATGAAGATGATTTTTCCAGAAAGTTTGAACATGCGCTCTAAAGTTGGGAACAGGCACTCTCTGTGGCTATGTGAATGCACTTTGCCCTTAATGCATATGCTATGCCAGTCGGTTTAGCTTTGTTTATTGTGTTGCTTACCCAAAATCCACGAGAATCAATCTAAATGGCTGTTACAGTCAAAGGTTTAGACACGCCTGATCCAATACCGTATTGGACGTGACGCTGTTGACTTGTATAATTTATATATAACTTGAAGTCAGGCAACTGCCGTCAGTGTAGACCCAACGCAATGGAATCTTTTGTCTTGAATGAGTGGTTTTGGGCAGGGCAGGAATATTGCCTCAGGAATGGCATTTGTCATGGCTGCATACCGCCTTGGGCTCCTTTCGAGCAGTATGTTTTGTGCTTCTTTTTTCATACAGATAAAGCCATTGAGGACCTGAAATGCTTGCAATGATTCCCTTCCATAATTCTTGTTGGCAGTAGTTCACAGAGGCCTGAGGAACTGTGTTTGAAATTGGGCATTGCTCTGGATATTTTCTCAAAATTGGCATGGAAGCGTTTGCACTGCATCCCTTTCAAATTGGGAAGAGCATCAAGGTAGCAGTGGCATGCATTGTCAGTTGGAAGAAATGAGTGGATTGCATGGTGCACCATGTTGAGTAGATTGCATGGCGCACCATGTTGAGTGGATTGCATGGCGTACCATGTTGAGCTTGACACCATCATCATAGAGAGGGTGGCATGACGATAAGCCTGGGCTTCTGACCTTGACAGTTTGATTTGAGCAAATAAGCTGACATCTCTGGTCCACACTTAGAAATGCCCCGTTGGTTGGCTATCGGGTTTTGGGTTAGTAGCCTGCATACCAAAGACAGCTTGACATCTGATCATTCACACAGTCAAGTTTCAAACATAATCAACTGATTGGCAGCTTAGCATGGCTTATGCAAATAATACAGCTCAGTTTCAAACGCACTTTGCTTTGGCCGCAGTTTCTCCAAGCACACTGCTGTAACGTAATGTCTCGCATCATGGTATGCCTTCTTTATGAAAGGATCACCTGCCATGTGGTCCCCAGTTGTTCTGACCTATAGCCTGCTGATCACTTTGACCCTTGCAAGCCAGCGGATCATTTTCTCTCACCCTGGCCAAGTAAGCCTCCTTGGTTGCCAAATAAGCCGCTGCCTCCCAAAATCCCACCCTGCTCGCCCCCTCCAAAAGCAAGGCTCTCCCTCCACATGTCTAGAAGCTGGGTGACCTGGTCAACAAATGACTCATCCAGCGTTGGCAGCATCCCACCATTGGCATTCCTCACCGTCTGCACCGCCTGCGGCTCTCACAGATGGATGTGAGCACAGCCGCCTCACCAAAGTTTTTCAGTTTGCATATTGGATTGTGTAATGTGCTCCAATTTTGCAACACGATAACGTTGCATGTCATGCTATGTTGCAGACACCCAATCAACGTGAATGGGTATTGGGTCATTTATGAATGTGCAATGGGATGCTGACTTTCTGGCATATGGCGCACATGCGTAGGGTTGTCTTACAGATTGACATGCTGCTACATCAGCCTATCTAACAACAGGTCGCATCACAAGGATAGACATGACCATTGTGTCACGGGATTGCCACTAAATGTTTTTTCCACATATATGCAGCCTAGATCAAGCGATGCGCCTTCTACAAAAGCACTTGAATGCTCTGACCATTGAGAGCCATGCTCAGCAACGCAGTGAGTCAGGCAGGACACATACTTCAATTGTCCTTCACGAGTGCATTAGCATGAGTGGCAGTTTGTATCTATAGGCAGAACACTGACCTGGTCAAAGATGCTGCCGCCTTGCCCGCCAGGGAACTGTGATGCAACATTCTGCAGATGCATTCAAACATGAACAGAATGGGCACTTGCTCTTCAACGGCATTGCACTAAGCGCTGTGTTTGTGAGCTTTCACGCGAAGTGAAAGGCGCCTGTATCTGTATGAGATTACACGACAGGCAAGCTGCGATGTGCTAACATGATGGAATTCTTATGCTAACACGAATCCTATGCTAACAAGAATACTGTGCTAACATAAATCCTATGCTTACTTCCTATGCTAACCTAACCTCCTGTGCAGATATCCTGTGCTAACGTGGTGGAATTCCTGTGCAATTGGAACAATGGGTGGACGCAATGGAGGAAGCCTGTGTGCAAGTAGAGAGGCTCGTCTTGGGACCCACTTGGAAGAGGGTTTGCTGGTCATCTCCAGCAGCAGCACCAAACAAGTTGCTTAGAAAGCGGCCTACACGTGTGTCGGATCCACCAGCCCCTTGAATGGCCTGTGTGTGCATGTTGGCATCAGCAGAAGAGTTGCTATGATTCAGGCAGCAGAGCTTGAGAGCTCTTTGCCCATCAGCTCAAAGGACCTTGAAGCATTTTTGTGCGCCACTCCTTGCTTTGGGTCCTGTTGTCATTCTGCAGCCCCCTAGAGCCACCAGGATCCACGCCCATAGGCACATGCGTTGCGAATGAACACAGACCCATTGCTGCACTCGTCAACACTCATATTGCAGGTATTGCAGGTATTAATCAGGATGCGGCCTCACCATACTCAAACATGCTCAAATGTGATTGTCACTCAGAAAAATCCTGCAAGAAAAGCGTCCGCATTTCAAGCATTATGGTAGGCTCAAACTCATCAGCACACTCACATTCTGGTCAGTCAGAACAGACCCATCAAGTGGCACACGCTCACGTTCTGGATGTCAGTCAGAACAGACCTATCAAGTGACGCACACTCACATTCTGGATGTCAGTCAGAGCAGACCTATCAAGTGACGCACACACATTCTGGATGTCAGTCAAAACAGACCCATCAAGTGACGCACGCTCACATTCTGGATGTCAGTCAGAGCAGACCTATCAAGTGACGTACACTCACGTTCTGGATGTCATTCAGAACAGACCCATCAAGTGGCGCACACTCACGTTCTGGATATCAGTCAGTACAGACCCATCAAGTGGTTCGCCGCTGAAGAGAGACCCAACGTCTGAGTCCAGCCCTTCCAGGAAGCCCTGCGATGGACAATTGAGCACAAGGTTTGGCTAGGTGGTTGAGACAAGGCAGGTAGGCCCTTGCTAGGGCACACAGAGGTCTCATCGTGCCAAGGATGGCGGGGCAAAGGCAGACTCACGCAAGCGCACACGCCTTTACTTAGCTTGGCATTTTGAGCATGGAAGCTGTTCAAAAACGAGTGCTCAGCAAAGCAGTCATCAAACGGGGCAAGGCTGCACAAGGCACACAAAGCATGCAGTGAGTAATGTCAAGGCATGCGCATCCCTCTTGCCCACTTTGCAGACATGTGAAGCAGACACAGCGTTGGCCAGGGTACATGCCTAGCCACACTTGATCGTACATGCCTAGCCACACTTGATCGTACATGCCTAGCCACACTTGATCGCGTACCGAGGAGAAAATCCCCTCGCCTCTCAATCCTCCAAAAGTTGGGATGTTGGAGGTGTCCAGTCCCAAGGCCTCCACAAGGCGGCCCAGGGGAGTATTCTCATTGGTTGCTACGCAAGGGGCAGGGGCAAGAAGAGGAGATGCGCTGCACCTTTTATCGTTAAAATAATTCGGGTCCAAATATATGCTGCAGCACCCCCCCAAAGGGCTGCACCTGCTTGGGGTCAATTGTTGCGCTGAAGGTAGCACTAGATTGAAGGTGGTAACTACCATCACCATATTTAAAAGGAAACCACGTCCCTGATGTCTTTAGGACATGTTGCACTGTCAAGGTGCACTCTCTAAATATTCAACGTGCTTCATCATATAACTGTTCTGCCCGTTAGAAGGAGATCTGGACATTGTGCTGATGCGGTTTTGCAGTGCAAATGCCTTGTTGGGAGGTACTGACGCTGAGTTGGTTTGCGAGTTGGTTGGCTGGCCAAGCATGTATCGGGGCGAGATCTGTGCCTCACCACCACTGTTGAGCAGCTCTGCCACAAGCGGGAACCCTTGCAGTGACTCTTGGGCGGACTGCCGAACATCCTCAAACCACTGCATTTAGAAAGTGGACATGGATAAAAAGAGATTTAGTGCAGGTGCCAGCAGGTGGTGCGAGCACAACCCTTGAGCCTCTACGCAGATAAAGGTATTTAGACAACTCATGTAGACGTGTGGTTTCTCAGGAGACCAGTGTTAGCTCCATTGCAAACAAAATCAAATTTTAGCAATCAAGCAAAGCTGGCAAGTTGACCTCGGTTTCAAAGCGGCTAAAGTGCCCAATCGTATCAGGCGTACGATTGGTCCAATGCTTGTGACCCCTCTCAACAATGCCCCTTGGTGATAATCTTTCCAAACTAGGCTCTGAGACAATAATCCTTCTGCATCTGTGCATTGTACTGCTTGCTGAGCTCTCAGTAAATTTCCTAATTGTTGCGAGTTGATGCAATAGAAATGCGCCAACAAACTGATTCCAGTTCTGCAGTAGTGCGTTAACATCTCCATCCAGCAGACCAGAGGAATCTTTATCAACAACAGCCCACCTTGGTGATCTCCTCACGTGCTTGGTCAAGCTGGGGGGTCTCCCACCTCCCTGCAAAAGGGGATAGGTCCAGGCCCAAGGTCTCCAAGATGCTACCTGCCTGCGGCAATGTGCACGTTGCAGCATGAACAATGTCCTCTTTGCTTTCTGGTGCATACTAGTCCAAGCACACTGGTCCATAATTGAATGGAAAACATTTGGAATGCAGAAAATTTAGTAGGCTATCCCGTGGTGTGACCTAGATGGACCTGATGCCAGGTCTAGTCACAAGCAGATCAGGTTTCAGCAGGCGAGGGCTGCCTGTTCAGGCTGGCTTTATATCATGGATTTCTAGTTCAGTAAAAAAAAATTGCATGTCTCCACTCTTGCACAAGGGATCAATGCAATGCAGCATTTGCTGCCTGCCTAGCACGTCCGGACTTGCTACTTTTGCCCTGAAAATTAGAGCAGCTGGCCCACCTCTGACTCTTGTTCTTGTCTCAGACCTCTTGTATGCAACTGTCCTAAAGAGGGAGTGCAGAGCAGCGCACAGAGCGCAAGCACGAGGCCTGTGCTCCTAATGGGTGTCATGAGCACTATTTCTGGCTGAATTTATGACCGTTAGAAAGTGTGATTTTGTTACAACAAACAATCTTGGGTGATAATGGCCTGAAACAAAAGATCGTCCTTGGATGGGCTTCTGATGTTTAAAGGTGATCGCGGTCGTCAACTCCAGAATTTTGAAAATAGAAATATGTTATCTAAATGGAATTGTGGCGTTTCTTGAATTGTCGATCACTCTCTGTGCGATCACTCTCTGCGAATAGCAGGTTGCGGTTCCACAAAGTGTTCCAGTATATGTCCTTAAAAAAAATTTGTGAGATTCCTCCTATTTTTGCCTCCAGGTACAACAGACCGTACGACCACTCAAACATTCAAAATTTGCGATGTTTGAGAGACACTGTGCATCATTGGCTGATTTCAAAAACTGATCTTCTGATAAGGGGATGCCGTCGCGACTTGAAAATGCGGATGGAGAGCTGGCGCAGCCCCTACTGCCGACATCCACGAGCGCAGGCACATCTGTGCCCGATAGGGCAGCAGTGATTGCTGCATTGCGGCCAGCTGCCTCTGGTGAGTGTAGGCATACTGTAAGCACTGTATGCATGCACACATAGAAATTGGAAAGACCATGCACATCCATCCCAATTACATGCCATTAGGCAGTTTCTTGCCAGACAAGCTTTGAGAATTTGAGTGGCCTGTCCATGGCGCTTTTGCAGACTGCATTCCCCATGAGCCATGCTTCCTGAGAGCGGGAGAGGAGCCGTCGGTGCCGCAGAAACAGGTCAGGGGCTTCGATCAGCTCATGAAGGTGTCTGCATGAGCTCTTGACTCAAACCCTGCTGGAGCGTGCATTGTATTCTTGTTCTCAGGTGCAGCGCCCTCTTCTTCCTATCTTTGGTCTGGAATGCTGTCACATGTACTCTGGCTGTCCTCTGCATGCCGCTGTCCTACGTACCTCCACCTTGCCTTGCAGAGAGCCAAGCTGACACTGCTCTTTTGTCTTGACATCTGTCCTTGCTCTTCGGAACATGTGTCTCTTGTAACCATATGTTTGCAAGATTGCTGGTGCGGCGACGGCAGCGGCGGCAGCATTGCAGCTAGGTCTTCCTTCCGTGCAAGAGCGATGCTGCTTGCTCCATGTGCCCGCCAGCCAATTGGTGCAGGCAGGCGCCAACAAGGCATCAGTGCTGTTCCACAACGCATGAGCCCAAAACACGTGCTTACGAGCTGCCGGCTGCATGGGCTTGCTCGCCTGTCCGCAGATCCAAAACAAGCTGCTGGCCGCACTGATCCTGTGCCTGATATTCATGACCCTCGAGCTCATAGGAGGGTACCTGGCGCACAGGTGCGACCCTGTCTGCAGGATGTGTATGCAGAATGTTTGCGAAGGACTAAGTCGAGCATGCAGGCCTGCCCATGGATCCATTGGAAGACAGCGCGTTGTTGAACGCGCCTGGCTGGATGCCTTGGCGACCTTCAGTCTCAGCTGCATCGAATAGGCAAGCGCACGCCAGTGTGCTGCAGCGCTGACTTCAGGAGCTGGCCCAACTTTGGCAGCCGCCGCGACTTTGGGAGGCACAGAGGGAGCGCTTGGAGGCCACAGGAGGCCACTGGCATCCCTCTGTCAGTGGTGGTGCACAGCAGCGATTGCGCGCCGTGTGCAGGCTGTGCTGCAGCAGCAGCTCTCACATGCCTGGCGCTGCATGATGCAACTTGCATCACCAGCGCCAGGCACACATTCGTGTGTGTGTGTGTGTATGTGTGTGTGTGTGTGTGTGCGTGCGTGTGCGTGTGCGCGGGCGCGCACGCCCTGGGGCCCTGCGTCCCGCTCCGCCTGCATGCCTGAGCAGTAGGTATGGCTGATGACAGCCAAACATGTGTACCCCGTATATCTTGGCAGGGCAGCAGCACTAGGCGGCACATGGGCTGCGCATGCTTACTATTTCAGGAGCCCCACTGTGCAGTCACCAGGTGGACCCCGTGGACATCACGCCCATGGCTGTGTGTATGTGTGTGTGTTTGTTGTGCGCACTGTCGCGCCCTTGTTGTGACCCTGGCAGATCTGCCAGTGGCATAGTGTGGGTCCGTGCCGCGCACGTGCTTGCGTGATCTAGGCGGATGCCGCGCACCGGCTGTCAGGTGATGCGGGCTCGTGACCTCACTTCCAGTGCTGTGGGCTTCTGACCTCACTGTGTGCTGCGGTTTGTGACCTCACTATCAGGTGCTGCGGGTTTGTGACCTCACTGTCAGGTGCTGCGGGCTTGTGACCTCACTGTCAGGTGCTGCGGGTTTGTGACCTCACTGTCAGGTGCTGCGGTTTGTGACCTCACTGTCGAGTGCTGTGGGTTTGTGACCTCACTGTCAGGTGCTGCGCCCCCGGCCTCTGCATGCGCGCAGCGTCGCGATCCTGGCGGACGCCGCACACATGCTCTCGGACGCCGCGGGGTTTGGGATCTCGCTGTTTGCCGCGTGGGCGGTGACCTGGCGGGGCCACAGCGCATACTCCTTTGGTTTCCACCGCGCGGAGATCATCGGCGCGCTACTGAGCACGCTGGTGTGTTGTAGCTCTGAGCGCACTGCCGCGAGCGTTTACGCGCGCCGCACACGCCGCGTTGGTGTGCATGCTGCGCTGCTGAGCACGTTGGTGCGCGTCCATGCGACTGAGCATGTCGTTGTGTGCGTGTGTGTGTGTGAGTGTGTGTGTGCGACCAAGCAAGCTACTTTGTCCAAGTGACCGAGCGTGCTGGTGGGTCTGTGCAGCTGAGCAGGTGGGTGTGTGTCCATGCGACCGAGCACGCTGGTGGGTCTGTGCTGCACAGCAGCCTTTCAGCCTCACACACTGAGGCAACACTTATTTCACGCGCGTGCACCCATCCAAGAACATGCACATGTGCATCCACGAACATGCATGCACCTACAGACATGCGCGTGTGGGCGTATGCCCTCACAAGCTAAGGTGCATGCATGCACCCAGATGCATGTCCCCGGCTCCAGTGTGTAAGCAGTGCTGCTGAGCGACAGTTCATGCACTACTCCTGCAGGTTCTACATCCATTTAATTGCTTTGTGGGTTTCTCAAATGTGGAATGCCCGAATGAACCCAACCCAACTGCAGACAATCTGGGGCGTGACCGGTGCACTTGTGTGGGAGGCTGTCTTGCGCATCCTCAATCCGGAGCCGGTGGACGGCAAACGTGAGTGTTCTGTGTACCTCCTTGCACTGACATTGTACTTGGTGTGTG
>LFCJ01003074.1_pt1 | contig 12163 bp, 9 predicted proteins | sample 643141 | NCBI WGS metagenome assembly LFCJ01 (sample SAMN03766243, study PRJNA286221) | soda lake metagenome | biome: soda lake; feature: Kulunda steppe; material: water; isolation source: sample B1-Br-g2 brine of Lake Bitter-1 | place: Russia: Kulunda steppe | collected 2010-07 | reverse complement strand
CTTCCGCCGTCAGTCGGGAAGATCGTTCGGACGTTGTTGCGGTCAGACGAACCGCTCGGTCGGTCGACGATCATCGAGCGAGCCGGCATCGCCGGTAGCACTTACGACCGCCGAATCGGGGAACTCGAGGCGTTCGATTTTGTCGAGCGCACTGACGACAGGAAATGGCGGGCTCATCTCTCCCCGTGGTTCGTCACGGAGGGAGATCGCGACCATCCCGATCCCGAGGTTGATGCCGGTCTGGTTGGATTTCAGGGTGTCCTCTGGGATATCCTCGAGCGCGGTGGCGTCGACATGCGTGACGATCCTGTTCTCGACGCCATCGGTGAAAACGAGGTGGACTGGCGTGCCCTCCGAGACGAGATTGGCTGGTTGCGGTCGTGGTGGGAAGTGCTGGAGACCCTTACTGCCCATCTCAGCGCGTGCGCCGACCGCGGATTGCTCGGCAAGGAACCGCTCTGCGTTCGGTTGGGTGAGCCCCCGCCCGAAGCCGATCCCATGCAGACCTCACTCCCTGGCCAGAGTCCTCAAGCACTCTGACGGCGGATCCTCCAGCGTGTCAAAATCCACCAGTTTTACCGTCACGACTGGCAATCCAGATATATGGATGAAAGTTTGGAAGTCGATTTTCCTATCGATACCGGAACAGTCTGCTATCTGAGTTCTGAGGGTCAGGTCAGCGAGATTGTGGATGAGTTGATCAAACAATGCGACGACCGGAATGGTATACAAGCTCGCCTGTCTTTGACCAACGTTACCACTGACGACGCGTTCGATAACATCTTACGAACGGCGAAAGCTGGTTCCCGGTGGGGAAAGGACCTTTCCGTGGTCTATCGCGATGCCGTTACAGGGTACCTTGAGGGGCTCAACGACGATGCCGCAATCGACGAACTCTCGAACTGGTACGATGAACTCGGTTCGGATGCATATAAATCAGAACTGACAGGCGAGCCAATGAGTATCGGATTCGATGTCATCGATGGAGTTCGGGAGCAACTCAATTCGTGGCCAACGCTGGACTTCAACGAGGCGGATCTGACTGCCGCAAAGACCGTCGCTAGACGACAAGGGTTGGTTTCGGAGGGGAATGATTGTGTCCTCATCGAAAGCGAGACTCCTCTCTCTACACTTCATGACCGCAATGATATTGGTAAGCTAGTACAGGTGCTTACCAAATTACAGTTGAACAACTTCGTGGTCTTTCTCGTCTTACCCAAGGGGAAAGCGAACGAGGAGACTGTGCTCAGGGAAACGCTCCGGGAGTTGGGAACCTTCGAACTCCACGATTTGACCGACTCGGGGATTGAGATCACCGAGGAAGTGGAGGAGTTCGTCGATGCTTGGTACGATAGGCTCTGCTACGAAGTCTCTGGGGGACAGGTGCCGGAACGGGTCATACAGTCAGCGATCGTGACCAAATACGATCTTCCCGACGACGAGAAGGCGAGACACTTCATCCAGGCGATTGAGGACGGCCTTCAGGTAAGGTATTCGGAGCAAAAATTCAGCAAAGAGCAGTTCGACAAAATTCGGCAAGGTCGAATCACCTCTCATCCGAACTATGACAAAAACCGGTCGCGATACACTGACTTCCCTACCGTTAAGATCGCTCGAACGGATGGTATCACCCGGGAGTTTCGGCTGTCTCATGAAGGGTTGCACGCGGCCCCGCATCTTGATGGAAGACGAATTGACGTTAGGGAACCAGAGCGCGCACTCGTTGACCTTATCGAACGGTTCCTGAACGCCGAACCAGTCAGAAAAGAACGTTGGGATGAACTCGTGGAGACAGCCCAAAAGAAGTTATCTCGGTACGCGGTCGCCGATGCAGAACGGTTAGTCTCGGAGGCGCTATTGAATCGCACACATAAGGTTCAGGACATCCCTCCGCTCGTTAGTTCCCATGAGTCATGGAGAGAATCCGATGATAATGATACAGAGTTATACGATGATTATTGGAAGACGATTCTCTCCGGTTACGAGATAACGGCTGGGACGAACATCATCGCTGAGAAGCAAAAGCTGATGCAGTCGCTGGACGGGACATCAGTCGCAGACGACGTTCTCTACCACAAGCTTCAGATTGATATTGAGAACGCGTGGGAGTTTTACGTCGACGGACTCACTAGTGGCATCCGGGGAAGTGTTCCAGACCGGTACGACTTGACCATCACATGTGAGGAACGTTCTGACGGACAGCGACTTATCTTCACAGTATCTGGGTTGACCTTGGAGCAGATTAAGACCGTGGTCGATATACATCTCCCTTATTCTGATGTCCGAGTTAATGGTGAACCAATCACCAAAGCACGGATCAGTACGGTTGTATCGACTGTCGTGAGCACTTTTGAGGAAGTCCTCCCCGAACAGACGCCAATGGAGGCCTACGGAGGCAGAGAGATAGCCGAGGAGGAACTGTTGTATGAGGTCATCAGGTTCTACATTAATATTACCGAATGCGACGTCGGTGACCGCGTCTACTTCGACGATGTGCTCGCGTTCTGCCGACAACTTCCAGGAATCGGAGATCGTTTCGATCGGTCTGGGGATGGTACCAATGACGAAAGATTGGCACCGATAGACATCCCGGAGGTTGTGAAGAAGCTACGGGATGCAGGTGCCAAGACTCATCTGAAAGGCAGCGACGACCACGGGTTCGTCACTGATCCACAAGGGCAGAAAATCACTGCATTTGATGTTACAAGTAAATTAATATGACTGGCATCAAATTGTTCAGGTATGTTTCATGACGATATAGACGACGAAGATCTTGACCCGGAAACCGCAAGGAGCATTCTCGTGCGGCTACAAGCGGGGCAACCACCCAAACCGGAGAATGTGCGGTACATTATGGTCGGGCGCGAAGAAGAGATGCAACGCCTCTGTGATAAGCAGATTGAAGGATTCCCGAGTGTCAAGGAAGGAAACGGACAGATGTTCTACGTTCTCGGGGATTTCGGATACGGCAAGTCGATGTTCCTCAATCGGCTCACTCAGGAGGCGAAAGACCGAAACTTCATTTACTCTAAGTTTGACATTCAAGACATACAAGATATAGAACATAAAGGGAATTTTTATGAGCAAATTACAAGTAGAATCCAATATCCCGATCAGAACGGTTCCGGCTTAGGGCCACTTCTCAAGCAATTCTGTGAGCAAGTCGGCTACGAGGAATTTCATGACGTGGCCACGGAGCACGACATGGTCGGCCATCCGATTTACGAGGTTCTTGATGGGCTGCTGGAAGCCTGGACCAAAGGTGAAGTCTACGTAGAAAGAGACGACGAGACATTGACCAGTAGGCAGGTGATGGGTGGCGCAGCGAGCTACCTAACCGGTGACGAGGTTTCGTTAGCTAGGAAGCGCCCAATCGGACGGAAGGGTCTGGGAACGATTTTGTCTAAGGAGGACTCCAAGTTGTATGGGTATCTCAAACATATTATCTCAGTGGGGTCGGCTATCGGGTACGATGGACTGATCGTGCTGATAGATGAGGCTGCCGAACAGATGGAATGGAGCGATGACACGAACATTGATCAACGACTCATTGACCTTTATAACAAATGCACCCACGAGTTCGGCCCCGTGATGTTCGTATTCGTAGGGAACGAAGAGAAATGGGACTGGCTCATCGATAAGGCCGCCCATCAGGCACTCGAACAGCGTTATCACCAGAAGAAAGTCGTGTTAGATGATTTAAAACAGCATCACTATGTTGAACTCGTAGGGAAAGTCGCCCGGGTCAAGGAGATCGCGGGAGACAAACCGATCAAACTCTCTCAAGCGGACGCCGAGGAAATTGTCGACGAGGCGTCAACAGTTCACGGCGGAATCGATTCTTTGAGCCCGCGGAATTTACTGATATCTCCGAAAGGACGGGACAACCCGAACACCACACTTATTGATTTACTCAACAATTACGAGGAATAAAGAATATTGATTTTAGGGCACGAGAGTCATAGAAACGTTCTCAATGAAGGCAGCTGGGTGTGCAAACTGTGTCTACCAGCGCCACAACCTTGCAAGACGTGGCTTCGGTTGACTACCTCATGAATGTCGCGGCAACGGAGGCAGCACCGCTGTTCGAGTACTTAGAGTTCGAGTTTCTGCTGGAATACGACGTGTTCGCCCCCGAACGCAGCGGGCAAGCACTGCCGGTTTGGTTCCGCTTCGAACTGTTCCGGGAATGGATCGACCATGCCCTCGACAAATCACTCTGCGGAAGTAGGAGGCACAACCACTGGCGTCGGAACCCTTGAGGTTTATAATCAACTGAGCACGGCTGGAGTGGTCGGGGTTAGGTTTGAATTACTCGTCGCTCATCTGTAGAACTCAGTACTTGCACCAATGGCTGCTTCTGTGTGGAACGATCAGTATCTCTCACTGACGAAATCACGGGTCAAACTCATCGAGTATCCGCTTCTACGGATGAGCAAGGGATGCAATTTAACAGTGCCTGATTCTAGAACGGTTTAGAACGCTGACTATATACACATCCATTGAATGGTTCTTTGTATGGCGCGCCAACTGGTCTCGTGTGATACCTGTGACCATAAACTCGTCTCGGATTCGCTCTTCTGTCCCCGCTGCCTTTCATACCGTCGGGAGGCCTCCGAAGGTTGGTTTCCGATAGACGGTACGGGGTCCGACAACCCGGTCGTTAATCATGACTACGTACCCGAACACCGTGTCTATCCGGAAAAAAAGGTACAAGAGCTGATGCGGGAGTACAATATCGACAGAACCAAGCTCCCGAAGATTCAGAAATCCGATCCGGCATTAGATCATCTGAAAGTCGCGGACGGCGACGTGATCAAAATCATCCGAGACAGTCGGACCGCTAATAAATCAGAAATATATCGGCTGGTCATCTCTGATGACGGTCAAACCCGGAAACGGTCAACGGAGGCCTGGCGTAACCCCGACGACCCCGCTGAAGAAATTTTCGAAGTCAGCGAAAAGGTGACCGAAGAACAGGCACGTCACATATTATCGAACACGAGAGCCCACGTCCCTCCGGCCAATCCGGGAACCTGCCGGCGAATTGCCGTTAACCGTACCGACGAAATCAAGACTGCAATCGAACGGGCCCGGTCTGGGGAACCATATACGTTTATCCAGGGGGAGTTCGGCTACGGGAAGTCGTTCTTTTTGTACTGGTTGAGGGATATGGTCCTCTCTTCGAGTGTCGTGAGCATTATTGACCTCGGCGACGACACAACCTTCAACAATCCGAGTACTGTCACACAGGCATTTCAGGACCATCTCGAATCCCCGCGTTCGCTGGCTAACGAGGATTACGCAAACGGTTTGGACGAACTCTGGGACACATTCCTGAGGCAGGTGAGTGATGTCTGTGCAGGCTACTACGAACGGCAGGGGTTCCAGATTCGGCGGGACAGAATGGTTGAAAGCATCCGACGCGCCACCGAATCGCTGCTGCAGGAGACGGAGATATCGAACGACATCCGCGAGAAACTCGTCAAGGCGGCGACCGACCACTTTGACGGTTCATTGCAGAGCCTCAGCCACTCACTGCTGGGTACTATCTCTGACGAGGGTGCCTTCGAGCGCCTCAAGGTCATCGCAGCACTAGCTAGGTTGAACGGGTACAGAGTCTTACTCGGGGTAGACGAACTTGAGAAGGCAGACCGCTCCACGTCTCACTTCGAAGCCATCGTTGAGTTTATTGATATGCTCCCGGCGAATATCTCGCTTTTCATCACTGGTACTCCGGAGCTTGTTGAGGGCGGAAAAGAGGGCAACGCCTTCAGAGGTTCGTTCCCGTCGTTGTACGATCGGACAGTCAAGAATCGAATCGTACTTGACCGCCCGAGTCAGGACCATCTCGTGGAATTCACCGAGCGGCTACTGGAATTGGAGAGTCGTTCACTTCCAGCAGAGGAGCGAGAATACACCGGGACAGTCAACAAGTACGAGGATAGTGAGAACGCGGTTTCGAGGTTCCTTGACGATAATCAACCGACATTCCGGGACTATCTCGGATACTTGGAGAGGTCGTCGTAGAGCCTGTACGAAAAACATCTATTTCGACGGAAGGTCTGCTTAATTAAGTCTATAGCCGGATCACAGACCGTAAAATCGGCGCGAAAATCCTTTTTTTTGATAAGTCCGTAGAATCCTTTATTGGTGCGGTGGAAGGAAGGATCGGTGCAACTGGTCAGTCGCGGATCTCAGCACCGGTTCGAAAGCTGATCAACTCGTCGACACGCTCCTTGAGATCCCCGAAACCCCGTGGCAGCAGTCCTGCAGATTCCTCTACAGCGAGGTGGTGTCACTGCAGTTCCGTCAACAACTGGATTGCTAACTGCTTGTTGAGGGTTCGATTTGCGTTTCCGCACTGAGGGGAGTGAATACAGGAGGGACACCCATCCTGACAGCTACAGTCCTGGAGCAGCGTAAGCGTCTTTTCGAGGAGGACGTCGAGTTGCCCGAAGGCACTTCGCGTAAGGCCAGCCCCGCCTGGATGCCCATCATGGATAAAGATCGTTCCACCGGTGGTCTGCCCATGGCTAACAGCTGAAAGCCCGCCGATATCGCCTCGGTCACAGAGGACCTCCATCGGAAACAACGATATCAATGCATGCTCGATCGCGTGGAGCGCACCGAGATACTCCTCCTGGGATGGTGCCTGCGCGAGGATTCGTGCCTCAACGTCGCTTGGGATGGTGATGAACAGTCCTGTCGTTTCGATAGCGCGAGACTCCAACGGCTCTTCGAACTCACGTTCTTGTGGAGTTTCGTCACTGGGGTTACTGTACAGCAGATAGCCGGTGACCGTCTCTTCGACGGTGAACGCACCTAACGTCGCTTGTGCGGTCATCGAGTGCGTCTCCGCAGACGAGCGTTTGTACGTCTCCTCGATCGTCACGGACTTCTCTCGGAGAGCACGTGTGTACTCCGAGGTAGACGTCGATTCGAGTAGTGCTCGGTCGGAGTCGAGATCAAGTTCGACAACGCGATAGGTCTGTTTCTGATGGCGATAGATCGCCTCCGGGTGCGCATCTCGTACCGCAGCCCCGAACTCGAGCGATGCCAGCCGTTCATCCCGGTTTCGGTCGATAAGATCGATTTCGCGTTCATCGATCGCGCGAATGTTTGTATTCCACTGAACGTCCGAATCCGTGGCACGCCATTGAATTCGGTTGCTCCCCTCGACACGGCGGAGGCGGCCGTTGGCTTTTGCTTCCCTGACAACCTCGGGCAGGTCAGGTCCGAAGTAGTCCTCGTCATCTGGCGACAGGAAATGGTCACTCGCCGCGCAAACGACGTGGTCTGGACGAATCGCATCATTGGAGGGGTTGATGGCAGCCTGTTCAGCCCCTCCCGCAAACAGTTCGTCGGGCGTCCGGATCGTATACTGGTCGAGTGGATCATCTGCTCCGACGAGGACAACGAGACAGGCGTCGTCACCACGGCCAGCCCGTCCTGCCCGTTGGAACGTACTCATCGACGTCCCCGGATAGCCGTCGAGCAAGACGACGTCGAGGGTCCCGATATCGATCCCGAGTTCGAGCGCGTTCGTACTCCAGACACCACGAACATCGCCGCTCCGAAGGCCCTCTTCGAGTTCGAGACGCCGATCCGTATTGAGTGCAGCGTGATAGGCGTGGACGCTGTCTGCGAGGTCGTGCTGGCCTCGATTGCGCAGCATGTTGTCTGCCCAGTCGACATACTGCTCCGTTCCCTGTCTCGCAGCGGTAAAGACGAGCGTCTGATAGCCTCTGGTGACGAGATCACAGAACAGCTGCACGGACTCGACGTGATGTGATCTCCGTTCCCCACCGACGACTTCCTGATGGGATGGAAGGGCCGTCTCATCTGGGGACTCCGAGGAGTCGTCCGAGTTCGGTTGGGAATCGACTGGCGTGTTCTGTCCTTCATCAAGCGCAGCTGCGAGTTGCTCTGGAGGGGTTTCGTCATGCCCTGCCCGGATAGTGCCGTCTGCGTCGACAGCCGGATCCGGAATCGACTGGGCTTCGTCGGCATCCTTCTTGAGCGGCGGGTTCCAGAACAGCCAGTGGCGATCACCCGATACGCTCCTGTCGTCATCGACGAGTGTGAACGTGGATTCGTCGCGGCCTGTCACAGTGGCTGCATGCTCGACGGGGTTCCCGATCGTGGCTGAACAACAGACGTACTGGGGTGAGGCATCATAGTAGTCACACAACCGGTTGAGCCGACGAAAAATCAGCGAGGCGTGGCTCCCGAAAACCCCACGATACATGTGAACCTCGTCGATCACGACGGTTTCTAACTGCTGGAACAGCCATCGCCAGTGATTTTTCCCATGGGCGTACGGGAGCAGACTCAGATGAAGCTGGTCGATTGTTGTGAGGAGGATGTCTGGCTGTGCCTGTCTGATCTGCTTACGAGCCGATTGAGATGTTTCTCCGGTCTGGACGGCGATATCGATCGACGCGCCGAATCCCAATTCAGTAGCAAACTCCTCGAAGGTGTCGGCCTGGTCGTTGATGAGCGCGCGATACGGTGCGATATAGAGCGTCTTTCCTGCACCCTCAATCGCTCGCTCGATACCGGGAACGACGTATGTGAGGGTCTTGCCAGATGCCGTTGGCGTTGCGACAACGACGTTTTCACCGGATTGAACCGCCTCGATAGCGTCGACCTGATGCGAATAGAGACTCGAAATTCCTAACTGCTGCAGTGCGATTGCGAGTGAATCAGAGACATCGAGATCTGCTGTGTCTGCAGATTGACCCTCCACGACCCGTTGATGGGCGATCTGTCCCCCGTAATAGCCTCGACCCCGTATCCAGTCGATTGTGTCCTCAATGCCGGGTCGATCTGTCATCTACCGATTCTTGTTTATTGGCTCTTGTGAACTTTTGTGATTCCACGTAGGACTCTGATGAACCGGGTTTCTCGCAACCAACGGTGTTGAGGAACTTGGTGAGTGTCAAGTCGACCTGTGCTCGTGCAGGCGCGTAGACGATTACTCCGATCGATCAGGCAGTTCTCCGAGTCGGCGCCTTGCGCTCGAGGTCAATCTCGACGTAACGGTCCAGTAGTACTGGAGTTCCTCCAGGGACTTGCGGGACCTATTGGTCTGTTCGTGGGAGTGAGCCGGTTACGCGGCTGCTTGTTAGTATATTATACTAACCTTGTCGCCTTCTCAGGTATCAATCACTGTGAACAGTTGCGTTACGAGAGGTCGTCGACGTACTGCCCTTCCCAGTCACGACGAGCTTCAATTTCTCGCCGGCCCCGCCGTGTAACGGCGTAATAGTTCGTTCGTCGATCGATCTCACCCTTGTCGACGAGTCCCTTGTCAACAAGCGTGTCGAGGTTGGGATACAGCCGACCGTGATGGATCTCTTTCTCGTAGTAGTCCTCGAGTTCCTCTTTGATCGCGAGTCCGTGTGGGTCGTCTTGACCTGCAATTACGTACAGGAGGTCACGCTGGAATCCAGTGAGGTCGTACATATCCGTAAGTTGTTCTATCAGATAATAAAAACAGCGGTAGAAGATGGTTCTGTTCTGTAGCTAGACAGTCCATACTACATCACTACCGTCATTGCTCCTGTCGGTCTACGAGTGTACCCACGCTGTAATATTAGGAGGATAATACCGTCCTGAAATCCTACTAATTCCTCGACAAGAAAGCCTATGGCTGATGATTCGAGTTTCCGAGATATGGCACGCGATACTTCAGATACTGACTCCGGTACACCTGTTGATCAACAGCTCCCCCATCTCGTAACAATCGTTGGACGCGGTGTGCCCTCGAATTTCGAACTCGCTGTGGATGGTGACCTGAAACTGATCGGCGCAGATCCACTCGAGGAAGCGATCATCGCCTCAGAGAGCGTTGCAGAGGGGACAATCGACGTCGGCGTGTACAGGTTCCGATTCTCCGGCGAGTTAGTCAATATCCACGTCGTCGACTGGAACGGAGTTGATGCGGCGACCTCACCCAGTACGCCGGCGGTTCACGTCGATTACGGTGTCACTACCCGGTAAGACAGGACGCACACCCTCACAGATCGACGTACTGTGCTTCCCACTCTCGTCGGTCGCGAATGCGCTTTTCACCATCGTCGGTGATCGCGTAGTAGTTGGTGCGCCGGTCGAGTTGTCCCTTTTCCACCAGCTTCTTGTTGACCAGCGTATCGAGATTTGGGTAGAGCCGGCCGTGGTTGATCTCGGCGGTGTAGTACTGCTCAACGTCCTCTTTCACGTCCTGGCCGGACGGTTGGTCAGCACCCGCGATCACGTACAGCAGGTCACGCTGGAACCCTGTGAGGTCATGCATCCTGGAACCACACAGTTTGATGTACTTACTAGTTATTTGTTATTACAGCCATACAGCCGGTTACGTTTCGGTAGTGGATGCAACATTGAACGCCTGCCATTCTGGTCCTTGATCAACCGCTTAGTCTTGAAGCACTAATCCACGTTCCTCACAGCTCACTTTGCTCTCATCGGCACTTTTGATGAGTAAGAGTGTGTCACAGAAGGCTTCACACCGATCTCGAAATGATCAGTACAGGGCAAGTAGTGACTGGTGAGCTAAAATTCTTCGACGTGTCCCAAACGCGTCTAGAGTAACTCTAGTTGTCCCCTTCGAACGCTTCTGCAAGCCGTTCACGCATGTACTCCCGGCGATATTTCCGCTGTTCAGCCTTCGAGAGATAGTTTTTCAAAACCACGGATGGATCAGCACTCCCCTGTTCGGCGGCGATCATCTCGAGGTCGTCGGTCAGCTCGGAGACGGCGTCGGCGTAGGTGGTATACCAAAAGCGCCGTCCCATCTTCGAGGTTGGCTGTTCGCCATATACGCGGACGTCGGCCCGATCGGCCAGCCGCTTGAATCGCGCTTGCACGGTCTCGCCCGTGATGTGACCGCTTGAGGACCGGGTTGATGGGAATAGATATCCGGACCACTCCTCACGGTCGGCTAACGCGTCGATCCGGTCCTCGAGTTCCTCAACGCCGTAGAGCAACGCAACAGTCCCCGGCCCGTTCTTTCGTTTCTCGCTGAACTCGATGTGGGGATCGTCGCTGCCGAGGTTGAACTGTGAGACGTGCAACGCCGCAACCTCACTGCGGCGAAGCCCCCACGCACACAACGCGAGGACGGTCAGTTCCTCGACGGGCGTTTCGGCGGCCTGATACAGCGCTCGAACCTGGTCGCTCTCGAGTGCCAGGTTGTCGGGCTCGTCGTCAGCTTCGTCCGCCCAGATTTCAGCCTGATCGACGTTTTCGGCAGGGTTGAACGCCGCTCCATGGCGAGTCACGAGATGGGTGTAGAACTCACGGACGTCACTCAGGTAATGGAGCAGCGAGTGATAGCTGTCTCGCCCGTCCTCGAGTTCATAGAGGACAGCTTCGACACGCCGAAGTTCGTCGTACTGTTTCGACTCGTCCATCACTCGGTCGACGAGCGCCGCGGTGTCGTGGACGTCCTCGTAGAGCCGGACGTAGGTGGCCAGTCGATACCGCTTCGAGTCGGCGGTCGACTGTTTCCGGCGGCGTTCGACCCGCTGGAGGAACGCCTCGAGTGCGTCGATGGTGGGTTCGTCGTCGATACCCCACTGGTAGTCGTCCGAAGACCCGGGTTCCTCGAAGCCGACTGTGGCCAGAAACTCGGTGAGTGTCATGTCGTGGTGTTCACGGAGGGCGTAAGCGATTCCCGAGTAGCCGGCGTCGGCGATCTCCCGATAGGTCGGGCGTGTCTCGAGGTCGACGCCGTTGCGCTCGAGGTCGATCTCGATGTAGGCGTTCCAGTAGTGCTGGAGTTCCTCGAGAGATTTGCGAGACCAGTTGATCTGCTCGTCGGCGCTGCTCACGCGCTGCCCACCTCAAGAAGGCCGTTTCCGCTGGGTTGGGTGAATTCTAAGAGTGAGATTTTCATGATTCTCAGTCGTTGCGATAACTACCTAAAACTATTGCTTACGTAGGTGTCAGCCGTGGACACACGAGATAAGTAAGATTACCCCACAGGAGCTGATGATTAGTGGTAAACCACATAACGATTTACAAAATCGCAGAAGTCAGGAGGCCAAGATGACAGTCTCAATGCGCGGGATCAGTGAGCGTTCGAGAGTTGATTCTTCCTATTTGTGCCTGAAAATCTATGTACGGAAGCAGCACAGCGAAGAGAGAACCGTCTGTT
>LFCJ01003073.1_pt1 | contig 12164 bp, 19 predicted proteins | sample 643141 | NCBI WGS metagenome assembly LFCJ01 (sample SAMN03766243, study PRJNA286221) | soda lake metagenome | biome: soda lake; feature: Kulunda steppe; material: water; isolation source: sample B1-Br-g2 brine of Lake Bitter-1 | place: Russia: Kulunda steppe | collected 2010-07 | reverse complement strand
CACAGCCATCAACGCCGCAGTCGTCTTCCTCCGAGAAGGTGGCGGCTTCATCTGCCTTTCCTGCCAGCTCGACCAGCTCGTCAATCGAGAAACGATCAACAAGAACGTCTTCTGAGAGATTGGTCACATCAGACGCCTTCCGGGCGAAATACCCGGCGGCCTCAGTAACATCTGCTTCCAGAGTTTCGATGGTCTCCGAATACTCGGCGGCCTTCCCGGCCTCTTCCTGCAATTCCGCAAACTCAGCAGCGTTGGCCTCGTGGGCCTCCATAACATCCGAGAAAGTTTCTCGAAGGTCTGCCTCGCTCATTTCCTCGATTGGGGTCTCAAGTTCGATTGTTTTCATAGTTAGAAAGTAGTGTCGTAGATTCGTGCCCGGCTCTGGCCCTTCACTCTGGAAGTGCCGTCGGGACTTGTCTCGGTCGCGTCGGTGAACACACCGGCTTCTCTGGCCGCTTGTGCGAAGCGTGGTGAGAGCCCGCCATCAGTACCGTATCCAGCAGGAAACGGAGTGAGAGAGAACTCATTCATCGTCGCATCAATAAACTCAGGTTCGCCAGCATCGTTTCGCTCAATGCGATAATCGTTGCTGAACCCTACAGAGCCGTCATTGATGGCCGGTGGTTCGTGGGTGAAGTCTGCAATTACGTCAGACCGAATCGAATTCCCTGTATTGGGAATGTGACCGATAAGACGCAGAAAATTGTCTGCAAACTTCGCGCTTTTGACGTAACCGACGTTTGCGAGCTGACCCTGTGAGTGGTCAAGCTGCATCGGGAGTCCATCGGAGAAATTTTCGGCAACGCGGCCAAGAAACTCCTCTGTCACGCGGATTCCTTTGCGAAGACCGGGTTCCATTGCCGCGAAAATCACGTCAATAGAGCCGTCTTCGTACTGTTTTACGCCGTATTCGTTGAACCCATAATCCTGCTCGACACCGAGCGGGCGGGCAAACGAGACGTTGAAACAGAGTTTTTCGTCAATTTGATAGTCGTTAGTCATGTTTCAGTACCGCCTACAAAATACCGGAGATCCAGTTGTAGAAAGCAGTCAGTGCGCCACCGACTGCGACCAATGCGCCGGATAGAATAACCTTGTGACGCTCTGATTCTCTCTCCAACAAAGTAATCCGCTCATCTTGAACGGTGCTTTCCTCAATATATCTATTTTGTAAATCTTTGAGATTTCGTTCAATGTTTCGGGTTCGCTCCTCTGTTTTGGCGGTATTTTGTAGAATTTTAGTAAGTTGATCGTTGTCGTCAACCATAATCATTCATTTAATATATCTCGCTCATTTCTCCCCTCAGAGCTGTCTCGTTCGGGGTTTTGTCGAGATCGAACTTCACCGCCAGATGATTCTGCTCCTGTTCCAGTGTCCGTTGGAGAGCCGCCTCTTGGATTTTGAATCCCGTCACCGACGCCACGAAGGTCTTGTAGAAGCTGAACAATCTCGTCCAGTTCGCTTTCGTCTGGAAGCTCGACTTCTGGATCAATACCGACGCGGTCTGCAAACGCCTTCCGGGTCAAGAACCCTTCATTAAACAGTTTGATTGCCGCATCAATGTCCAGACGCTCCTCGTCGCTGGAGTGCTGACCAAATTCGAACTGTGGGGGAACTTCCCGGTATTCTTCCGGGTTGTTCTCGCCCAAGATCGAGACGAATATCTGGTATCTTATTGCCTGCCGAATTACTGCACGATAGCGTTGAATACGTCTATCGAACTTTGGCATGACAGAAATAGCGTCATTTCGGCCTACATCGGCATCCATGTTCAGTAAGAACGCGGGAACGCCGAGACCAGCCGCAATGCGCTTCTGTAGGTGAGCAAACGTACTGTCCAGATTCAGCATACCGGCAGCAGAAGACGTAGATGTAACACCGATAACGTCGTGTTCTACGTCGTGACCGACCGCGATCATTGATTCAGGTTCGATCTGTTCGACCGTATCGAGCCACTCCTCAATCTGAGTTGGGCTCCACGGTCGATCTTCACTTCCAACCTTCCACAACACCGGAGGATACGCCTTCGTAGAGATGAACCTCGCAAGGTCGATCTCCATGTCGCGTAGGAAGTCTGCCTGCTCTTCGATTCGAGCAATAAGAGAGTGGCCGAAGTCCTGTCCGGGGTGGCTGTGGAATTTCAGATGTGCAATGTCATACACATCAAACTGAATGTCGTCAGCTCCACCTTCGTCTTCGAGAAGGTACTCGATTGTGTTACCAAACTCGTCTGTTTGGATTTTTACCTTCTCAGTTGGGAGCAGTTTTGGCTTGAAAACATCGTCTTCAACGACGATCTCCAGAAACGCCGAGCCATCAACGAGAGCGTGCCATACCCACTCAAAAAGAACAGTTTCGAACTTCGAGGCTTCAACGAGGGCCTTGAACGTGGCAATATCCTCGTCTGTCTGCTCTTGATCGGTAAACGGAATGTTCGCGGGTTTGATGGTGAACCCTGATCCTACCAGATAATCCACCAGCGTATCAATTCCGTCCCCAACGTGGGGATCTCGTGCGATCTGACGATACTTTTCAATCAGTCGCTCGTCCGGTTCCTCAATTTCTGGCCTCCCGGAAGCACCAGAAGCAGACTTGATTGCAGCTTTGGGGGTTTCAAGAGCGAAGCCGAGCTTGCCCTCTTCCGCCCGCTGTTGCATTGCTTGTTTTACGTCAACCATGTTAGATTAGAGTTAGTTAATATCGCCTGCGCCGGGAGTAGCGAGGCGTGTAAGAACGCTGATTAGATCGAGAAACACCTCTTTTTGCGAACGCTGCAACAGTGCCAGCTCCAGTATCTGTTTGAACTGACTCTGCACCCGCTGGCGTTCTCGGAGTTTTGGGTTCCGGTGGTTCCTTTTGAACCGGCGTCGTGTATTCTTGCTTCTTTTCGATTACTTGTGTGACAGGCAACTGGCTGACCTTGGGCGGGAACGCGCCAAGAACAACAGCCATCGCAATGTCGTCTTTTCCAGACTCGGAGTAGTCCTTGCCAGTGAACTTCGGCTTCTGTCCGTCGCGTTTTTGCTCCCGGACGATTGAAACCAGTTGATCGAACATCTCCGGGTCGTCGTCAAGGACAACGTGGTCATTACGCAATGCCGCGTTCATGTCCCCGAACATCTTCTTGACCGCGTCACGATCAGAGAAATTGAACCCGATTACACAGCGTCCAAGCCGTTCTCGGATGATTTTGTCGAACGTCGCTCCCGGCCCCGTAGAGTCGAGAATGATGTAGTCCGAGTCGAGCTGTGCCTGTAACTGGTGTAGTCTGTGTGCGACATGAACCGCGTTTCCGCGATCTGGATTCTGAATACCTGCCTCTGCAATTGCCTCGTCGTCAATCACCTCCCAATAACGGATTTCTCGACGCTCCCCGATATGGTCAAAGACCGAAACGACCGTTTCGTCGTGGTCAATGCCAATGTCAACACCCATCGTTCGCATTAGACCGGGCGTTTTCGGGCTGTAAAGCCCGTATTGATACGAGGCATCGTGAGACCGCGCCATTGCGGCCTCAATCGACGATTCGGAGAAGAATCGGTAGGATTCGTCGATTGGACGGCACAGATACTCCTGTGCGAACCCGTTGGGGTCTTTCAGACGGTCTCCCTCGACGGTATCGAGGTTCAGATCGGGCCGAACTGGCTCAACGTCCTGATCGTGCAGCGAAACTTCAACGTCGATCTCGTCTGCGTTCTTGAACGAGGGCTGCTGAATCGAGATCGTCCCGACCCGATTTCCGTCCTCGTCGTAGCCCGATTCCGTTCCACGGGCATGGTTTCGCATGAACAGGTCGTTCTTAGCCTCCGGTGTGGAAACTTCGACCATGAGGCCCTGCGTGCCGAGAGAAACGAACGGACTGAACGCACGAGAGGTGGCCTCTTGATCCTCCAAGAAGGCCATCTCGTCAATGAAGACCGTCTTCGCGCTGTCGTCACCGCGAGCCCCCGCCGGGTTCCCGGTGTACGCCTTGAATCGAGTTCCGTTCCAGAGTTCGATCTCACCGGCAACGGACTTGATTAGTGGAATATCTACTTTCGCGTTTTCGATCAGATTCTTTATGTCCCGTATCCGGGACTGTGCCTGATCTTCTTTCGAGGAGACGATTGGGAAGAAGGAGTTGGGATTAATCATCCCGTCCAGTGCCAGACAGACACAGATAATGAACGAGACGCCGATCCGTCGCCCCTTGTAGATATTCAGCGTGGAAGCGTCACCATAGAAGTATGCGTGGACGATCTTCGGCTGATAGGGCGAGAATAGATTTAGGTCGCCAATCTTCCCGGTATCCAAGTCCTTGACTCGGAACAGGTCTTCCGCCATTCGGTCGGGCCGACCACTCCACCGTTCTTGGACGGTTTCGGGATCGAGCCCGGCCTGCTCGGCGAACTCGGCAACCAGTTCATTCATAGATTAGTGTCTAAATTTATAACAGACTCAATGGGCGCGCGAATCCAGCAACTATCGGAAGAATAGCCGTTTCCGTCCCACCGAAAGATAACTCCTGTCCGTTTTCCGCCCGACGTTACGTTGTATTTCGACACGGTTTCGGGGTTGTCAACGCCCGATCCCGGCCCTGCACGAGAGAAACTTGGTTCTTTTTTATCGTCGTCTTCTGGCCTGTAAGCGTAATCAGAGGCCATTTAGATCAACCAAGCTCATTTTAATCAGTCTGTCAACCGTTTTTTCCTTCGCAAGAAACACACTGGTAAGCAGATCCTCTTTCAGATCGAGACTACAGTACGTTTCTTCTGGCAATGCAAGAACCTCCGAGGGAACGCTGGTTTCCTCGTAAACGGGAATGTGATAATTGTCTACTTTGACTACAAGTGGCCGAACATCTGATGCCGGAGTTAGATACTCAGAAAACAGATCCGTTTGAACAATCGCCCGCTCGCCGCTGTGGGGCGTTATCTGCAACTGAGCAATATAGTAGCCACTTGAAAAGTTTTCAACCATTATTCCTACTTCATATCAGTAATCCTCACCAAAATGGGGTGAGAATACGCTTTTTTATGTTGACTATATGTATAATCAACGCAACCGTTATCCTTGTTCTTGCTAAATAGGGACGCTGAGGGCTGACAGTGCAATTCCCAACCCTGACTGTCTGCCCTCTTTTGTCCCAAAGAAAACGTGTGGTTCCGTAAATAAATACAACGCGGTTGTATCAATCACGTATTGTTATTCAAATTCGTTCGGATCGTAGTCTTTCTTGTTGTTGACCATTTCAGACATTGCGCCGACAAGACCGTCCATGACCTCGCTGGCGTTCTTGACCTGATCGTTCTTGGCCTGCTGCTTTCGAGTGATCCCAAGCGAATCCTTGATTTTCTGAATGAGACGGACTTGAGAGGCCATTGCCTCATTCAGCGTGTTCGGCAGCTCTTCTGTTTCGACCATCGTACCGTCGGGAAGGTAAACGCCCTTCTCGCGGATCTCCGAGTTGCGGAGAATGTAGTCTTTCCCGCGCGCTTCGCGCACGATCTCGATTGCAAGAGTCTGGAAGTCGTGAGCTGCCGATGGGTCAGACTCCAGATCGACGTTGTACGCTTCCGGCCACGAGAGAACCCATTCGTATAGCTCCTCCTCGCGCTCATTCATCGTTTCGCGCAAGTGGCTATCTGTAGCGTACATTCCGTGTTTCATGTTACCAAGTTTGTCGAGATTTTCGGGGTGTAATTCGTTGTTCCCGCCGTGGTTCTTGCACCTACCATTTTTCTTTACGTTCTGAGAGGCACAGTACCGCTGCGGGCCGTCATAGTCTTCGGGTTGCCGTGGAATCTTGGACAGACAGTATTTCTCTTCAAAAGAGAGATAGGGGTGTGAATAATTGGCTCTCATCTCGGCAAGCTCTTCGTCTGTCTTGCCGCTGATTTCAGTAGATGCCATGTATTGTTAAAATGTCTGAAAAGCGACACACAGAGAACTCTGGTGTCGCCAAAAATCCCTACAACTTCCATTCCGGTTCAAAACGTACACGTAGTCCTGTGCCGTTTTTTCTCGCAGTTCTTCCCGTAACTACCGATCAGTAATTACTCCGAGAACGCGAGTACCCAAGACCGCACCGCCAAAACGAGTTACCAGTATGAGTCACCTCTTACTTGCCTCGTTCCAGCAGTCAATTCGAGATCAAAAGAACGATCTCAAAGAAAACAAACAACGAGGAAAGCTAAAATGCGAGCAGTGGTTCGTGGCACTAATCAGTGACCGCCACTACTCAGAAAGGGTGCTTCCTCACCCTTACTAATATACACACCTATATATAGGGTGTCCACCCTTTAAATACTACTCCTTGGATAATTGCCACTATTACCGGCAATATAGTCCTCTACCGCGAGATAACACCGGGTGTTCAAGGAAATTCCGACCTCGCGCGCGCTCTCACCAGAACTTCGATATATCTTGTACGAGTCACTTTATACGACTCACTCAGATAGATTTAATATCTGCTCGCGCGTTGTATTAGTAGGAGACCGTGAATTATGTCCATGTCTAACTATCCCTCGGATTGGGATTCTCGCCGCCGTAGAGTCTACCGCCGAGACAATTACACCTGCACCAACTGCGGCATTGGCGGCGGTGGTCAGGGAGACGCCGAGCTGCACGCTCACCACGTCGTCCCGATCTCGAAAGGCGGCACGCACGCGATCTCGAATCTTACCACGGTATGTTCTGCTTGCCATGATTCCATACATCATAAGAATGTGATGGCCCCCACGGCGGATCGAGGCACTGGCTCCAGTTCTTACTCCGATAACGCGGAGCAAGAGGGCTTTTTCTCGTTTATTCTGTTTTGCCTTCTCTTCTTCCCAACGTTACTCTTTCTGGCAGTATCTACAGGCAGTCTCTTCGAAGGAACGATTGCCGTCGTTGCCGGGATCATTGTCTTCGTGTTCTTACTGTTATCTACTTCCTGATCGAGAATTTCTAAATGCCCTCTCGAAATCTGAAAAATTCTGAGCAACTTACGTCCCGCGCACGCGCACGACCCCTTTGAAAATGGTGTTCTAACTGCCCCTTATCCCTGCACCCATCCCTGCGCGCGCTCCTGCCCGACGCCTACGTACAAGCGCAGGTATGCCTGCCCAATCTAATACCTGCCAGTAATCGCCTATGGCTCCGAGTATGGCCCACCAACGCGCGAGCGCGCGAGCGGAGGCAACCAACGCCCAAAGTATCCCCCTTACCTTGCCGGTAATGACCGACCGCGCACCACTGTTGAGTATATAAAGAGTATATAAAGGCTCATCAGCTTACCACTCAGTGATATTCTGTCACGATACCAGAAGATACCACTACCATGCTACACTGTCAAGTCACCGCCGTCTATCGGTTTTGCCGTCCAAATCGCAATTCGATTAGTTTATATACCCCTCCGACCTGAGCGATGAATGTCGTTCGATGACAGCCGAATCAGGCCGAGAACGTGACCGGCGATTGTCCGGTCGTTAGCCACACAACGTCGTGATCTTCATGGCGTTGTACCCGACCACGGGATTAGGTCACATCTGAGACATACGTGTTGTGACCCTCAAGGGCTTGCACCCACCGGAAAGGAGGTGCGAGTCAGAGCCTCCAGCTCACGCTGGAAACCGAGGCGACTACGGAACAGTGAAAAGCGGCCTCCGGCGAACCGTCGAAGTGGTGCATCCCCTTAGGGGGATCATCGGGTTGCCAAAGATACGGCAGAATCAGCCCCCACCCAAATCCGAAGGATTTGCGACGTTTACCTACAGCGTCGGATCTGTGCCCCGAACGAAGTTCGAAGGGGAACGGGTGAAGGGTGGCAGAGGCGACCCTCGTAAGAGGGTCGGTAGGAGAGACCCACCACCGAAGGTGGCCCAATGTCCCCGGCATAGTCAGACCATCGGCCTATACGGTGTAGCCGAGCAAGTCCATCCCGTCGAAGACGGGCAGATTCTACGAATCCCCAAAACAGCTCTGAAGCCCCTTAGGGGGCTTCGTCCAAAGATAGGGGAAATGAGACCTATCGGAGATAGGATGGAAACGCGATTGAGGCAAAATCACACTCCTACGGAGTGCCGATCAGGTGCAGCATAGCTGTGAGACCACCATAAATGGTGGCGGAGCTTGATGGTCGTTTATCTATGGCTACCGCAAGGTAGCACCCTATCGACAGGAACGCCACCGATAGGTGGCAAAGCAAGCTAAACGATGGCCCTTAGGGGCCAAACAGCGATCCAAACGGTTCACTCTACGAGTGGTGGGTTCGATTCCCACTGGACGCATCCCTTCCCTTCGGGAAGTGTGAGACCTCTGTTTCCACCGGAAACACGTCACTGAAACCAAACGACAATGACTGCAAACCTCAACTTCGTAGAAGTTGCATCGCCATCGAACAACGACGCTGACGCTGTTTCGGAGAAACAGGAGACCCCGGAAATGACCCCAATCGAGAACCTACAAGCAGAGCTTGACGACGACGGAATCGAATCGTACCGCAACTACGAAGTAGTTGTTGACACTGGCCGCTTCGTTTCGAAGCTGATCGAAGCCACCGGCAACGAGGCATACAGCGACCTTCTCCAGAAGGTCATGGACGACAAAGCCGAACTCCGTTCGGAGTGCAAGAAGCTGCCCGGCAACCTGCCAATGTTCCGAGCCGCTTTCCCTGTCAGCGAAGCTGACGATGTGTGGGTGCTTCCTTCGGAAGAAGCCGCCGATGTTGGGATCGACTACGACAACGAAGACCACATCGTTCTCCCCGTCGTTGACGGTGAGAACTGGCATCCAACCAAGGCCCTTGGCCTTGACCACACCGAAGGTGCTGACACCTTCATGGAAGCCGACGACAGCGAAGCTGTCGAAGACGAGCCAGAGCCAGAGACCGACGACAACGACTTCGTCGTAGCCTGCAAGAACGCGAAGCTCGACCCTGCCGCCGTAGACGCAGCCCTTGAGGGCCACCCTGTTCCTTCGGAAGGAACCGTCGAAGACCTGAAAGAGACTCTGGCAGTGTTCGTTGAAACCGGCGACAAAGAAGCCATCCTGACCCTACAGGGTCTGGAACTGGCGAACGACAACCGAAAAACCGGCCTCGCAGCCATCGACGCAGCATACAAGGCTGTCGTAGACAGCGAGGAAAACGCCGAGACCGTCGAAGACGAAGACGAAGCCGTCGAGCAGCCAGAGGCACAGGAAGCCGACTCCGTCGAAGCCGCCAAAGTCGAAGCCCTGAAAGCCCTGACCGACACCCTCAACAAAACCGCCGAAGCGATCCAGAGTCTGTAAGACTCACTTGAAACGACAAACTTCATTAAAATCATGTCCAAAGCCGACCGAATAGCCCCGGCACTGCCCACAGAACACACGAAATACCGCCTGACCGGACACGCAGACCGCAGGCTACGGGAGATCGACCGCATGATGAACGCGGCACTTGTGAAACAAGTGCTGGAGAACGGCGACCGCCTTCCCGGAAAAGAATCTGGCACTACGGAGCTTGTGCTGACAGTGGCAGCTACGGAGTTCGTTGTCATTGTTGACAACGAGATTAACCCGGAATGGGAACGGCACGATATAATCACGATGTTCCCACGAGAACGAAAGGAAATTACGGAGTAATACAATGGCTTACCAATTCACCAACGACGACGGACACGCACAGATCGGCGGATCACCAGCAGCTCACGAAGTGAGCATGGGGCGGAGCATTGACGACCGACAGCTCGGAGAGCTATGCAGCTTTGAGGAGCTATACGGCGACGAGGAGGGAGACGACTAATGCCCTCTGTTGGCCTTCTCGACTACGTCGAAGACAAAGCGGGCCACCCTATAGGGTGGGAAGACATGGATAACTGGTCGGAGTCACAGATCCGACGACTACACGGCAACGCCAAGAACTACGTAGAGCTTGGTGGGACGTTGGACGACGACGAAGTCGTGATCTATGTATCGCTGCTTCGCCGAGCCGACGATCTCGACATGGATCTCGAACGTGCCGCCAACTCCATTCTGGAGGTGCTGCTATGAGCCGCTGCATAATCTGTGAGTCCAGTGTTCCACTGTCCTGCAACCACTGCCCGTGCTGTGACTGGCCCCACGAACCCACCCACGAAGACGGCTTCGCCGATGGAATCATCGAAGCCCCCGACGACGGCATGATTCTGGTATAGTCTTACGACTAACTTTAAACGAAACACAACACAACGATGTACGTAGAAATTAATGGCCCGGCGATCCGCGTAGAACACGACCGCGAAAACGAAGTTGGCATCCGATACATGGCCCAACTGTGTAAGGAAATCCCTCTGGAACGCGGGAACCCGAATATCGACTGCTACTTTGACCCCGATTTCCTGTGCGACTACACCCGGCACACCGTAAACGGTGACGAGTGGGAGCTGGACATAAGATCAGCTACAGTTTCTATTGACCTTACGGTCGAAGAAGCTCTCGAAGCCGCCGGGAACCGAGCCGCCGAGGATCACACTACGACAGAGAGAGTCCTCGAACGCTGGTCGTCCTACAAGGACGCACCTTCGGCGGTCTCGACCGCGCTTTACAGCGTGAGAGTGAACGAGGAGCCACCAAACCCGGAGGGTAACTGATGGCAGCCAGCACGATGGAATGGAAAGACTACGTCGCCGGACTATCGAACAAGAATCTCATGTCCTACTACCGCCTGTGTCTGCGAACTGGCAACGATCACAAGGCGGCACTGTGTGACATGGAGATCGAATTCCGGCGACACGAAGGCAAATGGGTAGATATTCCGGCGTAGCATAATCTCGATTAGTATAATCGAGAATTCTTTCTGGAGATCGGCGTAGCCGAGTAGGGTTCGATTCCTTACAGGAATATGAGGGATTTCCCTCTATACGAATCACTCTTTACGACAAGGTTAATACCTCACACGCTAAGAGAGACTTCGTAAGACACACAAAACCATGAGCTTAGAAAACGACTCGCTGTTCATTGGCTGCCTGTTGATCCTCGAAATTATGAGAGACGGGGATTTCGACGTGCAACTCACACCAGACGAGCAGGAGATCCTTCGGGAAGCGCACAGTATCGTACAGGAACACCGACACGAGATTCCAGAGGAATACCGATGACAACACTACTCGCCGAACCAGTCGAAGACCGGAGCAACGTACCAGAGAAGATTTGGGACATTACCAAAGCCCTCGTATCCGAACACCCACCGAGCAACCCGGTCGTGATTATGAAAGCCGCCGATTGGTGGTACAAAAACGGTCGGGGAGTCAACGATCCAGCGTTTAAATACGCTGTTTGCCGCCTCGACAGCTCTGTCAATGGCAACTACGGCAACGACGTGGAGCTGTTCGGGGATCTGCTCGACTACTTGAGCGAGATCGACGGAGCCGGAGCTTCGAAATGAGCAACCGACCGGCGATTCCAGAACAGTCTTCGGTCGTAGTATCCGGTTCGTTCGATGAAATCGAAATTCCCGGAGCTGAACACGGATCTGTAGCTATCGACTACCGGGATACTCCCGGAGAATCACCGTCGGTGATCGTAACCGTCGAGGCGGGAACGGAGTTCGTTCTCGCAAGTGTTGACGGGCCACGAACCACCTACAGGATTCCACTGCCCCAAGAGAGAGAAAATGACCACTAAAACAGCACCTGCAATCAACGCAAAGTTCGTCTGTGACTGTGGTAACACAGTCATTCGACCGAGAGGCCACCCCGGACACCCACAGTGTCTACGCTGCTACAATATGCAGTTCATCGAAGATGTAGAGGAAGACAATGATTCAACCAGCTGACCGATACGACCCGTTCGATCCTATCGAACACTTACTAAGAGCGGCAAACAACAGCGGCGTTCCCGGAGCATACTCTGACACTCCCTTAACAGGAACTGTTCTGGAGTCCTACGGGAACCGAACGACTCTGTGGGACACAGAGAACCCCGACGCATGGATCTCGATGAAATTCCACGACGAAAACTAACTATACAAACATGATTCACCCAACCGTTGTACCTACTAACTTCGTACAGAACTACAAACAAATCTCTGAAATCATCGGCAAAGAGTACCTGCTACTGCCCGATGAAAGAGACACAGACGAATTCAAAGAGGCCGTCGAGATGACTCTGGCGATCAATGACATTCTCTACCGGAGAATGTTAAACGAAATCGAGATCGAGCGAACGGATGAAGACCCAT
>LFCJ01003072.1_pt1 | contig 12165 bp, 8 predicted proteins | sample 643141 | NCBI WGS metagenome assembly LFCJ01 (sample SAMN03766243, study PRJNA286221) | soda lake metagenome | biome: soda lake; feature: Kulunda steppe; material: water; isolation source: sample B1-Br-g2 brine of Lake Bitter-1 | place: Russia: Kulunda steppe | collected 2010-07 | reverse complement strand
GCAGTGAACCTCACTCGTGGCCCTTGCTGCACACTTTGCAGCGACCCACTCTCCGTGCACACACCTAGCATTGAACCTCATTCTGTGGCCCTTGCTGCACGCTTTGCAGCAACCCACTCTCCGTGCACACACCTAGCAGTGAACCTCACTCTGTGGCCCTTGCTGCACACTTTGCAGCGACCCACGCTCCATGCACACACCTAGCATTGAACCTCACTCTGTGGCCCTTGCTGCACACTTTGCAGCAACCCACGCTCCGTGCACACACCTAGCAGTGAACCCCACTCTGTGGCCCTTGCTGCACACTTTGCAGCGACCCACGCTCCGTGCACACACCTAGCAGTGAACCTCACTCTGTGGCCCTTGCTGCACACTTTGCAGCAACCCGCTCTCCGTGCACACACCTAGCAGTGAACCCCACTCTGTGGCCCTTGCTGCACACTTTGCAGCGACCCAACACGCGGGACACCGGTGCCAGAGCAGTTGTGGGGCCTCAGGAATCTGGCCAACAAAATCATCTTTTATGACAATGCCTTAGACGTGAGTGTAAGAACAACTGTCCAGACCCGCGCCCAAAGGATGTTTGTCATCACCTGCCTCTTCAAGGAAGAGAGTTCAGTTGCCATGGCACATGCTTTGATTGGTTATTTCTTTGTGCTTGGCTGCTTATGGCCCCTAAAGGCTGTCTCCCCCGATGTTTTCCCTTGATCGACTTCAGTTTGGCAATGCTATCAATTTGGATGTCAACGCACGCACATGGTGTACCTGCTGAGGTGCTTCCCCTGCGCAGCATTCTTCAACAGCCATGAAGAATGGCAAAGTGATGCCAAAAGCTAGCACTTGTTTCAAAACATAATGATGGCATCATTAAGCCTTCAGCTCTCTTTCTTTGAGCCTCACCTCATACATAGGAGGAGCAAATACCATGTTTGTGCGTCTGCCCAGAGTTTGATGGGTAGAGCTCTCTTTGGGCCTGCGGAAGTGCAGGTGTTAAATACATGGCGTTTGTGGCCTTCAATCGCCTGGCATTGATTGGCATTTGCTATTGTGCTTGATCAAGGCCTCCTTTCATGGCGCCGCACTGGCACTTAAAGCTACACTAGAGTGGGGTATTAAGTAATGGAATCTAGACAGATGCAAGATGCAGATAGATGTGAAATGTAGAGCACACTGCCCTCAAACCGGTTTAATGTGCTTTAGCAAAGCTAGCTTGAGAGGACAAATGGGGCGCTTATGATGTTTTGCCTAGGGACTGGGGTTGCAATCTGTTTGGGAGTGCCGACCACCTGGGCAGCTGTCAACTGCAAGCTGCGGGATGTCTATGCCTCCAGTTCTGTCTTGATACTTTAAAGACAGCCATGCTCCTTGTTTTACCTCTGCAGATCTCCGAGGCACTGGGATGGCTAAGAGATGCCAGTGAAATGGCAGCAGAGTACTATGGTCCAGAGCACCCTTCCCAATTAGGCCCTCTGCTGGACTACCAGGCTGCTTTGCAGGCGCGCTTGCAGTCTTACATGCACTAGTCATTATTTTCAGACTTTGTATTATCTTCTGCTCTCTTCTTGCTTCACTTGCTTAAGTAAAAATTAAGGCACGCTAAAGTATGAGGAGCACACGCCAGTGGCGATAAAGAGTACACTTTAAGTATGTCACCTGTTGTAATATGAGGCATTTGTAAGTCATGACCAGGTTGTATTGCTGCCATGTAACAAGTGTTTTGTTCTGATGGAGCTGTATCCGGCCAGAGTTGCAGGTCGCCCTGTTCTGCATATCACACACTACCGGAATGAACTCATGCATAAGTTGCTTTGCCCTCAGAAGAGAGCCCTCCTGGCAAGCTCTTATCCTACTTACGCCACCTCCTTTTCAGGTGGCCATCAATGCTGCTGGGGAATCTGATAGACAAGAGGAGATGCAGGCATTGCTGGCATCACGTCTAATTGTTTCCAACAAGATCGTAGAGCTTGTGAAGGTAAACTCAAGTGCAAAGCCATGTTTGCCCCGAGACCTGCCTATGGGGCCTGAATTGTGCTCTTACATTTACCGGGTACTCCTGATCTTCAACCCTGCAGCATTGATAGCCTGGGATATGTGCTGCCAGAAACCCTTTTAAGAAAGATGGACCAGGGGAACCTGTTGATGCGCATGCACCTGCTATTTGATTGAGACAATGCTAGTTATGGCAATGATTCTGCAATGGATGGAGATTTGGGATTGTACAGAGCATCTGATAGGACAAGGTGTTTTGATTCAATGTCACCATGAAACCTTTTCACAACTCCCTCCTCCATCTGTATAAATTTAAATTCTAGGTCTAGAATCTCCATTTGCTTCATAGTCATGCTATCTGTCTGGATGTTCTTTTTCATGTTTACTTGCAGTTGGTGGGAGAGCGCTACCTTGCCCACAAGGATTTCCTGTCGGTCGTTGTCCTGTATGAGGCAACTCTGAAGGTGCGCCCCCTCTTGGTGACTGAAACCAGTGAACTCATCTTCCTTGATGTGATTGGAAGGATGACAGGTCAGCTCAGGTCCCAGGCGCATTGCAAGTGGCCACCACACCCAACAAAACTTCGTCTTAGCTTGTGCAACCAGCTTTATGGCCTGCCGCGCCTGGCAAAGATTAGGCATGCTGGCTAAGGTTCTCTTGTGTATGTGATGGATATAGGGCCCGGGGAGGCTGCTTCCAGAGGACCACCCCGGCATGGCTGATCTCAAGCAGCAGACCAGGGAGCTTCTACTGTCAGCTATATCCCCTGCAGAAGCGAGGGTGGTAAGTCGTGTTATTGGTTGTGCAGCATGGATCATCTGGTAAGGGGTGTGCCTGTACCACCTGCTTTGTCGTGCAGTCAGCTGCAGCTTAGTGAGATTTAGCAGAGAGGTTGGTTGAGCGCTGAGTGCAGATTCTCTGCCCGTGCTCCATGCCTGTGCTCCTGTATGCTATTTTGACAGGTATCACGCAAGCGGAATGACACCAAGACAGCCCTGCAGACCCTGGCGCAGGGTTTCACCGCTGATCTTGGGGTGTTTGCACTGCGGAAGCCAGGAACCAGCTTTCCTGAACAGTGGAAAAAGGGACAGAAGCTTCCTCCTTTGCGATGAATGATGCGATTAGCCCATCATAGACAGTGGAAAAGGGACAGAAGCTTCCTCCTCCGCGATGAATACTGTGATAAGCCCATCATAGACGATTTGAATGTATTTTTCAGCCTTTACTGTGATTGGAACCATGATTGCATGTGGCATTTGTGCAATGCAACAATTAAATGCGGGCGCTGAATTTTCAGGGCTGCAGCAAGCTTGCACGAAGGTTCTCGCTGAGTGAAGGTTCTCACGTTCTCACTGTGGCACAACGGGTCCACGGGGCTTGAACTTCTGCAAGGCTTCATGCACATTCAAGCTCTCAAGCTGAAGTGTTAGGGTTGACCGACGGCCTGGTCGTTAGGCTGATTGTTTTGTGGCTTGTCATTGCCAGCCAAAAAGAAGTCCTATATATCTGACATGCCATGTCAGTGAAAGAATTGGTTGTGCCACAAAGAGTTTTTGGTGCCGCTGATTGTCTAATTAGGCGAGACATGCAAAAGATAAGGGATCTCCACAAAGGGAGCCAGGCAAAAAAAAGGAAAGGGAATGCTATTTTGTCCTGAGGAAGCACATACAAGCCTTGACAGCGAAGAAGAATAAGCACCTCTTTGCACAGCAGCACAAGACTCTTCGCTGCTCGAAGCACTTGTCACAAAAGTACATTTCCACCTCGCTAAAGGGACTCCCTTCCTCGGAGGATTCAACTGTGACCACTTGTCATCACCTTGAATGTGTGAATGCCAACAAAATATGCTCGCATTGCTCATTACATGATCAGAAAGGAAACAGAGAATGAATGAAAAGTCGATGGGGGATGTTATGGTCATGTCTCGAGGCCATTCTGCATGCAGTAAGCCTGACAAGATGGATGGTTTTGCTCTACTCCTGACCTCGATGTTTAGAGGTGGCACATCTTTTCTCAGGGAGTGGTTTCACTGCCTGCGTAGTTTTCATTTTTTTCTTATTTTTTTCATGTTCTCTCAAGAGCACACAGACACACTGCATGGGAGAGTAGTATAGCCGTAATCTGAAGTAGTAGTCTCATTCGGTACAATTTGCTTATAAACTTGTCAGCACCAGACGCGCCCTTAATAAAAATTTTGCAGCAAATCATCATCAAGACCAGGAATGGGGTAATGCTTGTCATCCCCCTGATCCCCACTGACTTTTTTGGTTTTCTTTGCTGGAGGAGGTCGTCCCCACCACTGGACTCCCCCAAACATGGCCAATTAGCATTTCTGCGCACTTGCTGGGCCCATTTCCAGACCCAAACATGCACAACATGTACATATTTCATTATAAGTCAGGCTGTGTGAGAAAATGCGAGGTGGGGCGCGGCGTGTGCGCCTTTGGCCATTCTGGCACCATTTTCCACCCTTTTGGCAGGCAAATGGTGCATCCCCAAACTTGCTCCAATCCTGCCGCTTTCCAGAACTTTATATGCTATTTCATGATGATCCGATGCTGCGAAGATGGATTAGGGGGAGGCAGTCGGAAAGGTGTGTTCCGTGGATGACCCTGTCGCGACCGATTAAGGTCCAAACACAGGAAGTGCGATATCTCCGCAACACATGCATGCTTTCAAGCCAGACCAAGTCTGAGGGTTGTGGGCAATCAAATCAAATCTAGGAAACTTAAAATGGAGCCGATCGAGGGTGTGGGTGGGAAGCGGATGGCCAAAACGCTGCATCACATTTGCCCCTTTTGAGTGCACAGCTCAACGGGAGAGCTTCCCACGCCCAAATCCACACGGTATGTGCGGGCCAATTTTACACAGCTGTAGTCATCTCAAGCTCGGAGTTTGGGGCTGGGAGTGGGAAACAGTGCACACTCTTCCAACATCACGCACCATTTTTCCGAAATTGCCTTCCACCTACCGCACCAATTTCGACCCCAAGACCACCATCAGAACTGGAAGAATATTAGCTATCCAATGGTGTGATCAGGTCAGGAAACGGTGCGGTGGATGCACAGTTATGCCTTGAGAGGCATATTTACAACGTTTACCATCCGTGTAGGTCCAGGATTTCCAGTCTGAAACTTGAAGTGTGAGTCCCGGTTTGGATTGATGGGAAAGAGGGGCCACTTCACCCAAAGCAGGTCTGTGGGAGCACCTGGTAGTTTGCATTTTGTCTGAGTGAAGCTTCTCAAATTTCTTGAGACCAAGCGCTGTCTCAGCGTGCCTAGCATTGCATATGAGGTGGCTAGCAATGTTGTTGAGGTGCCATTTTGCTTCAGGGATGTCACAACGGTTGCAAGCAAGATTTTGCAGCCATGTAGGATTGTGTTTATAAGGTGAAGTTGTGCAGCTGTATTCCAGACTGCTATGATATGGAGATTCCAAGAGGCCTGGGGTAAGGGAGTCGCTTGACTAATCCAGGGTTGAGGGGAAGTTTAGGCAATCTCATTAGCTGGAATTGTTCCAAGTTTATAACACAAGTGGGGATAGGCTGTCAGGAGGCTTGAGTAAGGTTTGGTGATCATGGATCCATTCTAAGATGGTAGGATCATGAAAGTGGCAGTTACCTCAGCACTGAGGATGGCTGAGTAGATGGCATGCCTAAGGCTATGATTCATGGTATGTTCGTTATAGATGGGATGGCACACTGAGAAACCAGTGAATTGGGACGAGAGGGGATTAAGGTGCGCATTAAAGTGTGCATCTTGTGAGTCTGCACTCCAATAATGGGAGTAGCTAGGGTTGAAGTCTAGCGGGGAGGCCATTTTTTCCTGAGTTACCAGAGCCCAGTTTTTGAGGGGCAGTGTGCACATGATTTGGCTAAGCTCGCGAGTAAGAATCCTTGATCTTCTTGCTGTGGAACTTCCTTCCTAGCTTTGTTTTCCTTGTAAGCAGCCCTAGTAGCTCAGATGCAAAGCTTTTAGGTGTAGGTGTTATGTTGTTATGGAGACCTTTAAGCTTGGCTGTGTGGAAAGCTGTATTAAGGATGTTAAGGCGCTCTGGTGCCATCATGCCCTGGCATTTTCCGTCTGTGCTGTAGATACATGCTACTCTTGATGAGTAGATTTCTGGGAGAATAAGAGGTGGAGGGTTATTGTGGAGGGAGGGCTGCTCATTGGTAGGTTTAGGCTTGTACTTAACGAGGTCTACATTACAGATCCAGAACTCACAGCTCCCAGTGGGTTGTATGTCTACCTGTGGATTTGTGGGGCGGATATCAAAGGTGACTTTATTTCGTAGATCAGTGTCCAGTTTTTTAATCCAGGTGTTGGCCTTGTTGGACATGTCAAAGCCTTGTCTTTCCAGGTTGTCTAAGGTTTGGTCTGCCCTGGGAAGAAGGAGGTCTGGCTCCTAGATCCGTGTCTCAAAGTCAAGGATACACTCAAGGAGGTTGGGCAACATGTCTTTTAGCTCTTTTGGTTCCCATGTGGGTTCCCAGGTCACATGTATGAATCCATTATTAATGGATCAGAGTATCTTTTCTGTTTTTGTTCATCATTAAGGTGAGCACAGCCTGGGCAGGCCCAATTGTCATTCTTGTTAATTTCCTCTCTCTGCCTCTCAGTGTAGCAGCCAGTGTTCTTGAGGCACACCCAACGGTCACCAACGGTTAGTCCGGTTGTTGACCTCACAGATGTACATGTCATTAAAGGGGGGCACATTTGTTTCAGTTTGGAGGCCAGAATTATAGAAGCAAATTTCACAGCATGCATTCTTAAGGGCAGAGCGGGCTATAGGGAGAATTTTCTCAGGTGTGAAGCCAGCCTTTTTGAAGATAGGGAGTGCCCAATTTTCTATGGTCATGGGTGCAAAGTAGACATGGTATTGTTTTTGTTGCTAGGTTTGGTTGTGACAAATCTCCAGTTATATATATGTATGGAGATTTCCATGTCATAGAAGTAGAGGGTGTTGACAGCATCTGAGGCATTCAGAGAGCGAGCTTTGTTTATCTTGTAGTTCCGAATTGCATGGGCCATGGATGCTGTGTCTAATGGTCGAGTGCAAGGGCCTGGGCATTCCAGGTTACTAACCTGCTAGTAGTGTAGAGCTGCAGGAGTTTTCTCCTTTTTTGCTTAGGGATATTTGATTGCGAGTTACAGCTCAGAGTTGGGTGGTTAGCAGGGGCAGAGACAGGTAGATATTACGTAGGGGGTGTGACAGGAGTTTGGTGGGGGGCCTTATGATCTGGACAGGTTTTGCAATTGTATTTAGAACGTGTCCTCTTACTGGGGGTCCGTCATACTGTAGCGCCTTTTTATGCATGCACTGGGTGTCAATATGGGTTGATTGGGTTGTAAGAGCCTCTTCCTAGGAGCAGTACGGGGTAGCTGCTGTGTAAGGTATGCCCCTCAGTGATAGGTGTGTTGAAATAGTTGGCCAGGGGTACTACTAGTAGAGACTTCTAAGGGACATTTAGAGCGAGTTCTTTACTAGGGGGTCCATCAATTTGTTATTTGATACCAGCTGTGTTGGTGGGTTCTGGGTAGAGAGTTTCAGATTGGCTTATTTATTGTTGTTGTGTGCAATTTATCTGTGCAATTTCTGCATGGGCGGTACTACAAGTGAGTGAAGGTGTACCGGTGGAAGTGCGAGGGATGCGGCGTCCAGTAACTTCTTGCATGTAATGCGTTGCCGAGCGAAGCTGAGGAGGGGGCACTACTTGTGTGGCTGGTATGTTTTTGCTCTGGAGGCTTATGTTAGTGATTGTGGATGGGAGTGTTGCGTTGAAATGGGTGTCAACTAGTCCGCTGATGTGTGTGTTCTTGATTTTGCGGTACATGGCGAAAGTGCTTGCATTAGTGTGTTTTATATGCCATGAGCTTGTGAATTTCACCAGGGGTGAGATCTTCTGCCTGGGATAAGTTAACATGGGCTGCCGGTCTGTTGAGTGCTATTTTGCTTTTCGCGGTGGCCTTGGTGAATTTCCCTTTAAGCTGTGTGTTTTGTTTGCTTTCCTCTATCAGTGGGACCTGGCATCTTAATTCTATTAATCAGCTGGTGGTATGTTAAAAAAGGACTCCAACATGCAGTGCTTTGTGAGCTGATGCTTCATTCAGTCACGTGTTCTTTGGTCATCAATTTTGGTCAATGAACCTGCTCGACTTTGGAGCGCTCCAAGCCCCCTAACCAGAAGAAGGAGGGTCCCAGCTGTCACTTGCAAGGTCTGTCTTGTAATTTGTGAGATTTGTGAACAGTGTTAACTGGTCAATTTGCGGACCCTGCCCTTGGACCTACTCGCGAGATACTGGTCCATTACATTGCGTAACAGCAGAGTGTCTTAGCACACCTGAACGCGCATGAGATAGTCATTTATATTCACCACCTGCCCCCATCTGTCATGCATTCAAAAGTCAATGTCATGAACCAACATGCCTCCAAGGGGCTAGCAGGGCTACCAGTGGAGGGGAACCTAGAGCCTGAAAACTTAAATGCAGGGCAATACGAACACTGGCCACCCGCTGTAGCCTAAGGAGAGTGAATGCAGGAGAGCGCAAAGTAGCCTGAGCAAGCCCCAGTAAGCCTGAATAAAAGACAAGTGCAGAAGGATGTGCTGCCTGAGTAAAGGAGAGCGCAAAAGATCGTGTTGCCTGCACTTGGCTGCACGGCGCTCTATCAGCAGCATCACCAGCAATGGAGTGCTGGCTGCAGGCGGGTGCATAGTGCAGCAGCGACTATTCCAGCTCATCATCCATCAGGGGGAGCTGCCGCACCACCACTGCAGCCGCAGCGACGCCACGCCTGCCTCACCGGGGCTGCCTAGAACCAGGGGTGCCATGTGGCCTCCATCTTGCACAGGTTGCGGGGATCGGTGGCGGCGGCAATGAGGCCCAGCACACCGTGGATGACATTGCTCTCAGTGCCCACCAGCACCTGCTGCACGGTCTCGGGCGCGACGGCGGGGGCCACCTGCAGCGAGGCGCGCGGGCGCAGGGCGGGAGCTCAGGTCTGGGCCACACACACGTCAGGTCCTGGCCACACACCGCTCAAGTCCTGGCCAGGTACAGCTCAGGCCCTGCACACAACTCAGGTCCTGGCCACGCACAGGTGGGCGGCGGTGTCTGTTGTGGGCGCGGCAACAGAGGGGGCCCCTAAGTACACCGGTGGCGGTGCTGTTGCTTGCGAGTGCTCGGGCAGCGCTGCTCGGCCCGGCCACTGCTTGCTAGCAGCCTGAATCTCCAAACAGGCTAGAGTAGGGAGAGATGGAGGAGGGCAGGAGGAGGAGGAGGAGGGGCGAGGAGCAAAGGACCCCGGGTTGCAGGAGTGTGCGACGCAGACAGAGGGGGTGGAAGGTGAAGGGGATGATGTGCGAGTAGAGGGGGGAGTGTGCAGCACACAGAAATGTGGTGGTGTTGGCTCAGGGCGCCCTCCTCGACAGCCCTCTTACTATCATCATCATTGATGTCATTGCTTTCGCATTTCTCTCCGACCCTAGCCCTCACTCTCTTGCGCGTGGGACACAGAGAGGGGTGTGGCGCTGTCGGCAGAGGGCACCCTCCTCAACAGCTGCCTTGACACAAGAATGGAGCAGGAAGAGGGCACAAGGCTGTTCCCTGATCAGTGGAGTTCACTGAAACATGCAAATGAGCACGTGCCAGGCACAATCCGCTCCCTGGATGCCTGTGGCAAACACCGCTCCCTCCCTATAGACGCATATGCAGCAAGAACAACTCCCTGGATGCGCATGCCACCAGGGTCCGTCCCTGTTTGCTTGCCTCACCTGACGCAGCCTGGACAGCGCAGCGCCCACGTTCTTGAGCACCAGGCTCTTGACCTGCTCATTCTTCAGTGCGCTCACGGTGACTGCAGGGGGGAGCGCGCGCAGGCCATGGAGCATGCTCGCAAAACAAAGTTGGTGAGCGCGTGCAGCCCACGGAACATGCATGCAAAGCACGGTGGGCGAGCGTGCGCAGGCCATGGAGCATGCACGCAAAACACGGTGTGCGAGCACGTGTGCAGCGGCTGTGAGCGCATGCGCAAGGCATGCACGCCACACAGTGGGTGTGTGTGCTCACACAGCAAATGCAGGCTGCCGTTTGGCACGGTGCGCATGCCTATACTTCACTGCAGCCCTGAGCAAACTTTAGGGTGTCTGTGGACTGGCACACGCAAACACACATACAGAGGCACGTGCACACACACACACATCAGGCGTGCTGCAACAATTGAGCAGGCACTCACTGTTCTTAGAATTGCTCCTGCGGCCCGTCCACGCCACGAGGTCGTCTCGGAAGAACAGCGCCAGCATATGCTGGATGTTGGTGTTTTTGTGCAAGATGGCCTGCGCGCGAGTGTGGGTACAGCGACAGTGCATGCTGGATGCTGGTGCTTTTGTGCTGGATGGCCTGCGCGCGGGCAAGTCGATACGGCGTAGGTCAGGAGCGAGACAGGGACCAGGTGGCAAGGTGGCCTGCAGGTGGGGCTGGGCGTGAGCATCGTCGTGAGGCCTGAGCATTTGTTGTGGGGTGGGAAGGGGTACAGCTGAGGATACTGAAGCAAGCGCAGCTAGGCCCAGCAGCAAGAGTAGCAAACTCCATTTCTAGGGGACAAGCGCTTTGGTAGACAAGCTAGCTGCAGCACAAAGCGCGACCTGAGCACACAACCACCGCCCAGGCGCATAACGCCGCATGCAGCTCACATGGCCGTGGCTGCGAGCTCCATGGCATATCTCCTATGAATCCCGGCCAGGGCCGTCCTTGAGTGGGACAGCAGCGTGCTCACAGGCGCGCGTGCACACACTCACACACACACAGTGCGTGCATGCATGCGGGCAAACTCAGGCGTCGTATTCACGGATGAAAGCAAATGGATGTGTGCACGTGGCGGCTGTGAGCATGTCCAGCCCCCTACACCTGCGCTCCGTTCACTATAGCCGTGGCGAAGATGCCCTCCACGCCAAAATTGGAGAAGAAGGACTGCAGCCGCAGCAGGCAACACAGGAGAGCGCGTGAGGTAGGAGAACAGGATAACACACACCCGCACCGGCAAGGGCGCATCGCAAAGGGGAGGGAGTGGTGGGTGCGCACATCACGCGACTCATGCCACCGTACTCCCGCTCACACCATCGCACTCACACTCACAGCACACGGTACACCAAAAAGCGTACGCACATGCAACCGCCGCGCACACCATGGCACAGCACACCATGGCACAGCACATATGGCACAGCACACGCAACCGCTGCACACCGCGATCATCACGGTTGCGCACGAGTGTGGCCTAAGGGTGCACCGCCCCTGTGCCACCTTGCACCTGCCACATGCATGCATGCATGCATGCGCGTGCACGTGCACCTGTGGCCACTACACTGCGCGCACGCGCACATCCCCCCACTTTCTCCTCGCACCACAAGGCTGCGCATGCCAAGAGAGGCGGGCGGGCACCGCCTTAGCGCTGCCCAGCGCACCCGCCGCGTGCACGCGCGTGCGCTCGCGCTCACACACCGTACACCGCACAGCACGCTGCGCGTGTCCCCATGCGTGCGCCTGCCACGCACCACGAGGTTGCGTGTAAGGCGGAAGGGCACGACCTCAAAGTTGTCCAGCGCGCCCGAGCGCTCGTTGTACACAGGCATCAGGTCGCTTTGCGCCATGCGGCCCGAGTCCTTGGCGATCAGGATCTTCTGGGGCGTGCGGCCGCCCAGCAGCAGCAGGTGGCATAGCAGGCCTGCATGGCGCACGCACACACACAGCATCCATGTTGGTGTGCGTGCATTCGTGTGCACATGCCGTACCAATTGTATACCACGCCGCCTAAAAAATGTTTTTTCCCCTGCGGATTGACTGCGGGCACTATACATTAATATTTATTTTGGGGGTGCGGCGTTGTGAAAATAACTATTTTCGATTGATACTGGGTCAGTTAAGGTAATGAGAGGTCAGGGGTCCCCAGCACTCCCTCTGGACCCCTTGCGGGACAGCAGCTGCTGGAAATAGTCTGCCCGCATACCAGGTCACGCACAAAGGCAGCTCGCACCGACGCAACAACATCAGCAGGGCAAGCCAGCACAAGCAGGGCCGTCACTGGCAGTGAGGAAGACAGCAGCAGCGAGGAGGGCAGCAATGAGGAGTGCAGCGGGGAGGGCAGCAGTGATGATAAATGAATTAGGGGAGGGGGGAGGGGGAG
>LFCJ01003071.1_pt1 | contig 12170 bp, 19 predicted proteins | sample 643141 | NCBI WGS metagenome assembly LFCJ01 (sample SAMN03766243, study PRJNA286221) | soda lake metagenome | biome: soda lake; feature: Kulunda steppe; material: water; isolation source: sample B1-Br-g2 brine of Lake Bitter-1 | place: Russia: Kulunda steppe | collected 2010-07 | reverse complement strand
CCCCCCCCGGTGCACCTCGCAGTGCGCTGGCCCAGGGCCCAGACTTAGCTCGGTGTGTCATGGAAGCCCCGCTGCATGGCTCAAGCACACATAAGCGCTCTTGCACAGATCAGTGCATGCATGCCCAGCCGCATGGCTCAAGCACACACCAGCGCTCTTGCACAGACCAGTGCATGCATGCCCTGCCGCATGGCTCAAGCACACACCAGAGCTGCCTGCTTTGCAGCTCTGCTCACTCACTGCCTGTTGCGCTACCCTACTCACCCACTGCCTGTTGTGCGGCTTTGCTCACCTGCTGCCTGCTGCACAGCCCTGCTCACCTGCTGCCTGTTGCGCGGCTTTGCTCACCTGCTGCCTGCTGCACAGCCCTGCTCACCTGCTACCTGCTGCGCAGCTTTGCTCACCTGCTGCCTGTTGCGCAGCCCTGCTCACCTGCTTCCCCCCATCAGCACAGACTCGGCGGCGCCCTCGCTGAGCAGCGCGGGGTGATCACATGTCTTCTTCAGCACAGTCAGCGCAGCCAGAGGCGAGTCAGTCTCGTTAAGGGCTCGACGCACCTGCGCAAGGCGCGCCCACAAGCCTAGATTTGCAGATAGCTCGGGCTGGCTGGGCAGGGTCGAGCCTGTTTAGAATTGCTGCTGCCTTCTTGTGACCTGAGCATGAGGGGCTGTGCTCTGACACAAAAACCCATCTTACCTTGAGCTTGGTAGGGCTGTGCTCTGACACAAAAACCCATCTTACCTTGAGCTTGGTGGGGCTGTGCTCTGACACAAAACCCATCTAACCCTGAGCATGGTGGGGCTGTGCTCTGACACAAAACCTATCTAACACTGAGCGTGGTGAGGCAGTGCTGTGACACAAAACCATCAAACCCTGAGCATGAGCGGTTGTGACACAAAATCCCATCTAACCCTGAGCATGAGGGGCTGTGCTTTGACACAAAACCTATCTAACCCTGAGCGTGGTGAGGCAGTGCTGTGACACAAAATCCCATCTAACCCTCAGCATGGTGGGGCTGTGTCCGGCACAACACCTTGCACAGTGTGGCTGCGCTTGGCAACCATGTTGTGCGCGGGAGCAACCGAACATCAGCCAGGCTATGCTGGTTGTGTGCAGGGTGCATGCTCTGAGGATGCCCGTGGCTTCTTTTTGGGCACTCACTGCCTCTGTATTGGCCGGCAGAGGCTGTAGCATGCCACTGGGGGGCTCAGGATGCCAGAGGGGATGGGGCCCAGCGGCTCAGCCCCAAACATCAGATCAGGCGCACGTTGGTTTGAAAGACCAGGCAGCACCCTGTGACAGTGTGACTTGCAAGGCAAGGCCATTGACTGCATTGCACACCCGTCACTAGCAAACACACACAACAGCCTCACTAACTTTGCGAGGCACCAGCAGCAAGCCAGGCCTATACACATGCCTACCACCATGTGGCATCGCTTCAGGGTGCCCCAAAGCTTGTCAAGTATAACAAGCTGTTTTGAATGAGGCTCTCGCTTAAGTGCAGTGAGGCGCCGCCAAACAAGACGCACCGCTTCAGAGTGGAGAAATGCCTGGTACACGGCACGCTGCAGGGGCTTCAGCCGCAGCCACACCACCAGGTCGTTCTTCCTGCTGAGTCCCTTAGGTACCGCCTGCTGCTGCACTCCTGCTGGCGCGCACAACACACGCGTGCATGCACAGCATTTTGACTCCATAGTTGGACACCCCCTTCTGCGGTGCTGGGTCTTGTTCACAACAACCTCTCTTGAAATGTTTACGACCACCTGGGCTTCAACAGATGTCCCTGTCGATGTGCCCAAAAACACCTTGAAGGCCATCCTGGTGAGTGGTTCCCTTGATGTAAGTTCTTTCAAAGTTGGCGCGTACAGCCCTTGCTTGCAAGCACACCTTCTGGCCCAGTTGATCATGTCTCAGGCATGCTGACTTGTGTCAAGAGACCTTTTTTGCCTTCATCTTTCAGCCAAAGGCAAGCGACACGTGCGCAAATCACTGGATCATGTGCAGCAAAGTAGAGTAACCTGCAGCGTAACTAAGCGCTGAGGACTCTGTGTGTGCACCAAGTCTGAGCGCGTGGTATGCTGTACAGCATCATGCGCAGGAGATGCATGCAAACCCTTTGCACTGACAAGTCCTTGCGCAGGTGGTTGCAAGGCAGTGTTAACAAGCCAGTGGATACACAGCGGCTCCAAGCACAGGTGCCCACAACACCTTGCTGGCGGCCTCGCCCAAATCTTTTGTGGCGCTGCAACGTCACCACTTGCAAGCCTTACCTTCCTGCTCAGGGCTCGTGCCTGTAGGCTCCGGAGCCTGCCCCGCCTCAGCACCCTCACTGGCGCCCCTGAGCACATCCTTCTTCTCTCGCCGCAGAAAGAAAGGAGCGATCTTGCGGCGCAACTCATGTGCTGCAGCAGCGCAAGGTAAGACAAAGGTTTGAGATATTTTGAAGAGGCATCCAACCTGGGTTACAGTGTTGCAAGCGCGGCAGCAGGGTTGGAGGGTTGAAAGGTGCTGGGGTGATGCAGAAGATGAAGTATGTCAGGAGGAGGGACGGATCATCCTTTGTACGTAAGCATTGCAACTTGCAAGCCTGCCACCACAGCTGCGACCTCTGGTCCACTTAACCTTCTCACCCTGGCCAGATGTGCTGAAGGAGCCACGTTCAGTAGCCTGCCAGCTGCAGTTGCAGACTCAATAGGAAGATGCGCCGCAGTTTGGCGCATTGCTACAGCACCCTGGCCACAGCGCGGACTCCTCGAACACAAGCAGCTCTTCCTCTAGCCTCCGGTAAGCGGCTAGCCACATCACACTGCTATCCCTGCATAGCTCCAGGATAGCCACAGCTTTGGCGGCGCACAGGTGCGCACAGCCAATTGACTCACCAATCGCTGCCCCCACTTCCCGCTCCCTGGCCGTGGCATTCCTGTCCTGACCATCAGTGATGGGCTTGCCATACATCCTGCAGGCGATGCGGCGCTTTGCCAACCTCGGCAGCTGCACATCATGCTGGATGTTGAGATACTAAATGGACAGGGCAAGATCCAAGCATGCCAGCCTGAAACCATCAAGGCCCACGCAGTAGGTCACAGCGCACATGCGTACTTGCACACTCTTGCAAACATGTTTGATGGGGGGTGCACAGTGAGCAACTCATGCCTCAATGCCCAGTGACTTCTAAGGTACCGGACTGCCCAGGCCTGGATGTGAGCCAGCTAGGAGAAGCGCGGGTGGCAGTAGGTCTCACAAACCTGGCAAAGGTGCGCGCGCTGCCTAGCAAACCTTCGCAGCAGAAGTCCATCAGGTTGCGCAGCTCGGCAAGGTTGTTCTGCAGGGGTTGGGCAACGTGCATGTTCTGTGCTGTCAACATTGCCAGGAGCCAGGAGTTGCCTCTGGGAGAAACATAAGGACCCCACTGCCCACTCACCTCCTCACACCTGACAAACCCAATGGTACTGCCCTGCAAGACAAGTTTACACTTATGCACGGGCAAATGCAAGCAAATGCAAACATACCAACATATAAGGTGAAGACGCAGGCTAGCCACACACAATTTTGACACTTTCTCATGCGCACCTGGATGGGTGTGCCAGAGATGATGACCTTAATGTGGCATGGTATCTTCAAAAGTTGCTGGACCAGCTTCATTTTGGGGTTCTTGACCTGTGCAGGCCAAAAGTTGAGAGCTTTTGACGGGGGGCACGATAATCATGAAGAAGCAGACATTCAAAATGTTCACCAATAATGTGCAGGTGTCTTAGACAACTTGACTTCACCGCTTATGCCTCTTAGCTCCATCCCAAAATCGCCAGCAACTGCACACTTTGCTCTTGCTCAGGCAATGTGGAAGACCTGGCGCTGAAGGGCACTGCAGCCCATCAGAGTCTGGCATGCGACACGCTGTTTGTCTAGTGGGCGTCCACACCCTGCACCCTTCAATTGTGGATCCTCAAAACATGCCGGACCACAGCACCCGCCGCTTCCAGCCCTTTGTACAGGTCTTCCATCACGCCCCACGTCCCTTTGGCACACACACCTCATACCCCTCATCCAAGACCACCGCAACTAGCACCCCTTGTCTGAACTCCCTAGTCACTGGCAGGCACACCTTGAACCCATCATCCAAGATCACAACAACATGCGCCTCTTGCCCTCAATTTCCCCAAACAACGCACTGGCACACGCACGCATACACACCTTGTGCCCCTCATCCAAGATCACCATGTCCCACTTAAAATCGCCAGGCTCCTCCACCCCGCCAGCAGCGCGGAAAAGGGAGCTTGTGGGCGTAGCTGGCTTCGCCAGCATGTCAGCATTGTGGAGGCACATGCCGTACGTGGTGAGCAGCACGCCCCCCGCTTTGCCTGCGAGCACATGCCGCTCAAATTGAGCTACGCATCCCCTGCTGTGTATGCATATCTCCTGCAGATGCAGCTGTGAGGGAGGGAGGAGCTGTAAAGTTGTGAGATGGCCAGCGCAAGAGGTATGCGTGCCTTTGTAATAACCGATAAGGTGGACCATAAAGACCAGCATATATGAAAGAGGGTCCACATTTCTGTGAGGTTTCTGCCTTGCAACCGGCTCAAGCTGTTTACCACCCAGTATCAAACATTATTCACAGCACCTGAGAAGGACGGTCAAAGGGGCCCAGCCCAAGATGGACACACGCACACAGGCCATACTCAAATCTACAAGCTCCCCCTCAAGCATGTAACCCCTTTTCCTGTGCTGTGCAGATCAAGCAAACAAGGCTGGCATGCAGACACAAGCCTTGAAGCAGGCCCAACCCCTTCCAGCAGGCAGCCTGCCAATGCAGCATGAACACGACACAGTCAACCCAGCACCTGTGGTTGACCTGCCATTGCAGCACGAACATGACATGGCCAACACTGCACCTGTGGCTGCGTTAAGGCTGGCAGCCCGCTCGGAAGTGGAGTCGCCATAAAAAGCATGAACGCAGCGGCCCATGCCGCACACCTCCAGCTCCTTGTGCCAATGCATGAGGAGGGTCTGCAAGGAGGCCATGCAGGCACAGAAGATAAACGTTTGAGTGACAGATGCGATAAATATAGACCGAGCACGCGGACAAAGAGGGCCTCAGGGGGAAAGCCTTTGGGGGAAGGCCACAAAATGCCAAAATGCCAAAATGCGGTGGCGAAGGCATCGACATAAACGCGCCTCAACCCTCCCTTAGCTCTGGGAGAAGGCCTTGACTCAGCAATGCCTTGCGCACCATGATCCCATTGATACAATAGCGCAAGGCGCTGAGCAGCAAGAGCAGCAATCCCAACTTATCAGCGGCTCAACATGTTGATGTGCAAGCAGCGCACCTTTGGGGCAATCACTAGAGCGCGCTTGCCGACACGGCTGCTTAACAGGCCCGCCAGAAATGCCGCGCACTGCATGGCTGCGGACACATGGGGCGGGCAGGCAGAGCATGTGGGGGCTGCAGGTTGCGTTTGAAAGACACATTCAAGAGGGCTTTCACTTGGTAGTTGGAGGACAACATTAAGGTGGTCAGCTAGAAAATTGTTCAAGGCCTACGGCTAGGATTCCTAGTTGAAAAGGGCATGGCTTATGCAATTGCAGACCGTCTGAGGAGCATTAAGCGCAGGCAGGTACCAAGGGCTTAGCAGAGGGATCACTTTGTGTTGGCCTTTTGGGTACAAAAAAGGCAGCGTTTGCTTGCAGATTGCAATGATTCCAGGAGCCAATGCACTCATTTGCTTGGGGCACCCGCACCGCAAAATCAGTCCTGAATGAAAGTTTTGCTTATGGTATAAATGTACCCTTTGCAAAAAGCTCCCGGCTCCTGCCGTGTGCACCTTCACCTACGTCACAATTCCTTTAACAGGCCACTAGACATAATTGGGAGCATGTCCTCTCGTATTTGCAAAACCAAGCAGCGCTACCAAAACCAGCATCAACAACCTCAGATTATGGTCTCTGCTCAAGCCTGAAGCACACTGAAACACTGGGGTCTAACCAATCCAGGATTCCAGGATCTCGCTGAGGATCACAGCACTTACTCTTTCCGAGGCCCATGTCATCCCCTGCAAGCATGCCAGCCAAGCACGTGCAGCATCCCATGAGCGGGCATCACCAAGCTAGCAAGACAGATGGCAGGAGTCGTGCTTGCAGGAAGCGTCACATGAACTCCACGAGTTGCGGCAGCAACCCTCCAGCTGACAGATTCCTGGGACAGAGCATCGGGCTCTGATGCACAGAAAACCACAGAAAACCAATTGCGGCAGCCATCCTGTTGAATGATTTGTAAGGACATTGCGCTGTAGACAGCAATCTGGACACTAACCTGACAACAGCACATTGCACAGGTCTATAGCAACATGTGCAGGGCCTATGCTCAGGGACATGAGCTGCTATATACAGTTTCCTGTGCCACTCACGCAGACATAGGCAGACATGTACATGTCAATGTCCAGCTGGCAGGGCCATGCACATCCACCCACCAAGAATGCCGCCTCGCCCCATAACAAAGAGGCTCCATAGCCACTTGACACCTTCCACCTGCCCAGGCACAACAAAGTTTTTTCCATGCATGCATGGGAAAATGAGCAGCAGAAGGGGCAAACGGCTTGTCCCGGCAACTAACAAGCGTAAGAGGCAGGCAGGCAGGCTGGTAGGCAGGTGTGCTCAAGCAACACAACAAGAGACACTTGACACATCTTCATCGAGTGGCGGCTCTCCTCGCACCCGGACGCGCACATGGCAGTCATGGCACCCACACCACCGATGCATGGGCTCCCACGGCTGCTGGCCATGCACAGGACTCCATGACAAGGTACCACCATGCGGGTGCCATAAGCTACCATGTGCGTGACCAGGTGTGAGGGTCTACTGCCTGCTTGACGCTTGCTTTGTCAGTATCAAGGGGCAGGCCTCCCAACCTGGAGCTCAACCCTAACTCCCTGTTATATGCCTGCTTTGTCTGCATAAGGACCTAACTGCCTGTCAGATGCCTGCTTTGACTGCATGAGAACCTAACTGCCTATCAGACGCTTGCTTTGTCAGCATCAAGAGACAGACCTCTCAACCTCAGGCCCAGCCCCTCCAAAAGGCATCCACTGCAGCCTTGGGCAGAGGCTGACTGTGCGCGCGGCCCCGGGCTACTGGCGCGAATTGTGTTGCTTGCCACATCCACACTGGATGAGCTTGCGGGCTCATGCGGGAAGGTGGCGCGGCACCAGCGTGCAAGCATACCCACTCTAATACACTCCTCCACCGCACCTGTGCGTGCATGCATAGGTTGATCTGCACCTGGTGGCACGGCACCCGCGCGCAAGCCCACCTTCACCCATACCCTCAACCTCACCCACACCAGTGCGTGCCAGCGTGGGATGGTTCGCACCTGGTGGGCGTACAGGCTCCTGTGCAGGGGCGCCCGCAGCCGGAACTGCTGCTGCTCGCCCAGCACCAGATCATCTGGGTCAGGTGGACAGGCCGGACCCAGCGGGGCTGGCACCAGTGGACTTGGCCGCCCTGCCCTCTGAGCGGCTTGGACCAACGGCGCCTTGGCCAAGGCGCGGGGCTGGAGCGCAGCTGCGGCAGGCCCTGCGTCTTCCGTCTCGATCTCCTCGTCCCCCTTGTCCTCCTCCGCCCCATCATCATCGTCACCACCATCATCGACTTCACTCCCGTCTGATGCCTCACTGCTGCCTCTGCTGCTGCTGGAGCTTGATCCATGAACAAAGGGTTGCCTTGGTGCCGCACTTGTGCCAACGGCCTGTATTCCTGCTGGCCCCTGCGGCTTGATTCCTGGGCGGGTGCGGCCATACGGTCACAGGCATCAGAGAACGAGTTTGAAAGGGAGAGCGTTCAGGCAGGGCTTGCTAAGTGCATCACCCACAGCTTCTGATAATGTGCATGTGAGAGCGGCAGGCCATTGCAGCTGCGTTTCAGAGGCCTCCGGGAACCACCAGCACCCAAATAAACATGTCAGTCCATGGCGTGAGGGCACACAGGACACAGCGCGCTATGAGCGGCAATGCAGTGAGATACATGTACAAAGGTTCGGTTTGTGAAAACACCTGTGTTGTGAAGGGTCAGCTTCTCATCAAGCGTGAAGACTGTTATCAGGTAAAATGCAGAGCATGTACCTGATAGCTGCATCCGGTTAAGACTCGTAGCCAGACTGTCTACTGAAGCAAGAGCACCAGCAGGTTTCAGCCTGCTCAGAGCCTTTGGTGGAGCGTCTGCCCCAGCAGGCTTTTGCGTCGTGAGATGCCCTGTCTGTTTTTCCGGGCTGGAGAAGTCATCAAGCAGCTCCTCATCCTCAGCAGCGGCATTGGAACCTGTGATGTAAGGGTGAATGGTGGGCAAGAGAAAATTCATCAATACTGTTTTCATCAAGCATGCTTCTCTACCTTGAATGTGCAAAATTGTGCGTATGTCCGAGCTGTGCATCCAAGTGCATGTGTGTTCTTGTTTGTCAGTGTGCGCGCTTGAATACGTGCACTGTGTAAGTTTGTGAGTGTGTGTGCGTGCGCGCATACGTACCTGTGTGCATTTGCGTGTTCAAGTGTGTGGGCGAGTTTTGTGTATATGTGTGCGTATGTGTGAGTGCGGGCGTGAGTCACCTGTGCGACTCCACGTATGTGCGCACACGATACAAGGCTTCAAAAAGGGGCACACCACAAGCACGAAAGGGCAATGCTTCGCGCTTAATGGAAACAAATTACCAAGCGGGCATTCTGCGCAACTGCAGCATTGCAAGAATGCGGTCAACCCATCGCAACGTGGTACCCATGCAAATGCACCACTTTCTCGTACCCAAATGATTTAGTCCCTGCTGCAGCTTCTTCTCCCTTTTGGTTTGCAGCTGCAAAAGCGCCTCCCGCCTCTTCTGGGCCTCGTTGAGCTGCCTTGAAGACAACATTAGAGGAGAGGCGGTCCAGCACTCAGCTCAGCATTGATCTAATTGATTGTGATTGATAATATATCTGTATGAGTGCTCGGCATGATCTGAACAGGAAAGTAACGCCTTGCGAATACCAGTGGAGAAGACGGCAGTATAGGAAAATGTACAGAAGCAGCATCTTCTTCGCGTAGCAGGTAAGTATTGGGTACGGTTCTGAGAGGAGGGTTTCCATTCCCTGCAACACCGTTGGCATGCGCTCAGCTTGTGGGACTACTCGTTGGAATGTTTGCTCTGTATGCGTGGTATGTCGTGCTGCATAATGGGCTGGATGGATATGATGTCACCCAGATATTTTCAGGGCTCGCACGAGCGACGTTCCAGGAGCGCGCTAGACAACGTGCTAAGGCACGGGGCTTGACCCTTCATCCATCGCCGCAGGTGGAGGCGTACAGTCGTCTGGGGCACCATTCAATATTCGTCATTGACTGACTCACAGAGTTTGAGTCTCCGCTCCAGCTGAAGACATCTAGTCGATGAAGAGTGGCTACCGCAAAGGAGCTTGGAGTCAGGAAGAGGATACTGTGCTGAAGAAGTGAGTGTGCTGAGCTGATGACACGTGCACGGAGAAGGAGCAAAGAAACAAAACTGGCAGGTCAAAATAGGCAAGAGAGTACTGAGGTCTCAAACGCCGTTCTGGGCTTGCTCTGCATTTATCGCAGAGGCCAACGATCAGGTTTTTCCACCACTCTTTGGGCAGCCATGTGATCCATGGATGCACTGTGCACATACCCAGAAACATTCCAAACCCTCCTCGCAAGGGGTGCCCTTGCGAGTTCTGTCTAATCGCATTGTTCCTGCCCTTCTACCAATCCTTCTGCTTATCTTCCCTATTTCACAGGCTGGTTGGCACGTACGGTGAGGGACACTGGAGCAAGGTAAGATGTTTGTATCCCACAATTGTAATTTTGGCTTTAAAGCAATGGCTGAAACTGCCAAAGCTGTTCTGGCGCGACGATTGCAAACACTAAAATGTTTAGGCAACTAATATCCAACCTTGCGCACCGACTGTGGGCTTGCTTCGGAAATAAAGCGTATGCTTTACGTAGGTTTGCTCCTTTAAGGGACAAGCTTCTAATTAGCATGCGGAGCTGGTATGCATGAGATGCTTGTCAAAACAATAATCATGCTCGTGTTTTTGTGTCAAGTGCTTAGATGAGCATTGAATTGATCCTGGCAAAATTAGTCAGTTGTTGTTTCTTGTTGTCATGGAAGCAGATTGCTCGATTACTGAACGAGGAGCGAGGATTTGAGGGGCTGAAAGAAGGCAGGATCGGCAAGCAGTGTAGAGAAAGATGGCTTCACCACCTGCATCCAGGTATGGAACGATAAGCCTGGGCAGGCTGCCACATCAGCTGCAACATTTTTAGGTAATTCTACCATATTGGAACTTGACGCTTGGTTGGATTGGGAAGAGGAGCATGCACGCACAAGAGCTGGGAACTTGAGGCAAGTGATTGATGGGTGACCCAATCCAGCAGTATCCAGATAGAGCAGTATCCATGCTGCTCTTTCTGTTGATCTGTATTAGTCTGGTGTGTGAGGAAGCTTGTCTGAATGCCATGGCCAATGAGGGCCTCAGCAGAAGATCTCGAAGGTTGTTTTGACGGCACGGCCGCTGAGGTGTTGTATATGGCAGCACAGCACTTGAGCCTCCTTCCATAGAGTCCCCCCGCTTGCTTAACATTGCGCTCTCCTTAGATTTCCCTCCTTGGCTTATCTTCCCTCCTTGGCTGGCCATGCAGGCATCCGAAGTGACCCCTGGACGGAGCAAGAAGCGCTTCTGCTTGTGGCTGCCCATGCCCGGCTTGGCAATCGCTTCTCTGCCATTGCCTCCTGCTTGCCTGGGAGGACCGAGAACAATTGCAAAAACTTCTGGTGAGCACAAGGCCAAGCCATCACTCATCACTGATGAGTCATCAGGCAATGGTACTTGGTGAGGCCAGCAGCAGCCCGCCCTTGGCAGCAGGTAGACAAGAGTGTGTGCATTTCAGGGTTGATTTAGGAAACGGCAATGACATTTGTTGGAGCGAGCAAGATTGGCAATTGCCCTGTCGCGCATGCTGATCTCCTGGATGCTGCTCCGCCCCCTCTGCCTGTGTTCCCTTGTGTATAATTCTGGCTCCCTTTCTGCACCTGCTTGTCCCCTAACCCCAGGAACGCTACGCGCCGCTGCAAGGTCCCAGACACCAAGGCGCGCGCGATCGTAAAAGCATACGTGCACACGCTGGAGCTCCGGGAGCAGGGACCACACCAAGGATCCCCTGCGGCGCTGGATCACACCGCCGGCCACACCAAGGAGCGGCCGCACCAAGGACCAACCACTCCACCAACGAGCAACCACAGCAAGGAGAAACCACTCCAAGGACCCTCTGCAGCGCTGAGTCACATTGCCGGCCAGCCGTCACACAAGCAGCGCCTGCAGCCAGACACAGACAAGCCGCTGTTCGGCAGAAGCTGCAGCAGCGGCAGCAGCGGCAGCTGCAGTGACTTGGAGACCCTGCACAGCGACGCGCAGCAGCATGTGAAGCCTGCTGCCTCGCCGCAGTCTTACAGCAGCAGCCAGAGCGATCTGCACCCTGCCTGCGTGCCTCCTGCGCCGGCATCAAGCACAGACACGCGCGCTCCAGCACAGCAGCACTGGCAACAGCAGCCACAGCCGCAGTCCACATTCCTAGCAGCCCTCCACCAGCAGCTCACGCAGATCCAGCAGCAGCAGGTGCAGCAGCATACGCTGAGCCTGGCGCTGGCCTGCATGGCGCCTTGCCTGCCCCCTCCCTGCTTCCCCCCGCCCTATACCACGCAGCATATTGCAACGCCCATGGCACCGCAGCCCTTGCCACACCTTCAGTCCGCCCCACCCTTTCCGCCTTTCCCATTCCCCATGCATGGGATGGCACAGCCAACTTCATTCCCTTGCACCGCCGCGGCGCCGCTGTGCAGCCTGCACCTGCGCAACATGACGGGCCATGCCAACAATGCCAGCACAGCCAGCGTGCAACAGCAGCACAGTCCCTGCCAGTCATCAGAGCTCAAAGCATCCACTGGGCTCACAGTGCCTGACCCTGTGCCAGCAAGCGAGGACGATGACAAGGAGGCAGCGGGAATTTTGCTGGCTCTCAGGTCAAAGCCGTGACTAATGAGGGAGGGATGCGCTTGAGCGCGAGCGATGACCGGGTGGGCCCCTGACTGGAATGTGTGCGTATTTGATTTACACTGCTGAGATGCACACTGTGTACTG
>LFCJ01003070.1_pt1 | contig 12172 bp, 16 predicted proteins | sample 643141 | NCBI WGS metagenome assembly LFCJ01 (sample SAMN03766243, study PRJNA286221) | soda lake metagenome | biome: soda lake; feature: Kulunda steppe; material: water; isolation source: sample B1-Br-g2 brine of Lake Bitter-1 | place: Russia: Kulunda steppe | collected 2010-07 | reverse complement strand
TGTTTGATTGAGGTGTGTAGTTGGTGTGTGTTTGTACGCGTTTTTGCCTGCCTGTGTTCGCGTGTGTGCGTACACATGCCTGAGTATTACGTGCTTGCAACCTTAACATTCACTCACCTGGATTGACCGCAGCTTGTAATAGAAAGCTGTCGCTTTGCCCACCATATTCTATTGCAAGGGTGCTGCTTTCGATCACCTCAACCTCAGGAGTTGATGAAATGTCATGGTAGTTTAGGTATATACTCACTTTCAGTACACCATCAGAGATCTCTTGCCTTACTTCCATTACTGAGATTCACTTCCTAGCTCAAACATTTCATTAGGGTACACCCTGGTCCGACGTACATCAGAATTAATTTTGTATTTCTCAAAAGTTTTCATGCATCAAAACATACGGCTTGCATGCACGTGGGCCACAGCCGTGTTTGACTTCGAGTTTGACTTGATAATGTTCAAAACATTATGGATCATTTCGAGGCTTTGAACGAATGATTGATAATGTGTTAGATGATTGAAACTTTTAGAAAAGGATTGAGAGGCATGCTCATACCATACATGAGAAAGATTCTACTTCGAGCAGCTGGTTTAAACTTACAGCTGGTTCGAACCAGCTTAAAATCAAGCACCAGACAAACCTCCATCCCACTGGAAGAGGAATATCAGTGAGGGTTAGGAAGGCTCTAAAATGAGCCATGTGCTACGTTTGTAGTTCAACAATCAAAGTTTGATTCAGCCTCTTGCTTGTACCAAGCCTTGTTTTTGATGATTGCCACATTGATTGAATGACGTTCGCACATTGTGTGCTATGGCTACGAGTAATTTGTTTGAATTTCACGGCTTTAACCTTGTACATGGTGTGTTTGAAAAGTGTACAGTCCAAGAAAATGCGGCAAACGCATTGTCAATGCACACAACAATACAGGATGAGGCCACCTATGTTGTCGACAAGACAAGAACATAGCAGACACGGGGACAGAATCAGCGGATTTCCAGCTTTCTGGTGTCACACCAGAGCACGGTGCTTTATTGCTCAGCCAGGTAGGCTGACTGCAGTAGCTGGGCTTGCCTGCTTCTCAGCGAGAAAAGCCCTTCTCAAACACAGAGTACGACAAAAAAAACCATGAGGTTGAAGCCAAGCCTTTTCAAACCAGCATCAACTTTGTCAAACTCATGACGCACAGTGAATGCCAATGCCCTGGTCAAAATAAGCTTAGAAGGTACAAATGTGGTCTAAACAAAGCTCCTAGTGCAGATCCGAGTATTTCAAAATCCCAACTGTCAGAATCCTATCTAGCAGAAATTGCTCTAAAACAAGCATTTGGAGCTTTGGGTGACTTCGGTTCAAGCAAAAATGTATCATTGCCGCATACAGTGAATGCTGGCGCCAGACCCATAAAGATCCACAAACATCAGTGTGCGCACCAACATTTTAAGGCTTCCAAATATAGCACTCAGCTCTTGTGCACATCTATTGATGCGACCTTGTAAGTGCGCGTTGAGGCACCCAGCTTGAACTTAGAGCCCAGTCGAAGTTGCTTTGCGACGTGGGGCTTGATCCAGCACTCATCTAATTGTGTTCCGTGCCCTGTGGAGTGCGAGAGAAGAGATAAGTCCTTTTCATTAGCCCAACGCGGGGTCAACGCTGTCTGTTGCCCACAATCAAGCTTGCTCGCTGAAAATCCTCTGAAAATCCCGCAGGCGCACACAATGAAGCTTGAACAAGCCTTATTCGTTCCGACTGCAAGAAGAAGCAAACTGAAGTACACAACATGATGAAACTGACCTGACTGCAAATCTGTGAGCAGCACGCCTCCAGAAGCGACGTCAAAGGTGAGGGCAAGGTGCTGCCGCGACACAGACGCATGCTCTACTACCTGATAGAAGCAGACAAGAGTAAGGGCTGGGAGAGACATTCAAAAGCAAGGGCTGCCCACTGAATTCATGCATAAGACGAGCCTGCCCAAGCAAGTCCCAGTCAGCTCGACTATGAGGATGCCCATCATGGCATGGCACTCACATGGGGAGTTCTTGCACTGACACAGACATCCACGTGCAACAGGCGTGCCAGCCAGAGGACAGCATGGACATTCTAGATACGGACAGCGTGGACATTCATGCTACGGACAGCATGAATATTCATGCTACGGACATTCTAGCTACGGACAGCATGGACATTCTAGCTGCACAGCCGCGGGCGCGCACCTGCAGCTTGATCTGGCTGCTTGCCCTAAACTTTCAATGCTGCTACCCTTCAAAGGTGGGGCATACCGTCGTCTTGGCACGGCACAATACAGACTCCAGCTGGAGGGGCTGCATGCTTGGCAGGGACAAGCAGGCCCCCCCCTCCGTATACCACACCTTGTCACACAACCCCAACCCCTCGTACTACAAAAACCCCAGCCGTGCCGACCAAAAGCCACAGCCACGCTGGCTGGCTTGGATTTAAGCGCCCACGTCCGCAACCCCGCCATCTACAGCACGCACCACGTCATTCGTCGGCAGCCGCCCGTAGATGCAGCGCTGGTGCGCCCCAATCGGGCCGATTGTCAGCTGCCCCAACAGCCCCTCTGGTTTGTGGACCTCTATTGTCACCGTGGCCCCCACCTTCGAGCCCTTCACGGGCCCAGCTGCGCTGCCCGTCTGCACGCGTGAAGACGGCAGCGCCCAGCGGGGGCAGGTGTCCGGAGGGGAGCTGATCAAGGGCATGGACACGGTGGGCCCACACCCCTGGGCAGAAGTGTTGGGGCACGCGAGCCTGGTGTGGGCATGGCCTGCCAGGCCCTGAGGCATGCCCGGTAGTAGAGGCCACCTCTGCCTCTGCAAGCCCATCACAAGTGCTGCCACGCACAGAGTGGGCTCAATCGCCCCTCATGCCCTCCCCATGCGCTTCCGCGAGGTGGAGGATAAGTGCAGGATGGATGATCACCAGCCTGGGTCACTGAAACAAGAGGGCCAGACCTCCCACCCTTGGAGAGGCCTCTGTCTTCCATGCCGGGGCACGCTTGGCCTTGGCAGCACATCTGGCGGGACTGTTTTTGGAAGCAAGTGTGCACTGTCCAGGGTGCAGGCCAGAGCAAGCCTGCATCCGCCCAGCCATCACATGCATACATATGTGCATGCGCGCGCGTGTGTGACATCATCGGTTCAGCCAGGCAGGTTGCCATGCCCCTGCCAGCCCATGCCCTGGCAATTGGCCAGCCAAAATGACGCACCTCCTTTGCCCCCTCCTCTGTCTTCACGCGCTTGCCGGCAGGGACCCCATCCTCGCCGGCTGCCCCCTTCTTTGCTCGCTTCAGGCTCGCTGCATCCTGCCACTGCACGGGCACCTTCCCGCCCACCGCATCCTGAATCCACAAACAGTCACAGCAGCCCTGCATGAGCACGCCTTTCCCCCCCCTCCACGAGCCAACGCACAGGCAGTGGCACTGAATGTGAAAGCTGCTGAGCCAAGCAGTCACTGGATGTGCTGGCTGCTGAGGCCAAGCTGGACCCAAAGCAGTCGCAGGTGATCGCAGGCACCGCAGCATGCTTGCTTGGGGCAGACCAAACATTTGGCCTGCCTGACCGCAACCTGGTTGACCACCAGCCAACCTTGCTGACCAGGTATGCACGACTTCCCAGGGCCGCAGTGGCCTCTCAATGGGCTCACCAGGGTGGCAAGCAGGTTTCCTTGCTTGCCCTGCTGACGCACCTCCGTCAATGGCGCGATGGGAGGGGCATCCACACCTCGGAAGCCGGATCCGGCCTCAGGGTCGCTCCTATTGATGCCAAGGAAGAGGAGTTGGATGCATAGTGAGACCATGGGACTGGAGTAAATCCAACCTGTCTACTTTACCTAGCTACAAACACTGTCTGCCTCAGAGCTGCTCTTGCAGCTGAAGCGCTGCCAGCTGGCTGGAAAGGCCCAAAGGGCCTTCAAACACTCCTTCCCCTTGCACCCCATCAGCAGCTCTTCCCCCCTCATACCCCACAAATAGGCAGCGCAAGGTGCATCCAAGTCAAGGACAGCATGCTCTTGAGAGTGTGCGGGGCAGGCGTGGCAATGGTGGAGCAAGGTTAACTCACAATCAGCCATCTGGTCATGCATTGAGTGCACACATGAGGTGGAGGAGGGTGGAGAGAGGTGGCGATGCAGGCAGGTCAAAGCTGCCTATCAAACCCTGCCTTTCCTAGTGTACTTGCTTGATGGGTGCAACAAAGGCTGGACAGCGATGTAAAGTGCTAGCACAAATGCTTCGCTGCATCGCCAAAGGTTCTGCTCGGGGCAACAAGAGCATTGGCTTATTGGCCATGCATGTGAGTGCACTTATGCGCCTGGCTGTGCTGTCCATTTCCCCTTAAGACCCCAGTAGTAACAATAGCAGCAGCAGAGACAACAATAACAGCAACTACAACAATAATAGCGTTAACAGCAACAGCAGCAGCAGCAGCAGCAACACACCTTGCCGTGATGCCAAGCGCCGGCTCCAAAGCACACAGCGTGCGCCAGAACCCGTCATTTATGCACACGACTGGCCTGCAAACCAAAAGCATTGGCTTCTTAACTATTGGATTTTTTCCTGTGAGCTTGCCTTGACGTATGCCTAAATGGTAAGTGCATGTCACATGGAATTGCTAAGCGGCTTTGGGGGCTGAGAGTGACAACAGCAGCAGCAGCAGCAGCAGCAGCAGCAGCAGCAGCAGCAGCAGCAATGACTAAGGAGCAAATAAGATCAGAGCTTGGCTGGCCCCAGAACATCAAGCAGGTTTGCCACTGCACCAGGACAGCCCACACTGAGCGTTCACGCCTGTGCACATCAGCTGCTCCACGAAATGCAGCATTCTCAGGCAGTCGAGGACACATTATGCCCCCGAGCTGCTCCACATACCTGCGCTCCAAGCAGTGCTCCTTAGCCTTCTGCGCATTCCACGAGAACTTGCGCATTAGGTACATCATCACGAGCGTGGCACTGCGGCTCACTCCCGCACCACAGTGCACAAGCACAGCTGCAGACCAAGGCGCAAGGGGAAGACAGGGACACTCACTCCTGCATGTTTCCGACACTGCTGTTGCATGTTGACTTTGAGCTGCGCTGTGCATATTAAAGTGCACACAGCCCTGCAAAAGTATATGAGCTCTATTGTAAGAGGTGGCAAGCAAGCCTGGCCATCTCATAATGGCCGTAATCATGAAGAGCCTCAACCACCCCGACACACATATCTGCCACAGCACTTTCAAGAAGCTTGCCCCAGTGAACCAACAATACAGTGCTACCAAGAAGCCACAATGAATGAAGATTCGTGCAATTATGAAGGAGGGGGTGAAGTATAATTCAATGCTGAGCCTGTGCAACCGGTGCAGCCCATGTTGCATTCAGCCCAACTTAACATGTGACTCGAATGATGTGAGCATCCCTGAAACAGGGTGAAACAAGATCCAGACATCAGTGTCCTGAGAGCCAAGCTTCAAGAGCAACAATATGATTGCTTCCCATCCAACACACCCACAACGCGGCAAGGGAAACCGCAGCGTCTCCCTTACCTTGGTTCTTTGTGCGCGCCTCCTCAACAAATTCATACGTCTTGTGAAAGTAAGGCGCGATGTCTGCTGTGTCCACGTCCTGAAGGCAAGTGCATGCTTCACACGCATGAGCCCCATGGGAGACCTGGGTCTGGATGGTGATTGGCACCACAGGCACTGTCCATCAGTGGCTGAGCACAGGCCAATGCACCAATGGGGCTGTGTGGGAAGCTTGTTGGGGGGTCGTTTAGGTTTGGACTGGAGGATCTGGAGGTGACCATGGTTTAGGTATGATCTGGAAGGGATCATGCTTTAGGTTTGGACTTGAGGGTCTGGAGGGTACAATGTCCCTTCTAAGATGGAGGTCCTGGGGCACAAGGAGCAGATTTGAGCCTGACGACTCGCATAGGCAGCGTTTGGGCTGTGCAACACTCTTAACTATACTTGCACTCACGGGAAGCGACCACGGGAGCCACTTGACGCCCTTGGACAACTTGGGACGGAGGTTCTCAGGGTGGTTGTGGATAGTTACAATGTTCTTCACGCCTGTGCGAACAGAGCGGCATGCATGCACAGCGCACAGCGAGAGGGCTTCAGGGGCAGCATTGCCAGTTTTTTCCCTCCCATGTGCACTAGCTATTTGTGCAGCGTCTCACAGCAATCGGGGCATGCACACAGACGGACAGCTCGTTTTGTTAACGCTTACCAACAAAATCTGCCTATTGCTTACAAATGATAGCCAGCAAGCAAGGCAACGAGTGAGAAAAATACAGCCCAAGATAGCGTTGAAAAAAAGGAAGCAGAGTTGCCTTGCAATGCGTGCTGCTACGCGTGTGCATGTATGTGTGTGTGCATGCACAGTCACGCACAGGTTGTTCAAATGCTCACATACGCACGCCCAGGAACTCACAATCCCCTTACCTAGCTCATTTAGCCGCTCAGCGTTCTCTGCATGGCCCCAGTCACCCAGGTACAGATGCCCTGCTATGATCTGCAGCAGGAACAAGAAACACAGTGCAGTGCAGATGTCTCGCCCGGGTCATCGCAGGAACAAGGAACACAGTGCTGTGCAGTGCAGATGTCTCGCCCGGGTCATTGTAGGAACAACATACACAGTTCTGTGCAGTGCAGTGGCCTCGCCCGGGTCATTGTAGGAACAAGGAACACAGTGCTGTGCAGTTCTGTGGTTTCGCCCAGGTCATTGTAGGAACAACAAACACAGTGCTGTGCTGTGCAGTGGTTTCGCCCGGGTCATTGTAGGAACAAGAAACACCCTGCTGTGCAGTGCAGTGGTTTCGCCCGGGTCATTGTAGAAACAAGGAACACAGTGCTGTGCTGTGCAGTGGTCTTGCCCAGGTCATTGTAGAAACAAGGAACACAGTGCTATGCTGTGCAGTGGTCTTGCCCAGGTCATTGTAGAAAGCACTTGTGCGCCTCAGGGGCCTAGCCCCACATGACTGTCGTGACTAAGAGCTCATGGTCAGTGCGAGCCAGCCCAAGAGAGGACGGATGCAGAGCGCGGGTGGATCTTTGCCCCAACAGGATGGTTCGTCCCTTAGCGCTCATGTGGCCGTGGGAGTCAGGTGTTTGTGGTCTGCATCAGCTGGTTGGCAAGGGGATGGGTGCAACATGCGCGTGCCCTTGTCTGTGAATGGGCCTGAACGTGCCAGGGCGGCTGACAACATCATGAGCAAGACTTTGCCAGCAGCACCTGCGAAGGGTAGAGCTTGATGCTGTTTGCCTTGATGGAGGTGGTGCACAGGAAAGGGTACACTTTCTCAAACGCCGGGTAGCCTTCTTTGAGGTACTTCACGGCCGCGCAACCTGTTTGCATGAGCCAGCCCACCGGGCCAGGAATGAGCTAGGGGCTTGCATTAGTATGGCATCTCCATGGCTATCGCATGACTCCTGATCTGTATGTGCAAGCATTCGTTGTCGCATGACTCCTGATCTGTGTGAGCAAGCGTCCACTGTTGTATGGCTCCACATCTGTGTGAGCAAGCGTCCAGTCGCGTGAGTTCTGACTTGTGTGAGCAAACGTCCACTGTCAAAGCAATCAACCCACCTGCACTGCTCAAGAAGTCAATCACTTTGTGGCTCTTGGACAGCCCAGCATCGCCATACACATACACATACCGCCCCTCCCACACCTGGGTACGAGCAGGGTTTAGGGGGCGCATGCGTGGTTTAGTGCGGTGGACCAGAGCACACAGCGTGACCCATGGACGTAGCTGTCGCAGCAACGAGCTGCTCACGCCTCTCCAGCATCAGGCACCCATAATGCAACCTGTCAAGGCTTTCCCTTTTGTTTTGCAGGCATGATCTGCGGCAGGCAACCTGAATTGTGTGATCAAGAGAGCAGCACACAGAGCGGTGTGACGCTCAGTATCATGAAGAGAGCCAAGATGTGTAAGAAATGAACTCTCAGTTCAGGCTGATAAAGGCACAGGAGCTATACCTGTGGTGGCCTGGCTACCCCAGCAGTAACACAACTGACTGTTTTCTAACTTAGGAGAGGCATCACGTGGGCGCACCCTGTCACTCCATCGCGTGTGATACTCGGCTTTGCTGTAATCTAGCAATGCCCTTCCAGTGCTTGCATGCCTCACACAAAAAGCCTGCAGGGCAGATTGAAGACTAAGGCTCTCAACATGGGAGGTGATTGCGAGCTTCAGCTAAGCGTTGACTAATGACCAAGTATTCACCACAGGAAATGGGGTGCAGCTCTCAACACTGGCAATTCACAATTCGCAAGGGCCCCATCAAGCCAAAGCCAAGATGACACTAGCAAACGTTTCGCATGACACAACAAGGTGTGCGCCATTAAATCAGTTTTGTGTATTGACTCATTCATGCACGCATGCAACCAGGTAAATAAGCAACTGCAGGCAAGCACTGCGCACAAGTGCATGTGGCCTTTGTGAGCATGCGTGTGCGTGCACGCACAACGTTAACATGCACCTGGTTAATATGCCCTTTCTTGTTGAAGACCTTGTGGTCCCTCACATCAATGATGAGGAACTGCTTGTGAAAGTCTGAGGGTGGAAGAGTGAAAAGCCTGAAAATTTCATCAGCATTGCATGTCGACACAGCCATGATCCATCTGCACCAAATTCTGGTATGGTTTAATATTATTCGCTAACTTTCTAATCTGAAGGTCGCCTCACGCTCTAGCGGCCTGTCCTGCTGTGCACCTTTTCCAACCGTGGAATTGACAAGAAAAGAAATGCTTAAAGAATTCAGGAATTACTAGCAGCCAGCTGTCGTCCATCGGGTGTAAGTATGTGGTCCCACTGCGACTGAGTCTTTTGATTTCATGAAATTAAGATGCTTAATGCATAGTCGAACATCCTGACGAAGGAGATCAGTGCTTAACCGATACGCAACCGCCCAACCTCCGCAACGGTTGGTTTTGTCCACTGTCGCCGACAGTCCTGCCTCTCGTTTTCATTTCGAGTTGTTTTCCCCCACCACCTACATCCACCAATATGACCACCAAGCTGTACGTCGGTGAGTTCTCGGAAGCAGGCTGTGTCTGACAAGGGGGCGGCTCTGCCCTGTCTGTGTCTTGCCGTTCCGGGCGGTCCCCCCTCCCCATCAACCCGTGCCTAGCAAGCCAGCCCCCTTGCCGATTCGCTGCCCCTGTTTTCCCTGCGCGCGCGCGTGCGGGCGTGGGCCTGCATGAGTGCCCGGTCTGATATTTTTGCCTGCACCCGCTCCTGCGTCCAGGTAACCTGCCCTGGTCCGCCACCCGCGAGGACCTGAGCGGCATGTTCTCCCAGTACGGCCCTGTGGAGGATGCCTTCATCCCCACCGGTGAGCATCGCTGTGTCGGGGTCGGGCCAACGACATGGGGTGACTTAGGGGCTCCATGCAGGCAATGGGGACCTCTGCCTCGTCCTCCCACCTGTCTGGTCCCCACCACCCGCAGCTGCGTGCGTGATCCTGCTCGCTACCGCTGTGGGTGGATGGGGCGGGCTGCCCGCTGCACGGGAGGAGACGCCCAGGTCCCGTTAAGGAAGCCCCATGGCAGTTGGGGTCCCGAAAGATGCTCGCTCCATGCGTGTGCCAGAACCACCTCCGCCTTCCACTTGCTTCCCCTCACCTTGCTGACTTTGCCCGGTGTTCTGCGCGCACGGGGATGGTGCCGCGCTCGTCGGTGCTGATGGGGCAGCACCCTATCGGTGTTTGATGGGACACCCCTCCCCATTATCACTGGGTTCTCTCTCCTTCCCCTGTCCCATACCTACCCTACCCACCATCGCGCAGATCGTGAGACCGGGCGCCCCCGCGGCTTCGGCTTCGTGACCATGGAGTCAGGCGCGGCCATGGCCGCGGCCGCTGAGCTGAACAACACTGACTTCATGGGCCGCACCATCCGCGTGAACGAGGCCGCTCCCCCTGGCGAGGGAGGCCGCGGACGCGGTGGAGGTGGCTACGGTGGTGGTGGCTACGGCGGTGGCCGTGGGCGCGGTGAGTTGGGATGAGAACGATTAGGGCCCATGTTCCGGTACAAATCAGGTACCGGTTTGCATGTGTCTCGGAGGCCTTGAACATTCTGCCTGATACAATTTTTGCGCGTGCCCCTATATATAGCTGGTATCCCTTCTGTAAGCAGCTTGCTTCCCTTGGCCTGGTCAGCCAGTCATCCCCGCGAGGGTGCAGGGGTTGTGATTGTTACCTTATGGATGCTGACAGGGCCCTCCTGCTATTAATGATCATTCTTTGATCCTGGGAACCTAAATCTATTGTTGTTAGCCATGATCTCACTTCCTCCTTTCCTTCTGCTGTCCCTCCCTCCCAACCCCCTTCTCGATTCAACCCCCTTTCTCCTACCTCTTTCTAATATTTGTTCAGGCTACGGTTATGGCGGTGGGTCAGATGCGCATGCAACAGCCTGTGCCTGATCGTCTCAGCCCATGCTGAAACTGCTCCTGCTCCCTCCCCTAACCTGCTCTTGTGCGGTTCACCTGTCCTGCACCCTTCCTTCCTTGTTGCTGTAGGTTACGGCGGCGGCGGTTATGGTGGTGGTGAGTGTACCTGTTGTGCCTGTTTGTCTCACCTTCTCAGGTCCAAGGCGGAGCAGCGCAGCTGGCAGTGCCATTTAGAGTGTCAATTGAGTGCTTGTGTAATGTTGACCAATGCTTGCCATCTCTGTTGTATGCAGACATGGGCGGTGGCTATGGTGGCGGCGGCTACGGCGGTGGCGGCTATGGCGGTGGCTACGGTGGCGGCTACTAAGCGCCCGCTGCCCCACGGTGACCAGAGGCTGGTGTTGCTGGTCGAGTCCTGGTGGCTCACCTCATCTCTGCGCCATATCCAGATACACAAGCTGCCCTCTGCTGAGCATGATTGTCTCCTTGTCAGTCAGGCAAGCGTGACTGGGTTGTGCTTCCTGCAAAGTGACAAAGGATTGAACAAAGTGGTGCTGTCTGTTCTCACTGTATTGAGAGGTCTCTTGCGTTTGGCACCGAACCCACCCTCGTACATATGGCTTTGTACTCCTGCTGACTTGCCCATTCTTTCCGAAGAACCTATCGAATTCATCGTTGGATGGTTTTGAAGCACAAGCTCATGATACCAAAATGCAGGAAGTTTGCGGAGTTTGTGTACCTGGTATACTATACTGTGAATGTTGGTCTTATGGAGGACCTAAGCATCTAGTGATGCGTGTAGTTGTAATGTGCACCTGCACGGGATCCTACAGTTCTTATGACCTGTATCTGAAGTGGTCTTCCCCCGAATTTAATTGCGTGCCGTTACTCATGATAATGCACCTTCATGTTCTCAGTGTCTGATGGTCGGTCTCTGATGGACTTGTATGCTATGATGACTGTCATTCTCTTTCGGCGCGTCTCTGTAAGATCGGGTTATGGTTCACACTGGATTATATAAGAGAAGTGTCTCTCAATCTAAACACTCAGTTCTATTCAATATGCAATTTCATAAATAATTAATAATAATATTTCATAAATACAGGAAGGGTGTTAAAGAAAATTAAGGGAAGAACACATGGCTCTTTGAAGAACCCTCCTGACCCCCTAGACCTTCCTAGTTTGATGGTGGAGGTTTGCCTGGAGCTTGCACCAGATGTAAACTTCTTCCTAAAGTCACGCAAACAGGGGTAACCTTGTTGGTGTTGTCTTCTCTTTACAAGTTTACAACTGTAAACTTTACTAATACGCTTAAGGCTTCAAAGCTGTTTCTGCATTTTGAGGGCAGCTCGGCCAATCCATGGAGTGCGCCTTTTGGAGCATTTCTGAACCAACCAGTTGGGAGGTTTTTGAGAAAAGCCCTTCAAGTTTACAAGTTTAAGTTTGACCTTCAGCCAGCCAAGCTGTACCCCTCCTAGCGTGAACACAGGTACCCTTGTGCGTCGAGAGTTAAGTGCACCACCTCTGATTTTGATGTGTTCACAATCAGTCCCTTCCTTAGAGCGTAGGCGCTCAGCCTATCCAACATCATCTGCAGTTGACCTGGCTCATCTGCAGTTAAGCTCAGATCATCTGCATACAAAATGTGTGTCACGCAAGCATCAGCTGTTGCTGTCACCGCCCCACGCACGTCCCGGGCTATGCAATCAACATCATTAATGTACAGAGAGAAAAGCAAAGGTGAAAGAGGGCATCCTTGTTTGACACCACGAGTAGGCCGTACCCTTGCTTGCTTAGT
>LFCJ01003068.1_pt1 | contig 12175 bp, 11 predicted proteins | sample 643141 | NCBI WGS metagenome assembly LFCJ01 (sample SAMN03766243, study PRJNA286221) | soda lake metagenome | biome: soda lake; feature: Kulunda steppe; material: water; isolation source: sample B1-Br-g2 brine of Lake Bitter-1 | place: Russia: Kulunda steppe | collected 2010-07 | reverse complement strand
ACAGCAGCAACAGCAGCAGCGGTGGAAGGTCAGAAGAAGGGGGGAAGGGAGCCAAGGCGAGCCGAAAGCAGCAGCAGCAGGTGCGCCAGCGCGCGGCAGCAGAGGAGAGGCATGCAAAGCTGCTGGCCAAGCTCCAAGCAGCTGCTGAGAAGCAGCACAGGGGGCACAGGGGTAAGAAGAAGAAGGGGAAGAGGTAGGGGAGGGAGGAAGGAGGCTGTCCTTCTGTCTTGTTTCTAGACAGCGATGCCTGGTGTAGTCAGCTCCCGAAAGGACAAACAAGCAGACTGCTTGGACAAATGCGATGAAGACCCTCATGTGCAGTCGCCGCAGCTTATTCAAGATAAGATACTTAAAAGACCATATTTGTGTGTGTTTGTGTGTGCGCACTTGCGTATGTGCTTGTTCGTACGCGTTTGACCAGACTCAAGCCTGGTTTGACATATTCGGACTCAAATGGCAACTTTATACGCTACTCTTTCTGCATGTATCCAAGCCTCACGTTTTTAAAACTGCATCATCTAGGTCGTTTGGGGTAGAGGAACAGATCGAGCATGGTTAGTGGCATTTGACATGTATCAACTGAATTTGGGACGGTTCAAATGGCAATGAAGGTGAGTTGGCATAGCTTTACCTTACTGCACAACAGAAGATGAGCACAGCACTTTGTAGCTTGCGTCTGAACACCACTGACAGGAGGAAAATGCAACAACCCTGAAGGCATATGCCTTTTCTAGCACGGCAACCATCCTAATCTAACAAAGTGTGGTCGATCGTTTGGAAGAGGAAAATACTTCACTAGAAGGAAGAGATCTACAGCTGGCACGAGTGCTCGACAGGTGGAATCACGCAAAGAGGAATGTCAATGAAGGTCATGAGGGTTCTGAACACCGCGCAAGTTACAAGTGAAGGTTGACCATCAGCTTGGATGTTAGATTTGGTTGAGAGTGCTCTGAGCCTCAGAGGTACAGCCCGCAGCAGTTCTACTGCTGCTGGCGACGGTGCGACTGTAATGTTTGTGTACTTTGATGCCTCTGTTGGTGTGTGGCACTGAGACAGAGTAAATGCTACTTGGTGCGCAATGAAGGTGATTGGTTGGGGACTATGTTGGGCGGCCCAGGACAGAACCAGGAGGATCTCTATGGAGATCTAGATGCAAGCAAGCACATTGAGTGCACAGCGTGCGTGACGTGGCGCACCTCATCACAGCTGCCAACCCCCCACGACCACTTTTGCTGCTCTTGTGCAGCTTTTGGGCACCAAGTGTGTTGTTCTTGTAGAGCTGCCTTGCTTGTCCCATTGGCATGCACCCACTGCGCCCTGCGGCGCTCCGCAACCTGCCAGCACCCCTTTCCTTGTCTGCGGCAGGTAGGGCCAGGTGCAGCAAATCCCGGGGACCCAGAACTTTTTCAGCAAGCATCAGTGCAATCCAGGGTTCTGAAACGGGCCATACATTACAAGACAAAGCACAAGGATTAGAACAAGCAGGAATCAATACAAACAACCGAGTACACACCCTGATCAGCTAGCTCAGACCTAGCATCCTTCCTCTGGAACTATGAAATGAATACAGCAGCACAATTTAACGACCCTACAGACATGTAAAATGCCATTTACCATTACAAGGGTTACAAGGGTTTATTAATCATTTCCAACTCCAAGCTAGAAAGGAGTTAGACTGTAGAAATGTCTACACCAGAGGAAAAGGAAGCATGACCAGCTGAAAATGCAGCAAATAAATTACAAAGATTTAGAACAATACAGGTCTCTAGTGGCAGAAAGATGGGCACTGCTAAGTATAAAGAAGTCCAAAGAACGAAAGAAAAACTACGCAAGCAGCAAAAAGCTCCTCACATCAATTAAGGAAAAGGGGCCACTCGGGAAGAAAAGCCCCTTCACCAGAAAAGAAAAGGGGGGTCAGTGAGGAGCAGGAGGGTTGCGGGCAGACAAGCTAGCAGACCTCTCTTGATTGGTTTGAAGGTGGGGAGAATGCTCAAGAGAACTAAAGAAGGCCAAAGATATACTCGGATAACAAGCGTAAGAAAGCTTCCTAGATGCTGCAGCTGCTTAAAGGATGCCAGCAGTGAAACATGCTGTGATACACGAACTAAAGAGGAGCAGGTTGACCCAACAATAGACATGTATCAGTGTAGTGCCTATAACAAGACATACCACTGGCAGTGCCTTTTGGACCTAGAATGCGATGCTGGTGCCAAACAAGATGAAGTCATAACAGATGATGATTGGGCATGCCCTGCTTACTGCCATTTAACACCTACCCCAAAAAAAGAGCGAACAAACTTTCAGAGCAAGAACCTGGGCTCCGACTTGGGAGCCGGAAGAACTGTTAAAGGAATGGAAAAAAGTTCTTTGTTAGCGCTTGAAGGCCAAAAAAGTGATCCTTCAAACCATCCTTCTTAATGTAGGAGGCTCTATTCATACCTCACACACTTTGAATCACCTTAAGCGCTCAGCCTTGATAGGCAAAAAGCCCATAAGACTGCCCTCACGTTACATGCTCATTCTGTGCTCTATGCACACAAAGTGACAACTACTAGACACGCTCTTGTAAAATCTAGTTGCTCTCAAGGTCTTGGTCTGGAGCAGGGGGCGGCTTGTCACTCTCCAGATTCTCACTAGTTCTTCCTTCTCCCTGGTGGAGGAGACCTAGGCTCTTTGGGCCAATGTGTCTCCTTTTCCTTAATTGATGTAGGGAGTGGTTTCACTGCCTACGTCGTAAAAGTTGACATGCAGCCAACTGACCCTGAACTTGACATTCAACCAGCTGGGAAATGCTAAGTCTGGATCAAAGAGGTTAACCTTATTGCACAAGTCAAGCTGGCAAAGACAGATGCCCACCGCATTGATCCAAAAAGTCATATATGCCCTGCAAACCATGCCACTCTTCCACAAGTCTCAGATGCTAGATGCTACAAGGGCTTATATACACCCCTGATGGAAAGTGTGCATGTATGCTGAGCACTTAGCTACACATTAATCTAGCAAATGCCTTCCACCATGCACAGGGTCTTCAGGTTATCAAAATAAGGTCAAGCCTCCATTCAAAGACCTGAATTTTGAGTAAGTTGCTCCTTTCTTACAAAAAATGCACCTCGAAGGTACTTAACCAAACAAGTCGAAAATTTAAAGACTCATACGTGCGAGCCTTACCCGACCACATGCTCAAAGTACTACAAGCATGGGCTATGGTGACCTAGGACAGATCAGCATCTGATGAAAGGTATAGGCTATACCGTATAGCTCTTCTTTTAAAGAGGTATGGAGCATAAAGAAAAGAGATGTTGGTTTTTGTATCCCACTTCAATCCTTGAGCTTCAAAGTTCACAGGCTTCTCGGTATGTCACCCTCTCTAGAACAATGGTGTCATGCTTAACATGGTGTGCCATGCAATCCACTCATCTCTTTCCGCTGATGGTGGCACTGCTTCCTACATGCTCCTCCCAAATTAGAACGGCCTTAATGCAAATGCTTATGTACAGATTCTTAGAGAACATCCTGAGTATTGTACTATCTTTGGCACTATTCCCAGGCATCAGTGACCTATCCCAGACAAGATTTCTAGATTGGAAGGATGGAAACAATGCAAGCACTCCAGCTCCTTAGGCACTATTCCCCAGGCATCAGTGACCTGCCGCCAATGATAATAATGGATTGGAAGGGTGGAAACAATGTGTGCACTCCAGATCCTCAGTGGGACCTTGAAATATTTGTAATATGAAACAAAGAAGCATAACACATGCTGTTTGATAGGGACCCTAGGTGGTATGTCACCTTGACTAAAGCCATAGCTAAGGCATTTTAAAGTCTATTTTGACTGGTAAAACTGGGATGAGCAATACCATCAACAGAGCAGAACTGACTGGCATAGCTTCTGCACTAAGGGCAAACACTTAAACAGCCACAGACAGTGCCTGTTCTGTATCTCAGATACGGAAACAACTCTTCTTTCCTGAATTACATTGGAAGCACACACATGTCAAACTGTTGGAACAGATTATCTCCATGATCAGCAAATCAGACACTTCTGTACGTTTTTGCAAAGTTTTAGCCCACACAGGTGCAGTTGGAAATGGGTTTGCTGATGCCATAGCAAAACATGCTGCTCTCCATAAATATGGGCATGACAATGCATTACTTCCACGCTCACCTGACGGCAATCCTCTCTCCCATGTATACTGGCTCGCAAAAGAGAAGAATGAGACTAATGATCCTGCCACAAAAGACAGCCTTGCTCTGCTACAAAACATGAAGGACAAACTAAAAGCTCACATGAGCAAGCATCACAGACTTGGAGATGCTAGTACAGGCTTAGATTATTACAATTTCTGGATGAGGCTGCTTACGCCAGTGAACCTTACAACGAGCAATTCGTTCTGGAACAAGAATAAATTAACATACCACAGAAAAAAATGTCATGAAATTCAAAACAGGTACTCTTTACACCCAGAAACTGGCCCACCTTAATGGTAGAGCCACTAGTTCATCTTGCCTGTTGTTTCACTAGCTAGATAGCCATGTCCATATGCTTTCTGGCTGTCTGTTAGCTCCAATTCAAAATATGGTGACTGAAGAATATAGCATTGCTTCCAGGCTTGCTATCAAAACCTTGAGCAAAGGTGGATTTGGATGAAATATCGTTTCACAGGTATTAGCCGGATGGCTTCACAAAGTTTGGTCTTGCCAGCACATGTAGCCAATAGGACTTTCCCCCCATGGGTTCTATCATACCTTACAGTATATGAACTTCGATCGTGCTCTAGACCAGATGCTACTTTTAATAGCCAGCTGGAAGACAGAATGGCCACCAAAATGATATCCAGGCTTTACACCCTTTGCGCTGGGATGTGCACCTCGTTGAAGTCAAATATTGTGATGACACACGACCAGCGCAACAATTTGCAAGAGCAACTGAGCAGAATATTAGGTTGAAACATGCCCTTGCACAGCAACGCCACAAAGTGAGCCTACATACCATCCTGATTGGAGTGATGGGAGCCATACATAAGTGTCATATGGCCTAGACTGGTGTAAAATTGATAAACTTATTCTTGACCTAAACACTCATTCAATTCAATACGCAACAAAAGCCATAGATACAAGTAAGAGGTTGTAAATTAATGCGGAAAGAGCACATGGCTCTTTTCAGAACCCTCCTGACCCCCACAAACGATCCTCTTCCTTGTTTGATGATGGGGGTTGGCCTGCTGCTCCCAGATGTGAACCTCTTATTTCACTCTTGCAAGCAGGGGGGTCACCTTGTTGGCGTAGTCATTTCTTTTTCTTTTTCTTGAGCCACGTGCTTTTTTTGCAATGTGCTTCGAAGCACATCAGCTGAATTCAGCCTACAGTGAATGTTTTAAGCTAAAATGCTGCTCGGTTGCTCTCACTTGTTGTTGCTCTGGTAGTGTCTCATCACAATATTAGACTTCAACAAATTCACCACCATTAGATAGGCTTTGATGTACACAATGTATTTGAGAACAAAAGATGTAAAGCCTGAATCTTACTCTGATGGTCATTCTGCTGACTAGCTGGCAGTAAAAGAATAGCGCCTGGAATTGAAGAAGGACGAACTTCATTTGTAAGGTTCACGGACGTAAGCAGTCTTGTCCAAAGTTTGCAGTAGGCCTGTGTTGTTATTGGTATCTCCAAGTCTGCGGTGTTTGTTCAGGTGAGCTTTTAGTTTGTCCTTAATGTTATGAAGTAGAGCAAGATCCTAGTTGTAGGGCGGATATTCCCATCTTTGTCTTTCGCGAGATAGTAAACATGGTAAAAAGGATAACCATCAGGTGAGGATGGTGGGACTGCCTTGTCGTGCCCATAATTATGGAGTGCAGCATGTTTTGCTGTAGCATGAGCAGGCTCATTACCAGCTACACAAGCGTGGGCTTTGGCTTTGTAAGTGTATGGGAGTGTCTGATCCGCTAAACATAGAGTATTTGTTCAATAAGTTTCCAGAACATACGTGTACTTCCGGTGTAATTCAAGAAACAAAAGCTGTTTCCTGATCTGGGGTAGGTCAAGAAACAAGCACTGTCTGTGGTAATTTGAGTGCACTTTTCCCTGAATGCGGAAGCTATGCCTGTCAGCTTTGCTGTGTTTACAATGTTGCTTATCTGAACTCCACCAAAGTCAACATAGACAACTGTTTCAGGTATGAGACTCCTGTTCCAATGCGTTGTTGACACTAAATATTAGGCGATGACCATCAGTGTAGACACAAAGTTGCCATTCTAGAACCTTCAGTCTTAGATTCTTCTTTGTGAGCGGCTAGGAGCTGAGGTGACCAACCTGGGGCTTTTTGTCAGAGCTGATTCATCCAGATTCCTCTGTCCTCTTAAAGAGCCTTGGTGATTGTGTCAATACGGACACGCTTTGAATAAGTGGGTGTGGGCAAGGTTCTAAAGTTGCCTCAAGAATGGCATGAGTCAAGGCTGCATACCAGCCTGGGCTCCTCTTTACCAGCATGTTCCCTGCCTTTTCATTCCGTATAGTAATTATTCCAAGGTCCCGTTTAGGAGCTGGAACGCCTGCACCATTTCCAATCAAACATTCTATTCTGCGGTAGGTCATTAAGGCCTAAGGAATAGTGCTTTAAATAGTAATTGCTCTGTATTTTATTTTAGAGTAAGGGATTTGAGGGGATCAACTATGTAGATCCATACAGATCAACTATGTACAGATTATATACAGATGATCTTTATGTACTGTTGATTATACAGATCTCAACTACATGGATCAACTTTATATATGCTTGAAATCAAATTTTGGGCAGTAAACAGACTTTCTATGCTTGAGAGAGTAGCGATACACTGCCAAGCTTCTTTGTTAAATCCCATAACTTATCAGCAAGATGTGTTCTGTGTATGCTCAGCATCTGGCGCACTAAATCCCTCGTGTAAAGTAAGGTCATATAGCAGTGGTTGTGGATGCGCGACGACAGCAGGAGATGCAAGCCAAGCTGGTGCTGCGCGCGGAGGAGCTGCGGAAGGCGCTGTGAGTGTGACGAGAAGATGGAGGGCGCGGAGGCGGGCATATAGCTGTATCTGCCGAACGAGGGCAGCTTAGCTGAAGCCTATCAGGCCTGCTATCTGAACCGTCAAAAGGAATTAGAAATCAAAGGCTCTATCTGAGGAACAAGAATCATGCGCCATAGACCGCTTGGCCAACCGGTCTTCGAAGACCGGTACCGGTCTGAATTCACAATGTGCCATACACCGCTCGGCTGCGCCAAGGGCAAAAAAGGTCAGGTTTTAAACAGTCTACAGTGAGGTAAAACAGCTCAGAGTTCTTCTGATGATGCACACGGAGGACTGAAAGGTGAGGTAGAGAAGGTGACAAAGGTCAGCTGAGAGGCCCTCAAAATCAACCTTCTAAGGCTCCACGCTTGAAATATCATGAACTTATTCTCTTCATTACACCATCCTACCCCCGCCTCGGAGGTGCTCACTGGCCTTACAATCCTCGGATAAGACATCCAGCCGCCGAGAAGATACCACGAAAAAAGATAAATTCAAACAACGTTAATCAACGAAGTGATTAACAATGCTTCCTGTACAGCCTATGGCCGGCAAACTCAGCCCAAGACAGAAACAGGATGTACACCTTAGCCAGCATTTTTCCAATACACAAATTATAAGTAGAAGAGTGGCTTGCTTGGGCTAGGGGCCCTTGTTTACGGGGTGCAAAGCCAGTGCAAACCGGGACAAGCCAGTGAAGAGACTCAGGAAATATACGCCAAGTGAGTGTGATAAACGTACAGTCTGCTTAACTATTGTCTTTTTATTGTTTCAGAGGGTAGGATTAAATCTAGCACGTGCGCTTGCATGTGTGCTCACATGCACCTGCAAGCATGCAAGCTTGCGTTCACTTCCTCTCGCCAATGACAAAAGACATTGATTTTTCTTTTTGTAGGTATTTATACCAATCTCCTGTGGATGTGTTGAAGTACGTAATGGATAAGGCACCACAGGGGGACCCCGCCGCAGTTCTTGACGCCATAGACACCTTCTCAAATGCCTTTCCTATGTGAGTCACACACGGCTTTCACTTACACGATATAGTTGTGTGCCAACCCTGACACACAACAATTTTGCTATCAATGTGTGTTTTTTTTTAGCATCAACAGAGCTGCAATTTCTCTTGACTAATGTTTGTTGTCTGTTTCTGTTAACGATGCAAAGGTACAAGACCGGGCCAATCAAGGGTCGAATATTGGAGGCAGTCACTATCCAGGCAGCGCCTAAACTGGCAGTGGAGCTTGGATCCTTTGTTGGCTACGTAAGTTTGGATTAGGCAAGTTAAGTCTGATGAATGTGTGCAATACCAAAAACATCTCAGCTGTATGTAGGCAGCTCGATGACCACCCCTTGCGGTTAGGAAAATTTTGAGCATGGAGATTGAGAGGTTGTAAGCAAGCCTGTGATGCTGTCTGTGCTCCTGCTTTTAGGCAAAGGACAAACAGTATTTTTTAACTTGGGTTTTCATTAGGGAGATGCAAGCTATTTTGGATCAACTGGTGTCCCTTAGCTCCCCCAAGCGCCCAAGTGTCCTAGCATAAAGCTTATCCAGATAGGCAATTCTGCACGCATATACTTGTGTGGCTGTATGCGCGCGCGCGTGTGTGTATGTGTGTGTGTGTGTGTGTGTATGCGTGTTCATGGGTGTGCTCACGTGTGTGAGGGATGGCTTTGACTCTAATGCACCCAGGCACATGCGCATTCTGCTGCAAAGACAAGTCTTGGGTCTGTCACCTCAAGCTGAGCTCACATGCCCAGCTGACCTGTGGGCACTGAGGGCAAACTCAGAAAGTACCCAGGAGATGGTGACCAGCTTACTGCTAAGAATCTGCCATGTTTTGGAATGCTTGTGTATATGGACGCTAATGCCACGCTCTTTCTAAGTGTTTCAGGGGGCCGTGAGGATTGCCCGTAATCTTGAGCCAGGAGGCAAGTTGGTGTGCGTGGAGGCAAACCCAGAATGTGTGGCAGCTATGGAAGGCATATTGACACATGCAGGTAAATGCACAACAGTAGGTAATCCTGCGTCATCGTTATGGAGTTGAGCTTGCTGCCAAATTGAGTGAAATCTACTCAATGTGCAATTGCCAGCTGCAAAGTAAGAGATTGTACAGCGCCATCTTTGCGCTTGACATGCAGGCCTTCGTGACAGAGTGGACATTGTACAAGGCTTAGCCAAGGATGTCATTCCTAGCTTGAGCAAGCGCTTTGGTGCTGCGCAATTCATTTTTGAGGTAAGTAGCTTACCTAGGCACAAAACAGCAGGTGAAATGGAGCCGGGTGCATCCAGGCTGCCCACCTGGACTCAACCAGGTGGCTGTGTTTTCTGTTCTTTTCATCCAAGTGCCTGATGTGCTGCTCTGTTTCAGGACCACTGCAAAAAATGCTACCTTCCCGATTTACGTTTGGCTGAAAGTACCAGGCTATTGCAGCCCGGAGCGTGGGTGCTGGCAGGTAAGCATTATCCAATAGGGCCAGGCTCCTTTGCTTAGCAGGTGTGCATAGGTGTGATCCATTGATTGTGGAAATTCGTTGCCGTTTTGATGCCGCAAATCCATGTATGCATTTGTGCCCAATGCATTATTGATTTACTGTGCATGTGCATTTACACTACCATGACTGGCTCGTGCAGCAACCAATGTGAGCAGTAGGTATGTTCCCATCATTTCTATTAGAGCGGGGTCTCCTCTGTAACATGTGTATCCACTCTGCTGGAAGGCTATGCCTCCTACGGATTATGCCAAGGTATGCAAAAAGTTGCTTAGCACCATTTCCATGCCTAATGATGCTAAGAAGAAATTTCATGCTGCACAAGGAAATATGCTGTCTGAAAACATGTGTTTGCAGACAATGTCATTGTCCCTGGTGCCCCTGACTTGCTGGAGCACCTCGCCAATCAGCAGCACTACGTGAGCATGCTGCTGCCTGCCCCCTATGAGTATGAGCAAAGGTAGGTATTGCATTCAATTTGATGTGCTTGGGCCCACATATCTACTTTAGGAATGTACATTAGTTAAATTTTCTCAGGTTTCCCATAGGTTGTCCTCACCACTGAGTCACCCCTTTCTTAGGCAAACGTGGCCAAATTGGCCTCTCAAGGTATAACTTGGCATCCACCACACCGTTTCCTGACCTGAGCACACCATTGGATAGCTTATATTTTTCTGGTTCTGATGGTGGTCTTGGGGTTGAAATTGGTGCGGTAAGTGGAAGGCAATCTTGGAAAAATGGTATGTGATGTTGGAAGAGTGCGCGCTGTTTCCCACTCCCAGCCCCAAACTCCGAGCTTGACATACCTGCAGATGTATAAAATTGGCCCGCACATCCTGTGTGGATTTGGGTGCGGGAAGCTCTCCCGTTGAGCTGTGCACTCAAAAGAGGCAGATGTGATGCAACGTTTTGGCCCGCCGCTTTCCACCCACACCCTCGATCGGCCCATTCTAAATTTCCTAGATTTGATTTGATTGCCCGCAACCCTCAGACTTGGTCTGGCTTGAAAGCATGCATGTGCTGCGGAGTTATCGCATTTCCTGTGTTTGGACCCTTACCCGGTCGCGACAGGGTCACCCACGGAACACACCTTCCCGACCGCCTCCCCCTAATCCAACTTCGCAGCATCAAATCATCATGCAAGAGCAGCTAAAGTCCGGGAAAGTGGCAGGATTGGAGCAAGTTTGGGGATGCACCATTTGCCTGCCAAAAGGGTGCAAAATGGTGCCAGAATGGCCAAAGGCGCACCCGCCGCGCCCCCACCTCGCATTTTCTCACACAGCCTGACTTTTTATGACCTACGTACATGTTGTGCATGGTTGGGTCTGGAAATGGGGCCAGCAAGTGGGCGGAAATGCTAATTGGCCATGTTTGGGGGGGTCCAGTGGTGGGGACGACCTTATGGCAGCTTTTACATTTTAGGTCAATGTGGCTAAGGGGGCTTGTCACTTTAATAGCATTGGAGGCTTCTGTTACAGGTGACTCGATTGCCCTGGGACCACGTGAGAACTTTCAGGCCTCGGTTGAAATGCGGTTGAAAAAATCGTTGGTCAACCGCACCTGCGGTTGAAAAAATTCCAACCGCACGGTTGAAATAGGTTAGTGAATCAACCGCTTCAACCGCGCTTCAGCCGCGTTAGTATGGGTTTATAGAAAGGGCTTTCAGTCCTTGTCTACATGTCAAGTTTTGAAAGAGAATTTTGGACATTGAAGCTAGAATTCCAAGGGCAAGCATGTTGCCAACAGATACAGATCCATCGCAGCGTACATGCCTGTGCGTGTGCGTGCGTGTGTGCATGTGTGTTTGTGTTTGTGTGTGTGTGTGTGTGTGTGTGTGTGTGTGTGTGTGTGTGTGTGTGTGTGTGTGTGTGTGTGCGCGCGCGCGCGTGCACGCTTGCCCTTGTGCACGTGGGTGCGTTGAAGCCTGTTTGTCCTTGTGTGCTTGTGTGTGTATGTAAGTGTGTGTGCGTGCGCACCTGTGCGTGTGTGTGCACATGTGCACGCGTCATTGCATGTGTGTATTTCTGCGTGTGTTGTGTGCATGCGCGCGCGTGCGGACATGTGCGTGCGTGCGTGCGTGCGTGTGTGTGTGTGTGTAACTTTATGTTCATGCATGTGTGCGCCCGCGGGTGCGCCTGCCCTTGTGCACATGCATGCGTCAATGCCTGTTTGTCTGTGAGTGTGTGTGTGTATTTGTGCATGCGCTTGCGCACCTGTGCGTGTGCGTGTGTGCGTGTGTGTATATATGTACATTTGTGCGTGTGTGTGCATGTGTGCGCTTACCATTGTGCACGTGCATGTGTCAATGCCTGTCTGTCCTTGTGTCCTTGTGTGTTTGTATTTGTGTGTATGTGAGTGTGCATGCACCTGTGGGTGTCCGTGCGCATGTGCATACGTCATTGCATGTGTGTGTATGTTTTGTGTGTGTTGTGTGTACGCGCGTGCGGACATGTGCGTTTGCGTGCATGTGTGTGTATGTTTGTGTGTTCGCACGCATTTGTACGCACTTGTGCGCGTGCCCTTGTGCACATGCATGCGTCTATGCATTTTGGTTGTGTTTTTGTGGGTTTGTTTGTATGTGTGTGTGTCAGTGTGTCTGTGTGTGTGTGTGTGTGTGTGTGTGTGTGTGTGTGTGTGTGTGTGTGTGT
>LFCJ01003066.1_pt1 | contig 12176 bp, 12 predicted proteins | sample 643141 | NCBI WGS metagenome assembly LFCJ01 (sample SAMN03766243, study PRJNA286221) | soda lake metagenome | biome: soda lake; feature: Kulunda steppe; material: water; isolation source: sample B1-Br-g2 brine of Lake Bitter-1 | place: Russia: Kulunda steppe | collected 2010-07 | reverse complement strand
GCGGCTGATTCCGAGACAAATCGGTGCATTGGAAACATGTTTATCGGGCATCGCGTCTGCGATGCCCTTGCCCTCTTCGACTTTCAGCGACAGCTAACCAGTATCAACAATCTTCTTCGCAAGAGCGACATGAGATAAATAATCCCGACCTCGCCAAGCAACTGAATCGTCTCGCCTCTCTCGAGCAGCCCTATCCCGTTCGGGCCGATCGCCGCCCCAACCAAGATGACGCCGATAATACCGGGGAGCCGATAGCGTTTGAGGAGTAGTGGCGCGAGAAGAAAGATGAGCATCGCCAATCCGAAAATCAACACCGGGCTCTCGAATGGCGTCTCGAGTGAGGGAGTGGTGGCGAGAAACGTATCAGTAGTGAATGATACGTTTATATCCAAAAAAAGCGGCGAAAGAAGAGCCATACGTTGTCACACGTTCATTTACTGCTGGCTGGTTTATCTCTTTGGTTGGTCGGGGCCTATCACAATCTCTGTGCCAAACAACCTATATCAAAGACGCCCTAACCGGCACAGGTGAACGGGACTGACGATTTGCAGGGACCGAGCCGCGTGCCGGGACCACCGGCAACGGTACTGGTGCTTCTCGAGAGTGCTCGCAACCGGTCGCTTATCCGTGGCTGGCTCGAGTCGTCACCGGCGTATACGGTTGTTACTGTTGATCTGGGAGGAGGGGGAGAGATGGGGATGAACGACAGTGTGGATGTGGGTGCGGATGCGGATATAAAAACGAACGCGAACGCGAACGTAAACGCGGACGAGAACGCAGACCGAAACGCAGAAACCGAGACGACGGGAGTATCGACTCAGACACTCCCAGACGAGTTCGATATTTGTCTGCTTGATACGGCGTCGCTCGACCGCTTTGCCGACGAGCTCAGGACGTACAAACAGGAAGCGAAACCGGCCTATCTGCCGTATGTCTTACTGCGATCTTCGGCGGATGCAGCTAAAGCGGGTTTCCCAACGGAAACAGGGGCAGGCGGAGGGACGGTAACGGGCGCGGAGACAGCAACGGACACCGCGAGCGCAACGGAGACCGACCCCACATCCACACCCGTGGAAGGTGACCGTTCGACGCAATCACGTGACCATTCCACACACGCATCGCTCATCGATGAGATACTAACCCTCCCTGCTGACTGGGAAACACTTCAGTATCGACTCGAGAACCTCCAGAAAGCTCGCAGGCTCTCGATTGAACTCGCCGACAGAGCCAACCAGTACCGTCGGCTTCTCTCGTTGCTCCCCGACGCCGTCGTCCTGCTTGACGGAACGGAAATAACGTACGCAAACGACCGGGCACAGCAACTGTTCGCAGCGACAGCCTCACTCGAGGGCCAATCGATACTCCCGTTCGTTCACGAACCGATCCGAGACCGAGTACGCGAGACAGTGGACCGGCTCAAAGCGAACCCTGAGAGCGTCGAGTCGCTTGAGGTGTCGATCATTACTGCGGATGGGTCCCAACAGACAGTGATGCTGACAGCGACGACAGTCAGGGGCAGTAAGGGATTCCACCACCAACTTATTTTTCGGGAGGCAAAGTCGGGAGAGCGGTGGCTCTCGCTGTTTGAGCAGGCGTTAGATGTCGCAGTTCAAGGCATTACGATTGCAGACGCACGGGAGGCGGACAACCCATTGTTGTATGCCAACGAGACGTTCGAACGGATCACCGGCTACTCGACCGAAGAAATTCTCGGCCGAAACTGTCGGTTCTTGCAGGGAGCCCAAACGGATTCGGCGGCAGTTGACCGAATCAGAGAGGCCGTCACGGCAGGCGTACCGGTCGTCGAAGATATTTTGAACTACCATCGAGATGGAACGCCGTTTTGGAATCGGCTCAACATCGTCCCAATCACCGACGTCGATGGAACGGTGACACACTATCTAGGTCTCCAGCAGGATATTACCGCCCAAAAGGAACGAGAACAGCGACTGGCAGTGCTCGACCGTATTCTTCGACACAACCTTCGAAACGAACTCACGGTGATTCGTGGCTACGCAACGACATTGGCCGAGCAAGCCGATGGCGATGGCTCTCCAAGCAGTCAAGACCGAGACGGAACACCACCCACCTCCCAAACCGAACGGGCCGCCGCCGAAATCCTTCAGGCAACCGACTCCTTACTCGAGCTCAGCGAACAGGTCCGGTCGTTTCAAGACGTTGTTACCGACACCGAACGCGCCACCACCACATACGATCTCCCAACAACAATCAAAACGGCTGTCGACAACTTGACAGCCGACCACCCACGCTTTTCGGCCTCGCTTTCGACACCACGCCCGCTCCCCATCCAGGCTCACGAACTCTTTCCGACGGCAATGACGGACCTCCTGCGTCTGGCTGCACGCAGCCCCAACGCCGACCTCGAGTGCTCGGTCACGATCGACGCCGAGATGGCGATCCTCGAGATTGTAGACCGTGGCGGGACGATTCCAGCTGACGACCTCACGGCCCTCACCGGACAGACCGAGTCACCGCTCGAGCACGCTGAAGGCGTCGATCTCTGGCTGATTCGGTGGACGATTGAGTACTCCGGCGGACAGATCGTCGTCGATTCGGTCGATGGCGTCTCACGGATCCGTATTCAGCTGGTTCAGTCGGCCACCGCGGCTTCGGATAGCTGACTACGGGAACCGGATTCTGCCACCGCCGCATATAAATCGCCTCCATCCTAACCGCCGAGTATGCCTGCGCTAGTTATTGCGGCCCATGGGTCGCACTTAAGTCCCGGTTCGGCGCAACCGACCTACGATCACGCGGATCGAATCCGCGAGACGGGTGCCTTTGATGAGGTTCGTGAAGCATTTTGGAAAGAAGAACCCCACTTCCGAGAGGTTATTCGAACTCTCGAGTCGGAGGAGGTGTACATCGTCCCGCTGTTTATCAGCGAGGGCTACTTCACCGAACAGGTTATCCCTCGAGAGCTTCGCCTCGAGGAGTGGGACCCCGACCGGTGGGACTCCGACGGCGTCGACGCCTCACAGGCAACCCTCGAGGCGACGGATGTCGACAAAACGATTCACTACTGTGGCCCCGCCGGAACGCACGACGCGATGACCGATGTTATCGTCCAACGGGCCCAGAGCGTCACCGACGATCCCGATGTCGGCGAGGGCTTCGGGCTGGCGGTCGTCGGCCACGGCACCGAGCGAAACGAGAATAGCGCGAAGGCAATCTACTACCATGCCGACCGCATCCGCGAGCGCGGTCGCTTTGATGAGGTAAAATCGGTGTTCATGGACGAGGAGCCGGAAGTCGACGACGTCACCGATTTCTTCGAGAGCGAAGACATTGTGGTCGTCCCGCTTTTTATTGCCGACGGCTTTCATACCCAAGAGGACATTCCCGAGGATATGGGACTCACCGACGATTACCGGAAGGGATACGACATCCCCGCGGCCGTCGACGGCCACCGCATCTGGTACTCCGGTGCCGTCGGCACGGAGCCGCTGATGGCTGACGTCATCGTCGAGCGAGCCGCCGACGCTGGAGCCGATGTCGGCGATGCCCTAGCCCAGGTCCGAGCGCAGACACGGTCGACGCCAGTCCGCAACCAAGCGGGTGACTGATCGCCGCCAATGTCAGTCCACGCAGACACAGAAGCGGACGCGGATACACTCGAGAGCCACGTCGAGGCGCTTCTCGAGACGGTTACAGCCGGGCATGCAGTTACGATCGACGATCTGGAAATCGAACACCAAGCTGAGGGTTATCGGTTTGCTATCGACGCCCTCGAGCGGACTGGGTTGACCGAAGCCGAATGCCGGCGAACCCTCGAGCAGTATCCGGAGTATGTGACGAACTATCGCTACTGGGAGGACGTTGGTGGCGAGGGGATGGCTCGCCGAGCGTTTTTGCGGTGGTGTGAGCGTGCGCCGGTTGCGGGTGCGGATGCGTCGGCGGTCGAGCACGAGCATGGACACGGTCATGATCATGGTTCCGATCTCGAGCACGAGCACGAACATAACCACGAGCACAAGAGGAACCAAACGGAGACACACCCCGTTTCAGACCGATATGAGGCCCTCGCCGACGGCATCCATCTCGAGTGGGGACAGGTCCTGATTACAACCCACCTCGCTGACCCAGCCACCGGCGAGCGGCGGTACGAACTGCGCCACGTCGATGAGGCTGCGGTACCAGAAGCCGACCTCGAGAAACACACCGACCCACGGGACGCACGCGAACTCGTCACCTACGACGGCCGCGAGCGCTACCGGCCGCTGAAAACGGCCCCAACGCTCGTCGGTGGCTGGTACTTCCCCGACCTCACTGGCACCGAACTCGTCCGGACGGTGGACTTTATTTATCCCGCGACGGTCGCCAACTGGCACCGTGAGCAGGTCGGCGAACTCGACGTCGACCACTGGATCGACACGGCCGAGCGCCAGACCGGTATCTACGACGTCATCGACGAACTCCCACGGACGGCCGTCGACTGGATGGCCGAAGCCTGTTGTGATGACTCTCAATGTCTTCGCCGGCGGGAGTGGCAGTACGATGAGGAACACGAACTGGATGCCGACGGCGGCGACGGCGTCTTCCCCTGCCGGGAGCCCTGCTCACTGGTTGTCGCTGCTGCCCGCAAGTGGACCGTCCTCGAGTCCGAAGAACCAAAACGGTGGGAACTCGAGTTGACGACGAGTGAGAAAAACCAGCTGGCGGAAATAATCGATGCGGTCGCCGACGGGCGCATCGATGCAATTCGGGAGGCCGACGTGTACGATGGCGGCAACCGCTACCGGGCACGGTATTTGCGGGCGAAGCTGTTCGATGATGAGGGTGGGATTCCGGCGCGGGAAGTAGAACACGGCCACGCTGTAGACGGTGACGAACACGACAGGTAACCGCTACAGTCTGCCGTTTGCACTCCCACTCAGCTCAAAAGCAATGCAAACGCCACCATCACACCGAGAACGACGATAGCCGCACCGACTACTGCTGCCGTCCCTTCGATCACCGCAGCCGTCGCGACAGCAACACCGATCGCAACGAACCCTAACGCGACCACTGCAACCGTTCCAGCATCGATTCGACCAACCTGGGGCATCGCCTCCCGAACCTGCTCGAGAACACCCGGCTTTGGCTCCGGCCGGTCCGGCTTCGCAAGCGATTCATCAACAGTCGGCTCCTGTGGCGCAGCAAGCGTCACATCGATCCGAACGCTCGCTGCCCCATACTCCGCGACAACCTCGAGGTGACCCTCAACTGGCTCCTCGAGTGTCGCGAGGGTAGCGGTTTCCGGCGCGGTGACAGGAATAGAAATCAGCCCACCGGGCTCGACGTACTGGTTTGTCGAATCAACCGAAGCGACCTCCGCGAGCGGACCAGCAAGCCGGCAGTGGACGTGAACCGGTGTATCGTGGTTTCTGACAATAACCGAAAACGGGCCCGACCGCTCGATTGAGGTAGCGTCTGTCGTAATCGAGCCTCGTCCGTCGCGGCCGACATCGACGTACACTTCACTTGGTCCGGGGCCTCGGGACACGGCTGATCAGGCGGGCGTGCCTTCGCGCATATCCGGCGGGAGCAGGTTCGGAATCCCATCCTCGATCGGATACCGTTCGCCACACTCAGTACAGACAAGCGTACCAGAAACGATCTCTTCTCCGTCGTACTCGGCATCCTCGAGCTTGAGGTCGTGTTTGTCCAGCGGACAGCAGAGAATCTCAAGTAGCGACTCCTTCATACCGAAAGGAGTGCGCGCATCTGGCAAAAGGTTTCGGGATCGATTCGGCTCAAATCACTTCAGTAGAGTTCGGTTCGATTCGATTCGGCTCAGTCGTCGCCGTAGGGATCTTCGACGATAATCGTCTCCGCACGGCCTGGACCGACGCCGACGGCGTAAATCGGTGCCCCAAGCTCCTCGGCGATATACTCGAGGTAGAGACGGGCATTCTTTGGAATCGCCTCATATCCGTCTGCGGCGACGGCGGCCCAGTCGACTTCCGGCCAGCCCTCGAACTCGCGGTAGATCGCCTCACAGCGCCCCCATTTTTCGGTCGTCGGAGGAACAGTCAGGATTTCCTCGCCGTCGAACTCGTAGGCGTGACCGACGTTAACTTCCTCGAGTCCGGCGAGGACGTCGATGTGATTCACCGCGAGGCCGGTAAAGCCGTTTGCGCGGGCGGCGTGGCGAAGCATTGGGATGTCGAGCCAGCCGACACGGCGGGGCCGACCGGTGACGGTACCGTACTCGCCACCTTCGTCACGGATGTAGGTTGCCAATTCCTCTTCGGCCTCGGCACCACCGTCCGAACCGGTGTAGTTTGGCGTCTGTCCCTCGACGCCACCCAGCTCAGTCGGGAGCGGGCCGGTGCCGACACGCGAGAGATAGCCTTTGACGATGCCGATTACCTCGCCCTGTCCAACCACCGACGGTCCGAGCCCGGAGCCGACACACGCACCGCCAGCCGTCGGGTTCGAGGAGGTGACGTAGGGGTAGACGCCGTGGTCGATATCGAGTGAGGTTCCCTGTGCTCCCTCCAGCATGACGTTGTCGCCGGCGTCGATCCGTTCCTGCAGGTAGGTTCCACAGTCGACGGGCATTCCTTCGTCGATCAGTCGCTCACCGAAGGCCCGATACTGCTCATAGAGGCGGTCGATATCAAAGGCATCGCCCGCCTCGACGCCGAAGACTTCCTCGGCGAGGGCGCGTTTTTGTGGGACGACGTACTCGAGGCGTTCGCGTAACACCTCGGGGTCGAGCAGGTCGCCGATGCGGATGCCGCGCCGGCCCATCTTGTCCTCGTAGGTTGGGCCGATGCCGCGTTTGGTGGTGCCAGCCGCGAGGTCTTCTTTTTCGGCCTCTTCGATCCCATCGAGGACGCGGTGGTAGGGCAAAATGACGTGCGCACGCTCGGAAACCCGAATTTCTGGCTCTAAACCGCGTTCATAAAGCGTATCGAGTTCCTCAAACAGCGTTTCGGGGTTGACGACACAGCCGTTACCCAAGACGCCGATTTTCCCTCGGACGGCACCGGAGGGAATCAATGAGAGTTTGTATTTCTCGTCGCCGTGGACGACGGTGTGGCCTGCGTTGTCGCCGCCCTGATAGCGCGCAACGACGTCGACGGCGTCGCCGTAGATATCGACGACGCCCCCTTTCCCTTCGTCGCCGAGTTGAGACCCGACGATAGTGACGGTCATAACAGCGGCGGGTTATTCCCGGGCCGATAAACAGATTACGGTACGCTTGCCGTATGGTCCACCCCCGATTGGCACTAATCTCCCGATAGAATAGCTGTAGCGGCCGGTACAGCCACCTTTCGGCATAAATGTCTAATACACAACTATTCGACCGTCAACAACACCCAGACCCGAAGCGTTAACTACTCCCATGACAAACTTTCGTGTCAGCCGACCAGTCGCCTCGCCGAGGGGAACTTTTAAAAGGCGCAAAGACAAGTTAACAAATGCCATGATAGACCGACTGGAGAAGGAAGTCGATATGCTGGAACGACATCTGCAGGTTCTGCGGATGGTTATTGAGAACGAACCGATCGGAATCGTCAAAATGTCCAACGAAACGGGCTACCCCCACCACAAAGTTCGGTACTCGCTGCGTGTTCTCGAAGAAGAGAATCTCATCGAGCCATCGAGCCAAGGGGCGATTAAGACCGATCGGACACACGACTTCGTCGATGACCTTGACAACAAAGTCGATGACATTATCGACAAGTTAGAAACGATGAAAATCGACGATGTCGCCGAAATCGAAGGCTAACTCGAAGACTATAGTTCCGGAACGGTGAGCGTGAATCCGCTATCACGAGCCTCAACGAGACAGAGGTGATAGCCCTGTTTTCTGGAGACGTTGACGTAACTCAGCTTCGAACTCCGGCTTAAAAACCCGCCACTCGTCGCCTGTTCGGTCACCTCGAGGGCCCCCGGTTCGAAGAAACTCGAGGTGACGGCAAACGCCGCGCCGAAGGTCGGATAGTTTGCTGAGACGGCCGACGCGGATGCTTCCAGTGACTCGAGGACCGTGGGGGCAACCGGCTTGCGTGAGTCCGTAATTGAGGCGCCGACGAGCGGTTTCCCCCGTTTGTCAACGACGAGGACATCGAAGCCGACTTCATCGGGGACGTCCGGCGTATCGTCGTCGGCGAGCGAGACTGTTCCCCGAAAGTCGACGCGGTCAATCCGTGCTAACAGTTCATAGAGGTCGGCCATCTCGGCCGTCCGGTCGGTGTTTCGTATCTCATACAACAGCGTGTTCACCAGCCAGTCGACGAACCGATACTCAAGGCTCGTCTGTAAGTACTCGAAGTACGGCTGTCCGTCGACCGTCGCGCCCTCATTTTCAAACTCCGTATGGTGTTCGAGGCGAAGGTTCGAGGCGACATCGCCGGCAGCAGCCTCATCTTCAAGGGCCCGCTCGAGTGTTGGATTGCTCCGTGAATTGTACCGAATAAACAGATGCGTCTGCCTAAACAGTTGGTCGGGCGTCAGTGACGGGCCAGCCGGTGGCGCACTCTCGGAGCCGGTTTGTCTTTCGATCTCAGCCTCGAGGTCCTCGATTTTGGCTTCCAGGCGCGCGATGGTCGCCTCCTGTTCGTCGGTGTGAGACTGGAGACGGTCGCGCTCAGCGGTCAGTTCCTCGACGCGACGGTTGAGTCGGTCGAGTTCTGAGGCGACGACCTCCGGTTCGAGGGCAATTTCTTCAGATGACGTCTCGGGTTCTGAATCGGGTTCGGACTGACGCTCAGGTTTAGGCTCATCGCGACGGTCGGCGGTGGCTGTCGACGCAGGTTCGTCACTCGGCTCGGGTGGAGCACTGGAGGAGGGAGTTGCGCTAGAGCCAGTGTTAATGTCAGTGTCGGTGGTGTTGCTGGTGCTGGCATTGGTACCCGTACCCGTACCCGTACGTTGCCGCCCACCGGACCGATCCGGAGACGAACTCTCATCAACTGGCTTCGTGTTCTCGGGATCGACCGACGGAACCACTCGAGTGTCGGCCGACGGGGTCGTCGGCCGCTGGGTCCCAGGCTGGTGCTCGGAGTCGGGTTGACTCCCGTCGTGTACATCGGCGGTGGCTGCATGGGTATCGGATCCTTCATCGGACGGCGCTTCCCGCCCGTCTCGAATGTCATCCAACGTCCACGGTTCGTCCCCGTCACTGGTCTCGTCTTCGTCATCCCCCTCGTACGCCGCGACGAGGTCCTCTACACCACCGACGGTATCTGCATCCGAATCGAACGTGATATGGTCTGTGGCATCAGCGTCGACCGCTGGTTCCTGTGGGACCTCACCCTCCGCTGTCGACTCGGAGTCGGTGGCTGGGGGTGACTCACTGGCGTCTGGCTCCGCCGATGTGAGATCAGCTGCCGGCATTGGGGTTGCCTCCGACTGATCGTTGGGGGGCGTGTCGGCGGCTGTGAGATCATCAAGGTCAGCAGGATCCTCCTCAGGGTCGGTACCGAGACCCGCAGTGGCCTCCTCACTGGTATCATTGCGACTGTCAGTGACCTCCTCACTGGTATCATTACGACCGGCAGTGGTGAGATCGATCTCGAAATCAGCGCTTGGCATTGGGGTGGCGGTTGACTCATCTGTGTCCGCAGATGCTGAGTTTGTCGACGCTGACTCCGACGTTGGGTTCGTTGGCGGAGACTCCGATACTGGGTCCGACCCTGCCTCCGATACTGGCTCTAACTCAGACACGCGCTCTGTATCCGGCTCGTCGTCGGTACTCGAGGCCGCCGCATCCGCTGGTGGCTCCGATACCGATCGGTCTTCCTCGCCAGTCGGCCCTGACGTGCGGTCCTCGGCGGGTGGCTCCGCGTCAGTCGACCGAGTCGGAATATCGACAACATCGACGGAAACGTTGATCACATCATAGATCCCGACTTCATCGGCAGCACGCTCGAACGCCTCCTCGCCGGTGAGCAATCGTTCGGCGTTCCCAATGTAGGCAACGGCCATCCGCCGGCCGCCATAATAGACCAGATAGTAGTCCCCGCTGAGAACCCCTTCACTCAATTCAACGTAGCCGGTAAACGAGCCGTCAGTGAGGGTCCGATCAACCTCTCTGAGTGGGGTCTCTTCGGTGTAATAGTTCGCGCGCACCTCACCGCCACGTTCGTGCATCGAACAGAGCAAGGGAAGTGCTGGGTCAGGAGCCTCATATATTGTTCCCGAGGCCGTCTCGAAATCCTCGAGTTCACCGTCGAAGATCCCGACAATACGCCCATTGAGTGAAAATAACCAAGCACCGTCGGCCGTAATGCCACCGGAAAATCCCCGGTCGGCAAGCCGTCCCAACTGCTCGTATCCGTCAGTGAACGGTTTTGAATCCCACCGTTGGATACGCTCTTGGGTGCGCGAGTTCATACCAAAACAACCGGTAACTGGAACAAATACGTTTCGCCTAGTGTCATTTCTGTCTGCAATGACGATTTGAGCCAAAAGCTGGAAATGGAAGTGAAAACGGAAACGGAACCGATAGTCACCACAACCGGCTTAAATCTTGGATTCGGCGTCGTCAGCGAGTTCCTGCATCCGTTTGCCGATCCGGCCAGCACTCGAGAACTCGTCTTCGCTCATCGCGTTCGCCAGTGCGTTTCCGAGGACGAAGACGGCATGTTTGTGTTCACTCTTTGATTTATGAACGTGAGAGGGGTCTACGTCAAGCCCGCGGTAGGCATCGAACAGCGTTTCGTCGACCTCTTCGCGCTCTGAAAAGTACTCCATGATAATCACGAGCTCTTCATGGAGTTCGAGAAGTTCGTCCTTGTGCATGGGTCTTGTATGAACGGTTCCAATTTAAAGGTTGTCGCGTCGGCCTCACTGGGCGTGGTGTTGGAGGCGCGATATGTGTTGGTCCCGAGTGAGCGTTACAGTTCAACGCCGCTTGGAATCAAACTATGCTGGCGCAGGAGGTTCCCCTGTTCGTCATAGACCAAAAAGGTGCGTTTGTCGTATGTCACAAACGTCTCGCCATCGAGGGAGACCGATACCTCAAATCGCCCCTCATCGGCGTCGGACTCGCCGTAGCTGCGAGCGGCCCGAATAAACTGTAACACGTCGGCTGCTGGCTCATTTAACTCGAGGATAAAATCGCCAGTCACCCTATTGGTGACACTCACCACGCCGTCTGTCTCTGCACCGAGTGGTCCCTGCAGTCTGAGTGCAGCATCGGTTTCACCTGCGGCTAACGGGTTGCCATCCGGTCCCGTGAGACGGTCGCGAAGCATCGTCTCCGGGCCGGTGAAATCGATGGCTACCGACGGCTGTTTGGGCGGTTCGTCGGTTTCGACCCAGTCGACATTGCTGACATCCAGCGTGAAGTGCTCGCGCCTCATTCCCTACCGGAAGCTATGGACTCACGGGGTATCAACGTAACGCCCTATCGATGCAGTCAACTGTCTCGGGGTATCCGCGTTGCACCTTCATGAAAACGGGGTCAGCAAATCACGAGACAACGAGAGAGGGACAAGACTACTCGGCAAAATGACGTTCCTGCTCGAGGCGTTTACAACCGGTGATCAACGCCTCAGGAATCTGGTCCGCATTCGAGTGCAACAGCTCGAGGACAACGGCAGCCTCCTGGAATCGTGGGCCACGGAAGGCAACGAACGGCGTTGACTCCCATTCGACGAACCCCATTTCTGCGAGCAGTGGCAGATGACAGTGGGACAGTTCAGATCGGAGCGAGTTTGGGGAATGAGGAACGGTTGGGTTGATCGCACTTTCTGGTAAGGAAACTGATTGTTTCGGTGGGGTATCGAGCAGGGAGACGAGGAGTTGGCGGCGTGGTTCGGCTGAGAGCGCCTTGAAAACGCGATTCCACTTCGCAATCACTTTTTCACCATTTTCGAACCGTTTGTTGGTCATTTGTAAGGTATACAACGGTTGTGGTAATAATTGTTTTTGTGTTACATAACGATTATTTCTATATTTGTGGCCGTTAGGCTGTCGCCCTTTGCGTTTGCGCTGTCCGGATTGCGGTGATAACTGAGCGTCCATTTTCGAACGCCATGTATCAATCGAGCGCAACCGAATTTTGGCAGAAATTTTATCTTTTCATGTGTCAACACTACCCAACTCGAGACGTTCCGGCCAGCTAATTTAAGACCGGCGAACGCTGACTGTTAGGCTACTTGAGGCAACGACTGGCACGCAGTTGATAGTACTATGAAAAATAACGCGGATGG
>LFCJ01003063.1_pt1 | contig 12179 bp, 16 predicted proteins | sample 643141 | NCBI WGS metagenome assembly LFCJ01 (sample SAMN03766243, study PRJNA286221) | soda lake metagenome | biome: soda lake; feature: Kulunda steppe; material: water; isolation source: sample B1-Br-g2 brine of Lake Bitter-1 | place: Russia: Kulunda steppe | collected 2010-07 | reverse complement strand
CACAAGCCAGCTCGCCCTTGCCATACAAAAATGACAGCTGGCGCCGCTGTTGCTGGCAAGCAGGGTGGCGCGAGCCAAGCCAGGCGGGGGCGAGAGCGGGGGCGGCAGCAGCCAGCGCTTTCCTTCCCCTTCCTTGGACCTATCCGTTATTTTTGTGCCACGCCGCACGCCCGCCTGCGAGCGGGTGCTTGAAGAGGAGGTGCGTGGGGCGGCATGCCTGCCATTGAGGGCGTGCTAGAAGAGGAGGTGGGGCACGTTAGCCCCTTGCAGCACTCGCTGGCAAGGGGTCCGCTAGAAACTGGGCCTGGGGGTGCGGGAATGCGCAAAGGCGCTTACACTTATTGTGGAATATCACAACAAGACATGCTGGGGGTCATGTAGTGCGTTGTGTTGTTTGCTCTCCACTTAAGAACAACACAGGCTGGGGGTCATGTAGTGCGTTGTGTTGTTTGCTCTCCACTTAAGAACAACACAGGCTGGGGCTCATGTAGTGCATTGTGTTATTTGCCCTCCATGAGTGACGCACCCGACATTGGAAGAGGCGCGTGCAGGCAAGTCTGGCGCGCATGCTCTTGGACAGATATGGCGTGCTCAGTGGTGTGCGTGGGTGCCTAGCCTTGGCCTGCTCTCGGGCACGCAGGGCGTATCAGAGTCATTGACGCACCTGAAGGGCTGGGTGGTTGCTGCGCTTGCGCAGGGCGTATCTGAGTCGTTGACTTGCCTGCGGGGCTGGGTGGCTGCTGCGCTTGTGCACGGCGTGCTAGAGTCATTGACTTGCCTGCAGGGCTGGGTGGCTGCTGCGCTTTTGCGCGTCAGAGTCGTTGGCTTGCCTGTGGGGCTGGGTGGCTGCTGCGCTTGCGCAGGGCGTGCTAGAGTCATGTACTCACCTGCGGGGCTGGGTGGCTGCTGCGCATGCGCAGGGCGTGTCAGGGGATGCCCGCTTTGGGGAGCTGAACCTGGACATGGTGCCCCTGGAGGATGACGTGCTGTCCCTGGAGATGGGCCACGCCTTCAAGGTGGGGCTGCGCAGCAGAGCACGGGCAGTGCCAGTCATGCCACCCTGTAGTTGCTGGCTGTCGGTGCTGGGCCATGCCTTCAAGGTGGGGCTGCGCAGCAGAGCACGGGCAGTGCCAGTCATGCCACCCTGTAGTTGCTGGCTGTCGGTGCTGGGCCATGCCTGAAAGGTGGGACAGCGCAGCAGTGCACGGGCAGTGCCTCCTGGTGCGTCTGAAGGTCTACGAGGAGGGGTTTACTGCCAGCCTGGTCGTAAGGTTGATTGGTTTGTTGCTGGGTTGCTTGTCTTTGCCAGCCAGGAAACCGGTGTCTGCTGGTATGTCACAGGCTTTTCAAGGTAGGGTTAGCTGCCAGCCTGGTTGTTGGACTGATTGGTGAGTTGCTGGTCCTTGCCAGCCAGAAAAACGGTGTCTCCTGGTACGTCACGCTTTCGACACTCTTTTGGTGCTGGCTGCGGACATGCCACGCTGAGCCGCAAGCAGCATAGGAGGGGATGAAGCCCTCCGCCTCTCCCCTTTTGGTCACCCACATGCGCTCCGTGCACGGCGCGCGCAGGAGTGTGTGGTGGACGGCGACAGCGGGCCCCTGTACGCCGCCGCCCGGGCCATTGTCAGACTGCAGACCATGTTTGGATTGATACCTAGGATACAGGCGAGTTGCGCGCCGCCCCTGGGGGTCGCAAACACCGCGACTGCCTCTCTTTCTAAGCCGGTCTATCTGTCTGTCTGAGCCAGTCATGCTGTCTGTTTGCCTGAGCCAGTCACATTGTCTGTTTGCCTGAGCCAGTCCATCTGTGTATCTGGGCCTGTGGCACTGCCTGTCTATGCGAGCCAGTCACACTGTCTATCTGCCTGTCTAAGCCAGCATGCTGCAGAGGTGGGGGAATGCGGGGAGGGTGCAGCTTGTAAGGTCTGGGATGCTCTCCTGCTGTGTGGGTGCTTCTGCGTGTGCGATGGACTGTGGGGGCTGGGCCCTCTGGCGTCCGCTGCCGAGCGAAGTCTGTCTCGTTCTGGTGCGGTGGCCGTGCGGGGATGCTGCCGCTGCTCTTGCACCAGGGCAATTGCCCTTACGCCGCGTCACCCTCACCCCCACTTGACCCACTGCAGGGCAAAGGCCCTGCAGCGGTGGCTGTACGGGACATGGTGCTGCGCATGCGCAAGGAGAATCCAGGCCTCATACCCCCAGTAGCCTCACCCCAAGGCTTGCCCGGTGTGTGTGTGTGCGTGTGTTAGTGCGTGTGTTAGTGCGTGAGTGCGCGTTTTGTGTGTGTGCATCTTTCTCGTGATCAACTTGTGTGTGTGTTGAGCGTGCGCATGTGTGCACGCGCGTGCACTGGAGATACCTGAAGTGCATAAGTGTGCCTGCGAGACTCTGGAGCGTGGTTGCACCCGAGTTTGCTCTCACGAAAGCAGAGTTGTGCTGATGGCACCCGCACCTTGGAAACTGTGGCAGCTGCTGGAGGCCAGAGCCTCAGCAAGCAGACATGTGTGCGCAAGGTGGCAGGGTAGCAGGGCAACAGCAGCATGTGTGCAACTTGTGCACACGCACATGCACATGCACACTGTTTGTGGCACATATTTGCTTTCAGGCACACACGTGCGCTCCCATGCTCACGTGCACATGCACACCTATACCCTTCCCTTGTGCTTGTTGCGCTTGCATGTGTCTGAGCAAGGCACCTGCCTGCCTGCAGGGTGCCTCGCGTGCGCTCCACCTAAGCACCAACTTCATTGTACACTCCCGCCTCTTCTCTGCTTTCTGAAGCCCCTCAGCACCAGTGGATGCTGAACGGTGCTGGCACTTGTCACGAGTCACGAGTCTCATCTCCATTGCGCTGAAGTAGGCCCGCTGTAAGGCTGCTGCAGTAGCTTGTGCACAACGGCCACCCATCCTGAACCCGCGCCTCACAGCCGCGCAAGCCTCCTGCCTTGCCGCGCAACCTGCAGGCAGCGGGCGCAGCCGCATGTCACCCTCAACTTTGACGTGCAAGCCTCCTGCCTTTTGTTGTGCAACCTGCAGACAGCGGGGGCGGCCGCATCTCGCGGCTGGTGCTCATCGACCGCGAGGTGGATTTGATCACGCCCATGATGAGCCAAATAACGTTTGAAGGCCTGATTGATGAGGTCACAGGCATCAAATCGGGGGGCGTGCCCTGGACGCCAAAAGGTGCGTGCGTGCACTTACACCAGCTTTGTGCGTGTTTGGGTGCTGAAAGAGTGTGCCTGCATGACTCATGGCATGCCTGCGTGGGCTGCGCGTGTGCCTGTACAAGCCGCGTACAGTATGTCATTAGTGCTGGAAAGGATGCTTGAAGTTCTAGCCTTTTATGAAAGGGCTCCTTACACCTGTTCAAGACCAGACACGCACCCGTGAGCTCAGACCTGTATCTGCCCCTTGCTTGTGCAGCAGATTTGAATACTGTTTATGGGTATACTGCACCGCGCACGCGCCTGATTGCGCACACATGCCTGTACGCACATGCGCACACGCAGCCACGCACGCATGCGCACATCTTGACACGTGTGTGAACAGGCGCGCTGATGGGCCAGCCTGCAGAATCCCTCATTGGATCCAGTAGCAGCAGCAGCAGCAGCAGCACAGGCCCCACGACGCTGCTCAACTCTAGTGACCCGTACTTCCGTGAGTTCCGCGACCTCCCCTACCACCACGCCATCACCCGGTCCGTCTTGCACCACACACCCAGCGCCAGCCATGACACGTTGCACTGTATGCTGCCATGACTCTGCAGCTTGTATTTTGCCTGCATGCCTTTTCCAGGTGCGCCCTGCACCATGCCATTGCACCAGCCGTTGCCGCAATTCAGCACCGCCCATTGCTGCAATTCAGCACCGCCCGTTGCCGCAACTCAGCACCGCCCGTTGCTGTAAATCAGCATCGCCCCTTGCCGCAATCCAGCACTGCCCGTTGCGATTCAGCACCGCCCGTTGCCGCAATTCAGCACTGCCTGTTGCAGTAATTCAGCACCGCCTGTTGCCGCAATTCAGCACCGCCTGTTGTAGCAATTTAGCACCGCCTGTTGTAGCAATTCAGCACCGGCCGTTGCCGCAATTCAGCACCGCCCGTTGCAATTCAGCACCGGCCGTTGCCGCAATTCAGCATTGTGCCACCACCCAGTGCGTCTTGATCCAAGCCTGCATCCATTGATTTCCAAGCCTGTGCATGCGTGAGGTGTCATACAGCCACAGCATCATCATCATCATCACAGACTGTTTGGTAGCCAGCCTACAAAAGCTGTAGGCAATGGCTGGCTCAGGTCTTGGTAGCGCAGCCCCTTTGCTGTCTCGTGCTCAGGAAGACCTTTCCTGTGTGCAATGGCGCACTCCACTCATGTGAGCATGCAGCCTGCAAGGGCCTTGAAGAGCTACAGAGTTGCACAGCCGCTCGCAATGCAGCAGCTCCCCCTGCTGTTTCACACTTGCAAACCATCTTGGGTGAGCGTGATGGCGCACTCCACTCATGTGAGCGCGCAGCCTGCAAGCCGCCGCACGTGACGCAAGGAAGGAGTACAGTGAGCTCAGCAGCAAGGGACTGGCTGAGCTGAAGACCTTCGTGAAGGTGAGAGCTGCACAGAAGCAGTGACTGTCGCTCAAGTCGCTCTGCTGCTAAGATTTGGTGCCTTCTCCAGGAGATGAGCTGGCGTGCAGGGCGTCTGGCACCAACACCCTCTGTCGCATGCTTTGCTCTGATGGGGCAAGTGCTGCTTTTCTGCGTCCCTCACACGTCACTACAGCAGCTGGTGTATCACCTCCAAAGCCCTGGCGTGTCCTCATACAGCAGCAGCTTGTGCCTTGCCTTTAGAGGACACGAATGCTGTAGTTCTGCAGCCCCGACCCCAGCCGCAAGGGACATGCTCTCCGCCTTGTGGGGCTAGCAAGGCTCTCGCCCGTTTTGAACACGCAGCGATTCATATCAGCCATGTAATGACTCTGTCACTGACTGCATGCACCTACCTTAACTCCCCCAGGGGCTGCCCAAGCTGTTCCTTCTGGACCGGCTCACGGACATCGCAACCCCAATAGCAAATCAGGCAAGCAAAGCCAGGGGAGCCGGGAAAAAATCTTGGTTTGATGTTGTGCTGCATCATACGATTCTGTGAACAAGGCCTCTGCTTGTTGCGGAGTGAATGTTCATGCTGAGAGTCTGGCTGGCGAGTTTGTGCATGACTGAGTGTATACTGAGAGAGTGAACTGAGAGTGTGTGCATGACCGAGTGTGCGTGCTGAGAGTTTGCCTGACGGGTGTGTGCATGACTGATGTGTGCCAAGAGTGTGTGTTGAGAGTGTGTGCATGACTGAGTGTGCGCGCTGAGAGTTTGCCTGACGGGTGTGTGCATGACTGAGTGTGTGCCAACAGAGTGCGCTGAGAGCGTGTGCATGGCCGAGTGTGTGTGCCAAGAGTGTGTGCATAACGTGCACAATGAGGCAGACCTTGCCCACTACTGACAACAGAGCCTGATTTTGGACCCTGATCATCCTCATTCTTGGCTGGAGGAGGCCAAGTGGCCCCTGGCCTGCTGCCTTAGCAGCGTGATGTTTGGATTCAGTTTTTAAGTTGGTTGCTGTCTTGTTGTTCCATGACGAGGCTGCTGCGTGCTTGCGCACATGCTTGCCTTTTGTTCTTTAAGGTGCAGGTGCTCCAAGATGCAGCGCTGCCTGCATAAAAGGCCACCGCTTGCCTTGAAGGGGGCGCGGGCGTGCTCGTGCTCCACAGTGCATTGCCTGGATGCCACCCACGACACCTTGCTGCCTAGACCCGCGTGCTTGCGTGATACCATCTGCACATGCCATTTTGTGCTCGTGCTCCACAATGCAGCGCCCTGGTGCCACTCACGACACCTCTTGCTGTCTGTGTGCTCACTTGATAGTTCTTGTGCACGCCCTGCAGGTCCGGCAGCAGGTGTTCCACGACAGGCTGCGCGTGGAGCAGGACATTGTGGAGGGCGTGGACGTGGAGGGCGCCGCGGCGTTCACAGAGGTGTGTGCGCTTGCCACCTCCCGCTGCCTGCCATCCTTCATGGCGGCGGTGGTGTGCATCAGTGTTTGCTGGGAGGGCAGGACATTCGGGGGGCACGTCTTTGTGAGGGCAGGAAGATGACTTCTGCGGCTCCCTCCCCATAAAACAGGTGCGCGCCTACCAAGGCACACGCGTGTGCATCGCCCACATGGCACTGTGCTCTTCTTGATGTGCTCCTCGGTATGCTCACTGTCTGTCTCATGGCCCTTGCTTGGAACCACTGGCATTTTGCATTGAATTTGCCCCTTTTGTGCCTGAGACATTTGCAGGCACCACCTTTGTCGTCCTCCTGCACAAATGGGAAAGAAAGGCGCACGTGCTCGTGCAGCCCGCAAGAGGGTATGCATGCACGGCATCCCAAGCACAGCCTGTCCACTAGTGTGTGTGTGTGTGTGCGTGTGTGTGTGTGTGTGCGCACGCGCGCACATACACAGGTCTGCATCCATGCACACATGCACACACACGCGCACGTCCACACCCGAGCATCCACGGAATCATGTGTGTGAGCACGCGTATGCCTATGGACGCATATGGCTGCGCGCCACATGCGGTGTGGCGCAGGAGCTGATGCTGCGTGGCGCCGGCCTGACGGACGTGCTGCGCCTGATGGTGGCCATGAGCGAGGCAGGGCACGGCATCCCACGCAAAGCCTTTGACATGCTGCGCGCCGAGGTCCTGACCACCTACGGGCATGAGCACGCGCTGACGCTGGGGGCGCTGGAGAAAGCGGGTGAGGCGCACGCACGCGGCAGGGCCGGGTTGGGCCGGCTTTTGAGTCATCTCGCTGGTTCTCTGCTTGGGTCTGCTCGGGTACCCTCAGGCCTCCTTGGGGTCTTTGCTTGGGTCTGCGTGACGGTCACCAAAAGCAAGGTTGCCTGCCTGTAGTGGCTGGATGATGCTGCACCATGAGCCTGCGGTGCACGGTGTGCTCTGGGACTGCCCAAGGCCCACTCCACGCCTCAGGCGCGCTCTGGCGCGTGCGGCGCAAGAGGAAGCGGGTGGGGAGCACAGTGTATGCGATGCAGGATGGAGTGGGTGGGGGGCATGTTACGCGTGCAGCAGCCGTGTGATGGAGCGGGTGGGGGGCATGTGACGCATGCAGCAGCCGTGTGATGGGGCTTCAAGGAGTGTGTTTCTGCCAAGCATGGAGTGCGCGCAACTTGCTGCTTTGCTGAAGCGCAAGGCTCCTTTGTGAAGGCTTGTGCATCAGGGTAAGGGAGGGGGGGGAGGGCATGCTGGCAGCGCGCCTGGACACTATTGGGAGATTGGACCTGCGCTAGGTTTGCAACTTAGAATGTGGCATCCCCCCTTCTTATGTCCTGTCCCGTAAGCCACTTGACTCTTTTCCTCCTTTGTCTACATTTTTGGGCATGCCCACACTCCCATAGCTGCCTGGCAAGGCTGCTGTGCACGCTTGCGCAGCCAAGCAAGATGCATACATGTTTCAACGAAGGCTGTGCACTTATGTGCAACTGCAGGTTTCCTACGCGCATCCGCGGGCGGGCGCAGCCCGTTTGCAACCGTGCGCAAGGACCTGGACCTCATCGTTCCCGAGGACGAGGAAGAGGAGGCACAACAACTGAGCAGGTGGGGAGGGAGGGGTTTGAAAAGGGGGTGCGGGGGCGGTGGTAGTGTACAATGATTCTTTGTCCAGGGATAAAGCTGTTGAAGGGGATCCAGAGGTTGACGCGCAGCAGTGCACAATTAAAAGCATGTGACACATGCCATGTGTGGTAAAGAAACGAGGATCTGGTTGCAAGGTTGGGGCCCAGCGCAATCAGCAATGTTGTTAGGCTGCTGTTGGTTGAGCTGGCAAGGGTGCGCCTTCGCACAGGCGCAGCTGGCTGAGCAGCTTGCTGCAGGGCTGGCATGGACTTAAAGCTGTGCACAAAGAACTCCAGCTTCTGGGATGGCATGCCCAGTGGGGGGAGCATGAATGCAAACCTCCCAGGATGCAGCCAGCTACTGGGCACGAAGGATGGATGACAGGTACTGGGCATGGATGTCAGTCACAGCGATGGCAGACTTAAGCCCGCCGTCGCATGCCACCTGACGACGATTGCACGCCAGCTTGCAATCGTACTGATGCTGGGCCGGCACAAAAGGCCCGCTTCAGGGATGGCAGGCTTGAGCCTGCAATACCGTGCCACAGGACAGAGCAATACCGTGCCACCGGACAGAGCAATCATGCACAAGCACAGACAGAAGAGGGCTACACCTGTGGCGGCGATCCATTGTGCCACCTTCAACATCATACGATCCATTGTGCCACCTTCAACATCGTACAATCCATTGTGCCACCTTCAACATCGTACGATCCATTGTGCCACCTTCAACATCATACAATCCGTTGTGCCACCTTCAACATCGTACGGTCCATTGTGCCACCTTCAACATCGTACGGTCCATTGTGCCACCTTCAACATCGTACAGACTGCGTGCACCCAGGAGCCCTTGACACACCAGGGTCTGTGCGCACCTTCGGCGGCCCTTCACACACCAGCCTTGTTGCACTGAAACCATATTTCTTGTCCGCCACTCGTGCAACTCGTGCAACTCTTGCAACTCGCGCGGATGCCTTCCTGTACTCGGCAAAGCCTTCCTGAGCCCAAAAATTGAATTTCGACTCTTGCAGCAGCCTCCTTCCTTAGCCTCCTGGCCTCTGCTGACTCTTGCCTGCCTCACATCCCGCTGCTCCCTCCGCTCCTCTGCTTGGCGCCTGCAGCGGGGCTCCACCCTCACAGCAGCAACAGAAGCAGCATGCCTTGAAGGACATCTCACACTTGTACAAGGTGTGTGTGTGTGTGCGCGCGCGCATGCGTAAGGAGGTGGCCTGTGGCTGCGCGCCGCGCGCTTGCTGCACAACAGAGGTAACCCAGGCTCTGCATGCGGGGCCCCCTGTGGGTGCCTGCATTGTGTGCGGCTTGGTGCCCTCCGTGTGTGTGCTGAGGGGGTCCTGTGCATAGCCCTGTGGCCCTTCCAAATGTTATGGCGGGGCCCCTGAGCTGTGGCTGTGCACTGCGCCACTTGGGCCCCCAGCTTTGCGTGATTTGCCCCCATGCTCCGCAAGCTTGCGTCCCTGGCCCCTGCCTTGGAGAGCAGGGGCAAGAGAGCACAGTTTGGGGTTGTGCACACACGCACACACGTAATTCTGGCAAGCGCATTCACACACAATATACACATACACACAACACACGCGCGCGCACATGCCGGCATGCCATGCAACGCCCGCGCACAGGGCTACGCGCCCCTGAGCATCCGTCTGGTGGAGGCAGCCGTGCTGCGTGGCGGCTGGGGCCCCATCACGGACGCGCTGTCCCTGCTGCCAGGCGCGCACTTTGACGTCACGCAAAGCAGCGACGAGGAGGGCCGGCCAGTGGACCGGCCCACGCCGCCTGCGATACTGCGCCAGCAGCAGCAGCAGCAGGCGCCGCTGGGGCGGGCGGGGAGGCAGAGGGGGGTTGGGGGAGCGGTGGGGGGCGGGAGAGCCGTGGGCGGGGCTGTGGGCAGCGGGTCGGATGTGGGCACGGGCCTCGCGGGCGCAGCAGGTGCGGGTGGGCAGGCGCAGGGTGACCTTGCTGCATGGGAGAGACAGGTGGCAGCGAGCCAGCCTGTGTTTGCTGTTTATCTGAGGGGGTGGCCTTCCTCCCTCACGGAGTGCACTGTGGGTGTGGGTGTGGGTGTCCTGATCTGGTAGGTGCGGCGGTGGTGGCAGAAGCGGCAGTGGCAACAGCAATGGCAGCGTGAGCAATCTGCCTTGCCTGCTCTCATCTGCAGGCGAAAGCACTGGCGAAGTGGTGCTGGTTGCGTTTTTGGGGGGATGCACGTACGCAGAGCTTTCGGCGCTGCGCCACCTTGGCGCCAGCCCAGCGGCACACGGCACCCAATTTTTAGCGCTGACCACCAAGGTACGCAATAGCTTGCATCAGGCCATTCGGTGCAATTTTATTGATGCAGCGGCTTGGATGTGTGTTGGCATGTGGTTTGGTACGGAGGCAGGCGCAGGTGCAGCTGCTAGCATGGATGCGGGTATTGGAATACACATTAATGAAAAGCCATGGCCATAAACTGGTGGGCGTGCATGTGCCTGGGTGCATGGATACCTAGAAATGTTGATTACCTCTGTGTGGCATCCTCGTGCGTGCACAATTGTGTGCCTATGTGTATGCATCTGTAGTCTGGTAGTGTTTTAAGAAATATATGCATCTGATGCATAAGTTGTACGCATATGAAAACCACCCTTGCCTGGGGCTGCAATGCAGGTGGTGACAGGGAACACGCTGCTCTCTGGCTTCATTGACCCATCCATATCCAGATGCAAGGAGGCTGTGGGCCTACAAATAGGGTAAACACAGACTTCCAGTTTATGTTTTTCCATGTTTTACCTTTCAATGTTTCTGGGTGACCCCTTGCTGTCTTTCGGACCTTTACGAACCTGTTGCATTTATCTTTTGATCAACCAGAGTGTTGGATAAGGCCTTTTCTTCCAATCGCAGACTAATAAAGCTGATTGCATGTCCGCTCCTGGAGAACAAGGGCAGCTTAGCCAAAGCCTACCAGCCCCTTAGATTTAAATGAGATAAGGAAGAAAAGCACGATATTAGAAGCTGCAGAAGTCGAAACATACCTGCCAGCCAATATAAAAGCCAAAGGCAAGTAAAGCCCATGCCATTGCCATGAGCATGTCGCAAGCCCTCAGCCGATTTTCTTTCCCCTGAGCCTGAAACCTTGGAAAAGTACACCTTCCAAGGCTTTGCGCTAAGGTGTAGGGTCACCATTTGTAGCGTAGCTGTAGCTGTAGCAGCCAGCCAGGACCCCTGGCACCTCCCGAATGTCACACAATTTGTCATATTTAATCATAAAACAAGCAATGTAACGGTGTCGAGATTCCTTTACGGAAGTGTATAAGTAGCTCACGAGCCTTTGAAAAACTCACGAGCCTTTGAAAAACTGTAGCGAGCAACCTTGACAGACTTTTATCATGATCACCTCATCTCTTGGACCCTTGCGGACCCAAGAGATGCTCGGTGTCGTCCGGGTCGAGTATAAAATTGTTAAAGCAATCGTGTTCCACTTGGCTCTCTGCTAAAGCCTCAAAATCAAATCGGATTTCCTCGTCGATATTTTGGCTACAGCATATACTCCTTTAGTAGACTAGTAGAATAAAGGAATGCGCATTTTTCGATGGCTCGAGTTATATGTGGGGCTAGAGCAGTTTTGAGTGATCACTCATGATAGAGAGTACATGACGGAATGCCACTGGGCTTCTGAGCCTTAAACAGGACTGCTAGTGTTTGAAGCCTTGATGTCTCCAAGCTTGAGACGGTCTCTTAAGACGGTCAGTCTCAGTCACTGATCAGTCCAGAATACAAAGCCCATATACAGGTCTCAACGTAGAGAGTGAGTGCCATCTTAGATGCTTGATAGGTCAGGAATGTTTTCATCGGGCTGGCAGTGACCAGTAAGCCCAGCAGTCAACCCATGGCTTAAACTTTAAGTCTACACCCATTGTGACCTTGTAGCCTTCATGCTTGATGGGTCAGTTGATAGGCTTCAGAGAAAGTGTCAAATCCGACAATGTTCAATATTCTGGACCTTAAGGACGAGAAGCTTCTCGTAGTGCTTGAACTGCTCCTTATCTAAAAATTTTCTTACCACATTATTGCTTTTGGTTTCTTTCCTGAGCTTCCTTCCTCTGCTATGGCCCCTAGAGGAAGTCATTGCACCCTTTGTAAAAAAACGTACTTGCCTCCCTCACTCCGGGTGGCCTCAGTGTGTAAGACTTCATACTATGATGCTCTCGTCTTGGTTGGTCCTCTCGTGGATTTGTTGCAGTCAATCAGTCCTAACTAAGGACTGTTGAACACGTGAAGACGTGTGCAAGGGTTACAATTTTCCCTTTTAAGGGTTTTCTGTAGCCTACATTCATTTACTTTTTATATTTACTTTTACTTTTTACATTTACTCCACTTGCAGCCTTGCATCCACCCTTTTTAGACTGATGACCTTTTTTTGTGCCCTTGCTTGGAAATGTGCTATCTAAGAAGGAGATTCGAAGAACAATTTGCTGATTTTGCTGGTAAGACTTACATTGGAGACACAGGCGCTTTTTATTTTGACAACATCGGAGCT
>LFCJ01003062.1_pt1 | contig 12180 bp, 15 predicted proteins | sample 643141 | NCBI WGS metagenome assembly LFCJ01 (sample SAMN03766243, study PRJNA286221) | soda lake metagenome | biome: soda lake; feature: Kulunda steppe; material: water; isolation source: sample B1-Br-g2 brine of Lake Bitter-1 | place: Russia: Kulunda steppe | collected 2010-07 | reverse complement strand
GGTGGGGGGGACTCACACAGGGGCGGCTGCTGCTGCTGCTGCTGCTGCTGCTGCTACAAGTGTATGCACGATAATGATGATCAACATGGGGTAAAGCTCTCGCACCGGCATGTGTCTTGAATGCTGCATGATAGCCTGCATGCAATTTTAAGTGTCTTCATGTCATGATAGAAAAACATGTGTGTGCGACATAAGTTGTCCAGTGTGCGCAGGGGTTATGCGGCATGAGTTGTCCAGTGTGTATGTGTGGTTTGCGCATGCAGCATTAGTCATCCTGTGTAAGCGTAAGGGTCATGCAGCATGAGTTATCCTGCGTGAGCCTTGCGAGATCAATGGTAAGGTGGGGGAGTTGGATGGGGAGGGGCTATGCAAGGCGCTGAGGTTCAAGCTCATGCCTCAAAATAGGCTGCTGGCAAGCACATTGATGGTGGCAATCGGCTGTGCACCCTTTGGAGGCAGCTGCAGGCTTCTTTTTACCTGCTCCTGCACACCCTCCTACCTGCGCCTGCACTTCCTTTGATCCGTGCCTGCGCACCCCCTGGAGGCAGCCGCAAGCTTTTGCGACTGCCTGGTTTGCACTGAGTAACGTGCAGGGAGCAAAAAGGCTGCTACTCTCATCCACCTGCTGTCTGTTCCAAGCACACCTGGCCCTTCACTTCAAGGGTCCTGCATCTGAGGCAGGCATCTGTGCTGCCACTGTTCCGGCTGCACACACAGGGCTTGCCGTGTGGGGACCATGACTCAGTGGCAGGGAACAGGAAGGTGGCTGGACTCAAAGGTCTGAATTCCAAGTGCAGCCTCTTTGAGGTCCAAATCCCAAGTGCAAGGTTCAGGGGCTGCCCACAGATTGATCTGCATGATGAATCGGTGGCGCAACACAATGTGGGCGAGGACAGCGTCAGCAGCATCCGCACACCACTGCAGGCCGCTCCCTTGCTTGAGGTCAGTTCCTCTTGTGCAGCCGCGTGCGTAATGAAGCTACTCGGAGGCTACTGCATTGTGCAACATGGTTCAAGGGCACACAGGGTCAAGCGTGAGCTAACCAAGAAGTTCAAGGGTATACATGGTCATGCGTGAGCTAACCAAGAACATGCAAGAAAATGCAGCACTATATGCAATTTAGACAGCCACAGCGCCACCCATTGGTGCTTGAACACAAAAGGCATTGTCTTATGATCAACACCATCAGTATGAATTTGAGCAATGGTCAACAAGACAGAAGCACAGGCTTTCACCTACCCAGCACGCGCAGGCTTGCATACTACACACATCATGCTGAAGGCTGCTCAAGTGTGCAATTAAAATGTCTGAGCCTTCTTATGTTTTTATCAAGTATGTGTTGCAGGGGGAAGATACCTGGCCTTGCATGTATTTTTTTAATGATTGCTTCCCGCTTTCTTGCAGCCTCAAGCTTCAACCCCATAGGCTGGCACGCTTCCTGAAGAGCATTGAGGCAGGCTATGTGCCAACCATACCTTACCACAACGCGATACACGCCTGTGATGTGCTTCAGGTGACTCCTGCCCTGTTGGAGCCAAACACTGACTTGCGTGCGTGCGCAGCATGTGTGCACAACCTGCTTGCTGCTTGCCTGCAATTTGCTTGCCAATTGAGGCTAAGAGGCAGGTTCAAAGGTAGATCTTTTGGGTACAGTGCCCTGTAGGCTTGACCGCACTGTGTTCTGTTGTAACCTCGCTGCTCTTCAATTTTGACCTTTTCCCCTTTTTTTCCGCTCATTAGTGTATATCTAAGTTAAGACATCATCCTACAAAAAGGTGGAAATGCACTGTCGACATAAGATGTCATATCCAAATTGGCGGACACACACACTTATAGACTGTTGCACTGTCCTGTCACCAAGGCTCAGCAAGCCTGGGGCAGCAACAGGTGATGCTGCTGATGATGCTGCTAATGTTCAAAACTTACCATTTTATTGCTTGCGTCGCAGACAGCGCACGTCATCTTACAGGGAGGAAATGTGGCCTCCGGGCTGGCTGACCCTTCGTTGCTCTTGGCTGTGTACCTGGCTGCGATAATGCATGGTGGGTGCAGTTCTTGACTCCACACACGCCTTCTGCATGCTTTGGTCACCAAGAGCTCAGCAGCTGTGCTTCACATGGTGCACATGAGCATGTGTTAATGCGGGCATGCAAGCGCACAGCATTGCACAACTTGACGAATATTGCTCAATGCAGGAAATGTTTTGTGTTAGCTACTTGAACGTGGATTGTTTCATAAGGTGCCATCGGGATTGGGGTTGTTGAATTCAAGAGGAGAGAAGCCAAAATACGTGAACACTCTGCATATGTGTGACTGGGGTGCAGTGTGTAGAGCGGCCCCTTGCCTTGCCCTCTCGGGCAGGCCATTGGCTATTGGCCAAGACTGGCAATGATCTTTGCTCACGCAACGCTCAAATGCAGCACCCTCATGCGTCTGTGTGTGATCCCCTTCTCGAAATTGATGCAGACTACGGTCATGGGGGCACGAATGACTTCCTAAAGAACTCCCATGACGTGCTGGCAATACGCTACAATGACCAGTCCCCCCTAGTAGGTTATTGTTTCTAGCTCTGTGCACACGCCAAGGCGCATGCAGCTGGCAAGTTGGGCGCCTCTGGAAGACATTGCGCCAATTGGCTCTTATGTCACCATAAGAGCTGACAAGTCATCAGCACTGTCCCTCTAGGCATCAACACATAACAATTCCTGAGTACAACATGAAGTAGATGCACACCCTTCATCTTCAGAATTTGCACGGTCGGAGTGCATGTTCTCTGCGCCTGCTTGTCTTGGACTATGACCTTCCCAACAAGAGCCAGGCAGGCGCACACCTGGAAACCCCTCTGCGCTTAGGCATTGTGCATTCATTCACTGTCTGCATGCCTCGAACACCCACTTACATGCCATTCACCCATGCAGGAGCAGTACCACTTGGCAAGCGCATTTGAGATTTTGCTGACTCCCAGCCATGGGTGCAACTTCCTGTACGACTTGACCTTGGTGGAGTACACCCGACTGCGGGGGACCATCATTGACCTCGTGCTTGCCACCGACATGAAGCAGCACTTTGCGCTGTTGGGTCAGGCAAAGACGGTGAGCCGGCACGCCTGCTCAAACTCAAGCCACCACTCCGTGCCATTGTGTTGCCACGCCAATCAGTGCCATTCTGTTACTACGCCAAGAGGTGCCAACAAAGGCATCGGAGAAGGATGAGAGGAGCTAAGACACAGGCCATCACTCCCTTGCCATCATGTTGCCGTGCCAATCAATGCCAGCAAAGGCACCAGAGGAGGAAGGGAGTGATGCATCATCACGAATTGAGCAGCAAAGCATATTTTTCCATTGACCGTGTTGCCCCATGCCAGCAGCCTAATCTGGCAGGGTCAAAGCCCTGTTCCCTATGATGATGGTGCAATTTGCCTGGATGAGGGAAAGAGACCCTTTCAAGGAGCATGCACAGAGCCTCCCTGTGGGTTGGCGCAGTGCGCCTACGGTATGATATAGCTCAGCAACCAAAGCGTGCAGAGGTCGCTCCTCCGCTGCAGATGTTGCATCAGGCCAAGACACGCGGTGCATTACATCCGCATCTTTCGTCTGATGGCTCATCGACATCAAGGTATGCGCATCTGATGCTGCTGGTGCTGCTCTTGATGATGATGATGATGATGATGATGGTGATGGTGATGGTGATGACCAGCATCATTATTGTGTGGGCAAGTGGGTGCAACGTGGCTCTTTGCATGATCTGCTATTCAGGTAAGCATGCATAAGAACTTGCCAAAGGCTGTTCCTGCTCCTGTGTTCTCTGACGCCCCCGTGATATTAGAATACTCCTCACTTTGTTCACAAGCATTTGCATTTCCAGCTCGAAGTCCTGTTATGGTCACTACACATACACACACATGCAGCCCTTATATTTGAGGAAACCGCGGATTGGGTGCCGCACGCTGCATGCATGCACGCGCGCACACACACACACACACACACACACACACACCACGCCAGCTTTTATCTCCTGGTGCGAGGTGCGTGGGAAGCAAGCACGCATATGGCGCGTGTGTGCATGTGTGGCTCGTGCCACCACGTGTGCCCAAAACGAATCCCTGCCCTGAGCAGGATGTCTCAGCTTCACACAGCATCCCGCTCACGTCCTCTTATGCTTGACATGCAGGGCAAGTTTTGAGTCTTCTGGCAGGGCTGGAGACTGCAAGCCTCCATGCGGCATGCACCCAGCAAACGGCTTGCGGGTGCTGTCACCCCCACACAGCCCCCACTTGCCACTGCTGGGTGCGCGCAAGTCCGAGCCTGTGGCCTTGTCCACTTCAGCAAGGAGCGAGGCCAGCGTGGGGCTATGCCAGTGCAGGCGCTTGCCGGGCATTGCTCGGGCGAGCGTGAGCTTCAAGGGTGTCCACACCACGCTCGCACCCAGGTCCAGCGAGGATGCCTGCAGCAAGAGCCGCCCTCTGCGGCTGTTCACGCCAATGCCCTCTAGGCACTGGGATAAGGTGTGCCTGTACTGTGTGTGCGTGTGCATGGGACGTGTTGCTGGCGCTGGGGCCAGGTGGCAGGAACTAGTCAGGCCATGGAGTCACTCCAAGCGCAGAAGCCTGTGCAGGTTTTGGGGCAAGGTACAGATGTGGGAGCCTGTGCAGGTTTTGGGGCAAGGTACAAATGTGGGAGCCTGTGCAGGTTTTGGGGCAAGGTACAGATGTGGGAGCCTGTGCAGGTTTGGGGCAAGGTACAGATGTGGGAGCCTGTGCAGGTTAAGGGCAAGGTAAAGATGTGGGAGCCTGTGCAGGTTTGGGGCAAGGTACAGATGTGGGAGCCTGTGCAGGTTAAGGGCAAGGTACAGATGTGGGAGCCTGTGCAGGTTTGGGGCAAGGTAAAGATGTGGGAGCCTGTGCGCGGTCCAGTGGCTTCTAGGTGTTGCAGATCAAGGGGGTTGTGCGCAGTCCTGTGACTTCTAGGTGTTGCAGATCAAGGGGGCTGTGCGTGGTCCAGCGGCTTCTAGGTGCTGTGGATCAGGTGGGAGCTGGCTGCCATACACTGTGCGCTGAGCCTTATGTGCCTGTGTGCGCATGTGAATGTGCGTGCCTTAGGGTGTGCATGTGTACGAGCAAAGGTGCGCTTTTGCTCGACAGTGTTTGCGCAGACCCTTCCATTCAATTGATCGCACAAGCCCTAAGAGGAGAAGCAGCTGCAGCGACAGCAGGGGTACACAAATATGTGGCTCATGCAGGGTGCCTGGACGTGTGCGTGATGGCACATATCATATGTGACATATGTAAGTGCTAGTTTGATCACGGACGTGCACACCCTTCCACCTAAGCCCCTTGAGGCGTAGCAGCTTCTGCACTTCCTGGGGTGCACATGTCCTTTGCTGGTGTTGGGATCCAGTTATGCACCTGCCCGTGGCTTGTGTTGGGCTCCAGTCATGCACCTGCCCTTGGCTTGTGTTGGGCGCCAGAGCCCTTCATAATCCCCCTGAATTGCTGTGCTTTACACTCGTCTGTGCATACAGAAGGTGTGTGCACTCCCTTTACCTCAATGTGTGCCCCAGGAGAGTGGCCTGGCCCTGGCAAAGCTGAGCCTGGAGCAGCGGGTGCTGCTGCTCCAGATCGTGTTGAAGAGCGCTGACCTTGGCCACGTGGCAGAAGACCTGGACGTCCACATAAAGTGAGGGCAGTGGAGGCATGACGCACATCAGGGCGGGCCTGCAATGCATGCGCTCTTCCATATCAGCATGGCAGCAGTTCTTCCACAGCGTGTGCCGTGTTCATTACGGTCTGCTCCTTCATGGCAGTGGCCAAACACGCTTACAGCCTCATGTCACCCCAAGCAGAGTGCTCAGTTGCTCTGGTTAGCAGAGGTCGCTCGCTTGACCAGCACCCGGATGTTTGAATGTGTCAGGAGTGTTTTCCCCCATTCCCTTACCCTTTCATGTCTGGACCTGATCCCTCAGGTGGCTGAGCTGCCTGGAAGAAGAGTTCTGGCGGCAAGGCGACAAGGAGAGAGCAGCAGATCTTCCGGTTGGACCCCTGTTTGATCGGCAAAAGCCGGGCGCTAGCGCATCTCAAGTGGGCTTCTTTGAAGTGATTTCTCTCCCGCTCTTTAAGGTGTGCGCAGGCATTCCTAGTAGCTGCTACTGTGCAAGTGCTCAAAAGTTCTAGGTGCCTGCATGCTTCTAGCTGCGCGATGCACTTATCACACCTCTCCACACGGACCTGTTTGTGCAGACGCTTACCTTGGCCTTGCCCGGAGCACAGCCCCTGCTGGATGGAGCGGAGAAGAACTATGAATACTGGAAGTTGAGACAGGCAAGGCAGCAGGGACAGGAATGAGGTTAAGTATACCAGCAAAACATGCAAGACATATGGGAACAGGTGTGTAAAGTTGTGAGCCAACCATTCCTGTGACATGTGTATGTATTGCAACTGGTGTCCCTCTCTTGCATGCCATGATACATATCCCTACCGATCGGCAAGTGCAGTATCCAAGACGGAGCTCTGTCATTGCATGCATGTGTCATGATTTAGAAGGGCATTGCATGTGTCATGATTTAGAAGGGCATTGCATGTGTCATGATTTAGAAGGGCATACAAACATGTCGGTTGAAAGACACCTGCAGCTGATATTGTTTGTTGCGCCATGCAATCTTTCTGTGTGTGCATAAATGTCTTGAAACCTAGCCGCCTTGACTGAACTTCTGCTCTTATGCACCATGATATGATCCTGTCTTGCCTTTATTTGTCAATGGAATTTTTCTTTATCATTGTGTCCTTTCAGGGTGCAGCTTAGCTGCATCGCTCCTCTGATCATTTCAACCTAATGCATGGCTCTTGCAAACGCCTCTTAATGGCAAATGCGATGTCTAAAATCATTGTTTTTGCGAGGGGAATGGAGTAGAAAAGTTGTCAAGTAAAGATGTCAAGAAGGCATTGCAGCGTCACAGTGCCATGACCTAGGATGCGCTCGTAATCTTTAATGCCAGACAAGATGTGCAAAAAATGGAAAAATGGAGTAGTTTGCCAATTATTGAAGGGGCTATTTTGTTAGGAATGTGATTTGAACAATTGCTTGTCGTTTGTTTTTAGCTTGATCATTGCCTAATTGGGGAATATCCATTATAGACATTGCATTTTTCCATAAAAAAGATGATTTGTTGACATCTTGCGTGCAACATGCCCCTGAAGACAGATGATTGACTCTGTGGCCAACACTTGCATGAAGTTGATTTCATCTGGGCGCGCTTAAATGGTTTGGAAATGCATCATGACTTCAAAATGCCTAACATCATTCCCAACTTAAGAGGAGGCACCGTGACGTGAATTTCCGCTTCATGTCTGCTGCCTGCATACAAATACCGTTCAAGAGTACTTCCCTTTTATATTTTGCAAGGTCTCTGCAGAAAATTAGGGTGAGATGATTGCTTGGATTTTCTTTGGTATGAGTTTCATATAGTACAACTCTTCAGATCTGACTACAACCTCTTGTGTGCCCTGCCTAATGTTGTGTGTGCTTCTGATCATTTTTAAACCACAAGTGGTCAGATGTTCTCCTGGAGCCTCTGCCTGTCATGGTGTAATTGTAATTGAAATGAAGTGATGTAAAACATAAGACAATTGAAGCTTGCATTTGATTTAGGCGTTGGATGCACTCACACTGGACAGTGAACTGGATGGCGCTGCCACGCCTCAGGCTGTTGCCCCCCAAGGGCTAAAGGGGTCTTCTCCCACAGGCTGGCGTACATGTTACAGGGTCGCCAGGAGCAAACAAGGTATTACTCCAAGTTTGTCTTTGACGTGCTCAAGTAAAGCTATGCCTGAATTGATGACAGGATCAAATACTCCACCAACTGACTCAATCAACCTCCGGGTCACAATGCAGCATAAATCTGGCACTGCACTTATCTGGCATGACAACACTGAATTTTCAGGATTGGACAACAACAGGCCACTGTATGACCATCAACCATGCAGCCTGAGTCCAGATAATACAAGTCTGTAACAAGAAATATCACAAGGATGAGAGCAAGCAGTTATTGATTAATTTATCTATACCATTTATGGTAATTAATACAAACAACGGAATACACGTCCTGAACATGTGCAATCGTCCCAACAACCGTTGATGAAGAATCCACCATCAGATACTCAAACTGTAACGAGAACTTTTAATTTAAGCTTGTGGTCAGTTGAACCTATGAGGGGCTCTGAGAAGTAGCTAGTAAACAAGGCTTAAAGGAGTATGAAGCCTAGACCCAAAAAGCATGCCCCAACCTCCCAGAAAGAACTTACAAAGCATGACACCTCAGAGCTAGCATACTCCCTCTGGAGCTAGAAAAAGAGCACATCAGCACAAGTTAACGACCCAACAGAAATGTTAAATGCCATTTATCATTACCACCTCCAAGCTAGAAGGGTATTAGATTGTAAAAGATGTCTACCCCAAAGGAGAAGGAAGCTTGACCAAGAAAAGAAAAAAAGAAAAGAAAAGACTACCCGAGCAAGGCAACCCCTGCTTGCGTGAAGTAAGGAAGAAGTTTACATCTGGTGCAAGCACCAGGCAAACCTCCACCATCAAACGAGGAAGAAGGTCATTAGTGGGGGTCAGGAGGGTTCTGAAAAGAGCCATGTGTTCTTTCCTTGGTGTTTTTCAACCTCCTACTTGTATTTATGATCTTTGTTGCATATTGAATAGAATGCGTATTTAGATCGAGAGTAAGTTCTCTTACGCAACACCGGTCTAGGCCAAGCTTACTGAGGGGTAGTTCAGTATGACATTTATAGATGGTCCCTATCACTCCAATAAGGATGGTATGTAGGCTTACTTTGTGGCATTGCTGCGCAAGGGCGTGTTTCAATCCAATATGCTGTTCAGTTGCTCTTGCTAGTTGTTGCTCTGGTCGAGTATCATCACAATATATGACTTCAATGAGGTGTGCATCCCAGCGTGAAGGGTGTGCATCCTGTTTGTCTCTTTGATGGTCATTTTTCGTTCCAACTGGCAGTATGCAAATAGCATCTGGTCTTGAGCAGGATCGAAATTCTTCTGCTGACAGGTTTGGTAGAAGCCATTGGGGTAAAGTCCTGTTGGCTACATGTGCCAATAAGACCAGACTTTGCTGAGCCATCCGTATTTCACTTCCAGTATCTGTAAAAATGATGTTTCCTCCAAAATCGCCTTTGTTCAAGGTTTGATGATGAGCCTGGAAGCAATGTTATGTCTTTCAGTCACCATGTTTTGAATTGAAGCATGCTGACAGTCAGAAAGCATATGGATTTGGCTGTCTGGCTGATGACACAACAGACAAGATGAACTAGTGGCTCTGCCGTAAAGATGGACCATTTTCTGGGTGTAAAGAGTACCCGTTCTGAATTTCATGATATTCCTTTTCTGTGATACATCAATCCTTGTATTGTTCCAAAAGGAAGTGCTAGTTGTAAGATTCACAAAGGTGAGCAGTCTTTTCCAATGGTTATAGTAACCTGAGTTGGTATTAGCATCTCCAAGTCTGTGATGCTTGCTCATGTGAGCTTTCAATTTGTTTTGTAGTGGTGCAAGGCTGATTTTAGTGTAGTATGAGTAGTCTCATTGTTCTCTTCTGCAAGCCAGTATATATGGGCGAAAGGATAACCATCAGGTGATGGTGGTGGGAATGCTTCGTCATGCCCATAGTTATGGAGGGCAGCATGTTTAGCTATTGCATCGGCAAATTCATTTCCAATCAAACCAATGTGGGCTTTAACTTTGTAAAAGTTGATGGGAGTATCTAATTTGTTAATCATGGAGACAATTTGTTCCAAAGGTTTGCTATGTGTGTGCTTCCTGTGTAATTCAGGAAATAAGAGTTGTTTCCGTATCTGAGAAAGAGAACAGGCACTATCCGTGGCTATGTGGGTACACTTTGCCCTTAGTGCAGAAGCTATGCCAGTCAGTACTGCTCTGTTTATGGTATTGCTTATCCCAACTCCGCCAGAGTTAACATGGCTGGCTATTTTTTCGCAGGTATAAAGACTTCTGCTCCAACACGTTGTTGACTTTTATATGTCAGGCAATTACTGTCAGTGTAGGCCCACTGACGCCAGTCTGGAACCTTCAGTCTAAGATTATTATTTGTGAGCGCTGTGAGGTCAGGGGCTGTAGTGATAGATCTAGTATTTTGTGTGAAAGCTGAGTCATTCAATTTGACTTGAGTAATTTGGTTGATTTCTCTGATCCATACTTCGCATTTCCCAGTTGGTTGAATATCCAGTCCTGGGTTAGTGGGCTGCATATCAAAGGCAGCTGTTTGTCTGATCATATCTCTGTGTTTGTTTTCCAAGTATTTAAAGGATCTGGCCAAATCCCTGGCATTCCAGGTTATCATATCTTGTATAACTTGGTGATTGTACTTGAGACTCATACTCAGAAACCCTTCTTTTGAGGCTCTTCCATTCATTTAATAGTTCTTCCGTCTCAAGTCAAGCTGGCATCAAAATTAATGATTGGGCGTGTCCTGCTTGTGGCCACCTAACCCCTACCCAAAAAAAGGAGCGAAATAAATTTTCAGAGCAAGAGTTAGTAGAAATAATCCAGGCTGGGCTCCGACTTGGGAGCCGAAAGAACTATTAAATGAATGGAAGAGCCTCAAAAGAAGGGTCTCTGATTATGAGTCCCATGTACAAGCACCAAATAATACAAGATATGATAGCCTGGAATGCCAGGGATTTGACCTTCATCCAAATGGATGTGGTTTTACAAAACCTGGAAACCACACAAAAAGATATGACCAGACAAAAGGCTGTCTTTGGTGTGCAGCCTACTAACCCAGAACTGGATATTCAACCAACTGGGAAATGCAAAGTCTGGATCAGAGAGATTAACCAAATTGCTCAAGTCAAGCTGACAAGGACAGAAGGCCACCGCATTGATACAGAAATTCCCATAAGCCCTACAAACCATGCCACTCTTCCACAAGTCTTGGATTCTACACCCCTGATGGAAAATATGTTGATGTACTAAGTACTACGCTATTGTAACGAAACCAGGCTTTCCTTGATCACCAGATCGATCTGATATCACCTCCAACTACCTAGCAAACCACCAGGCTCAGGCTTTGGGCTGGACTGGGGTCAGGCCAATTCATAAATCGGGATCATTTCCCGGCCAGCCCATAAAAGACCCTTCTTATAGCGTTCCTTACAGGTATATATAGCAAATACCTTCCACCATGCATGGGGTTCAGGTTATCACAATCAAGTCATGCCTCCACCCAAAGACCTGAATTCTGAATGAGTTAGTCTCCTTTCTTATAATAAGGAATGCACCTCGAATGTTCACAAACAAGCAAGTCAAAGATTTAAAGACTAACACGTGCGAGCATTGACCACACCTGACCACAGATTAAAGCATGCTTTACCCCAGATACCCTATTGCGCAATACAACGGTACCCCATTGCGCAATATAAGCATGGGCTATGGTGACCAAGGACAGCTCAGCATCTGATTCAAGCTATGGCTCTTCATTCAAAGAGGTGTGGAGCAAAAAGAAAAGAGATATGGTTTTAAAACCAAAATTTTGGATCCTATTTCATCCTTTCGCTTCAAAGTACACAGGCTTCTCCCTACTGGAGTGGGGGTATCCGTACGGAGGGTGAGCCTTCCGTACGAGTATCCGTAGCTCAGGCCCACGGAAAGTAGGATAGGGAATGCCCAAGGAACAGGATTTCCCACATGAACCAAACCCCCACTGCGCGCGAAGACTAAACTTTGAACGCGCTCAGTGTGTCTCGTGTGAATTTGTGTCCATTCCGGCCTCGAGGCCGGATGAGCTCATCACCTTCATGGATTCCGTAGGGCACCCGGGTGTCCGTAGGGTGTCCGTACGGATAGGCGGTGTCAACAGCTTCGATTGAACGCAACCAGACCTATCCCTCACGAACATATTATTTGGACAATAAACAATTGTCACCAGGTCAGGAGACTGGCCCTGCGCTCACATTTGATTAAGTGTGAGTCGATTCGCGATAAAGTTTGCTGAATCCTTCCACATGCATAACTAATCGTTATGTACATCTATGCCTAAGGTTGATTCACGCTATTGGTGCCTGTGTGTGGACTGCTGCTTGAAATGGGACGGGATCGATTGCGCTCGCATCAGCGCAAGCCACGGCCTCTTATCCCTCAGAACCATTCGTCG